>Ga0209490_10000647_pt1 | contig 34625 bp, 20 predicted proteins | sample MAT06_FD_187209 | JGI IMG/M metagenome (GOLD analysis project Ga0209490, IMG submission 187209) | Freshwater microbial communities from Lake Fryxell liftoff mats and glacier meltwater in Antarctica - MAT-06 (SPAdes) (version 2) | ecosystem: Environmental > Aquatic > Freshwater > Ice > Liftoff...
GTTTGAGGCGCACTTGGTAGTCGTGTTCTTCAATTTTGTAGCGCATCTTCACTTCTTTAACATCGGCAGTGTGCTGCTTCCGCTTTGCTTCTCGCGCTTTCTTTTCCTGCTCGAATTTGTACTTCCCATAGTCCATTACCCGGCATACGGGCGGGTCAGCTTTGTCGCTGACAAGTACAAGATCCAGTTCTTTTTCTTCTGCCAGGCGCAGCGCTTCTGCAGGCGTCAATATCCCTAGTTGCGCGCCGTCGGTATCGATTACCCGGATTTTGGGGTATCGAATATTTTCGTTGATCTGGGGTAGGTTGCGATTTTGTCTTCTTTCAATCACAGGCATGAATGGTTTTACAAGCAGTAGTTTAATAGCGAAGCTTCTTGATAGTTACAGGTTTGATCGGTCAATATTTCGCTTGGACGATCGAACTGTTTTATAAGGTGTTACCCTTACCGGACGTACTACCGCGCCCTGTCTCCCCTCCGCTAAAGCCTTGGGGAATATTTGGACGATCGTAAATGAATTCTTACAATACTTGCTATTCTACTCAGTCTGGCTGAGTTTCTGCCTAGTTTTATTTTAACTTCACACACGATCGCCCGCCCCCTTGCCCGATAGATGACAAAACCGTCAAAAATTCAGGGTAAAAGCTTAAGGATGAGGTACAACCGCTTTTCCTAGCCCATCTCGCCCGGTCTGGCAAGTCCCCCAAGTCGGCTGATTTGCCTTGTAGAATAGGTATAAGCAAGTGTAAATTTATGTTACGAGCTGAGGCAAAATTGACAAATTCTCTGCTGTGGCACCAACGGGTGGGAACTCAACGAGACTGGATGTGGCGGGGTTGGCAAACTCGCTACACTTATTTGCGGCCCGATGGGGTACGAAATCAAGGCGCGCTGGAATTTCAAGATTCTGCGGCCGAACCAATGGCCCCGCGCGCATCGGGAACGCCGATTATTTTACTGCACGGGTTTGGAGCTTCGATCGGGCACTGGCGACAAAATCTCGCCCAACTCGCCGAAAACCAAACCGTTTACGCCTTGGATTTGTTAGGGTTTGGCGCTTCCCAAAAAGCTCCGATCGACTACTCTGTGTCTTTGTGGGTTGATCAAGTTTATGATTTTTGGCTGACTTTTATCAGAGAGCCGGTAGTCTTGGCAGGAAACTCGATCGGCTCGCTGATTTGTCTGGCCGTGGCTGCAGCTCACCCGGACATGGTGGCCGGCACGGTGATGATTAGCCTCCCCGACCCCTCTGTGCGAGCCGAAGCGGTGCCCGGATGGCTGCTGCCGGCGATCGAAGCTGTTGAAAGTTTGTTTGTTTCTCCGATCGTACTCAGGCCTTTGTTTTATTTTGCCCGCAAGCCTTCCTTTGTCCGTCGCTGGGTTGGCTTTGCCTACTCCAACCCCGAAGCTGTTACCGACGAATTAGTGGAAATTCTAGCAGGGCCAGCAGGCGATCGGGGAGCCGCCCGCGCCTTCTGCGCCTTATTTAAAGCTGTAGGAAGTTCACAATTTTGCCCCAGTGTCAAGATGGTGATGCGAAATTTAACAATCCCCATGCTGTTAATTTGGGGCAAACAAGACCGGATGATTCCCCCTCGGTTCGCCCGACCCCACCAATTTGTCGAATGCAATCCCAATTATGTAGAGCTAGTTGAATTAGACAATGCGGGCCACTGTCCCCAGGATGAATGCCCGGAACAAGTAAATCAAGCAATTTTGAACTGGATGAGCCGGAATTTTGCACCTCGGGGCGAGAACCAATTGCAGCACTGTTGATTAGACATGGGGCCGTGGATTACTAAGGGAAAAAAATAACTTCCAGGTATCGATCCCGCTCAAAAATAAATTTGCTATAACTCGATCGCACTGGTGGTATGGTATAGCAGATGTTGAAGGCGATAGCAGCGAAGCGGAGCAGGTAAAAAGAAGTCAAGCGTGAAGGCGCAATCGACCGCTTAGGTTTCAAAAATTAAGAACGTCCTCACCGTCAGGGCGGTTGCTATATTACAAAACTTCCCTATCTTGAGAGTCAGTCGATTTGAGGTTCAAGATTGACTCCCCAGCCGCTATCTAGAGGCTTGAACTAACCTAAACCACTTGTTTGCTGTGGACGACTCCTGCAGGAAAGTAAGTCTCCGTCTTTCTGTGATGTCATGTATCTACTGTTATTGATGGCCCCTTTTTTTAGAAGCTCAGAGATTGACACAATCACCAAGATAGTGTATCTTCTCTAACTGGTAGTACACATCCAAGTTATGCAGTTAGTCGAAAGGCAAGTCATTAAACCAAATCACAGGTTTTACCCAGAAGCCGATCGATTGTCCTTCCTGTCCAACAAACTTTACAACTGCGATAACTATATCTACGGTCAAAACTTTTTCTCAGGTCAACCAACCAATGCTCTGGCTGTCGATCGTGCACTCAAAAAAAGTCTAAATGACAAAGCATTGCCGGCCCAAGTAACACACAAAACTCTCCCGTTACTGCTGAAAACATGGACTAGCTATCATAGTGTCAAATTGGCGGGCGCGATCACGATCGCCCCACTAAGTTTCAAGCAGCACCGAAAATCCCTGATTAAAAAATTCAGAAAAAAAGAGAGCAGGGGCGATATGTAGTTGTATTTAACTGTCAATGTGTTAGCAAAAAAGCTTTTCCCAAAAAATATGTCAGTTTGTCTGGGAGTAACATTTGGCAACCTTGAAAAGTTACCTAAATCTTGAAAATCCGGATTGTTCGCGAGGTAAGTTGTTAAGTTATTGAGGTAATTTAGGAAAAGTTAGAACAAAACGCAAGTGTAAAGCGGATTATAACCCTTGCCATAACGAGCTTCGCCAACATTAAAGAGCTATGAAACCCCTCCCTGGAAAAACGGTAAAATTATACCTTCTAACTTGTACCTTCTAACTTGTACCTTCTAGCTTCAAGAAACACCTTGTTTCTTGCTCCTAAAAATAAATACCTTCCCTTGTGCCAACAATCTTTCAGTCTGCTTATAACCGATCGCCCCCAAGTATACGGGAAAGTTCAAAAATGCCGGGATCTGGCATTTTGGAGCCTGTTAACGCATAAAAAAGTCAATTTAGCCAACAACTGACGGCCCCCGTGTCCCCGGTCTGCTGGCGGCTAACTGCTGAAAGCCGATCGGGCAAGCAGCGCCCTTCCAGCTTTTGGCAGTAACGCAAACGAGGAAAAAACTGTCGTGAAATTCCACTGGCTACTACCGAGTTTCTTAAGTGTATTTTTGCTCGCCGGAGCCGCCGAAGCAGCTAGACTGCAATCTTGGCGATTTGATGCTTCAGAGAACCGGCTCTACATTAGAACAGAGGGGGGAGTGCAACCCAAGGCTCAACTGATTTTCAACCCCACGCGGTTGGTAATCGACTTACCAGGGACGAGTCTGGGCCGTCCCTCGGTCAGCAAACCGCTCTCAGGGGCGATCGAATCGGTGCGGGTAGGGCAGTTTGACAACGATACGACCAGAATTGTGGTCGAGATCAGAGACGGGTTTACTATAGACCCTCAGCAAGTAAAATTCCGGGGGATTTCTCCGAGCGAGTGGACAGTGGATTTGCCAACGCCGGTGCGGGGAGAAACTCAAAATCCGATTTCAGAGCCAGGGGGAGAAAGGTTATCGGTTGAACCTTCAGCATCCCAAGCCCAGTCGGCCGAGGCGACTGTAGTTCAGAACGTTCAGGTGACGGCGGACGGTTTTTTAGTCCGCACTGCGGGCGGTCGCCCCCAAATTAATTTTCAACAAAGTCGGGCTGGGGACATCGCCACCCTCGATATTGAAGGAGCTAGTTTAGCTCCGGGCCTAAGCAGCCAACCGCCTCAAACGAACGGTCAGCACGGGGTTGACAAGATAGAAGTCCGGCAACTACCAACAGACCCGCCCGTTACCCGCGTGACTTTGCGGATGAAGAATTCTAATACTCAGTGGCGGGCATCTGTGAGCAATTTGGGCGGGGTTGTGCTATTGCCTGGAAGTGTAGTACGACAGCCCTCGGTTTCCCGCAGCCTGACTGTAAATCCTCCGGCTAGACAAGCTCAAGGAAGTTTAGCGAGAGTTCAGTCAATTGATTTAGCCAGTAACGGCACCCAACTGGTGGTGAGAACTGACCGCCAAGTCTCCTATACCAGCGGCTGGGACCAGGGGTCGAGAGCTTACTGGATCAGGATCGCCTCTGGTGTCCTAACGGGAGAAATTCCTCAGCTCGATGCCAACAGTCCTGTATCGTTTACAGCCAGCCAAGAAGACTCGGAGACTGTGGTGATTTGGGTGCAGCCGCGATCGGGGGTAGAGGTAGGCAGGGTGACGAGGCCGAGTCCGCAGTTGCTGTCTTTGCAGTTGCGATCAAATGCTAGCGCGCAGCAACCTTTGACTCGCACTCCCAATTTGTCGCCTTTGCCGAGAAGGACTTTGGGAAGCGACGATTTGCCCCAAGTTTCTAACCGCCGGGCCGTAGTAGCGATCGATGCTGGCCACGGCGGCCGCGATCCTGGTGCTGTAGGGATTGGGGGCATTCAGGAGAAGGAGATTGTTTTGGATATCTCGTTTCAGGTAGCGAGGCTCCTGGAACAGCAGGGAGTGCAAGCAGTGATGACTCGGACTGACGACAGCGAAATCGACCTGGAACCTAGAATTTCTTTGGCAGCACGAGTGAATGCTACTTTATTTGTCAGCATTCACGCTAATGCAATTAGTATGAGTCGCCCGGATATTAGCGGGATTGAAACTTATTATTTCGATAGCGGGAAAGATTTAGCCCGGGTGATTCACGCCAGTATTTTGGATGGGACGGGGGCGGCTGACCGCCGGGTGCGACAAGCGAGATTTTATGTTTTGAGGAAAAGTTCTATGCCTTCTGTGTTACTGGAGGTGGGTTTTGTCACGGGTGCTGAGGATGCTGCTAGGCTTTCTGACCCAGCTTACCGTAGTCAAATGGCGGCTTCGATCGCTCGCGGCATTTTGTTTTATCTTCAACAAAGATAATGGGCAGTGGGCAGTTGACTGTTGACTGTTGACTGTTGACTGTTGACTGTTGATTAATGTTATTGGTTATCTGTTATTAGCCACAGCAAACGATTAACAACTGACAACTGACAACTGCCAACTGCCAACTGCCAACAGATAACTAACTATTAACAAATGACAACAGACTCTGGACAACAAAGAATCGGTATTTTTGACAGTGGCGTGGGCGGTTTGACTGTTTTGACCCAGTTGTACCGACAATTGCCCAACGAATCGATACTTTATTTTGGAGATACGGCGAGGCTGCCTTACGGCACTCGCACGCCGTCAGAAATTGTGGAGTTTGTCCGCGAAATTATGGCCTGGTTGGTGGAACAGGATGTGAAAATGGTGATTATGGCCTGCAACACCAGTTCTGCTTTGGCGATGGAGATGGTGCAGGCTGAGTTTGATATCCCGGTGCTGGGAGTAATTCTGCCGGGGGCGCAGGCTGCGGTGCAGCAAGGCAAGCGGATCGGGGTCATCGCAACTCCTGCTACGGCTGCTAGCAATGCTTATCGAAATGCGATTTTGGAGATGGACGATTCTTGCCTGGTGTGGCAGGTTAGTTGTCCGGCTTTTGTGCCGCTGGTGGAGCAAAACCGGATTCACGACCCTTATACTTGTGAGGTGGCTCGGGAATATTTGGCTCCTTTGATTCAGCAGCGCATCGATACGCTGATTTACGGCTGCACTCATTATCCGCTTTTGGCTCCTGTGCTTCGCTCGCTTTTGCCTGCTGGGGTGACATTGATCGATCCTGCGGTACGGGTGGTGGCTGCTGCTGCCAGAGAATTGGAGCTTTTGGGGCTGCGGAATCCTGGTACTGCGCTACCGACTCGTTTTTGCGTGAGCGGCCCCCCGCAGCAGTTTGCGGAGTTGTCGGTGCAGTGGCTCGGTTGTACTCCTGCTGTTGAGAAAATATCCCTGCCGACAGTTGTACGATCGACCGTATCGCTGGAATCTGGCGAATAAGCCGGAAAATTTATAGGTTAATCTAACCCCCCAAAACTCAGGTAAAGCTGGCTCTGGGGGGTTTAATTATTGCGATGTAACCTAGCAATTACACATCAATAGGTAATATTATTGAACAAAAGCTTTGATGAACAATGCAAATAATGTCCTATACGTGCTGGATCTCTTCAGCCTTGAACCATGTCACCCTATGTATCACAAGCAGTTTTACTTGTAGACGGCTATAACATAATTGGACTTTGGCCTCGACTCCGAGAGAAGCGCGATCGCGACGAACTCGAAACAGCTCGCCGCGAGTTGATTGAGGTTTTAGTTAACTACAGCGCGGTTCAAGATTTTGAGGCCCGACTGGTGTTTGACGCGCACTATCGAGATACTCCCAGCGTTAAAGAAATTATTACTAAAAATTTATCGGTGCACTACACTGACTTCGGTCAGACAGCAGATACTTATATTGAAAAATCTTGTGCTAATTTGCGGTATGAGTTGCGATCGATCAAAGGCAAAGGCCGCATGATTGTCGCCACCTCCGACAGAGCCCAGCAATTGACCGTAGTCGGCTACGGCGCTGAATGGATGTCCGCCGAACAACTAGCGGCTGACGTAGAATCCACCGCCCGCCGCAGCGAGCGCCAGCACAAATCCCGCAAACACAACTCCAGTCGCTTTCTCGCCAATTCCCTCGATCCAGAATCCCAGCAGCGCCTCGCCAAGTTGAGAATGGGGCTGCATTAGCTGCTGAAACCCGCTCGCTGTCTGACCAAAAAAAAGTTTGTCAAAGGCCTTGCCAAATCGAGTAAGTTCAGCTATTGTTAGTAAATGTGGGTAACAAAAACCCCCAATCCTCGGTAGCTCAGTGGCAGAGCGGTCGGCTGTAATGAATGCAAGCCTTTGGCATCAACCAAAAGGCCTAGTGACATAGCAGCTCTATCCGGTAACGGGTACTGAAAAATCGGGTGAATTCAAGGAAACCGCAGCACTTCGGGTGGCGGCAATCTTGAGCCAAGTCTGGCGAAAGGCAGCGGTTACGATCGCAAGTAGCCGGAAAGGTGCAGAGACTAGAGATGAGGAGCCTAACCAATAAATCTCACAGCGCCCGACATCCCGCGACAGATGATAAGTCTGCGTTTTAGGGATGATGAAATAGTCCACGCCCTTCGGAAACGTTGGGATAAGTGTAACCGATTGGTCGTAGGTTCAAATCCTACCCGGGGAGTTAGTAAAAATCTGAAGTTGGAATTTTCCAGCTTCAGACTTTTTGTTTATTAAGATTTGAGATGGTTTGGGGTCAAGCTTCTGGTAGCGCCTTAATTCACATCCCTGTGAGTGTGAATTAACTCACCTTCCATAGGTATGGAAATATTCAACTTAGACAACTCCGGGTTTAATATCGCCTTGACAATACCAGAACTCACCATCACCTCCAAACAACCAAGGGCTTGATGAAGAGCTACTCGAGCGTGTTGCACAGAAAAACGCTCTCCAAACACCAGTACCAACTGCCGATAAATTTGTTCAATGTACTGAGTACGGCTCAAAATGTCAATCAGCAAACCATAGAAACCGGTAACAGGCAACCGCTGACCATTCTTAACATAACACTTGATCCTGTTAATTTCACCAGCATTATAAACAGCTACAAACTCAACATCAGCCTCCACTAGGTCTAACTGAAACACATTGTACGCCGAAAGTAGCCAAGGAACCTCCTCCTTTGAAAAGCGCTGCATCACCTGTTTCATCGAACCTAAATCAAATCCAGCAATCACAGCTTGACCCAAAATATCATTGGTAAATCCCCCTTGAGCTAACCATCGAAAAGCTGTTTCCGGGCTTAAGTTCAACCCAGCATCCCGCGCGATTTCCCTTGAATGTTCATGTAAATCAGTGAATTGACCGTTAGCAGCGTACCAGTAATCAGCGAAGCGAATGTGCTGTTCAACTCGGCTCCGCTGATTGTGGTCGTATTGAGATTTAAGCCAGTTGCCGTCGTGTTTCTGCTGCTCTTGCTCTAATGCCAAAATCGTGTAAGCCAATTCACGAGCACCAGTATGAGCTAAAGTCATGCCCGCCGATAAAATCGGGTCAGCAAAACCAGCAGTTTCACCAACTAAAAACCAATTTTCTCCTACTGTTTTATCGACCAAAAATGACCAATCTTTTGTAGTTTCAATCTTTCCTCTACTGGTAGCATTAGCGATTAACTTGTTGATGCGAGGTTCGCTATTGAGGGCTTCGGTATAGATATCCTCTGGTCGCTTTTTCAGCGACTTATAATGTTCCGCAGGACAAACGAAGCCGATACTGGTGCGAGTTGGGCTCAAGGGAATGAACCACAGCCACCCGTGACTCAAACTCAGTACCTGTATCCGGGTGCCGCCAACGCCAATTGTCTCTGCCCATTCAGCGTTTGTCCAGTAGTCCCAGATAGCGATATTTTGCAGCCGCGTCGGGCTGTGTGTCTCGACTCCTAATGCTCGCCGCAGCACGCCAATGTGGCCGGAGGCATCGATGTAGTAGCGGGCGGTTATTTGTTCTTGCGATCGCACGTGCAGTGCCGTAATCCGATCGCCCACCACATCTACCTTAACAACCGGAGTCTCTTCTCTGACCAAGCATCCCATTTCTTCGGCGTGGCGCAGCAAAATCTCATCATATTTTGCTCGATCGACTTGGAAAGCAGTTTGCCGTCTCTGTCCCTCAAATTTAGCAGGCCGCTGTTCATCTTTAAACAATTCCGGCTTAATAAAATTAAAATCCCAAGGCTGTAGATCCGTTCCCCAGCGATAGATTCCACCAATTTTAATTGGGAAGTCGGCTGCTTCTACTTTGTCCCAACATCCCATTTCTTGAAGCACATCACTAATTTGAGGCAATTGACTTTCCCCAACGTGATCGCGAGGAAATTTTTCTTTTTCTAGGATTAGCACGCTCAGATTGGGATTGTATTTCTTGATCAGAGTGCCAGCAGTGCTCCCAGCGGGGCCGCCGCCCACAATTACAACGTCGTAATGGCTCATATCAAAAAGAGATAGTAGATGCTAATTTTGGGCATTGACAAGACAAATGTATAACTGTTCAGCCTCGTCGGAATCAGCGAGGCTGAAATTTGTTTGCAACAGGTTTTATCCGACTGCTAGTTTTTCCTCTTCCGGTATGTGAGAAGTGTGGGAAATATCCAAATTCTCAGTCCAAGTATGAGCAATATCCAAATTCTCAGTCCAAGTATGAGCAATATCCAAATTCTCTGTCCAAGTGTGAGCAATATCCAGATTCTCTGTCCAAGTGTGAGCAATATCCAGATTCTCTGTCCAAGTGTGAATCATTGTCGGCTCTAGCTCATTGACTACAGTTGAATTGCTGTTAAATTCTGACATGATGGATCTCCTTCTAAGTAATGAATTCGATTTTGTTCAAAGATTTGTCTGGTTCTCAAAATGCAAAATTTTAGATCTGGCAAGCTACGCAGCTTTTAAAGGTTGCAAAATATCCCGGGGTTTGGCAAAAGGTTGCTCAAAGCTATGGGTTTTTGCATGAACCAGAAGCTCATCCGTGAATTGCGTAAAAACTTCAAACAATTCCTCAACTATCTTAAAAGCCTCTTGACGAGTCTCCTCTGTCATTTGTATGCTTTTAATCAATTGATCAGCTTCTGCCGTCCCTGTAGTATGACCTGTTTCCACTACCAAATGAGAGCAGCCAAAATAAAGCAAGTCCCTTTGGGTAATTGTTCGTAATTCTTCGGTAATTAGTGCCGACATTGAGAGGAACACATCACCCGTTGCTTCTATCACTTCCACAATTACTAACTTAGTGGTAGGACTAGCTCCAAAAGCGTGTCTAAAAATTTGGTGCATTACCCACCGCGATGCCTTTGTTTCTTCATTCCACAGAAATTTCAAAGACTCACTGAATTTCAGCGATCTATCAATGCTCAGCCTGTCCAAATCTTCCAAAAACCACAACCAGTGATGATCATCTTCATAAGTATGATTGTTAACTATTACCTGAAGAGGATCGTTGGTTGGTTCTTCTCGGAAGACATACTTGTTAAATTCGCCAAAACTCATTGCGAAAGTAGCAATGCAGGGAGCGAAAGCTAGGCGTTGTCTTGGGTCTATACTTTGGTCTCGCATAAACTCGAATAGCCCAGATTTAGCAAATTCTTGCTTCTTCTTTTCAATCAATGCTAGGACTTTTTCCATTGTGATGCACCTGATTATGGAAAGATGCTAGCAAGTTCATCGCTCTGCACTTGTGATATAAATCATGCTTGTTTGTGATGTACGTCATATTAGACTGTGTTCTCGATCGCCTAAACCAGCGTTTCCCAGCCCCGGGCGTCCCATTTTTTCTTGGTGACAAGGCTCAAAGATTTAGCTAAACTTTGAATTAATAAGGATTTGTCTGTCATGTGTGCGATCGGCATCACAGAATTTGTTACAATATTGTAATCAACTGGGTGAGGTGTCAGACCGTACATGATTAAGTCGAAGTTCAAACCAGATGTTTGGCTGTCCGCCCGTCCAGGCACTTTCAAAGTTTAGGCATCTCCCTACCTAAAAAATCCCTGAGTAATTACTGGTATTTTAAAATACTTTAAGTGTTATAAGCTACCCCTATATAAAAATACTTAAGTACCGTCCACCCGAGAGTCGCTCGACATCAAGCAAAATGTTTACCCAAAATTTAGTCATAGATAGAATAAAACCGATGAATGCAATTCCAGGTTACAGAATCACAGAAGTTGTTCAACTTGGTGTGAAGTCGATCATTTATCGCGGAGTCCGGGAATCCGATCGAGCGTCAGTCATTATTAAAACACTCAATACCGAGTACCCCACAATAGAAGAAATTACTCGTTTGAGACATGAATACAAAATTAGCTCGAATCTCCAACTCAAAGGGATTGTCAAACCCCATAGCTTAGAAAAATATAAAAACAGTTTCGCCCTGATCTTAGAAGATTGCGGCGGTCAATCTCTCAGACACCATCTCGCGGGCAAAAATATTAAGATTCCCGAGTTTTTCAACCTCGCTATTCAAGTAGCTCAAACTCTCGGAGAAGTCCATCAAAACCAGATCATTCATAAAGATATTAAACCTTCAAATATTATTATAACCCCGGATTTTCAACAAGTAAAAATCACCGATTTTAGCATGGCTACGCGCCTATCCAGAGAAGTTCACCAAAATAGCAATACTACTGTGCTAGAAGGCACTCTAGCCTACATATCCCCAGAGCAAACTGGTCGAATGAACCGCGACCTCGACTACCGAACTGACTTGTACTCTCTAGGCATCACGTTTTATGAAATGCTGACAGGAGAGTTGCCCTTTAATTCAACCGACCCGCTAGAATTAATTCACAGCCACATTGCGGTGACACCAGTTTCTCCCCATCAGCTAAACAACCAAGTCCCGCAGATGGTTTCAACCATTGTCATGAAACTACTAGCTAAAAACGCAGAAGACCGATATCAAAGTGCCTTTGGAGTAAAAGCAGACCTGGAAAATTGTCTAACTCAGCTACAAACTACTGGCACAATAGAAAATTTCATTCCAGGGACACTTGACAAATCAGGTCAATTTTTGATTCCCCAAAAACTCTACGGCCGCACACAAGAAGTCGCTGATTTGAGGGCATCATTCGAGCGAGTCAGCTTTGGTAAAACAGAGATGGTGTTGGTAAGCGGTTACTCAGGCATCGGTAAAACCTCAGTTGTCAGCGAAATCCACAAACCAATTGTCAGGCAGCGGGGTTATTTTATTACAGGCAAGTTTGACCAATTTAAACGAGATATTCCTTATGCTGCAATGACTCAAGCGTTTGAGTCATTAATGCAGCAGTTATTAACAAAAAGTTCAGAAGAGTTGGCAATTTGGAAAGAAAAGCTTTTGTCGCGGCTAGGTCAAAACGGTGAAATTATTATTGATGTCGTTCCTTCTGTCGAACTAATCATTGGTTCGCAGCCTGCTGTTCCACAATTGGGAGCGACAGAATCTCAAAATCGCTTTAATCGATTGTTCAAAGAATTCATGAATGTGTTTGCCCAAGCAGAACACCCATTAGTTCTATTTTTGGATGATTTGCAGTGGGCTGATTTAGCTTCCTTAAAATTGATTCAGGAATTAGTTGCTTATCAAGATAGCCGATATTTTTTACTAATAGGAGCATATCGAGATAACGAAGTAAATTCGACTCATCCGTTAGTTCAAACTGTCGAAAAAATTCAAGAGACTGGTGTTCCTGTGCATCACATTATCCTCCCATGTTTAGAGTTGAGCAGCGTCAGTGAGCTAGTAGGGGATACTTTGGGCAATGAAACCGAAAATTTCAAGTCTCTGGCAGAGTTGATTTTTAGTAAGACCGGCGGAAATCCATTTTTTATAAATCAACTGCTCTCAACCATGCACTCAGAAAAGCTGCTAGCATTTGATTTCAATATTGGTGCGTGGCAGTGGGACATCAGGGAAATTGAAACCGCTGGCATTGCAGATTACAGTGTAGTTGAATTAGTTGCTCGGAATCTGCAACAACTGCCGGAGGAGACGCAGCAAGTATTAAAATTAGCTGCTTGTACGGGCAACCGTTTTATCTTAGAAAATTTGGCAATTATCAGGGGAAAATCGGCATCAGAAACGGCTGCTGATTTATGGGATGCGCTTCAAGCTGGTTTAATTCTGCCAATGAGCGATGCTTACAAAATCCCGTTGGTTGAGGAAAGCGACTCCGGGTGGCAATCCGATGGGGCTGGAGTTGCCAGTCGCGCTCAATCCTCAATATCTTACAGGTTTTTGCACGATCGCGTACAGCAAGCCGCCTATTCTCTTATCCCCGACTCCCAGAAAAAACAAACCCACTTAAAAATCGGCTTCCTGCTACTGGATTCAACTCCCGCGTCAGAAATCGCAGAAAATATCTTTGATATTGTCAACCAACTCAATATCGGGGTGGAATTCATCACCACTCAGTCAAAGCGAGATGAATTAGCTAACTTTAATCTCATAGCTGGCAAGAAAGCTAAGGGTTCTGCTGCCTATGAAGCGGCACTCAAGTATTTTAATGCAGGTCTAGGACTTTTGCCTGAACAAGCTTGGCAGAGTCACTACGATTTAATCATGGAACTCCATATCGAAGCGCTGGAATTGTCCTATATAAATACCGATTTTGAGCGAGCGTTCCAGCTATCAGAGGTGATTATATTCCGCGCCCAAAATTTGCTAGAAAAAGTCAAAGTGGCTGAGCTAAAAGTCATTTTTTACTTCGATCGGAATCAACCCAGAGCTTCGCTAGATATAGCTATTGAAGCTTTGAAAATGCTGGGAGTGTACATCCCTAAAACCCCAAACAAACTGAATATTTTCAGGGAGCTATTTCTCACAAAACTAGCTTTAAAAAACAAGCAGATTGAGGATTTATTGGAGCTGCCGCCAATGACTGACCCTAATAAAATTGCGGCTATACGGATTTTGACGAATATGAGTCCGGCTGCTTTTGTAGTAGCACCTGATATGTTCCCAGTGATCGTGTTTAAAATGGTGATTCTTTCTCTGAAGTACGGGAATGCGCCGCTGTCTAGTTTCGCCTATGCAAATTATGGCGTAATCCAGTGTGGAGTGTTAGGGGATATGAATGCTGGATATCGATACGGTAAACTAGCTCAGGCACTATTAGAACGATTCCACACCAACTTGCACAACTCTAAAATTTCACTAATTTTTAATAGTTTTATTCGCCACTGGTCGGAGCACGTCAGAGCAAGTCTTATAGGTTTAGTTGAGGGAATGCAGAGTGGACTAGAAACGGGAGATGTCAACAATGCTTGTTATTGTGCTAGTTTTTACAGCAACTATATATTTTTGAGCGGCGAACCTCTGGACTCCGTGACGAGCAAGCAGAGTCAATATATTGAAATGTTGGTGAATTACAAGAATGAATTTATGGTTTATCAAGCCAGAGTTGGGGCCCAAATGGTCTTAAATTTGCAAGGTAAAACAGTTAATCTTTGCCTATTGACGGGCGAAATATTTAATGAAGAAACTATGCTGCCAGCTTTAATAGACAGTCAAAATAATCTAGTAACATTTGTAGTGTATTTGTATAAATCCTGGCTGGATTATTTGTTTAAAGACTATGCCAATTCTGTGAAAAATGCGATGACAGCCTCAAATTACTCTGACGCTGTGATGAGCATGATGTATGTTCCCATCCACAATTTTTACTATTCCCTAGCACTGTTAGCTTTATATCCCACAGCTTCAAAAAGCGAACAGAAACAATATCTAAAAAAAGTTGTTTCGCTTCAGAAAAAAATGAAGCATTGGGCTTTTCACTGTGCGGAAAATTATCAGCATAAATATGACTTAGTAGAGGCCCAGAAAGCGCGAGTATTGGGACAATATGAAAAAGCAGCTCAGTATTACGATCGAGCGGTGAAAGGAGCATCGAAGAATGAATACATCCACGAAGAAGCGCTAGCCAATGAACTAGCTGCAGAATTTTATCTAGCTAACGGTCGAAATAAAGTGGCTCAGACTTATCTGATAGATGCTTACTACGGCTATATTCACTGGGGAGCAACCGCCAAGGTAAAACATTTGGAGTCACAGTATCCGATCTCTTTACCCCCTACATCGATGGGAAAAGCCAGCGCAGATCGAACTATTACTAGCACTAATTATAGCACGAGCAGCAGTCACAGCAGTTTATTGGATTTGACAACTGTTGTTAAAGCATCTCAAGCGCTAGCTAGCGAAATTGTGTTGGACAAGTTGTTAGAAAAGTTAATGAAAATGGCGATCGAGAATGCCGGGGCACAAAAAGGTTTTCTGTTGATGCCCAAGGAAGGAAAATTGCTAATTCAAGCAGCGGCATCGGTGGAGTCTTCGGATGTTGCAATTGAGCAATGTCCGACAGTGGCTCCAGCGGAGGTTTTGCCAATAACGGTGATTAATTATGTTGAAAGGACGCACTCTGATGTGGTTTTAAGTCAGGCGGCTAGGGAAGGTCTATTTACAGATGACCCCTATATTAAAAGACGGCAAGTGAAATCGGCGCTTTGTACTCCCATTCTGAATCAAAGCAAACTCGTAGGCATTCTTTATCTGGAAAATAATTTAACTTTTGAAGCGTTTTCTCCAACCAGATTGGAGGTGTTAAAAATGCTTTCTTCCCAAGCGGCTATCTCTCTGGAGAATGCCGTACTTGTTGCTAATTTGTCGGCGGCTAAGGAACAGTTGGAGGATTATTCGCGAACCCTGGAGGTGAGAGTAGAAGAGCGCACGCAGGAATTAAAGACTAAAGAAGCTAAGCTGCAAGAAGCTCAAAAACTGGCGCACCTCGGCAACTGGGAATTTGATTTGGAGGGGGATAAATTAACTTGGTCTGAGGAAGTATTCCGAATTTTTGCTCTTGACCCTAAACTACCAGAACCCACTATTTTAGAACACAGGAAGCAAATTCATCCAGATGACCTACAGTTGTGGTTAGAGGCAGTAGAGCAGATTAGTCGGTTAGGAAATCCTTGCGAGTATGAGATGAAAATTTTGCGCGCTGATGGAGCTGTCAGATATATTTATGTTAAGGCACAAGCTATTTTTGATGGCGGTAAGGTGATTAAGTTATTTGGGACGATACAGGACATTACGGATCGCAAGTTAGCGGAGGATGCTTTGCGACTGTCTGAGGGGCAATTGAGAGAAAAAGCGACACAATTAGAAGTTACTTTGTCCCAATTACGCTCGACGCAGACTCAACTAATTCAAACTGAAAAAATGTCTTCTTTGGGGCAGTTGGTGGCGGGGGTTGCTCACGAAATCAATAATCCGATTAATTTCATTTATGGCAATGTTCTCCATGCTAACGATTATAGCTCGGATTTGCTGGGATTGATTGAGCTTTACCAGGAGTCTTACCCGAATGCTAATCCTGAGATTGTTGCTAAAACAGAAGATATTGACCTCACTTTTATTCAAGAAGATTTGCCCAAAATTCTAAAATCAATGCAGGTTGGAGTCGATCGCGTTCGCAATATTGTGCTGTCGCTGCGGAATTTCTCACGCCTGGATGAAGCCGAGATGAAACCAGTGGATATTCACTCCGGGATTGATTCGACTCTGCTAATTTTGCAGCACAGGTTGAAAAAGGATGCACTCGGACATGGCGTTGAGGTAGTTAAAGAGTACGGTCAACTGCCGAATGTAAATTGTTATGCTTCTGGGTTAAATCAGGTGTTTATGAATATTTTGAGCAATGCAATTGATGCAGTGGAGTTAGGAGTTGGGCGACCGGAGACAACTGCCAAACTAGAAAATCCTTTATCTCCAATCTTTGAGCGAAAGATTGAGATTAGGACTGAGGTATGCGACAAAAACTTGGTGAGAATTTATATTGCTGATAATGGTCGGGGGATGACGGAGGAAGTACGATCGCGAATATTTGACCCTTTCTTTACTACAAAAGCTGTGGGGAAAGGTACCGGTTTAGGGTTGAGTATCAGTTATCAGATTGTAGTAGAGAAACATGGCGGGAAGCTAATGTGCTTTTCCGCGCCCGGTGAGGGGGCTGAGTTTGTGATTGAAATTCCGGTGAAGCAGTGAAGTTTTTTTTGAGTTTTTATATATTTTTTTTAACCGCCGATGAACGCCGATGAACGCAGATAGAATTGTATCTGCGTTCATCTGTGTTTCTTGGCTGATATCTGCGGTTAAAACTTCTCAATCTCAATATTAAACATCGCGTTCTGTTCGCACCCATTTGGTTTGCCGCTTCAGGAGAAAACCTAGATACAAAGGGATTTTCCAAAGGATGTAAAAAGGTACAGATAAAAGAGTTGCGCCGGAAATATCGGCACGGCCAAATTTTGCCCAAGCGCTGACAATTGAAACTAAAATTAGCAGTCCTTGTAATGCTAATAAGATAGCAGGAATCGGCGATGCTCCAATGATTGCTGCTACTATGGAGACGGCAAAAGTGGCTAGCCAAATAGCGACTAAAAGCGATAGGGGAGGGACGGATAAGTCGAGGGCGATCGCCATTAAGTCAAAACGCTGTTGCTCGATCGAAGCTGTCGCCAGCCTGGGAGTTTGAGTTAGCAACGTCTGCAAGTGTCCGTGTTCCCATCGGGTTCTTTGAGTTTTAGCTACTGCTTGCTGCTGTGGCAAACACCCGGTGACGTTTGCTTCGGGGCAGAATACGGTTGGATGTCCGGCGATCGCCAGATCCAAACTCATTTGCATATCTTCCACGATATTGCTGCTAGCTAAAGGAACATCTCGAATGATTAACCAGGGAAAAGCCATGCCCGTACCTGTTAGCAATGACGGGAATCCTAACTGTTTTAATCCGCTGGGCCGGACTAGGTTTTTCACGAGAAATGCTAAAGCAGAAATGGAATCTTTCGGAGTAGGATTGGGTGGCTGTTCCATGAGATAAGTTGCTTGTACCGGTCTTTGTTCAGCAACTGCAACCCTGGCTAATGTTTCTATGGAATCTGGCTCGCAGATGCAGTCTGCATCAACCATAATGACTACTTCTGGGGGGTCTGAGGCGATCGACTGCAACCCGAAATCCAGTGCGTATCCCTTCCCTTTGCGTTCTGTGTCGTGGCGCTCGATCGCCGTTGCACCGCAGTTGTGGGCGATTTCTGCCGTAGCATCCGTGCAGTTGTCAGCAATGACTAACAGGCGGTCTTGAGGTGTTAGCTGCGGCAGAATGGTGGAGATAGTGGCGGCAATTCCTGCTGCTTCGTTGTAGGCGGGAATTAAAACTGCTATTTTGGGGCGGGGCTCTTTTGTTTCGTATGTGGGGGCGAGGTTCGACAGGAAAGCTGCACTGCATTCTAGAAAGAGAACTGCAACGGGAATTAGCAGGATTAGGGCGATCGCCAAAAGTACAACATCAATCAATAGGAACAGTAGCTGATTAATTTCCACAATTCTAGTACCTTAATTTAATTTTATTTGTTGCGTTCATTGAGTTTATTTAATCTTATTGCACCTTTGTTAACTCACGAGGCCACGCTCTCTAAAGTATCATTATATCATGCCCGCAAAAAATCATTATTTTCACATTTGTTGTGACGACTTAAGTCCTCCTAAAATTACTAGGACTAGCGTCATTACTACCAATTAATTTGATTGCGGTTGTGCGGTCGCAACTAATATCATATCATGTCTATTCTGACAATGTTAAGTCACTCAATTTAATTAAACCTCAAACAAGCCCAGACTGGAGAAACCAGGTTTCTAAAAGAAACCAGGTTTCTGGGTGTTATATTTTTAATCAACTAAACACTTAGTCGATGTTTAACATCAAATCCGGTTGCATCGGAATAATAAAATCGAGTCAACAGTTAACACTCAACCATTCAGTTTTTCGACCTTGAGTCAACAGTCAACCATCATTTCGCTCGTGCAACCGGAATTGATATAACTCATTCATCCCCTGTGGGTGAGCACTCAGGAAGCAATCTCCAAACTCAAAACTATGTTCAAGCTACGCTGCATCGCGGATAGCAACAGGTTCAGATTTTTTGGTGGTGAACTGTGCGGGGGCTGCAAATTCTCTGAGATATCTCGATATCGATCGCAAATATCCCACTTCTGCTTGAATCAAATCCAGGGTAGAAAGACTCTCAACTAAGTCATCAAACTCATCTGCCGTAACTCCAGCACTGTGCAAGACTTCTTGGCTAAGCCGCCCGCAGATTCCTTGTAGGAGGAGTTCGATAATCTCGCTATAGTCAGCGATTTCCGTTCCGTAACCTTGCAATTTCTTCGGATTGATTCCCCACTGCAAAATCTTCAACAAGTCTTCAGGGACACTCCACGCAAAAGAGGAAGCAATCACTTCTTTTTCCGCTGCGACAAGAGCGTGCTTGATTTGCACTTCGGGGAAATCTGGATCAATGATTAAGCTTTCCAGCTTCGACACTTGTTTATCTAAGACGGGCAAAGAAAAAGGAGCTAATTCTACACTCACCATGTCGCCAGTATCGTTAATACTTCTAAAAGGATCTTCCAACACATTAATTAGGAGGTGAATGTCTGTAGGTTTTTTCCAGTCAAACTGTCCAAGGAAAAACGGTTCTTCGTATCCCGGCAAAAGTCCTTGAAAATAAATCGGCAGATTTTTGCCTGATTCAAGAATTTTATAAAGAGCTACTTCCAAGGTTTCTGTCGGCCAACCGAGATTACTTACGGCAACAAATTTCAGTTTTCCTGGAACGGACACAATCAGAGAATTCAGCAATAAATGTACGGCTTCAAAAAGATTTTGAGCAGTTACGTAGCGGTGGGGAGCGTGAACGTTGACAGTTTTACCTTGCTCTACTTTTTTGGACATTTGCTCGCAGAACAAGCTATTTTCCAACATATGAGTAAAACGAACCATCCCGTAAGTGACATCTCCTTCTTGAGCTGCTTTGGCAAATTGCCATTCGGCAAACTTCTTCGAGGCGGCGTAAACTTCGGTTGTAAAATATCGAGATGTTTTGCCTGTGGAAGAGAATACGCAGTGTTCTATGCCGTATTCTTCGCAGAGTTGGATGATGTGTTTACATCCTAACAGGCTGGTTGTAACTGTTTCTCGGATTTTGATTTCAGCTAGTCCGGGTTGGCGTTGGGCTGCTAGGTGAAAAACAATTGCTGGTTTTTCTACCTCAAATATGTGTTTGAGCGCCTCGAAGTTGCGAATGTCGGCGGCATAGAAAGTTACAGCACCTTCTCTGTTAAAAACCGGGAGATTTTCTTCGGGGTTTTGACATCGGGCGTTGTCTGCGGAAATGATTTTAGTTGCGCCTAATTCGAGGAGTTTTGCGATTAAGAAACGACCGACGCATCCTTCTCCACCAGTGATGAGGATGGTTTTTCCTTTGATTTGGCTGCTGACTGCGGATTCGTATAGGTGAATAGTACGATCGCGCACGTCGCTAAACGGTTCGCTTTCTAGTTGTCCGTCGGCTTGATAGGCTGCAATTAGCTGTGCGGTGAGAGTTTGTAATGTCGCTAGGATTTCGGGATCTTGCGGTTCGGGGGAACCCTGGGGAACTAGCTGCTGGATGCGATCGATTATTTCCGCTTTGCTGGCACCTTCAAACACTTCTCTTTGGTTAAATGCACTCTTCACTTTTTTTGCTCCTTTAAATTGTAGAAATACCGTTGCTGATAAGCGAGTTGTTAAACAGATTTTCGAGGGACAGAATCTTTCAAAGTCTGCTTAGTTTTAAGATTTTTTAGACTGAAAGCCACTTAATGGGAAAAACACGCGATCGGCTCTGCTACTAATTGCTTGTATTAAGCCTAGTTGTAGTTTTATTAAGCGCTTTTTTAACCGACTTATTTTTGAGATCTGTAAAGTCGGAACCTTCTCTCTCCAAAATTTGTCACTACAACTATATACTTAAATTGCTGAGTGTTGGCAATACTCCGAACATATCTTTACTATTTCTTTGCAATCACCTGCGAGTTTTCACGCAATTTTAAAGTTTATGTAAAGTAGGGTCTACGTTTAAAAAACTTAACAATACACTCGATATTGATTCTAGCATTTTACTCTTTAATTAAAATGTATTTTTTGTTACTAAATATAGTTGAATTTTAAGTAAAAATACGCACAAAAGCCCTCATCAAATATTTCCCTCTGCTGAAAATCTTGTGATTTGATGGGTGGGGTAGTCCTGCTGTGGCTACCCCTGTATGTGTGCTGCTACTAGGCGCGAACAATGCGTTCTTTTTTGCTGCCTTCAAAGCCACGAGCGTCCCCAACATCGTAGCCTCCTGTTCGCAAGCGACGGTCTAAATCGCTGGCTTCGGGAGAAGTTTTTGCCGCTTCTTCGATCGTCACTCTGCCTTCGAGCACCAGTTTGTAAAGACCCTGGTTGATAATCTGCATTCCTTCGTAAGTATCATGTTCCATTAATCGGAAAGCTTCATCATCAGCACCTTTCATCAAGTAATCGTGCATGGCAGGTGTATTCACCAAAATATCGTGAACTGCTACCCGACGGTTGTCAACTGTTGGCAGCAAAAGTTGGGCAACTACCGCTACTAAAGAATCGCAAATTTGAATCCGCATCGCCTGTTGTTCCTCGGGCGGGTAGAGGTTCAACAACCGATTAATAGCATTAATTGCGCTGCGAGTGTGGAGAGTTCCCAATACTAAGTGACCAGTTTGAGCTGCTTGCAACGCTGTATTGATGGTAACGCGATCGCGCATTTCCCCGATCAGAATTACATCGGGGTCTTCCCGCAAAACTGCCCGCAAAGCCTGCTGAAACTCGTGGGTATGCAAGCCGACTTCCCGCTGGCTGACCAAGCATTTTTTAGAGGGGTGAATGAATTCGATCGGGTCTTCAATTGTAACTACGTGCTTCTGCTCCATCTGGTTGAGATGGTCGATCATCGCAGCTACTGTTGTCGATTTCCCCGAACCGGTAGGCCCCGTAACCAATATTAATCCCTGCGAACGCAAAATGATATTTTTGAGAACTTCTGGCAACCTCAAGGAATCGATAGTCGGTATTTCCAAACTAATCAACCGCAATACTAGGGCACCGCCACTGAGAGAATCAAAACAGTTTAGCCGACACCGCACGAAGCCAGGGTAAAAAATTGCTGAATCTAATTCCTTGGTAGTTGCAAACTGTTTTCGCTGTTCGGGGGTGAGAATTTCGGCTAGGTAATTTTCAAAAAATTCTGGCGTTACTTTAGGGTGGGTGGTTGCTACTTGCATCACGCCACGAATCCGAAATCGAGGTACTTGGCCGACTCGAATGTGAATGTCGGAAGCACCGGCGCTATGGGCATCTCTGACCATTTGTTCGATCGTACTGATGGGTGTCTCAACAGACCGCTGGGCTGCGGGGGGCGCACTCGGGGCTGGTGCAGGAGGCGGCGCGGGAGTTGCAGCCAAGGGCGGGGGCGGAGGCGGTGTTCGGCGGGCTTGAGCCTCTGGTCGAAGGGGTGTAGGATTGTTTAATGGGTTCATTTTTTTGTCTCCAGTCAATGTAGATTTATTGCGAAAAAATGCCCGATTTCTAATCTTATCGCTCGCAGCTAATTCGGTGTTAAATGCTGAGAATATTTTACAATTAGGCTTGATGGGGCGATCGAGTAATTAACAATTTAAACTCCTATGAACATCGGTCACAAAATCGCCGACTGGCTCGAAAATCGTGCTGTTACCCCTGCCTACGCGGGTTGGCTGCTGTCGGGGATGACGGTTTTCTTTTTTGGGTCGGCGACTAATACAATGTCTGGGTGGCTGTACGTGCTCAGCGGTGGGGGTTTGGCGCTGTTGGGGGTAGCGGCGGTTTTGCCGGGAAAATCGCTCCGTTCCTTGGAAGTCCGTCGCCGGACGATCGAACCGGTGAGTGCGGGCGATCAAATCACCGTTGAACTAGAAATCGAAAATCGCGATCGCCAACCTAAGACTCTGTTGCAAGTAGTAGACATCTTGCCGTTTGTATTGGGAGAACCCGTCGTCCGCCCGATCGAGGTTATAGAGCCTAACAGTACATACAGGGATACATACTATCTAGAAGTCCGGCAGCGCGGTATTTATCGCTGGCAAGAGGTGCACTTGAGAACGGCTGCGCCTTTAGGGTTGTTTTGGTGCCGCCGCAGCCGTCCGGCGAAAGCGGTGGCGGTTGTCTACCCGCAGGTTTTGCCGTTGAGCACTTGTCCTTTGATCGATCGCATCGGTCAAGAAGACAGCCCGCAATTTTACAATCGCAGTCGATCGCAAACTGCTACCGAAGGCCTCACCCGCAACCTCAGACCTTACCGCCACGGAGACCCCACCCGCCTAATTCACTGGCGCACCAGCGCCCGCTACGGAGAACTGCGGGTGAGAGAATTAGAAGTTGCCGCCGGCGGTCAAGAAATTATTATTGCTCTCGACAGCGCTGCTTTGTGGGAAGCAAAGGAATTTGAACGAGCCGTGACAGTAGCAGCTTCTCTTTACTTCTATGCTAGCAAGCGCCTGTTAAACGTCAAACTTTGGACGGCTGGAACCGGACTCGTCTCGGGGAACCGGGTAGTTTTGGAAACTTTAGCGGCGGTTAATGCTGCCGAAGAGGCGATCGATAGTCGATCGAAACTGTCGATAATTTGGCTGACTCAAAACTCTGCAAGTTTAAGCACTCTTTCCCAAGGCAGCCGCTGGGTGCTCTGGCCGAGCGCTACTGCTGAAACAGACGAAAAAATATTAGTAAAACACGATTTACCCGGGTTACAAATTCGCTCCGACCGACCGTTAGAACTTCAGTTACAAGATACTCTAGAAAGAGCGGTTAGTTATTAAAACAGTCCCCGCAAGCTTTTCTGGAAAGAGGGATTAGTTATAAAGATTAACTTCATGAGTTTTTAGGTATCAGAAACTTTTCCCCTTTTAAATCACATATTTTGGGCGGCCTAAGAGTGCCCACCACAAGATTTTAATTCTAGAGAGATAGTTTGGTTTAAATGCCGATCGAGCCGATCGAACTTATTACCCGATCTAAAAATGTCAATCCCGGTTAATCCGTAGTGTCGGGGAGAGTTTCGACTACATACTCCGGTACATACTCAGCAACCTTTTCAGGTCGATTTTCTGGCAATTTTTCTGGCAATTTATAGGGCAAATTTTCCGGTGGATGTTCCCGCCTCACCCGCCGGATCGGGAGATTTGCAATCAATGCTGTCGCCCGCTGATCGCTAGCTAGCGCAAACTCCGACTCATTAGTATCGATTTCCACATAGCGAGACACCACCTCTAGAATTTCTCGGCGCATCGACTCAACCATTTCTGGGCTGAGCTCTGACCGATCGTGGGCTAGAACCAGTTTGAGGCGACGTTTTACATCGTCGCGGCTGTTGTCAGGGGGGTGCGGGAAAAGTCTTTCGAGAAGTGTGTACAGCATGGGTAGATCTGGTTTGTCAGGGGTTGGGCATAGAAAAAATCACTGGGGAAAATTTCGGCTACTTTTTGTGATGCAGTGGGTGCTGTTCAAGATCGATCGCCAATATTGCAGCACATCACATAATTTTAATGTTTAAGAACTTGCGGAGTCGAGTAAACAAGTTTTCCCGACGGGGATTGAGATCTATAAATTCAACTTTTTCGCCTTCTAAGCGGCGGGCAATATTGTCGAAGGCAGTTCCAGCTAAAGAAGCTGTTTCCGACAATACTAATGGTTCGCCTCGGTTGGTGGAAACGATGACGCGCTCGTCGTCGGGAACGACCCCTAACAGCGGAATCGCGAGGATTTCCCGCACGTCTTGCACCGACATCATATCATTTGCCAGCACCATTGCGGGCCGAATCCGGTTGACGATTAGCTGGATTTTCTTGACGTTGTTGGCTTCCAGCAGGCCGATGACTCGATCGGCATCGCGGACAGCAGCGATTTCCGGAGTGGTGACAATTATCCCTTCTTGAGCCGGCGCGATCGCATTTTGAAAACCTTGTTCAATTCCAGCAGGAGAGTCGATCAAAATATAGTCGTATTTTGCTCCCAACATCCCCACAAGCTGCTTCATTTGCTCAGCGCTGATGGCATCTTTCATCCGAGTTTGGGCAGCCGGCAACAGCACCAAGCGCGGCTGCCGCTTATCTTTCACCAAAGCTTGCTCTAATCGGCACTCTCCAGCGAGAACTTCTAATGCCGTGTAAACAATCCGGTTTTCTAAGCCCAGCAGCAAGTCTAAATTTCTGAGGCCGAAATCGGCATCAATTACAGCAACGTTGCGTCCCCGCTTAGCTAAAGCCATGCCGAGATTGGCTGTGGAGGTGGTTTTTCCTACCCCGCCTTTCCCTGATGTAACAACAATAATGCGAGCCATAAGCGATTTTAGATTTATTGGGAATTGGTGATTGGGAATTAGTAATTGGTAATTGGGAATTGCTAATGGGTAATTGGTAATGGGTAATTGATCTTATTCTTGGTTGATAATTAGCAATTATTCTTTGGTAATTTGGCAGCAATCGGTAATTCACTGAATAACAGCAGATTTCACGTGTATGAAGGACACCCGCTTATCGCTCCCCCGCCGTAGGGACACGGCGAAAGCCTTTGTCCCTACTTCATAAACTCACAAATCTCCTTGTTTTACTAATCCTCTATGAATTTGCACTTAAATTTTAAATCGTCCTTGAGTGACTGATTTAGCCTAGGCAAAAATTATCAAGTGCAGGCTGAAAGAGAAATAGTATTACCAATTACTCATTACTAATTCCTAATTACCCATTACCCATTACCAGAAAGAATTGGTTTAAAGCCTCTCCCTTGTAGGGAGAAATTAAAAGAAGACTATTCATTACTCCAATCCTCTTCCTTCCAGGTAGAGGTCGCTATCCCAGGTCAACTGTCAACTGTCAACTGTCAACTGAACCATTATCGATTACTCATTACCCCCGACTAACTGCGATTTGTCAAAATCAGAGGCTCTACCGATCCGAATCCCTTGGGGTGTCACATAGGCGACTTCCGGGAAAAACTGAGCGGGTGAGGTTTCTGGGCCTCTGGCAACATACTTAGCAATCCTAATCACCATCGGTTCCATCTGCAAGGTCATAATCACGCTTTTGGTATTGCCACCGGCACCGGCGTGCACGACTCCCCGCAAACGGCCCCAAACTAGGATATCGCCTCCGGCGATGACTGAGCCGCCGGGATTTACGTCTCCCAAAAGTACGACGGTGCCGGGATGACGAATTTCTACGCCCGATCGCACTGTCATCTGCAAATATAAAGGTTCCGCCAGGGATTGCGGTTTTTCGGCTGCGGCTTTATTCAGGGAAGAAACCGGAGGCTGCTGTTCTACACAATAGCCTGCCGTAGCTGCGGCAACGGCGGTTTGGCGGCGACTGGTGTGGACTCGTTTGAGTTGCAGTTCCACTTCGGCTAGTGCATCAGCGATTTCTTGGAGTTGGCGGATATCTAAAAGTCGATCGTTCCCCATCAATTGTACTTCTGCGTTTGGCTGCCAAAAGCGTTCTCCTGCATTCAGCCTGACTTTTAGCTGCTGCCAAAGTTCAGTCCAAGTCGAGGCGGAGGCTGTTGCGGGTTCGCTGTTGGCTTCTGGGGGGAGTAGCAACAGTAGCTGTCCATCTTCAGTCTTGAGTCGGACTTGCAGCTCTAAGCTGACTTCGGGTGTTGATTGAGTGGCAGCAGCCGCTCCGGCAGAGGCATCGGGTATCATGAAACAGTTCGATCTCAGGTAGGGACAGGTTAACATCAATATTACCTTGAGTCGTCTTTTGGCTCAGCCTGTGGGCGGAAACATCTAGTTTTTTTATTTTGAACGGCAAGTATCGCAATTCTATTTCATTTTTGAACAAGATTTTGTTTATTCACCGCAGAGAGCGCAGAAGACACAGAGAAAGAGAATCAAGGGAAGAACAAAGTAGAGTGTGCACTGCACACCTTAGCGCTATAAATAGAGTATCAAACCGGGAGCATCTCACGAAAGAGTAAAAAGCGTTTTTGAGGAGTGCGAGTGTCTCGATCGCTATACATATACCTATAGCGATCGAGACACTCGCACTCCCTGTAAATGCAAAACTAAGATGCTCCCATCAAACCACTTTTTGCCTAAGTCCTGTAATTATTAATCTTCAATTACCATGCAGCCAATAGAACGTTATCGCGGCAGTCTTCTCGGTTTAGCAGTTGGCGACGCTTTGGGAACAACTTTAGAATTCCATCGCCCCGGAACGTTTGCGCCTATTAACGATATGGTTGGCGGCGGCCCGTTTCGACTGCAACCTGGAGAGTGGACTGATGATACATCAATGGCACTTTGTTTAGCAGAAAGTTTGATTGAAAAACAAGGTTTCGATCCAGTCCATCAATTAGAAACTTATTTGCGGTGGTGGCGAGACGGACATTTGAGCAGCACTGGTAAATGTTTTGATATTGGCAATACGGTGCGACAAGCACTTTGGCTGTTTAAAAATACAGGAAAACCTTTCTGTGGTTCTACCGATGCTCAGGCTGCTGGAAATGGTTCGATTATGCGTTTGGCTCCCGTGCCTTTGTTTTATGCTACAAATCCTTTGGAAGTCATAGAAAAATCTGCAGAAAGTTCGAGAACTACTCACGGTGCTGCTACTTGTGTGGATGCTTGCCGTTATTTCGGTGCTTTAATTGCGGGGGCGGTGAATGGAGTTGCTAAAGATGTGTTGCTTTCGGAAAGATATTGTCCGATTTCGGGATATTGGGCAGCAAATCCGCTGGTGGCAGAGATTGATGAGATTGCGGCGGGTTCTTTTAAACTGCGACAACCTCCTGAAATTAAAGGTACGGGTTATGTTGTCAAGTCTTTGGAGGCGGCACTTTGGGCGTTTTATAACAGTTCTTCTTTTGCTGAAGGCTGTTTATTGGCTGTGAATTTGGGCGATGATGCGGATACAACTGGTGCGGTTTACGGACAGTTGGCTGGGGCTTTTTACGGAGAATCTGGTATACCGGAAAAATGGCGATCGCAATTGGTCGATCGCACTTTAATTGCATCTTTCGCCGAACAACTCTTGACTTTATCTCGATCGATCTGAATATTTACCGCATTTTTCCACTGCACAACAGGGTAATCGATCATCGGTAATCAATCATCGGTAATTGTTAACCGCTAAGGTGCGACTAATGACTCCTGAACTAATAACTGCAAAATTTCTTGACTTTTGCAGCAAATTGTGTATTCCTGACTTACTCCGCAGATCTCTCAAAAAAATATTTACAAATCTTAATTGTTTATTACGTTTAGTATTATAATCTTGGTAACTTCCAACTAAGTATTTATTCTCACTATCATGGTAGCGGATCAATTTCCTTGGCTGACCGCAATTGTCATCCTACCCCTCGTAGCTTCCCTCGCCATCCCTTTTCTGCCCGATACAGACGGCAAAACCATTCGCTGGTATGCCCTAGGCGTAGGTATTGCAGATTTTGTATTAATGTGCTGGGTGTTTTGGACTCATTACGATCCAAGCATCTCTACTTTCCAAATCGTCGAGAAATATTCCTGGATACCTTCTTTAGGCCTCAACTGGTCTGTTTCCGTTGACGGACTGTCAGTTCCGTTGGTACTGTTGGCGGGATTGGTGACGACACTATCAATCTTTGCAGCCTGGGAAGTCGATCGCAAGCCACGACTATTCTACTTCCTGATGCTGGTGATGTACTCGGCACAAATAGGAGTTTTCGTCGCCCAAGACATCATGCTGCTGTTCATTGTCTGGGAACTAGAACTAATTCCGGTGTACCTGCTAATCTCGATTTGGGGCGGACAAAACCGCCGCTACGCAGCTACCAAATTCTTGATTTACACCGCCGGCGCTTCCATCTTTATTCTGGTAGCTGCCTTAGCAATGGGATTCTACGGCGGAGGCACCCCCACCTTCGACATGGTAGAACTCGGCTTAAAGGACTACCCCCTAGGTTTAGAACTCTTGCTTTATGCGGGATTGCTGATTGCCTTCGGTGTGAAACTGGCGATTTTCCCCTTCCACACTTGGCTACCTGATGCCCACGGTGAAGCATCTTCTCCCGTGTCGATGATTCTAGCCGGCGTATTGCTGAAAATGGGCGGATACGGATTGATTCGCCTGAACTTAGAACTTCTCCCCAAAGCACACGTTTACTTTGCACCGATTATGGCGGTGCTCGGCGTGGTCAATATTATCTACGGCGCGCTGAATTCCTTCGGCCAATCGAACATGAAGCGCCGCTTAGCGAATTCGTCGATTTCTCACATGGGATTCGTGTTGTTGGGTATTGCTTCCTTCACGGATTTGGGTATCAACGGGGCGCTGTTGCAAATGATTTCCCACGGTTTAATCGCCTCAGTATTATTCTTCCTGGCTGGCGTTACTTACGATCGCACCCATACAATGATCATGGACGAGATGGGCGAGATTGGGAAAGTCATGCCGAAAGTGTTTGCCTTGTTTACCGCAGGCGCGATGGCATCCTTGGCACTCCCCGGCATGAGCGGTTTTGCTAGCGAATTATCAGTGTTTGTGGGCGTCGCAACTAGCGATATGTACAGCGGTTCTTTCCGCGCGGTGATTGTGTTCCTGGCGGCAGTGGGACTCATTTTGACGCCGATTTATTTGCTCTCGATGCTGCGACAGTTATTTTACAACTGTGGAACACTAGCGGCTTGCGACCTTGAGGATCTAAATTTGCAGAATCAGAGAAACAATCTGGATGAAGCGGTTTGTTTTGGTAATAGTTGCGTTTTGCCTGGTGATGCACAGTTTATTGATGCTAAACCTCGGGAAGTGGCGATCGCATTTTGCTTTTTGATACCGATTGTCGGCATTGGTTTTTATCCCAACATGGCGATGCAAGTCTACGATGCCAAGACTGTCGCAGTCAACGCAGAAGTCCGCCAATCTTACATCCAAATTGCTCAAGAAAATCCTCGGATTTATGCGAATCAACTTTTGGTTCCCAAAATTGCTCAAGCTCAAAAAGCGCCGGCTTTGGGCAAAATTACAGGGTCTGAATCTGCATCGGTTTTGGGCATTGTCAAATAATTTTATCGAACTCTGTTTGTGTTGAAAATTGGGCGATCGCTTTTGTCAAAGGGCGATCGCTTTTTTCTTATCGCTGAATTTCTGAAATAATCTGCGCCAGATTCTCCCTAGCATATCCCACCTCAAGAATCGATTTATCCTCCAGATCAGAGGCAATTTTCTTCAAGATATTTAGCAGTTCTTCAGAGCCTGTCGTCTTCACAAACAACACTTGCAACCGATTTTTTACTAATGCTAAAATAGAGCTACTTGGTTCGCCTTTATCCCCTTTCCGTTTAGCAATGTTGATTCTCAATTTGTGAGTTTTAAACAGTCTCATTCTTTCTATTCCTTGGGTCTTAACCGTCTCCAAAACCTCCGCTCGAATCTGCTCGACTAATCGGTCTGTCACATATTGCACGATCAAAGGCTGAAGCATAAAAACAGTTTCCCCACCCTCACTACTTTTGTCAATCAGCGAGCGACGACCCAAAGAATCGAGATTTTTTAGCAAATCTGAAAGCGATGAATTGGCAAACATCTGCTCTCGTAAAGTTGCCAGGGAAATCTGGCTTTGAGCAATAGCAATCCAGTAGGCAATATCTTGTTCGGAACTCGACATTCGATCGAACTGCTGCGCCAGCAAATTGCTGATATGTTCTTCAATAAATAAAGCCGTTGCTTCCAAAAGCTTTAAAATATTTCCCTCGAAAAACTCGTTAATTGTTGTCGCTACAATCTTTAATGCTAACAGATTGCCTCCGTACCGGGATAACAAGATTTCCAACTCTTGATCTTGAGGCGACAAACCTTTTTCTTGGAAAATTTCCCGCGCTATTTCCTCGGAAATAGCAGGTTTTAAAGACCGCACTTTTTCTCCCGCCAGCAAAGCCAGTTCCGTAGGTTCTTCCGAACTAACTAGCACTAAACAGCTATTGTGATTGACCTCACACAGCCGCACAATTAAATCTCGATATCCTTCGCAGCCTTCGCGGTAGTGTCCCGCTAATTCTTCTGGTCTGAGAACCGCTTCAAAATCGTCTAAAATTACCAGACAGCGGTGTTTCCGCAGATACTCGACCAATCGCGAAATTTTGCTGTTGAGGTCGATCCTCTTCGTTGGCGTAGCCCCCGTAGGGGCGGGCTCCGCTAACGGCACATCGGGTTTTTGTTGGTTAGAAAAAAGTTGAATTAAGCTTCCTAGGAAGTCGGATGGTGCTGGTGTCGATCGCAGCGATCGCCAAATCACAAAATCAAACTCATTCTGTACCTGTTTTGCCAACTGCACCGACAGAGTTGTTTTGCCGCTACCAGCCAAACCCAGCAGCGCTACCAGGCGACAATTATCTGATACAATCCACTCCTTTAAAGTAGTTAATTCTTCAGTCCGTCCGTAAAAAACCGAAACATCCGGTGCTTGGCCCCAATCTTCCTGTCGGTGGCCAATCGCCATCTTCAATAGAGAGCCTTTACCTCGACTAAAATCGCTCGTTCCGTGATCGGTGTGGTATGAAAACAGCAACTGATGCCTCAATTCCGAAAGCTTTCCAGGGCCGTTCCCCCCAATCTGAAACTTTTTGTAAACTTCGCCGAGTCTTTTGCGAACGGCGATGTCGCTAATGCCAAGCTTGGTTGCAATCGTCGCCGTAGATTGACCGTCGAGAGCCATAAACACAGTTTCTAACTCGGCATCTGTGACACCGCGCTGTTTGGCGATCGTTTGCACAAAGTTTTGAGGAATCGGAGTAGTCAAGGTAGGAATCTCGCCTATACTAAAAATCTATCTTCTATTATATTGTGTGAGTTCTCGCGGGAGAGCAATTGAATCGAATCTGCCAAAGTTCAGCTTGCTTTTTGTTGTTTGGGCATTTTTAGATATTTATACCCAATTATTGATTGTGATACCAGTTTAAAAAAATGCAACTCTAAGCCCGTGATCCAAACCCATACACAATCAGTCATTCCCAATTATTCAATTATTCAATTATTCAATTATTCAATTATTCAATTATTCAATTATTCAATTATTCAATTATTCAATTATTCAATTATTCAATTCTTTAATCTAAGATGGTATGAGGAACGGGGAGTTTATCACCATAAATTGTTGCTGTCTGCCTACCCGTAAAACCTATTGTAGAGTCGAGGCGCGGCGATTAATTTATAGCACCAAACCATAAAGCTCCAACCGCACCACAACCCACCACGAACCAAAAACCAGGTAAATTTACAATTTTTGAAAGCAGCGCTGTATCAGCCAAAAATTGTCGCACTAGCGCGGTATTCTTGGGCCGAAAGCAGCCGCCAACTCCCATCGCCCACAAGTTCCAAAACCTGCTGGTGATATTTCACTAAACTCAATCGGTGGCCGACACTCACAAACGTAGTTTTAGTGGCTTGCAACTGCTCGTATAAATGTTGCTCGTTCTTCAAATCCAAAGCACTTGTCGCCTCATCCAAAATAGCGTATCTAGGTTCCGTCAATAACAATCTAGCAAAAGCTAAACGTTGCTGTTCTCCCAGCGACAAAATCTCACCCCAATCTAAATCCGCATCAAAACCGCCCAATCTGTCTGGCAAATCTGCTAAATTTACTGATGCCAAAACGCGGCGCAATTTTTCCTCATCAACCTCGCTGCTGGTATTGGGATACAAAAGTTGCGATCGCAAACTACCCAAAATCATATAAGGACGCTGTGGCAAAAACAGCATTTCCCCCAATTCCGGCCGCGCCAAACGCCCCGTTCCCGCGTCCCACAAACCCGCAATTGCTCGCAGCAAAGAACTCTTCCCAGCGCCGCTTTGACCGACAATTAACAGTCCTTCACCGGGCTGCACTGCTACCGACAAATCCCTAATCAAAGTCTTTTGATTTTTCGGAGTATCTAAAGTAACGTGTTCCAGTCTCAACTGAGAATCAACTACTACATCTATAGCAGTTCCTCCTGCACGAGATACCGCTTTTTCCGCTTCCAGAGTATCTGTAAATACAGTCAAACGATTGATACTAGCGGCAAAAGAACTCAGAGGCTCAATCTGAGTTACGATCACAGAAAAAGCTCGCAAAACCTGACTGAAAGCAAAACCAGCTTGACTGATATCTCCAAACTCGATTGTACCACTTTGATCAGCAAAATAAGTTGGAGCCAGAAACAAAGCCGGAATAATCACAACAGCATATCCGTATCCAGTTGTAAAATAATCCAGATTCCGCTGCCAACCAATTAGCAAATTAAAATTGCGGACTGCTTCCACAAATCGCTGCTTTATTTGAAATGATTCTTGCTCCTCCCCTCCATAAAAAGCAATAGATTCGGCGTTGTCGCGAATGTGAACCAGTCCGTAACGAAAATTTGCTTCTTTTTTAAGTTGCTCGAAATTCAGAGGTACTAATTTTTGACCAAAAACTAGAGTAGCGGTCGTGCCCACCATAGCATAGATAATCAGAAAAATCGAAAGTTCTTTTGAGATAGACCACAGGATACCAGTAAAAGATATAATATCAACTATTGAACCCAGGATGATCAGCATAAATGACAAACTTGTCCGGGTAAAAGAGCGGACATCTTCGGAAATTCGCTGGTCTGGATTGTCAATTTCCTTGTGTGAATTTATTTCGTAATAAGCCCGATTCTGGAAATACTTATCGAGGAACTTATTAGTCATCCACTCCCGCCAGTAGAGACCCAATTTATCTTGGGTATAGCGGTAAATTACCACAATGGGAGTGCCTACGACAAAAACGCTCGCATAGACAAAAAGATACTTCCAATAATTGAGCTGGTCTTTCTTTGCCAGTGCTGTATCAAAAAAGTTACTGACGTAGCTAATTATGACATTCAGACCGCTGACGGATAGGGAAAATAACAGCAATAAAGCCAATAATGCCCACGATTGCCACTGCGGGATTAATCTGCCTTTGAAAAAGACAAAAGCGCTGAAAGGAAGAATTAACATTAAAGCCACGATCGCAATTGCGGGCGAATTAATAATTCCTTTCAACAAAGTAACTAAGCCTGCAGCAATACTATTGACAAATTCTGGAAATAAGACTTGAGTACCCAAACATACAGCGCTGACGAGCACAAACATCGCAGCGAAGAGAAATATCAACAACAGCGCTACTAATCCTAAAAAGATTCTGCCACCTCCAGGCTCTAAAGGATAAAAGTAAGGTTGAGCGATCGCAATAAATCTCTGCCACAACTGACGGTCAAATCGATTCATCTTTGCTGTTTACAAAACTACTTTGACTGTTCTAACATATCAAGTCTGGTGACAAGCGGCAGCAGTAATTTATTTCGGACTTTAGCTAAAAATTTTTTCTCTCCCACAGACGGAAACTTGTTTTCCGAGTTAACTGGTGGACAGAAAAAATTTAGGAACTTAGTTCAAGCTCTTAGATTCCTCTGTTGAATCAATTCTTTAATCTCAAATCTCAAATCGCTCTAGCTCGAAGAAGTTGCGCTATCGCCGGCCAAGTCCGACTGCAATTTGCTGCTGTAAAATCGCTGGCTAATTCCTAAAATTACTTGTTTCATTAGCCAATACAAAACAGCAATTACTACAAAAGTTACAGCCATTACTAAAAACGGACGCTTGCCAATTAAATCGTTCATTACTGTGTTAACTAGCGCATCGGGGTTAGTCAGAATGTCCCAAGTGTTGAAGCGGATAAATCGCCCTAAATAAATGCCGATCGCCGAAAGTGCGTGTATAGTTATCTCCGTTGCCAGGATAAATCTACTCAAACCCTGTTGCTTCAAATAGTAACCCAAATTCATCACCGACAGCACGTAAGCCCCAAACCCTGCCAGCATAAACGTCAGATACTGCGGGATCAAAGCTAGAGTCACAATCCACACCGAGTATCCCTCTTTAATCTGGCGAATCAGGTGAATGATATCAGTTAAAACGTAGGGCGCATTGGGTAAAAATGCGATAAACCAGAAAAAGCCGACCCACCACCGGAGAGAGCGAACTCCGCGCTGCCGCAGTACCCAGATGTCTACAGCCATCAGTGCCAGTGTAATCGCGATCGCCCCCAAAACGTAAGTTTTGCCCACATCTTGCACTATGTGCTTCAGATAGGCAAAAACAGGGCGCGTACTGGACAAAAAAGTAGCG
>Ga0209490_10000648_pt1 | contig 34596 bp, 26 predicted proteins | sample MAT06_FD_187209 | JGI IMG/M metagenome (GOLD analysis project Ga0209490, IMG submission 187209) | Freshwater microbial communities from Lake Fryxell liftoff mats and glacier meltwater in Antarctica - MAT-06 (SPAdes) (version 2) | ecosystem: Environmental > Aquatic > Freshwater > Ice > Liftoff...
AGTAGCAACTCATCAATACCTTTCTCAAAGCCTGAAATAACAGCATAGTCCTTGTCGCCAGCAGCTGTATAAAAAGGGCCTTTCGCATTCCCAAGTACAAAGAAATCTTTAACGCCGTCGCCAGAAGTGTCTGTGAGGGCGCCGTTTCTGTCAACCGCACCGCCACCTATTAAATCATCTCTCTCAAATAATCGTACAGTAGCATCACCACCTGATCCTGCACCAGCGCCAAATCCATTGAGAGTGTCACTACCAGCACCCCCTACGAGTAAGTCCTCAAAAAATCCTTGAGGAGCATCAGGAGAGCCGCTAAGGCTTCCAGTTAGACTATCATTACCATCGCCCCCAAATATTACATCACTACCCTGACCTCCATCGAGGGTGTCATTGCCAGCATCCCCAAAAAGCAAGTCATCCCCTGCACTTCCAGAGAGATTATCATTTCCGAGTCCCCCATTCAGGGTGTCATTACCGAGACTTCCAAGGAGGGTATCATCGCCGCTATCCCCATTCACCAAGTCATCACCAAGACCTCCACTCAGCTGATCATCACCGCTACCCCCATTCAGGGTATCGTTACCAAAGTTGCCAGACAAGTTGTCATTTCCATCTCCCCCATTCAGTAGGGAATTACCACTGATACCTGCAAATATCTTGTCATTACCGCCTCCCCCGGTCAAAGTATCGTTACCACCAAGACCAAAAAGCGTGTAACTCCTAGTATTAGTATTTCCTTGCGGGACACTTAATAGATCGTTGCCGCTAGTTCCTTGTAAAAAACTACTCCCACCTCCAGATGTATTGTTATTACGGTTTTTCCCGGTCAAGATATCGTCACTACGACTAAAAAGATTCGCGATCCTATCAGCATTATTGCCTCCTATATTGTTGCCGTCATTTCTTTCTATGATTGCCATATTTTTTACCTCGCAAATTCTTGGTTTAAGTTGCCAATATGTAGTGGGTAATCATCCTAATGCATCAAGTAAAAATAAGTAGTGCGAGCATCTTGCTCGCGCGGGCAAGATGCCCGCACTACAAATATTAAATTGTTCAACTTATTTTTACACGACTCCTAAGAGGATGTTTTAAAAGTATTTTGCTGTGATTTTAGGCACTTATCGATCCCCCTAACCCATGCCAGTCGGTCATGGGGAGCCACTCCGTTGTGTTGAAGGAAGTGGCGTGGAAACCCCCTTTTGCCGCACTGGCTCACCTTTTTAAGGGGGAAACCCGAATCAAAGTCGCCTTTAAAAAGGGGGATTTAAGAGGATCTAAAACGTTTTGATAGCAACAATAGGACTTTTAAAATATCCTCAGATTAGCTATTTTTGAGCGTTAGGTTCATTGCTAAATTATTGTTTTCCCCAAAAATATTTGTAAAAACTGCCCTAAAAATAGGCTAAATTAGCCCCTCACATGAAACTATCACCTATCAAATTGAAGCCTGTAAATCCGAAGCTGCTTAACTGGTTATTATTTGTTCCTATCCCAATCCCATTAGCTAAAGATGAATTCAAATCAGTGATGACATTACCACCCCCAGAAGCAGAATTTGTTGTACCTAGAGATAAAGTGCGATTAGTACCTCTGGTAAGTGTATCAGTGCCTAAATTGCTGACGAAAGTACCGTTATTTTGACCTCCTAATAGCAAATCGTTCGTGTTATCTCCACTGGAGGAATTCGTAGCTAGCACGGTACTTCTATTGGATGTTGCTCCGGGTACGAAAACTTCTTCACTCCTGTTAATCCTTAAACCTGTAGGGGAAGAAATGCTGACATTGATGCTGCCGCCGGCACCACTCATATTGACATAGGACAGACCTGTTAAAAAAATACTGCTCATTAGATTTTCTCTTGATCTTGCTAGATATACAATACCGACTTGACCAGAGAGGAGAGGAGCAAGGAGCAAGGAGCAGGGGAGAAGATGGTGTAATTTCCCTACCAAAAGGGTTTCAGAGCAAATAAATTTATTGATGCTTAATGTTAAATATTTATTTCGAGATCATCAGGACAGGAAATAATACGTCCAAGCTTCAGCAGACATAAATTTATTTATGGCGTTCTCTCCTAAGCTTTGTGCCCCCTGCCCCCTTTCCTCTTCTTTGACAGATAGTTATGATACTAAAGCTCAAGTATCAGTAAACCACAAATTGAAAACTAACGTAATAATAGGGGTTTGTGAGTTTTGTGATATCCCTGGCTTTAGCTGGAATGTTCAGATGCTAAGACTTCTAAAAATGTTTTGGTTTACTGAGTATGGTATTTGTTTAGATGATGATCTTTGGAGGCGCTACCCTAGCATTACTCGACTTGACCGGAAATAATGGGACACAAGCCCCCTCATAAAGGACGGCTTTTGTTGAAATTCTGGTACAATAAGAGGAAGTCGCCACAGGGCATTGGGAGACTCTAAACGGACATGGAGGGACGATAAGACTGCTTGCAGCACAACGAGCGCGAAGTGTCAAGGAATCCTCTCTCCTTTAGGAAGAGGAGGTATGTCAAAAGAGACTTCCTACATTAACAAACAGATATCACCTTGCATAAAGAGGTAAGTCTTGCAACTGTCTAATTAACTGTGTTAAGATTGAAGTTTATAAAATTGCTGAAAACTATAAAACAATACAGTTTTCAGCAATATTTGAACATCCAACAGTAGGTTGAGTAGAGTACAAGATAACCCAACAAAACAATTGCTATGGAGTGTTGGTTTTCTTACTCACTCTAACCTGCTTTTGTTTTTAGGCTCAGTTTAACTAATCCAGTTGGATTAAGTTCCAGGATCACGAACGGTAGCAGCAATAGCGTTAACGAAAGTCTCAGAGCGATCGTCTTCGACTTGAACACCACCAATAACGCTGCTGAAGGTTCTGTTTCCAGTAGCATCAGCACTAACAACTAATTCAGCAGTGTTGCCTTGGATACCATTCAAGTTAGTGGTAACTGTCTTGGTGAAGGTTTCGTTAACATCAGCTACAACTGTCTTGGTTGCAGTGTAGAAGTTGTTCATGTTAGTACCACGACCACCAAGAATTTCTTCAGAGGTATTTTCTAAGTAGTTTAGATCAGAAATAATCATTTGAGTTTCTCCTGAAAGTTGTAAATTTTTGCGGAATCTTTGCGTTACAAAGTTGTCTTTGTTAGCCAATAATTATACGGTAGCAGCAATAGCGCTAACGAAAGTCTCAGAGCGATCGTCTTCGACTTGAACACCACCAATAACGCTGCTGAAGGTTCTGTTTCCAGTAGCATCAGCGCTAACAACTAATTCAGCAGTGTTGCCTTGGATACCATTCAAGTTAGTGGTAACTGTCTTGGTGAAGGTTTCGTTAACAGTAGCTACAACTGTCTTGGTTGCAGTGTAGAAGTTGTTGATGTTAGTACCACGACCACCAAGAATTTCTTCAGAGGTATTTTCTAAGTAGTTTAGATCAGAAATAATCATTTGAGTTTCTCCTGAAAAGTTTAGTTTTTGGGCGGAATCTTTGCGTTACAAAGTTGTCTTTGTTCAGGCACATAATTACTATAATTCATTTATCAGAAAAGTCAATACTTTGTTGAAGATTTTCTTATTAAGAAAACTAATATTATTGCCGCTTAAAACGATCATATACAAGCATTGTTTAAAACCCAAAAAAGCATACTAAAATTAGACAATAATTGAATTTATTAATGCCCATCAATACTTGTAGCGATTTAGCTTAAGTTTTTAATCGCGCTAAAACAGCATTTTGTGGATGGATCTACAAAATAGACAAAACGAAAACAATATTAAATTTTTAAGCAAACAATAGCAGGATCGGTAAGATTTTCTAACACTAAAAAAATTTACCTTAAACCAGATAAGATAGTTAGCTAAAAAAACATTTGTAATTTAATAACCTATTTAGTCTTAGTAAATAAGATATTTAGGAATTTAGCCTGCGATCGCACATTTACACCACATTTGCATCTGAACCTATCTGAGTCAATAGGGTTAAGTTAACAATACCTTCAGCAAAAACAGAGGTAGCCTACTTTTACTGAAATAGCCCAACACAATAGTGTGCAATACTCGTAAGGGAAAACATCAAGCACTAGTCCCGACGGACAGGAAATGGAGAAAGCTGCTTATCTACGAACGCGAGCAGCGTGTCGCACAGATAGGCTGATGCATTGCATCTATGTTAAAAAAACTGACCGTCGCTTCGCTCCAATTCAAAATTATCAATTCAAAATTCAAAATTAATTAAATAATTTTTCAATTTTGAATTATCTGAATTTTGAACAAGAAAATTGAATTTGAGCGACGGTTCCAAGCCCCTTAATTTATTAATGGAGATATAAAAAAGCGCAGCATCATTATTTCAAGCCCCCGGAGGCATGCGTGGGGTTTGATAATTTTGAATTTTGAATTTTGAATTCTCCGAAGGGGTTGACTTTGATAAAGTATTTTAGGCTTAACCCAAGGGTACTGCTATCTGAGTAACTGTTTTCATAGCCTTGATTTGTTGCTTCAACCAATCAGAAAATGATTTTCTAATGGTTTTTTGACGCAACTGTTCATCATAGTTGGGGTTCAATGATTTCTTTCACCGAAAAAGCGAGAGAAAAGTCTTAACAGGAAACACAAAAGAATTTTAAACTTTAACTGTGAGTTTGAAGCTCACTCAAAAAAAAGATGTTTTTCGAGACGCGTAGCGGAAGAATTGCATTCTCCAAGTTTTCAATCCCACGTTTAAAAATGTGGGTTAGTGGGTCGTGATCCCTCTTACATCTTGGTTGGTAGGATTCTGAATGGTAGCAGAAATAGCATTAACGAAAGTTTCAGAGCGATTCGCTTCGGTTTGTACACCACCAATGACGCTGGAGAAGGTATTATCGCCAGTAGCATCAGCGCTAACAACTAATTCAGCAACGTTTCCTGTTAAACCACCCAAGTTAGTGGTAATTGTCTTGGTGAAGGTTTCATCAACATTAGCTGTAACTGTCTTGGTTGCAGTATAGAAGTTGTTGATGTTAGTACCACGACCACCGAAAATTTCCTCCAAGGAATTTTCCAAGTAGTTTAGATCAGAAATAACCATTTGAGTTTCTCCTGAAAAGTGCAATTTATTTTTAAGGAATCTTTGTCTTAACCAATCTGTAACTGGTTATACAAATACTACAGCTTTTTCCTTGAAAAGTCAATTTTTCCTGATAAATTTATGATTTAAAAAACTAATGTATTTAAGCTTAAAAAGGAGGATATATACTATTAGCTAATATAAAAAAACTAAAATTAATTTAGGCATTAATAACCTTAGTTACTGCCTAGCAAGACTTATGAAGATTAAACTTAATTTTTTGAAACACTAAGCTGGTAAGTTGTGGATATATTCACAAAATACTAAAGAGAACAAATTATTAAATTTTAAGCAAACATACCAGCATCAATAACATTTTTGAAATTTAAAAGCATCTACCTTTAGTTAGATAAATTTAATAGCCTATTTAGTCTTAGTGAATGACATATCTGGCAATTCCTCCTGCGATCGCACATTTGCATCTGAGTCTATCTGAGTGACAATTTTCATCGCGTTGATTTGTTGCTTTAACCAATCAGAAAATGATTCTCTAATGATTTTTTGGCGCAATTGTTCATCTAATTGGGGTTGAATAATTTCTTCCACCCAAATTAAATGCACTCCCTTGGGTGTCGTAATCGGTTTGAGAGCATTTGGTGGTGCAGCAGCAAATACAGCTGCTGCAATATCGGGACGAAAATCTTTGCGGTATTGGAGTCCTTGATATCCATAAGCACGGCGGAGTTCTGGTTCTGAGATATATAGACGAGCGATTTCAGGAAAATTGATTTCGCCTTCTTGTAAGGCATAAAAAAGCTCTAAAGCCAAGTCTCGATCCTCGAAGACGACTTGGTAGGTAACGGCGGCGACATAATCTAGTTGGTGTTCATAAAAGTGCTTTTCGAGTTGATCAGAAAATAGATGATTTGCTAACTTCCGCGAAAGGATGTTGTTGTAAGCTAATTCTTCAAACTCATTCACAGACAGGTGGTGTTTTTCTAGCCATGTCCAGGTTTCTTTAGCTTTGACAAGCTTTTTCGCAAACCTTAAGCTATCTCCTTCTTGCTGTAGTTCTTCTGGTGTGACTGTAATTCCTAGCTCTTTAGCTGCTTCGGTAATGATGCTTTGTGATGCGATCGCCTCCACTACATCAGGTATTTGACAGGAGAGCTTGAGGCTGTGAATGATATCTGAACTAGAAATCCTCAGACTGTGGGGCATAACACGATATCTCCAATAATTAAGGGCATGGGGCACTTGTCCTGAGCTTTGTCGAAGTATTGGACATTGATTATTCCTCTTATCTCCCTTGTCGTATTTCCTAATTCCAGTACGTAGCTTGCCGCACTTCGGCGTTGCTCAGTGACCGTTGTAGGCATTGCTCTGACTAAATCTCTAAACCGCCTTTTTGCAGTTTCTTGAACGGATCTAAAACAAAATCAATCACCCGCCGTTGGCGAATTATCACTTCAGCATTTGCTGTCTGACCGGCACCTAATGGGATACGTTTGTTGCCATTTTCGACATACTGCTGATCTAAGGTGATTTCTAATTCATAGTTTTCGATGTTCCCTTGGGGAGTTTGGGTAATTTTCGAGTCAGGAGAGATCCAAGTAACTTTCCCTTGCACGATGCCATACTCCTGGAAGGGATAGGCATCAAACTTGACTTTAACTGGCATTCCTAGCTTCAAAAAACCACTATCCTGATTAGGCATATTAGCTCTGAGTACGAAGTCTGCATTCTTGGGTGCGATTTGGGCAATCCTTTGACCGAGTTGTACTACTGCTCCTGACTTCGTGGTGGGTAATTCAAAAATCACCCCATTAATTGGCGATCGCACCAATCGTTGCTGTATCTGAACTTTTATAGATGTAATCTGGCTTTTAGTCTGAGCGACTTCTGATTGCACTGCTGTTATTTGCGTCTGTAGGTCTTTTAGCTGTTCCTGATTTTTCATTACAGCCAGTTGTCCGGCTTGCATCAAACTTTTATAGCTACTTTCTTCCTCTTGCAGTCGCAGTTTTGCTTGTTTGATATCAGACTCCAACGTATTGATAGTTACTTGATAACGATTTAGCTCTCCTTCTAACTGCAATTGTGCTTGTTTAATATCTGATATAGCCTTGCTATAGAGTCGTTTGCTTTCTTGTTCTTCTTTTTTGAGTTGATCAATTTGGGTTGCAGAAACTGCACCATCCTGAACGAGTTTGCTAAAACGTTGAACTTGCCTAGAATCTATACTCAAACGAGTTTTAGCTGATTGCTGATCGTTGCGAGTAGTGTAAATCTGCTGCTGGGCTTGCTTAACTAATGCTTGCTTTTCTAACTTTTGGAGGTTATAGCTACTCAGTTTGGCATCCAGGTTTTGCTGGGCCTGGTTAACTTGAGCCATTTTTTCTAATTCTTGAGATTTATTTTGTTGCTCTAAGAGATTAGTTGACATTAAGAGTTGATTTTTGAGCAATTCTAGTTGCGATCGCCGATTTTGTAACCCTTGCAATTTACTCTGGACTTCTTGCAGTTCTGTTTGCAGCACATCAGACTCTAGTTCTACTAGAACCTGACCGGCTATGACTGTATCTCCTTCTTTGACCATAACTGCTTTGACACTCCCACCAGCTTGAGCGTCTAATTTTTGAGTTGCGCCTTTAGGTTCTATGCGCCCTCTAGCACTACCCGTCTCATCTACTTTCGAGAGAATTGCCCAAGGTAAGAACAAACCAGCAAAGGCTATGAGTATATATAACAAACCACGAGTCCAAATTCGAGGTAAAGCATTGAGCAATGCTTCAGTACCGTAGTACAAATCTTGACTGTTAGTTTCTACATCTGTCTGCTCGTTAAACTCTACAGATTCCTCTTGCTGTGTGTAACTTTGATACTTATCTGTCTGATCTTGAGGAAGTGGGGATGATCTATTGGGAGATGGCATAGTTTTAGTCCCGATAAAAGTACATATATCTATGAGGGAGTAGAGAAAGAAGAACTATTAATTATTGATCAATGGCCAATTTCAACTAACTTGAGCCAGTTGTTGTTGATTCAGGTAGTAATAATGACCTTTTTTAGTGATTAACTCGTCGTGAGTACCGCTTTCTACCAAAATGCCTTGATCTAAAACCAGAATCAAGTCAGCGTTGCGGACTGTAGAGAGACGATGGGCAATGATTATACTTGTGCGTCCTCGAAGAATTGTTTTGAGGTTGTTTTGAATAATTCGTTCTGATTCAGAATCTAGGTGGCTGGTGGCTTCATCAAACAGTAATAACCGAGGATTTCCGAGCAAAGCACGAGCGATCGCTAGGCGTTGGCGTTGTCCACCAGAAAGCATACCGCCGCTTTCACCAATTTCGGATTCGTAACCCATCGGTAGTTTTTGAATAAATTCATCGGCTCCAGCGTATTTTGCTGCTTGGATAATTTCTTCTAAAGAGGCTTTTGGATGAGCGATCGCAATGTTTTCCCGAATAGTCCCACCAAAGAGAAAAGTATCTTGGTCTACAACGCCGATTTGAGAACGGAGCGATCGCAACGAAACACTAGTGATATCACGACCATCAATCAGTAGTTTGCCATCTGTTGGTGGATATAAACCCAATATCAACTTACTCAGCGTTGTTTTTCCAGAACCACTTCGCCCCACCACTGCAACCATCTGTTCTGGCTGGATTTCAAAGTTAAGATTTTCTAAAACGTTAGTCTCACTTTCTGAGTGATAGCGAAAGGTGACATTCTGAAAGCTAATGTGACCGCGCAGCTTACCCAACGCCTTCCGGGGTTTAGTTTCTAAGTCTTCTTCTGGTTCTGCCTCCAACACATCATTTATGCGTTCGGTGGAAATCACAATTTCTTGCAATTGATTCCACAGCATAGATAGCCTCTGGAAAGGACTCAAGACATTACCCACCAACATATTGAAAGCAACTAATTGTCCAATAGTCAGTTCGCCATTAATTACCTGGGTCGCTCCATACCACAGCAATGCAGTATTTACAAAAGTTTGGATAACGCCACTGAGAATTTGCAGCCGATTACCAATTATCTGAGCATTAAAGGATTTTTTGACCAAATCATTCAGCAGTTCTTCCCAACGCCAGCGCACAGTCTGTTCAATTGACAATGAGCGGACGGTACGAATTCCGCTAAGAGATTCTATGAGATAGCTTTGTTCTTTAGCGCCTGCATTAAACATTTCTCTGGAGATGCGGCGCAAAATATTTGTGCTAGCCAGCGCCAAGATAAAAAATGGCGGTACTGTACACAGCACGAATAATGACATCCGCCAGCTATAGGAGAACATCAAGGCCAGATAAACCACCAATGTCAGCATATCCAGCAAAATCGAGAGTGTCTGACCGGTAAGAAATTGCTGAATCTTCTGGTTTTCTTGGATGCGCGAGACTATATCCCCAACAAAACGCGACTCGAAATAAGAAAGGGGCAAGCGGAAGGTATGTTTGATAAAACCTACGAGTAGGGCGACGCTAACGCGGTTAGCAGTATGAAATAGAAGATATTGCCGTAGAGCGTTGACAGCGACACCAAATAACCCAAAAATAATCATCCCCAAAGCAATGGCGTTTAAGGTTGTAACGCTACGTTGCACAAGTACTCTATCGAGCAATAACTGAGTGAATACTGGCGTTACTAGTCCAAATATTTGGATTAATATCGAAGCTGCAAAGATTTCTAATAGTGTCCGATAGTGAGGTTTGATTAACTCAAAAAACTTCCAGAAGCTTCTACTTTCGTTTTTAGTGTTTTTTAATAAATCTGTAGGTTGCAGTAACAATGCATAACCACTCCAACCTGCTTGAAATTCAGCTTTTGTCAGGCTGCGTTGACCAAGAGCAGGGTCACATACAATCACCCGCTTTTTGGTGATTTCATAGACAACGATGAAGTGTTTGCCTTCCCAGTGGACAATTGCAGGTAAAGTTTGTTCTGCTAATTTATCAAGAGTAGCTTTCACTGGACGGGTGGCAAAACCCAGGTTTTCTGCTGTGGCTGCCATAGCCTTTAGAGATGCACCACTACGGTTGACGTTGGTCATATCCCGCAGGCGATTGATACTAAAATGCTTGCCCCAATAGTTACCAATCATTACCAAGCAAGCAGAGCCACAATCGGCAGCGCTTTGTTGGGCATAGAAAGGATAGCTCTTAGTGAGGCGTTTCCACCAATGCCCCACTTGCACTGTCGGACTAGGAAAGTAAAAACGTGCTTTTTTTGGTTGTTGTTGTGACTGCTGATCTCGTTGGGGAAAAGGAATGATTTTGGATTTTGGAGATGGGAAAGTTTTTTCCTCACTCTCCACTCCCCACTCCCCACTCCCCACTCCCCACTCCCCTAACTCCGGCAAATATTCTAGTGCTGCTTGCATCTGGTCGTTTTTCAGAATGTAAGCAATTGTTGATTGAGTTGCGTGCCAATCACCTTGTTTTGGTTGGGCAAAGATTGTGCCCGGTGTCAAAAGATGGCCTTCAGAATGCCGCATTTGACCTTTGTACAATAGCCATAACTCAGAATCTTGGGATACTTGTGTAGTTATAGAGCCAGTGTCTAAATGCTGTCGCTCAAAGAGAGATAAAGCTTTGAGCATCCCTGGTACAAGTGAAGTATGGCACGATAATTGTGAGGTTTGGCGACATAACAATAGCAAATCCCAAAGTTCTGCACGGGCAAAAAGGCGATCGCGAATATTAGGATACTTATCTATTAATATTTGCAATGCGTCTTGCCTGAAATAGCCCAGTTTTAAGCTTGTCGAAGCTCTGACTACATAAGGACTAAAGTCAGCTTCGGGAAAAAGAGTCAATTCGCCGAAAACAGACCATGCACCAAAGGTAGTGATTAGATTCTCAGAGCTATCCAACACTCGGACTTTACCTGTAAGGATAATGTAGATACCAGGATTCGTCTGTGCAGATTGCCAGAACTGCTTTGCTAGTGGTGGCTCTACAATTTCCATTGCTGCCAGTAAGTTTTGTAATTCTTTTTCTGAAAGCTTTGCACCCAAGGTGTACAAGAGCCTTTCGCCTACATGTTCCCCAGAAAGCACGGGTGGCATTTTGTAATCTCCAAGACGAAATTTAGCTATTGGTCTAAATTGAAAAAATCATAAAAAGTACGATTTGATACTTTTATATCTGTGAGGAAACCCTAAACTTGCTAGAAGAAAAGAGTATTGTTATATAAAAAGTATTTTTATTTGGTAAGCAGCGCCGCTCGTTGTAACAGACCCTTTATATGACAATCACTAACGTGAATGCCAAAATATTGAGCTAGACGTTTGCCTAGCGAAGTAAAGAAGCTTGCAAAGCAGTAACCCTTGTGGTGTCTTCGGCAGCCACAAGATTAGTACTTTCAGTAAGAGTTTGCAAGAAGAATTTAGAAGCAAAGCGTCTACGGCTTTGCCAAGCAAGGTATTAAAATCAATTTAGTGGGGATGCTTCTGTCTAAAGCCCATAACCTCCAGCATGAAAAATCTGGCTTTCGGCGGGCTACAGTCAAGAGACGAGAAAAACTATAAAGCACATCATGATTTTTTGAGATTTTACTACTCAATGAAAATCTCACTTCAACAATATTGCTTGGTTTGCTTAGAAGCTACTAAACTCAATCTTTTTACAGTCATGTTTAGTCTCTTTAAACATTTATCTGAATATATATGTGATTTTTGCTACACCTCCTTGAGCGGAATTAGTCTGAGTGGTTAAATAGTTTTTGCAATAAACATATTTACATAATTAGCTTACACTGATTAACTTAAAGTTTGAATAGCCTATGTTGATTTTCGTGTAAATTTTATAAAATATTATAAAATGGACAATTCTTTGCAGAAAAAATACAATTTTTACCCCTTCCTACATGAAATCTTTAAACAAATAAACTCCACCCTATGGTGCAAGTTATAACATCACATAATACTCCGGTTCGCCCATTTTGTCGGGAGTTAGAAACAAAGTATACTCAAGGGTAAAAGACTGATCACCAAGTTGAGTGTAAATAGTCATTGAGAACCCAAGCAGAGCAAGAATACGCTAAGTAGGTAGGCAAGATAAAACCAATGTATGTTTAATTTTGTAAAGACGGTGAAATAACGAATTTGTCAGGTAGCTGCCGAATTTACATTTCGTTACATACTTGGGAATTTTCTCGCCCACTTACTTAACTGGTGCTATAATAATTAGGGTATTAAATCCTTGAACTGACGCAGTAATTGTGACAGTATCGATTGGTGTCTTGCGCTCATTGTCTGGAGAGCAAGCCGTATGCGCTCTAGAGAGCCAATTCAATCAGCTTAACTAACTGGACTTAAACATTACGAATTAGTATTAAGATTGTTTTGGCAGTAGCGATCGCATCTTCCACACTAATGGCACTAATTGCAATTGGTAAGCGCATATAAATCCATCCTTAACTTCAATTGCTTAGTAGTTTAACGTGCTTAAAGGTCATTGCCAAAAAACTGAAATTATTTTTGACACTTATCCATAGCCTAGTTTTACTCATCTAGACGGTCTGCGATCGCAGCAAAATATCTAACTTTTTGTATTTGATTTTAATATTCGCCCCACTCGTCAGACAAAGAGTTGCAGGAATTCAACCAACAGGTGTATCGCCGCAATTTTGACCAAATAATAGAAGCACTGTAGTTTACCGTCTGTGAAAATTTTTATTACAATGCAGATGTCCACTAGGCGGCGTGCTGTCTATCCAGGTAAATCCAGAAGATAATTGATGAGTAATCAACTACAAGACTACGATCCTAGCGGCATAGGTGAAGTAAATGGCAATCTCTTAGGTTTGCCCTGCGATTATGAGTCTGCAAACCTGATTGTCTTTGGTGTGCCGTGGGAAGTCACTGTTTCCTATGGTGCAGGCACTGCTAACGGGCCACAGCGAATTCTTGATGCTTCAACTCAACTGGATTTGTTTGATTTTGATAACCCTGATGGTTGGAAGCAGGGAATTTTCATGGTGGAAATTCCCCAAGATATTTTAGAGAAGAATACATATTACCGCGCCTTGGCAGCACAAATTATTGAGCGATTAGCCCAAGGTAAACAACTCTCAGATACACCAGATTTAACACCTGTCCTCACAGAAATTAATCAAGTTTGTCAACAGGTAAATCAATGGCTGTTTGAAAATTGTCAAGAAGCAATTGACAAGGGTAAGCGAGTTGCAGTTATTGGAGGAGATCACAGTTCGCCATTAGGTTATTTCCAAGCATTAGCGGCTAAGTACGCAAACTATGGCATTTTGCACATTGATGCCCACGCAGATTTACGCGATGCTTATGAGGGATTTGAGTTTTCTCATGCGTCTATTATGTTTAATGCGATGAAAATACCGCAAATTTCCAAGCTAGTGCAAGTGGCTTTGCGTGATATTAGTCATCATGAAGTGGAAATGATTGACCAATCTGATAGTCGCATTATTGCATATTACGACCCAGCCATTAAACAAAAGCTTTACTCTGGAACAACTTGGATTGATTTATGCCGAGAAATTATCAGTCATTTACCTGAGTCTGTTTACATTAGCTTTGATGCAGATGGTTTAGATCCAAAACTCTGTCCAAGTACAGGTACTCCTGTTCCAGGTGGGTTGGAATTAGAGCAAACTTTTTGTCTGTTCCGGGAATTGGTTAATAGTGGGAGAAAAATTATTGGCTTTGATATCTGCGAAGTCGGTGATGGTGAGTGGGATGGTAATGTTGGGGCGCGGGTTGTTTACAAGTTAGCGAATTTAATGGACTTATCTCAGCATAATTCGTAATGACGCTCGTTCCGACGCTGCGCTATCGCCATGCCCCCAATAAACTGTAGGGGCACGGCAGTGCCGTGCCCCTACACTTCGCAATATAATATCGTACCGCATGTGAATGGGAACCGCCATAATGCATGACTTGTTATATTTTCAGATGTTCTGAACTAATCTTAGAAAGCTAAAAATTCTGTGTCCTCTGACTAACGAGGCGACATCTTCAATCTACAGTTCTATCAAACGGATGAGTTAATTTTAATCCACAGAGATTTGCACATCTTGGGCTGATCCCATTTCACTACTCCACACTCTACACTCGCCCCGAAATGGTTTGGCGAGAGAAAAAGCTTACCGTAGGCGACAGTAAACCAGTTGCCAGTTAACTTTTTTCCCACTTCCCAATATTTATTATTAAACTTATACTTAGTATTTTTTTACTTTATATTACGAAATAATTACTTAATGAATGGGAAATGCCAAAATCATGAAAATACAGTGATAATTACATTGCTAATTAGCCAATTGCTTCTTTATGCTTGCATTATCTTTTGCTTACATGATTTTGATACTACCTTTACATTATCCTTTAATTGTAAGTGTGGGATAATACACGATATCCTCCTTCCTGAGACAATGCGTAGTATTATGCTTAGTAATTAGAGAAAAACCTCATCGAAATTACCGATTTAACACTTTTGAATAAAAATTCATAGGGTAGAATAACTGAATATTGCTCAGATATTTTTAAAATTAAAAGCAGGATTTTTTTAATGATCAGCTTAAGTAATTCGGAAAACGGCACAACTAGCAGCACAGCAGCCACTAAAAGGCTGGCAAGGGCGATAATGGTTTCTGGTGGGGAGTTCTCACTGATATTAGCTTGTTGTAACTCTGTTGAAAGGCAGCAGCAAGTGCTGAATGTGTTAACAGAATTTTCATCAGCAGACATCCACGAAATCCTACTTTCACCTGCAACAGACACATTGTATACAGCTATTACAAGTGCGATTGGTGCTACTCAACCCGAAGCTTTGATGGTACGGGGTTTAGAATCTGTAATGGAAATTAACCAACTAATCATCAGTACCAACATCATGCGAAATCAGTTTCGGAAACAGTTTCGATTCCCGTTGGTTTTGTGGGTCAATGATGAAATTCTGTGCAAGTTAGTCTGGCTAGCGCCCGATTTCAAAGACTGGGCAGCCAGTACTATTAGATTTGATATACCTCAGAATCAGTTAGTTAAAACTGAACAACAAGCCATCAGCGCATAAATATTAAAACCGTTGTGTAGCTTACCAATAATGAGTTTAGAATAAAGCGTATTTTGTCAATCAGTTAAAATACTCAAAATAATTATTTTGGAAACTGGTAGTCTTTTTAATTGCCAGTTTTTAATTTTAAGTGTTTAAGCACTTCCCACTTTTCTTACGTTTTTTACTTTTTTGCATTTAGGAAAAATGTCGGCTTATGGAAGATCGGTATAATCTCAATACGGTTCGGTTAAGAATATTGTAGGTTGGGTTGAAGCTTTGCGAAACCCAACAAACGCCGCAAAATGTTGGGTTTCGTTCCTCAACCCAACCTACACATTTTTATTTTTTGGGCTTAACCGAACCGTATTGGGTATAATCTGTTATCAAGGCTTTAGTACAAAAGTACCATGAGTTTGGCTCTCATATAGGATTGCTATATAACTAAGTATTGAACCGAACTTGATATAAATAAGATACAGAAAAAATAATTAACCACAGATAAACACAGATATAAGCTAGGACACGGCATTGCCGTGTCCCTACCCAGTAACCATCCAAATGAGAGTCGCTATAAGGAACAAACAATAAGTACATCAGCGTCTGTCTCTATATCTGTTTCAGAAGAGAGATACTAAATTAATTTCAAGTGGTGAAATTCTGGAATTATATACTTTTTGGCTGAATACTATTTATGAGTTATATTACTCTTGACTAACATCCGTATATTACTATGAAATTCATGCTGAAAGACTACTTTAACCCCAATCAAACGCGAATTTTCACTGTTTTGGTTTTGACTGGAATTTTGTCTGTTGCTAGCGGTTTAACATTTATCAAAGGTGCTACGAGTGCTACTGCAAAGTTCTCGCTAGAAACAAGCAATGAAGTTCTCAAAGCTTCGGCAAAAACTCCCTCAAACAATCTGCAAAATAAATTACCCGCATCTGTAAAAAATGCCGTTTTGCAAGCTGCATCCAAACATTTGCAACAGCCAATTTCTCAGCTAACAATCATTGAGTTTAAACAGCAAACTTGGGGAGATGGCTGTTTAGAATTAGCTAATGCTGATGAATTCTGTACCCAAGCTTTAGTACCAGGCTGGCGGGTGGTTGTAGGCATTGGTGAACAAACTTTGGTTTATCATACCAATCAAACAGGTTCCGCACTCAGGCTGAATGAAAAGGCTAGCTCAACTCCACTAGCCCCTGTGAAAATTCCTGTCAGCGAGTTACCACCACCATTAGCTGGATATGTAGTATTTCGGCAAATTTCCAGTGGTGGTTTTACTGGCAGAACTTATGAGACTGTTTTACTCAAAGATGGACAATTGATTCGGGTGCGGATTGGTGATGCCAATGATTCTGAGCGTAGTGTTCGCCGCGTTTCTGTGCAACAGGTGCAACAATTTGTGCGATCGCTAGAACGTTTTAAATTTAGTAAATTCAAAAATCTGAGTTACCCAGCCCCCAGTGGTGCTGCTGATTATATAGGCTACACTCTTACAAGCCTTGAGGGTACGGTTGAGTACAACGATATTTCTCGAAATAACCTGCCAAAGAATTTACAAGCAGCAGTCAAAGCCTGGAATGATCTCATAGCCAGCGCCAAATAATAAACCTCAGCAGGAATAGCGATTGTTTTAGCGCTTACAATCGAAATGATCGCTATTCATGCTGATTGTTCATAATTGAATGATGTCTTTAGCAAATGATAAAAAGGTTTGTCAAGTGGTGTGTTGAGTTTTCTTCTTCGTTGAATATTCGCCAAAGCAGAAAGTCTCTTTTGCTTGCCGTTATAGCTACCTTGAGTGTAGTTGCTACGGTGATGCTATCGTTCCCCTTAAACGCTCAAATTAATCTGCCGCGATCGCCAGCATCTGAGTTAAGGGGGGTGTGGTTAACAAATATTGATAGTGATGTGTTATTTGAGCGCGATCGCCTCAAGGGATCTTTGCAACGCCTTGACGAACTCAATTTTAACACGATATATCCGGCGGTTTGGAATTGGGGATATACATTGTATCCCAGCAAAGTTGCAGCCAAAGTTATTGGGCGATCGCTTGATCCCACACCCGGACTCAAAGGACGAGATATCCTCAAAGAAATTGTGGATGTGGGACATCAAAAAGGGTTAACAGTAATTCCCTGGTTTGAATTTGGCTTCATGGCACCAGCAGATTCTCTATTAGCTAAAAATCGTCCCCAATGGCTCACCAGTCGCAGCGATGGAACTCGGATTGTCAAAGAAGGGACACATAATCGTGTTTGGTTAAATCCCTTTCGCCCAGAAGTGCAACAATTCATCCAAGATTTAATCGTTGAAATTGTTAGAAACTACAATATTGATGGTATTCAATTTGATGACCATTTTGGCTTACCATCAGAATTAGGTTACGATGCCTATACAGTGGCACTTTACAAGAAAGAACACCGTGGGAAAGCTCCCTCCAAAAACTTCAAAGATCCAGAATGGGTGAGTTGGAGAGCTAATAAAATCACCGACTTTATGAAGCGGGTATTTACAGCCGTTAAAGCTACTAAGAAAAATTGCCTCGTTTCCGTTGCTCCTAATCCTCAACGTTTTTCCTACGATTTCTTTTTAGCAGACTGGCAGAAGTGGGAACGGATGGGAATCATTGAAGATTTAGTTTTGCAGATATATCGTGATGACTTGAATGTTTTTATCAGCGAATTAGAATACCCAGAAGTGAAAGCGGCAAAGAAGCATATTCCAGTGAGTGTGGGCATTTTGGCTGGGTTGAAAAACCGATCTATACCGATGCAACAGATTCAAACACAAGTGCAAAAAGTACGCGATCGCAATTTTGCTGGAGTATCTTTCTTTTTCTATGAATCCCTCTGGAACATGGGCAAAGAAAAGCCACAAGAGCGTCAAACTGGCTTCCAGAATATTTTCCCCACACCAACGGCTTACCCGAATTTGCTAGCAGGTTGGAAACCATTCAGTTAATTTTCTTCATAAGCTGTCGGTGAACACATCGCTTAATTCAAGTGAAGGTTCACCGACAATCACTTAAGAATCAGTCTCAGTAGATACAGCTGTTAGGGCAAAATAAAAGCGTTGTGTTTGCAGCACAACACTTTATCAAAGATTTGAATTTAGTTTTACTCTTGCTGTTCTTGCAGTCTACGTATTACATCTGGCAGTTGTTCTGGAGAATCTAACTTTACTCCATTTGTTTCAACTCGGTTTGCTAGAGCGTTGATGGCGTTTTGATCATCTCGGTGTGCTAAAACATAAGTCCGCAACTCTTTTGTGGTCATTGCCTCATAATTCGGGCTGGCCATAGCTCAATTCTCCTTGCTTATTAATGACAATTACTGACTCTTCACCCGCGATGATTACTATTCTCGCGTTTCTAGAATCAAGCGTTACAAGATAGACGGGTAAATACATTTTTGTTAGCCAGTAGCAGGCTATATACACCGTTCTTAGCTGCTGTGGTGTTGGTTCCATATCCTGCTTTATGTGCTTGTTTGGGTGTAGGCTCCATAAACACTATCTATCCTATTCCCAAACGCCCAGCCAAGCCAGGAGTCAGGGGTAGAAGCGTGGTAATCATCAAAAATAGAGCCAAAAGACCCAAGGCGGCTCTAGCATCATCGGGTTCAGTCACTTCATTCAAGCTGGGACGTTCTTGATCCCGTTGCAAGAAGAAAATAGCGATCGCCCAGTACATGGCAAGATTATTACCGAGAGACACTAGCGCCAGTAAAATTAAAGTTGATACTGTTGCTCGTCCTGCGGTTTTGCGTCCATAAATCGCCTGAACAATTCGCCCACCATCGAGTTGTCCGGCTGGCATTAAGTTCAAAGCGTTAATTACTAACCCCAGCCAACCAATTATCACTAAGGGATGAACACTTACCAACGACGACTGCAACGCCGAACCGAGGACAACTCGCGCCAAACTTCCCACCAAAATCGACCCTTGGAAAAACTGATTTGGCAATTGAAATAAACTACCTGGGCGGGAAAGCAGCAAGCCCGTCACCAGCATTAACAAAGAAAGAATACCACCTGCGGCTGGCCCTGCTAAGGCAATATCAAATAATACCTTGCGGTTGGGCAACAGAGATTCAAAGCGGGTAATTGCACCAAAGGAACCAATTTGCACAGCCGGCAAAAAGAAAGGCCAGCTAAGGCGGATTTGGTGACGCCGAGCAAGTAACCAATGACCGATTTCGTGAGCTACTAAAATCGTAAAGATCCCAGCGCCTATGGGCAAAGCTTCTTTAAACCGCCCTGGATTGCCAAAGAAATCAAAATTCAGCAATAAGCCGGCAGCTTCTAAACTTGTAGCAATGGTTGCTATCAACAGAATACCTGCAAAAGCTTTTTGCGATCGCAACATCGGCCGAGGATCATTGCGGCTGGGTAGGACGATTACCACTGGTTTGCCGTCTGTATTTTCCACTAAAAACAAGCGATATTGATCGCCAAGGCGTTGCCGTAAACTTGCAGTTAGACGGTTGTGAGTCTCTTCTGGTTCTCCCCGCAAATTGCCTTTGAAAATGGCTCCATCTTGGTAAGCGATCGTTTCTGTAGCAAAAAATGTATCGATACCAAAAATTCCTTTAACTACATTCAAGTCTTCTTCTGGTATCGGTGGGATCTCCGGTTTCAGTTCTGCTACTGTTGGTTGTGGGGAATTTGCTTGAAGTAAGGAAGCAGCAGCGAGTCTTTCTGTTGCGCGTTGCTTGAGGATGGCATCTTGCCCAGCTGCGCGTAACTGTCTGCCCAAGTAGACGTACAATCCGGCGGAAGTTACCACTAAGAACAATATACCCGCTATATTGATGTAAATCCCTGCGGCAAACAATCCAAAAAACAGGAGCCAGGGAGTCATCAACACCACCGACTGTAACCAGGCTAAGATTCCCAGTTTACCAAAAGGTCTGGCGCGATAAAAGCCCCAGCCCAAAATGCCTAAAGCTACCAGTAGGATTGCCGCCAGGATAGAAGTTTCTGATAAAGTAAACATCTCCAAACCTTTGCTATTGAGATTAAGCCAGAACAAGTCCGGTATTGCAGATACACTTATTAATGTATAACGCCGCCTGTAATCTGCCCAAATTATCCGGCTTCGAGTGGGCGTAGGCAAACCCAGGCGAGGGGTAAAAAAGTTCGTAGTCAGGACTTTAGTCCTGGATTTTTAAGCACTGAAGTGCTTACTACGAACCTATCAAAATTTTTGGGACAGAGCACTAGATTTTAAAAAGTAATTCTTTTGTAGGATGTGTTATGGCTTTAACCTAATGCATTTGAGAAATGTTTAACTGACTGCTGGTAAGATTTAGCATCAATTCCAATTGCCCGTTCGTTAATTGCCAATACATTAACAAGACGCAAAGAGAAATTTTTGTATCTTGGCGTGGTACTGAGGATTAGGGAACTTGGTCAAAATAGAACAAAATCAAATAATTGATGCGCCATTTCTAATTTAGAACAAGGTGCGATCGCTACCTTACTCCCTTGTTTATCTAAAAATATCGCTTGATTGCGATCGCTACCAAAACCACTATCAGGTTGATCGATGGGATTGGCAACGATCACATCGAGTTTTTTACTCTGTAATTTTTCTAACGCTGGCTTGACAATATCTCCAGTTTGTGCTGCAAAGCCAATTAATATCTGATGCGGCTGTTTATGTTGTGCTAACTGGGCGACTATATCCGGTACTGGTTCCAGCGGTAAGGCTTGGGGGAGCGATCGCTTGGGTAATTTCTCTGTACTATAATCTCGTGGCTTCACATCTGCAACGGCTGCTGACATCACAATTACATCAGCATTGAGTAAACATTCTACCATAACGTGCTGCATTTGCTCGGCACTAACAACGGGAATTGCTTGCACTCCCAATGGTACATCCCAATTAGCTGGGCAATGTACCAGGGTTACGTTTGCGCCTCGGTGAAGTGCGGCTTGCGCTAAAGCTAATCCCATTTTACCTGTGGAAGGATTACCAATAAATCTAACTGGGTCAAGATACTCTCGCGTTCCCCCAGCGCTAATTAACACTCGTTTACCTACTAAATCTCGTTTACCTTGAGTGTGTAACAACGATTGGATGTAAGCCAAAATTTCTGGAGGTTCTGCTAATCTACCAGCACCGATGCGATCGCACGCTAATAATCCCGATGCTGTATTCATCCCATGATATCGGCTATCTGTCAATAACTGCTGCCAATTTCGCTGCACTGATAGCTGTTCCCACATATCCGTATTCATTGCGGGTGCTAACAGCACCGGACAAGTAGAAGCCAGCACGGTATTTGTGAGTAAATTATCCGCCATCCCATAGGCTAACTTGGCTAATGTATTAGCCGTCAACGGAGCAATTACCATGATATCTGCCCATTCACCCAACTCAATATGCAACGGGCGAGAGTGAGTTGGTTGCCAAAAATCATCATCTGTGTAGGCTGGATGACGAGATAGGGTGGCTATTGTCAGAGGCGTGATAAATTCTTGCGCCGAACGGGTGAGGATAACTCGAACTTCCACCCCAGTTTTAAACAGCGTCGAAACCAATTCACAAATTTTGTAGGCAGCGATACCGCCACCTACAGCAATTACAACCTTGTTCAATTTTGGATTTTGGATTTTGGATTTTGGATTAAGTGGTAATGGCATTAGAAGTCTCGGAGCAACCAGGTAATACATTAACCGTGATAATCTTCGATTTTAGCCAGTTGATCCCAATCTAAAATCTAAAATTTAAAATCCAAAATTGTTACGCTTCATCGTAAGGTTCCAAGTCTAAGAGGTAGATATAGGGTTCAACTAACTCTGGACGCTGAAATGCGATCGCTCGCAATAAATGCCAATCATTTAAACCCTCAAAAGCATTACTATAATTATCTAGCTCCAGACGTGTAGCCAGTTCTTCTACTTCTGCCCCAGTTATGGCAGCAATTTCTTTTTGGGAAATGCTTAGAGTTGTCATAATGCTCGCCCCTCCCTTATGCAGCACTGCCTTCAGCATGGGTTAAGTTGCGCTGAACGCAGCCACCCAATATATATTACTCATTAGAAGTCATTAATTTCGTGAAAATTGTCAGAATTTGTACCAGAATTTATAAAAAATTCGTAATCCTGACTAACCAATTGTATTTACAACGAAATTTCGTAGCACCTCTAACGTTTGCGAATTTATTTCATGCCCCATGTCAAATTCGTGGTATTCTACGGCCACCTTTAGAGACTTGAGGGTTTCTCGTGCCTTCAAAGCAGCTTGTAGGGGCACAACTTCATCATATCTCCCGTGGCAGATTAAAGTCGGCGGAATCCCTTTTTGATTTGCCGTTACTGCATCAGGATGTAAATACCCACTCATGACAGCTAAACCTGCTAGGGGTAATTTTGAGCCGACATCTAAAGTCATTGCCCCGCCTTGAGAAAATCCACTTAAAATGGTGCGTGATAAAGGTACGCCAGTGGTACTTTCTAAAGATTGCAAAAAATCTATTAGCAGTTGCCGACTTTCTGCCAATCCTTGATACATATTCTCCACCCGTAGGTCATACCATGCCCTCCCTACTGGAGAATAGGGATAAGGATAAGGTGCGTTGGGTAATATAAATTGATAATCAGGTAAGTTGAGCAAGGGTAACAAAGATGCTACATCTTCAGCATTAGCACCCCAACCATGCAAAGTAACAATTAAGCCTGCGGGGGGTTGAGAATCTCTCTTAACGGTAATAGCTTGTAAAGACAGAGGTTTACTCCTAAAATTCTACTCTTTTCATAGATCCTATCTCTTCAAGCAGACTTAGTATTTCACAGCATTTGCTGCTTGCTCAAATAATGCCTACATCATCAGCCCCAACTCTTGGAGATAAATTCGCGTTCGGGGAAGTCAAAAGTCAAGGAATCTATGGAAAACACAAATCGGCAGTTTTGAGTTAACCGCGATTCACACCGATGATAGTGGTGAAATCATGATCGGCCAAGAAGACTTTATTTTAAAGCCAGCCAATGATGCTTCTGTACTTTTTCGCACCTAAAGGTTTTTAGGACGAGAGTAGCAATATTGTTTATAAACTCCCTCTGGTAAAGAACTCCACGCGCGATCGCTCGCTATAATTGCATTGATAAATCGGATGCGAGTTGCTATTTTAGATACCTCGCAATCCGATCATTTCCTATTTTCTCTGCTTAGAGTGATAGAGCGCTAATCACAATTAAACAACCACAAAATTGTTTTTGGTTAATGCTAATCCACTCGAAAGGTGTCCAAATTGTACCTGAGTAAAGGCGATCGCACTGCCATCTTGGTCAAAGAACAATGCACCTGTAACATCGTTATAAATAAATCGCTGTGTGTTAGTGGTTGCAGATGCTCCGATGCTAAATTGACTTGTCTGAAGTGAACCGATTGATAACCCGCCACCAAAACCAGCAGCCGATATCTGAATCAGTTCATTAGTCGCGTTGAAGTCATCAATACTATCATTGCCTTCATTGAAACTATTGAAAGCAAAGGTATCAGTACCAGATCCTCCAATTAGGCTATCATTACCGTTGCCACCTATGAGGGTATCATTGCCACCACCACCGTTGAGGGTATCATTTCCATTGCCCCCCACAATGAAGTCATCGGACTGCGTACCTATGATATCTAATCGTTCGATATTCTTGTAGCTAACCTGATTCGTGCCATCCGTAATTGAGCCTGTGTTAGTAGTAGCATTGAATGTCGAAGTGATTCCCTTGCCCCCGGAATCACCACTGTTATGGACGATCAACAAATCGTCACCTGCGCCCCCATCTATTGTATCATTGCCACCAATAACCTCAACGGTAAAAAGTTCACGGTATCCGACATCGTAAGAATAGTTTCCTGTTATCGTATCATTGCCATTGCTCCCCACAATATTGTCATTATCGCTTGTACCTGCGATCTGTAATCGTTCGATATTCTTGTAGCTAACCTGACTCGCGCCCGCCGTAATTAAGCCAGTATTAGTGCTAGTATCGAAAGTTGAAGTGATTCCCTGTCTACCATTGAGGGTATAGGACAACAAATCGTCACCTCTGCCCCCATCTATCGTATCATTCCCATTAGCATCGGACGTGGAGATCGTATCGTTGCCATTGCTCCCCACTATGTTGTCATCGTAGGATGTACCTGTGATATCTAATCGCTCGATATTTTTGTAACTAACCCGACTCGCACCCGCCGTAATTGTTCCAGTATTAGTAGTAGCATTGAATGTCGAAGTGATTCCCTCGCTAGCATAGGTCAAAAACTTCAACAAATCGTCACCTGTTCCCCCATCTACCGTATCATTGCCACCCCTGCCCGGATCGAGCGTATCGTTCCCATTGTTCCCCACAATATTGTCATCATAGAACCCACCTGTGATGTTTAATCGTTCGATATTTTTGTAACTAACCTGTGTCGTGCCTGCCGTAATTGTTGCAATATTAGTAGTAGAATTGAAGGTCGAAGTAATTCCCCCGGTAGCAATTTGGTCATCGACGATCAACAAATCGTCACCTATTCCCCCATCTACAGTATCATTGCCACGACTGTATAATCCGCCAAGCGTATCATTGCCGTTGCTCCCCACAATCAAGTCATCATATTGTGTACCTTTGATATTTAATCGCTCTATATTCTTATAGCTAACCTGGTTCGTGCCTAGCGTAATTGAGCCGATATTAGTAGTAGGATTAAAAGTCGAAGTCATTCCCTCCCTAGCATAGTAGAAACCATCACTGTTGTTATAGGACAACAAATCGTCACCTTTACCTCCATCGATCGTATCATTGCCACTATTGCCACTGTAGTCGTTGAAGAACGTATCGTTGCCGTCATCACCATTGAGCAGGTTATTGCCTTTTGAAAAGTTAACAATCAAGTAATCGTCACCAGCGCCACCGTTGAGGGTGTTGTTACCAGAGGAATAATTGTTGTTCCCGTTGCGGCTGTTGTAGCCTGAAGCAGAGAGAGTATCGTTGCCATCACCCCCAGACAGCAGCTGATTGCCTCCTACAAAAAAATCAAGATTTGAAGAACCAACATTCAAGCGATCGTCACCAGTACCACCAAGAAGGGTATCATTGTCCGTACCACCAAGAAGCGTGTCATTGCCCGCACCACCGCGTAGCAGGTCGTTACCAGTATCACCGTAGAGGGAGTCATTCCCTTCACCACCGTTGAGGCAGTCATCCCCTTCACCACCGTTGAGAGTATCATTGCCTGTGCCACCGTTGAGAGTATCATTGCCCGTACCACCGCGCAGCAGGTCGTTACCACTCAAGCCATCGATTTTGTCATTACCCCCCTGACCATTCACCACATCATTTGAGTTGTCTAAACCTGTAATGGTGTTGTCAAGGTCATTGAGGAATGTCACTGTGTTCTTGTTGAACAGGTTAGTTTGAGTGGAATTGGCATTAAACACATCAAAACTGTCGGTGATGCTGGTTTGTCCATTAAACAGGATATTGCCAATAGCAGGTTGTGAAGAAATTGCTGGCAGATTATCCAGGTTTTCTAATTGGAAGTTTTGAAGGATGACTTTTGTACCAGCCTGCCCTTCAAAAGTGATTTCCAGATTGCTACCGTTCTGAGTAAGCAGCAGATTTTGGGGAGTAAAATTATAGCCTTGGAATTGGATGGTATCTACTTCGGCAATGACTGCTGCTGAGGGAGTTACGCCTTTACCTACGCCACCGAAATCAGTAATAGTATCAGTGTTGCTACTAGAGTAATAGTTTAAGTTGTAGACAAATTTATCGTTGCCACCGCCACCAGTCAGAAGATCGTCGTCCTGATAATCTGAGCCGTTACCATTACCATTAATCGTATCTGCGCTGTTAGTGCCCAGTAGGGTATCATTCCCGTTGATTCCAATGATATTTGCCATAATTTTTTTACCTGAATCGATTTTTCGAGTAAATTAAGTTCTCAAGTTGCAGTTAGCGCTGTTTGAACGCCCAAAAATTCGCCAAATGTTGACGTTTCGACGTTCTTTCATGTCACCCTTGAGGGTTACGAATTTTTATTTGAAGATTCCCCCTTTGATTGGCTTTTACGTAGCACTTATCTAACTATCTAAGTCCAGCGCTTTCAAGGTGGTGAGATTTAGAACGAGAATTGGTTATTTCAAGCTTCAAAAAGCCGAAAATCTGAGATGAGAATTCAAGATGGTAGCACTGAAACAACGTATCTTCGTTTACCACCTTGAAAGGGCTAGTCTTGCTAGCTTGAAAATAGGGAACACTTGACAGAGCATGAAGAACGAATCTTTATATCCTCGTTGGGGGTTATTACTTGTGGATGTTTAGCTTGAAAATAGGAAATATCTAAATAACCCGATAATAACTAGATAACGAATATTTACTTAGATGTCTATATAGGAATAAAAATCTTTGCATATTCTTCATGTTATTTGCTGACAAATTTATAGATTAAGAGCCTATCCCAAAACCAAAACGGGTTTAAAAGTAATCCAAGCACAAGCGAAATGTAACATTGCTAAGTAGTTATCTACCTTCTTCTCCTTGCTAGCCCAAACTTTTCAATTACGGAGAACCTGTCTACCTCCTTTTGTTGCCACACCACTACTGGATCTCAGAATGATGCCGAAAAGCCTTGAAGTGAACCAAGGCTTATGTAAAACTTGAGATCCTTCGCTTCTGGCCTACTTTTAAGGAATTTATCAATGGCGCGTCTAGCCCTGCTGAGTGTATCTAACAAAACTGGTTTAATTGACCTAGCCCGTAGCTTGGTTGAAGAATTTAACTTTGATTTAATCAGCAGTGGGGGAACAGCCCAAGCCCTCAAAGATGCGGGACTCACTGTTACCAAAGTTGCTGATTATACAGGTTCACCAGAAATTTTAGGTGGTCGAGTCAAAACCCTACATCCCCGAATTCATGGCGGAATTTTGGCGCGGCGAGATGTTCCCCAAGATATTACAGATTTAGAAAATAACCAAATTCGCCCGATTGATTTAGTTGTGGTGAATCTATATCCTTTTGAGGAAACGATCGCTAAACCAGGGGTAACATTAGCTGAAGCCGTTGAACAGATTGATATCGGTGGCCCGGCTATGCTACGCGCTTCATCGAAAAACTTCGCCCATCTCGCTGTATTATGCGATCCGGCACAATATGACGAGTATTTACAGGAATTGCGGCAAAATAACGGCGAAGCATCCCTAGAGTTTCGGCAAAAGGCGGCTTTAAAAGGATTTTCGCACACTGCTAGTTACGATCAAGCGATAGCGCAAGCGCTGACTTGTCAGTTCGCATCTGATCTGGAAGAAGCACAACAGTACACTCTTAGCGGCACACAATTGCAATCTCTGCGTTACGGCGAGAACCCTCATCAACCCGCCACCTGGTATCAAACTGGTACTAACCCAACAGGATGGACATCTGCGACAAAACTGCAAGGCAAAGAACTTAGTTACAATAACTTAGTTGATTTAGAAGCCGCACGCCTAATTATTGCTGAATTCACTGATACTCCAGCTGCAACGATTATCAAACATACAAATCCCTGTGGTACGGCATTGGGAAGTACAATTTCAGAAGCTTACCAAAAAGCTTTCAACGCTGATTCTACTTCTGCTTTTGGTGGTATTGTCGCGCTCAACCGCCCAATTGATGCAGCTACAGCTACCGAGTTAACCAAAACATTTTTAGAATGTGTGGTTGCACCAAGTTGTGATGCAGAAGCTCAAGAAATCCTTGCCAAAAAATCCAACGTGCGGGTTTTGACTCTAGCTGATTTAAGCAGTGGAAATAAGGATACAGTGAAAGCGATCGCAGGTGGTTTTCTTGTCCAAGCTAGCGATGACGTGATTGCTGATAGCAGTCAATGGCAAGTTGTCAGCGAACGTCAACCCACCGACAGCGAGTTAGCCGAATTGCTGTTTGCTTGGAAAGTTTGCAAACATGTTAAATCTAATGCCATTGTTGTGACAAGCGATCGCACTACACTAGGAGTAGGTGCTGGTCAAATGAACCGCGTCGGCTCAGTTAAAATTGCCCTAGAACAAGCTGGAGAAAAAGCCAAAGGTGCAATTCTCGCCAGCGATGGATTCTTCCCCTTCGATGATTCTGTGAAAACAGCCGCAGCAGCAGGAATTACAGCCATTGTCCAACCAGGAGGAAGTGTACGCGATAAAGATTCTATCATTGCTGCTAACGAACTGGGTTTGGTGATGGTCTTAACTGGTGTACGTCACTTTTTACACTAAATTAGTCTCAGCAAGGTGTACACTTTAGAAAGTGTCACACAAAATACTTGCTTTTTGATTGAATCAATGATATGTTTTAGTCGTGTGTGAGGAGCAAGTTAAAAGTAAAAAGCGTTTGGGGTGGAAACACGGCAACACTCCCAAGCGCTTTTTAATTTGTCAGAAATTGGATTGCTTGTGCAGTTTTAAAAATGTCACTCAATATACTTGCCATTTGATAGAAGTAGTGATAATGTTTATTTGTGTGTGAGGAGCAAGTTGAGAATAAAAAATGCCTGGGGTGGAAACACGGCAACACTCCCAGGCATTTTTTAATTTATATTATAGAAATAGAAAAATTGGATTGTAGGTGCAGTTTTGAAAGTGTCACTCAATATACTCGCCTTTTGAATGAAGCAGTGATACTATCTAATTGTGTGAGGAGCAAGTTAGAAATAAAAAGCGTTTGGGGTGGAAACACGGCAACACTCCCAGGCGCTTTTTAATTGGTATGCAGAAACAAGTCCTTGCAAATTCGCCAGAATTATTGAGATAATTACCTACAGTCCGAAATCCAGTAAATCTTACCCACAATCATAAATCTAGGTGCAAATCAATCGGCTGACTCAACAAATTCAGTTCATCATCGAGATTGATCAATTGAAACAGGTGATGCGCCAAACCCTACTCACTGATGGGTCACGCCGAGAAAATAGTGCCGAACACTCTTGGCATTTAGCTGTAATGGCAAGTGTATTAGCAGAATATGCCCCAGAGGGTGTTGATATATTCCATGCTATCAAAATGCTGCTAATTCACGATTTGGTAGAAATTGATGCAGGTGACACCTTTTGTTACGATGTGCAGGGTAATGACGGCAAAGCAGAACGAGAAGTACAAGCAGCGTTACGTTTATTTGGACTTTTGCCAGCAGATCAAGGTAGCGAGTTGCGTTTACTTTGGGATGAGTTTGAAGCGGGAGAAACAACCACTGCTAAGTTTGCCGCAGCCCTAGACCGTATACAGCCTTTGCTGCACAATCAACAAACTCAGGGCGGGACTTGGCGCATTCATGGCATTAGGCGCGATCAGGTGATGAAACGGGTAGCGGTAGTAGAAACAGGTGCGCCGGAACTGTGGCCTTTTGTTCTACAATTGATTGATGATTGTGTGACAGCAGGATATCTTAAAGAAACTTCTACTCTCAAGATTTAGGGTTGATGCGCCAAAATTTCTTCCCACTCAGACGACGAGAGAGGTTTTACCTCTATCTGCATCTCAAAACAATCGCTAGCTGTTGCAACTAAAGCTGCAATAATATTTTCCACACTCAGACTTTGAGGCAGTTGTACATCCGTAAAAGATTCTGCACCAAATACCTGAGTGAACAATTCAGCATCCGGTTGCAAACGGATGGAACCATGTTGCAAAATTGCCCCACCACGTCGCAGTTGAGCGCTACCAATGAGTTTACCACCATCTGGCAAAACTAAATCTGCACTGGTAGCGGTGCCAAAACAGTTAGGGTTGTGGATGTAACCTCGCCCTTGTGTACCGTAATGTAATTCTACGCCGAGCGATCGCCATCCTTGAATCAAAAACTCACAAATTTTTTCGTACACCTGGAGGCGATTACCCGTAAGTCCAGATGTGACTACAGCGTAAGTTAAATCACCTTGGTGTAGCACCGCCCGTCCACCGGTAGGACGCTGCACTAAATCCAGTTTTTGCCCTTGCCAAGTCAAATTTCGCCAATATTCAGGGTATTGGCGTTGATGATAGCCGAGAGAAATGGCTGGTGGCGACCAGGTATAAAAGCGCAGAGTTGACGGATGTTTTCCAGACTGGTGTTGTTCTAATAACCATCGGTCAATCGCCATCTGCACATTGCCAGCCGCCTCTAGCAAAGGAATTAATCGCCAAACCTGATTAGTATGCATCCGATGCAGCAATAGCCCAATCTAAACTCCAAGTTGCGCTGAAAGCGCACCAAAGGTGCGACCTAAAATCTAAAATTCTTTAAATTGCACCAAATTCAGATTGTAAAACTTCATCGTTATTATCAGCGATCGTTGCCACAATGGTAATGAGCCGAGACACTTCGCCGGGAGATAACTCCGCTAAGGTGCGTGTCGATATTACAACCACCCGGTTTTCAATAATACCAAAACGCGCTTCAAAAGTGCTAGAGCAGTTTAACTCTAAAAGATACCGCATCAACTTAGGTTCATCTTTGGCAGGTAAATTTAGCACCGTAGACCAAACCGTGATGGTGTCTTCATCGGTTGTCCCGTTGAGTTGGACAAATACTTCCACACTTCCATACTTAAACTTCCAGAGATAACCACCCTCTGGAGTGTGGCTAACCATCGCACTGTCATCTTGTTCTAAAGAATCGATGACATTCTCAATTACCTCCAGATGGTTAATGCTTGGCGTCTCGGCAATTAGCTCGTTAATGGATTGGTTACTAGGTATGGTTTCTTGGTAGCTTGTCATAGAGATTTTTTCCTCAACATACTTGCTGTCTTATCTACATAGGACTTACGCAAAAGTTACAGAATAACGTAGACGCTTCTCTACGAGACGCTACGCGTAGCTTGCTTCCCCGGAGGGGTACGGCTTGCCGCAGGCTACCACAGAGGCGCAGAGGACACGGAGAAATAAGAGTTTGAGAGATATTTTGCGTAAGTCCTACTACACATACTTTATAACTTGTGGACGCAGTTAGTTTGAGCTTCCTTTTGGCTTACTTTCCAAATGCCTAAAGTGTGGGGCAAAGCTACTGGCTTGCCAAAGCGGCGATTCTGCGCCCAAATTAACACTAATAGCAGGATACCGACTTGCAGCAATATTGGAAATACAGGAGTTTTAGCAAAAAAACTAAATAAATCTCCTTCGCTTTCTTTCTTTCTGACATCCGCATCTTTATAGCCGTGGATGTATTCATCGACAAATACTGTGTGACCTTTTTGATTAACTAAATTGGCTAAATACTTGAAATTACTTAAATAATCTTGGTAGGCGTTAGCAGCTAAATAAGGAGTGGTAGAAAAAATCACCTTTCCTTGTTTGTAATTTTCTTCCCAGACAATAGCACCAAAGCGATCGCCTAAATTAACTTGCTGGGAGTTAGCTTTTTTATATCGTCTACGTGTATCAATTTTTATATCACCTTCAGGAGATTTTTGCATAGTGCTAAACTGCGCTTCTGTAACCCGCGCCCCCGCACCCAAAATTACCAAAGTATTCCCTTTTTCTACCCATTCCCGCTTTTGACTATCCAGTGTCGTCTCTCTTGGATCGCCGCTTACCTGTAGAAAGGTAACTGGGTTGTTATCTGGCTGAATATCACTAAAAGGCTTTTGCCAGCGCTTGATAGAAATTCCTTGTTGTTGCATAAAAGCATACCAAGCACCATAGCCATCGGAGGCGCGGTTATAAGTAGAGCCAGTGTTAATTTTTGTATTATTTGGAGCCGCAATCAAACTCAGTAAAACGATCGCAGCGAGTGCGATCGCTCCTATCCAAGCAAGGCGATTTGAACGTTTCATTAATCGCTTCGTTTCACAATCAATATTGAGTATGACAAGTGTTAATATTTACTTATTTTTCAGGTAAAGTCAAAAATATAATTAATTTTATCTGAGTTTCCCAGCATTACGCGCTTTCTATATGTGACTGCGATCTCTGCCATCTTACAGTATTCCCAAGAAAGCTTTTAGAGCAGTTTTATACCTGTTTTTCAACCGCTTGGAGATTAAACCACCTTGCTGAATCTGTTCAAAACCCCATCTAGATATGCTTCTCGAATGGCTTCTTCCTGAATTTTCTCGATTTCCTCGTCACTCTTGCCCACATTTTTAAGAATATCCTCTACCAAAATCGGAATGGCAGAGCCATGAGGGTTTTTCCACTCTGGAAGGTCATGAGTCCACTCAGCAACTTCAATTGGGTCAAGATGTCCAAAAGTTTTATAAACCTGCTGAATGATTTCCTCTTCCTCTTCACAAAGGTCTTCGTCTCCTGGATCACGCAACAAGGAAACATGATTTTCATCACGACGAGAAATGAATTTAGACCAGAGAGGTAAGGCATCATCAACGGGCTTCCCCTTGATTAGGTCATAAACGCCGCTCAAGACAGGGCCGTAATCCATCGACACATAACGATCGCCAGTAATCGGTTGTTCCATGCGTTTCAATGCAACACGATCAGCTATGTAAAGCATCTTAAGTAAGCCTAAATACTTCATAGGCTTACCGTGCAGCTTTAAGAGTATTGCTGCGGCTTCAACGGCTTTCTCAGGATGAAACCGAAACTGGATTAGCATAAGCATTCTGAAGCGATTGCTTCACACTAGTACAAATCTATTGTAAACCCTGGCGATCGCTGACACATTGCCAAAGGCAGAAGAAATTATCCGCAGATAATATCACTCAAATTGCATAAGCGATCGCCCCGATACAACAATAAAACCGACAGAATCAAGTCTCAGAAGCGGTTGGCGAATTCCCTCTAGAATGGCTGCATTTAAAGCAGTTTCTATCTTCAATTCTTCAGCTAATGCATTATCCCAACTTTGCTGGTTCAGACGCAGCCGTAATTGTTCTACTCTATTGGCTAATTTCTTTTCGGCAACCTTAGCACAATTTTGGCATAAGTCAATAAAATCGGGACGATTTGAGAGTAATTCTGAAGAAGTGTTACGCACTTGATAACAGAAATTTTGCCATTTACTAGGGTCAACAAAATCGTCAATAATTCCTAAGCGCTCTTTTGCTAGATTGTAATCTCGTCCTTGATTGTTGTTTTTATCTTTATATGGACGTTGCAGAATACTTAAGAGCGCTTTATCTTCAACAACGCGTATTGGCTCCTTGCGACCATCAACATAGATAGTTTCTATAATTGGTGCAAATAGAGCATCAACACGTCGCTGCAAGTGTTTGAATTGTGAACTATCTAGCTTGTTATCTAGTAAAACTTGTTTGGCAATTTTTAAATTTGCTTCGACTACATAATTGCATTGGAAACCGAACCACTCCTTCCCTTCTTTAGAGTCCCAAGATGCATCAGTGCGCCACATCGCAAAGGCTTCACCTCGGTCATCCCAGTTTATATAGTTCCAGAGTGCTTCAACAAATCCTTCCCCAACTCGATAGAGTTTAATACCAGCATTCTGGTTTGCTACCCTGCGATTATAAGTACCAAATTGGTCTAGGGAACTCTCAGCAAAACGGTTTTTTAAGTCATTTATGGGAACCAATGTCCGCGTTGACGGTTGATAACGTCGCATCTCTGATGAATCTGGATTATTCAGTCCTCTGAATCCCAGCGCGTCACAAATCCAGCCTTCAATTGCTCGTTTCATCTCTAGATGACAAGCATCGTAATTATCTAAATCTTGAAAATACTCGGTGGCAATTTCATCGTTAGCGTCAATTTCATCTAGAGCATTCTGTTCGCTAATTTTTGCTATTTCAGCTTCAATTTGCTCTTGAATTGATGGAATCATCTCTAACAATCCAGCAGCACTTGATTGAAACAAAACTGTTTCTAATTCTGCAAGTTTATCATCCACATAAAACTGGAGACTGGCAATTGATTGTTGGAAAATACCAAACCCATCTTTTAATACTTTATACCAAGCATTGTGAGGGCTATCTTCCAAGTAGGGGCCAATTAAGGCACTAGATTGGATGCCAATTTTGCTGCCAATGCGGTCAAGTCTGCCAATTCTCTGCTCTAATTGATTAGGCGACCAAGGAAGGTCAAAATGAATTAACCAATCGGCAAACTGGAGGTTACGCCCTTCTTCTCCAGAGCGATCGCATACTAGAATAAAGCAGTTTGGGTTATTCTTGAACTTATTTAAACCTTCCTCAACCTTATCTGGTGATTCTCCAAATTGATGGCTGGCTACTGTCTCTGCACCAAAGCTATCAGACAAATACCGGACAATTTCGCCACAAGTTTGCACAAAACTGGTAAATACAATAAATTTGGGCAGAATATCACCAGTAATTGGTCTTTTAATTCTCTGCTGTATCCTGGTGATGAATTCCTTTTGATTCTTCCGAACGTTTGCGGGAATTTTGAAGTATGTACCTAGCTGATTCAGCAGCACTGTTTTCAAATTTTCCGTCCGTTGTCCGTCTTCTTGAGGTTGACGAATAATTTTTAGGAAGGATTGCAGAATCTCTTCTTCCCCTGAGAATTTGGGGGTTGTAGTTAATAGGCGAATATCATCTTCTTTAAACTCCTGGATGAGTTTAGCATGAGGT
>Ga0209490_10000649_pt1 | contig 34585 bp, 32 predicted proteins | sample MAT06_FD_187209 | JGI IMG/M metagenome (GOLD analysis project Ga0209490, IMG submission 187209) | Freshwater microbial communities from Lake Fryxell liftoff mats and glacier meltwater in Antarctica - MAT-06 (SPAdes) (version 2) | ecosystem: Environmental > Aquatic > Freshwater > Ice > Liftoff...
CTAAGAGATCGCCGTTAGTGAGCGATGACCATCCGCATTCAAACGAAGTCGACACAGAATGTTGGCTAAGCAAATGACACAAAGGAGCGGGAGTGCCTTGATCGAACAATATTCGCATCAAGTCTATCCGTAGAGGCTAGCGAGCTCTGAGCCGCGTGTTCAAGCACTAATTTGACTTGATCAAGCTCCACACCGGGAAACCAATCGACGAATTCAGTAAGCGTTGCGCCGCCCTCAAGATTTTCAAACAACGCTGCAATCGGAATACGCGTGCCACGGAAAACCCACGCACCACTCACGCGGTACGGATTTGACTCTACTGCCCGGCAAGTTGACCAATTAATCATTTGAAAATGCTATCACTTTCTGAGTGAGGCAACATCAGTGGTTCTACATCTGCTTTTTGCACAAAAAAATCGATTTCGCATTGTTATCTTCATACATACCACCAGTACTTGGCATTGTTGGTACTAGTTACCCATATTGGCCTCTTTGCCGTCGTTTGCCAGAAGGCGGTCAAACTTAAAATCAGCAGGTAAACGTCCTCGAAAATTACGTAATTTTTGTATAGACACGGGTCCATCTGCGCGCCTTCCGATTTCATTATCCGCTTGCAATTCGATTGCTTCTGCCTCGACGGCAGAAGGGTACACCCCAGCGGTTTCTTTCATGCTCCTTACAAAACCGCTTTCACCGCCGCAACCAACGCGTCAGCCGTAATCCCGAAATACTTGTACAACACCGGCGCAGGTGCGGATTCCCCAAAGGTATCGATGCCGATCACAGCACCTTCCAAACCCACGTATTTACGCCAGTATTCAGTCACTCCTGCTTCAATCGCCACGCGGGGCGTGGACTTTGGTAATACGGCTTGCTTGTAGGCGGCATCTTGCTTGTCAAATACAAATGTGGATGGCATCGAAACAACGCGTACGTGAATGCCTTCTGCGGCAAGCGTTTTTTGCGCTTCCATCGCGAGTGACACCTCAGTACCGGTGGCGATGATGACCGCTTTTAACGTTTCCGGCGTGCCAGTTTCTTTTGACAACACATAGCCGCCTTTCGCGACATTGGCAATAGTCGCTGCATCGCGCACTTGGAACGGAGAATTTTGCCGCGAATAAATTAAGCATGTCGGACCATCGTGACGTGCCAACGCGGCTTGCCATGCGACAGCCGCTTCTACCGTATCGCACGGCCGCCAGACATCCATATTAGGAATCATGCGTAAGCTTGCTACCTGCTCAACAGATTGATGGGTCGGGCCATCTTCTCCCAAGCCGATTGAGTCGTGCGTGAAGACGGCGATGTTGCGAATTTTCATCAACGCGGCCATGCGCAATGCGTTGCGAGAGTAATCGCTGAAGGTTAAAAATGTGCCGTGATAAGGAATAAAGCCGCCATGCAGCGTGATGCCACTGGCAATCGCCGTCATGCCGAACTCTCGAACGCCATAGTTGATGTAGTTGCCGCCTGCGCTGGCCGAGAGCGCTTTGCTGCCGCTCCAATTAGTGAGGTTGGAACCGGTTAAGTCTGCCGAGCCCCCGAGCATTTCGGGCAAGTGCTGCGCGAAGCCCTCGATGGCAAACTGTGACGCTTTGCGGGTGGCAACGGTTTCAGCTTTGTCATTAGCTTTGGTGGCAACGCTGTTCGCAATGTCGGCAAAATTTGTTGGTAATGCACCCTTCATGCGGCGGGTAAATTCGCTCGCTAATTCAGGATGCGCGTGAGTGTAGGCAGTAAATACGGCGTTCCATTCTGCCTCGACTGCCGCACCTTTGTGGGTGGCGTTCCATGCATCATAAATATCTTGCGGGATTTCGAACGGCGGGTAATGCCAGTCGATGGCTTCGCGGGTAGCGGCGATTTCCTTGTCGCCTAATGGCGCGCCGTGTACTTTGTCAGAACCGCCTAAATGCGGTGAGCCTTTGCCAATGATTGTTTTGCAGCAAATAAGTGTGGGCTTATCGGATTTCTTAGCCTGAATAATGGCCGCATCAATTGCATTGGCGTCATGGCCATCAACATCCGCAATCACATTCCAACCGTAAGCGGCAAAACGCATCGGCGTATTATCGCGAAACCAGCCCTCCACTTTGCCGTCAATTGAGATGCCGTTATCGTCATAAAACAAGATGAGTTTGTTTAAACCCAACGTGCCCGCGAGGCTGCAAACTTCATGCGAAATACCTTCCATCATGCAACCATCGCCAGCAAATACATACGTGAAGTGATCAACGATATTTAACCCATCACGATTGAAAGTGCGGGCTAATTCGCGCTCCGCAATTGCCATACCGACGGCATTCGCCAGCCCTTGACCAAGTGGGCCGGTGGTAGTCTCGACTCCTGGTGTGATGCCGTATTCAGGATGCCCCGCTGTTTTGGAATGCAGCTGACGAAAGTTTTTGATTTCATCTATCGGCAAATCATAGCCAGTCAGATGCAATAGCGAATAGATGAGCATTGAGCCGTGACCATTCGACAAAACAAAGCGATCACGATTTGCCCAATGTGGATTTTTTGGATTATGCGAGAGGTGTCCGCGCCAAAGTGTTTCCGCAATCTCAGCCATGCCCATCGGCGCGCCGGGGTGACCAGAGTTAGCTTTTTGTACCGCATCCATCGAGAGGGCACGAATCGTGTTGGTGATGTTGGCGCGGGAAGGTTGTGTCATGGTGTGCTTTAGTTGGGTCAAATGAGAGGAGTCGCCCATTATAATTTAGCTATCGAATATCAAAAAAATTGAAACACAGTAAAGAAACCCGGTCATCCCCCACTCCGTCTTTCCCGCGTAGGCGAGAATCCAAGTTTGTTGATCACCACAAGCGCTTAGAACCTGCTAAAACGTTAACCGTCGCCTCGAATGGCAGTCGTCCCTCTTCAACACGAGGGAATGATTGCGCTTAACTTTTCCATGCTGTCTAAACACCGAATTTTCAATAAGGAAAATCCCCCATGCGCGGCTTACACATATTTGCGGATTTTTATGAATGCGCGCCTTCGGAAATGCTTGTCTCTGCTATCGTACTGCGTTCCCACTGCATCGCAGCGGCAAATGCGGCAGGTTTAACCGTATTGGGCGAGCATTTTTATCAGTTCGACGGTGTCAATGCGAGCCAAGCGGGCGGGGCGACCGGCGCCCTGGTGCTTGCAGAATCACACTTGGCAATACACACTTGGCCGGAGCGGTCGAGTGCGACTATCGACATTTACGTTTGCAATGTCACCGCCGACAATAGTGAAAAGGCTGAGAGCCTATATCGCGCAATCGTCGAGGCATTGCAGCCAGGGGATGTTTTGGTTGAACGCGTATGGCGTGGGCGTGATTCTTTATTGCAACGTCCGCTGCAACTGAACATTGGCTTGATGGACATTACGCCCAACATCAGACTCGATGAAGCACTCACCGCCACGGCTGGCGTGTATTTCGATGCAACAACACTGCTCGCACGTGTTGAGTCGCCCTATCAAACAATTGAGATTTACGACACGCCCGACGTAGGCCGCCTCATGCGAATTGACGGCGTCAATATGACGAGTGAGCGCGATGAATTTTTTTACCATGAAAATTTAATTCATCCGGCAGCAATCGCCCATCCCACACCGAAGACAGCGCTAATTATTGGCGGCGGTGATGGTGGCGCGGCGGAAGAATTATTGAAGCACCCGTCGATTACCCACTGCGATTTATGTGAGCTAGATGGTGAGGTTATTACACTTGCAAAGCAATATTTACAAGCTGTGCATCACGGTGTATTCGGTGATCCACGCCTACATGTAAGCATCGATGATGGCGTCCGTTTTTTGCAATACTCAACAATAAATTACGATTTAATTTACCTTGATTTGACCGACCCTGTGGGTGAAGCCGCCGCACTTTACACCGTCGATTTTTATGCTGATTGCAAAACCAAGCTAAACCACGGCGGCGCATTAACGATTCACCTTGGCTCGCCGTTTATGCACCCTGAGCGAGTTAGTGCCGCAATTGGCAATCTAGGCGCGGTGTTTCAGCATGTCACGCCTTATTTTGGTCATATTCCTATTTATGGCGCGACGTGGGGGTTTGCGGTGGCATCTGACTTGATTGACATTGCTGCCATCGATGCAACCACAGTCAACACGCGGCTTGCGTCCCGTAATATTGGCAAACGACATTTTTATAACGGTGAGATGCATGTGGCGATACAGGCTTTGCCAGAGCATGTAAAGACGCTGCTAACCGATTAAAAAACCGATATATGCTTTTTTTAAATATAAACACCAAGTAGAACGGGGTTTTTCAGACATTTGTGGCTGAAATAGCCTGTTTTTAAAAGCGTTTGTATATGAAACATATTGCACTCATAATCGCACGATTAACAGTACGATTAAGGGTACGTCATGAATGCCAATGCTCTCAACTCAACCACACAACTAAATGCCAACGACTTAAAAGTGGGTGGCGTTACCGCGATTGAAGCCGCGCTTAGCAACTCGCTTGAAGCGTTCATCTCGGTGCGAGGTGATCGCCGCTATGTGGTTATGCGTGCGGAGCAATATGATTATTTGCGCGAGTGCGAGCTCGAATCCGCTTGGCTTGCAACACAAGCTGACCGCACCAGTGGTCGCGCGAAATCCATGACCGCCGACGAGCATATTGCTGAGATGCAGCGCCGTTTGCAAACTGTATCAGCCGCAGCAAGTACAGCAGCCGTACACATGGCGCAGCAACCGCAGGCTCGGTACGACACAAAAGTAAAAAATATGAAATCAAAGAGCACTGAAAAGTTGGCTGAAAAAAAACGTACAAAAGTAGCCTAATGGCAAAAGCGCGTGCAGCAAAAAAATCAACTGGTATCGTTACATGGAAGCTAGTTGTCACAGACGCCTATGAGCAGCGCGCAGAACGGTTTTTGCGAAAGCACCCAGATTTAGCCGTACGCTATTTCAAAACCATCCAATTGCTCGAAGCTAATCCACATCACCCCAGCCTGCGCTTGCATGGGCTGGGGGGTCGGCTAACCGGGTTGCATTCTGTTTCAATCAATTTGTCATATCGCATTGTGCTGGAAATGGAAGTGCACGAGCATGAAATAGTGCTGGTCAATGTGGGAACACATAACGCGGTGTATAGATGGTTACGTCGTTGAAATACAGCGTATTCGCCACCCCGCAACATAAATACCTTCCCCTTTTTCCGTAATGATTTTGTTATATTGATGGCACTATGAATTCAAAACCGAAAGCTAGTTCGCGCATTACGCTGGTGCTGATTGGCGCTACCGCTGTTGCCAGCCTAGTTGGCTGTGGCAAAGATGAAACGCGCCGCGATGTGTATGCCAATAAGCAAGATTGTTTGGCTGATTGGGGCAATGACCCTAAAGACTGCGAAGAGGCCAAAAACCATCCGCGCTCAACTGGCGGCAACATGGCTTATTTTGGCAGACCCTACCCATACAAAAGTGGCAGCCTTTCACCATTGCGCTCTGGCAAAGCCATCGGTTCAACATCGTCAAGCGTCTCGCGCGGCGGCTTTGGTTCCAGCGGTCTTAGCGCATCAGGATGAAACGCGAGTCGCTTTTCCCCAGAGCCGATTGGCCGCAAAAAATGGAAGAAGTCGGCTTCGGCTTTCATTCCATTGACGGTATTTATTGGGATGAGCGCGCCTGTTATCAACTCACTGCGGGCGAAGTCGATATGTTGGAGTCCGTCACCAATGAGCTGCATCAAATGTGCATTGCGGCCGCTCAGCATGTGATTGATCGCGAGCGCTTTCATTTATTTGCGATTTCGGAAGAATTCATTTCGTATGTGGTTAATTCGTGGAATAACGATGACGCGACATTATTTGGGCGCTTTGATTTATCGTGGGATGGCGCGAGCCCGCCGAAAATGCTGGAGTACAACGCGGATACGCCCACCTCTTTGATCGAATCCAGCGTGGCGCAATGGTATTGGCTAAAAGAAGTGAAGCCCAATGCTGATCAATTTAATAGCCTTCACGAAAAGCTGATTACGCGCTGGCAAGAAATTAGCGCACTTTTGCCAAGCAAAACGGTGTACTTTACTTGTGCGGATAGTGAAGAAGATATCGGTAACCTAGACTACATGCGCGATGTGGCCGCACAGGCGGGCATTACCCAAAAATTCATTGATATTGCCCAAGTCGGCTGGGATGCCGTCGGCAAACGCTTTGTGGATGAAAACAATCAGCACATTGAAACGCTATTCAAACTCTATCCGTGGGAGTGGCTCACGCGGGAGGCATTTGGTTGCAACATCACCTCGTGTGGCACCCGAATGATTGAGCCCGCGTGGAAAATGTTGCTGTCAAATAAAGCGATATTGGCGATATTGTGGGAGTTGTATCCGGATCATCCGAATTTATTACCCGCCTATTTTGAGCCGCAAAAATTTGCGACTAACTTTGTAAAAAAACCGCTGCTATCCCGCGAAGGCGCAAATGTTTCCATCTATGCCGGCTCGGGTGAAGTCCACACGCCAGGCGAATATGGCGAAGAAGGTTTTATCTATCAGGCATATCATCCGGTGCCAAATTTTCCAGTTAATGGCGAAGACAATTACATGGTGCTGGGCAGCTGGATTGTCGGCGACGAAGCCGCAGGCATTTGCATTCGCGAAGATGAATCACCGATAACCAAAAACACCAGTCGTTTTTTACCGCATTATTTTGTTTGAGCGTTCTAAATTTAAGAAAGCATAAATCATGGCACAGTACGAATTAATGGCGTCCTTCGCGGGCTTTGATGATTTTTTAATCTATCTTGGCATCGCCTCCGTTTTACTTGCGGTATTTATTGCTATCTACTTACGCATCACGCCGTATCGTGAAATTAAGCTCATCCGCGATGGCAATAGCGCCGCCGCGTTTAGCCTATCCGGCACCATTATCGGCATGGTGCTACCGCTGGCATCAGCACTTGAATTCAGCGTTGGGCTAATTGATTTAGCCGTGTGGGCCACCATCGCGCTGGTAGTGCAAATATTGGTATTTATCATTGCGCGCGTGGCGCTGCCGAATATTGTGAACGACATACCGGAAGGTAAGCAAGCTAGCGGAATATTTCTGGGTGCTATTTCGATTGCGGCGGGCTTATTAAACGCGGCGGCGATGACGTACTGAATAGCCTGATTGATCAACGCCGTTAACAATTGCTTCGCACCCATTGCTTCCATTCACCGAACAGCACAGGATGTCGCGCGGCGATAACGGATTGCTCCCACATCGCGTCTGGATTATCGGTTTGCCAATACGTGTCGTTCGTAATGGTGGCCATTGCGCCGCCCGACTCCTCTAATATTAGCGCCCCCGCCGCATAATCCCACGGCGCCTCGCCCGCATGTAGAAAAATATCCGAGCGGCCTGCGGCCATATGACACCATTGCAAAACGGAAGCACCACTTTGGGTGGATTTTCGATACGGCGGGTGGTGACGTAGTGCAGCATGCAATTTGCTTATTTCTTTTAGTTTTTTATAGCGGCCAATTTCGCAATAGGCCTCGCTCAGCGACACGCTGGGCTGCAATGTCAATCGACGACTATTTTCATACGCGCCGCAACCGAGTGCGGCAAAAAATACATCGCGTGAATTTGGGTCAAACACCAAACCAAATTGGCTGCGACGCCGATACATCAGCGCGACCGACATGCCGAAATATTTTTTACCGGTCGTGAAGTTGGCGGTACCATCAAGTGGGTCTACACACCATAACCAATCGGCTTCACGCCACAAACGCTGCTGCTCAGAGACTGACATTTCCTCACCCAACACGGGGCAGTCAAACATGGTCGGAAGCGCCGCAACCAAGGCGGCTTCCACCGCACGATCAGCTTCAGTGACTACCGTGCCATCGTGCTTACGTTCAACTTGAACGCGTTGAAAACGCGGCATCAGCTCGGTATCGGCAATTAACGTAACTGCGCGCGCGACCGGTTCAGCCAGTGTCAATAGTGAAAAGCCTAGGGCTGGCGCGGTATTTACAGCAGTTTTGGCTGGAGAGGGCGCGCCAAGGTGAGTTTCAGTTGGGGCGAATGAACGGTGAGGCATCAGATTTTTTTGCATGGAGGCGCTATGATAGCGCCTCTTAATAACGCGACTAAATTTCCTCCATGGCACCGCGATTTTTTTGTCAGGCGCGTTTACCGCGTAGCGACTTTCCGAAAGCCTTGGCCCTTGATGAGACGGCGGTGCAACACCTACGCGTGTTACGTCTCGCGGTTGGGAATGCGGTCACACTATTTGATGGGGATGACGGCGAGGCGAGTGCGTTTATAAAGACGATAGACAAAAAAAATGTCAGCGTGGAGATTTCCGCATGGCGCAATATTTCGCGCGAGTCGCCCCTCACCATCACGCTTATGCAGTCACTCGCCACGGGTGACAAAATGGATTTGATTATTCAAAAAGCGGTGGAACTTGGCGTCACCGCGGTTATCCCCGTGCGAGCCGCGAGAAGCACCTTAAAGCTGGATGGCGAGCGTGCTGACAAGCGCGTTGCACATTGGCGTGGGGTGGCGATTGCCGCATCCGAACAATGTGGCCGCAATGTCGTGGCGAGTATCAGCGCGATAACTTCATTAAATGAAAGCCTAATATCGGCGGGTATTTTGGGCATAATGCATCCTGAAAAGACCGCCAATGCTAGTGTTTCACTTGTTAATTGGGCACAACAATATCGGGGTGAGCCGCTGACGCTGTTAATCGGCCCCGAAGGTGGATTTACCGATGCTGAAGTTGCATTGGCAGTTGGCCATGGTGCCACTGTGATCAATATTGGCAAACGCGTGCTCAGAACCGAGACGGCTGGTTTGGCCGCACTGGCTATTTTGCAATCGCATCTAGGTGACCTTGGCTGATAAACTTCATCTATGCCTAAAACAGACACTAAAAAATTAGAAGCCTTCGTTAAGTGGTTTCGTTCGGCCACGCCGTTCATTCATGAATTTGGCGAACGCACCATCGTCATTGCGTTCGGCGGTGAAGTGTTGACTGATGGCGAAATGATGCAGCTAGCGCACGATATAAATGTGCTGGTGAGCCTTGAGATTCGCGTGGTGCTGGTTCACGGCACACGCCCGCAAATTGAAGACCAACTACGCCAACACGGTGTCGCCTCACGCTATGCCGAGGGTCGTCGCGTGACTGACACGGATGCATTGCGTTGCGTAAAAGAAGCCAATGGCATCGTGCGAATGGAGATAGAGGCGACGCTGTCAACGGAATTAGCCAATTCACCGATGGCAGGCGCCGATATTCGCGTGGCCTCGGGTAATTTCATCACGGCCAAGCCATTTGGCGTGCGTAATGGCATCGATTTTATGCACACCGGCGAAGTGCGTAAGGTGGATGTGGAAGGCATTACCCGACGACTTGACGACGACGAAGTTGTGCTGCTTTCACCTATTGGATTTTCGCCTACGGGCGATATTTTTAATTGCACCTTGGAAGATGTAGCGACATCCGTTGCCATCGCGATGAAGGCGGAAAAACTCATTTTCTTGACCGAAACCATGGGTGCAACCGACGCGAAATCCAAACTCATCGGCGAGATTACCGCACAGCAAGCGCAAGATTTATTGGCTAACTCAACCCAAGCTGAGGACATTCGTTACTATCTGCCCGCCGCCATTCGCGCCGTGCGCGAGGGCGTGAAACGCGCACATTTGATCAGCCGACGTATTGATGGTGCGCTGTTAATGGAGTTATTCACCCACCACGGTATTGGCACTATGGTGGTGCTTGAGTCACCCGACAAGCTAAGAGACGCAACGGTTGAAGACGTTGACGGCGTCATGGCGTTAATTGATCCACTGGCTGAGCGCGGCGTGTTAGTTGCCCGCACCCGCGAATCGATTGAGCAAGAGATTGATCGCTTTATCGTATTGGCACACGGGGAAGAGCTCATCGGCTGCGCGGCGATGAATCCTTACATAGGCGAAAAGTTAGTCGAGCTAGCGTGTTTGGCGGTAAACCCGTTTTACCGCGATGGCGGACGAGGTGAGCGCATCTTGGCGCATGTTGAAAAACGCGCGAAAGACCGCAACTTCAAAACTCTGTTTGTCTTATCAACACAAACCACGCAATGGTTTGTAGAGCGCGGCTTTGCAGAGGCAGACATACACGCGCTGCCGCTTGAACGCCAAGCTCTCTATAACCGCGAGCGCAATTCCAAGATTTACACCAAAACAATTTAACGACTTAAGGAAACATCATGTCCCGCACTGTTCAATGCGTCAAACTTAAAACCGAAGCCGAAGGGCTGGATTACCCACCCTACCCAGGGCCGTTAGGCAAACGTATTTATGAAGAAGTCTCAAAAACCGCATGGAAAGCCTGGCTAGAGGATCAAAAGAGATTGGTCAATGAGAATCGACTCAATTTGGCCGACCAAAAAGCGCGCAAATATTTAGAAGAGCAGATGATGCGTAATTTTTTTGGCGATGGTGCAGACCAAGCAACAGGTTACGTGCCACCTGCGGCTTAGCCAATGTATTCGCATCAATTTAGGATGAAAAAAAACGCTAGCCATTTATGGCTAGCGTTTTTATTTTTGGGTTTTGCGACAACGTTTACTCTTCAGCCGCCACTCGTTCAAATTCTTCTGTGGTGATGTGGCGCACATCTTTGCCCTTAACTAAATACACCACATATTCGCTCATGTTTTTAGAGTGGTCACCAATGCGCTCGATAGCTTTTGCGATAAACAAAATATCGATGGAGGCCGAAATGGTGCGCGGATCTTCCATCATGAATGTCACCAACTGCCGCAAGATCGCGCGGAAACGCTCGTCCACTTCTTCATCTTGACGCACTACTTTTGCCGCGGCCGCCACATCCAGCCTCGCAAACGCATCTAGCGAGGTGCGCAGCATATCAAGTGCTAAGTTGCACGCATAACGCACGTCAGCAATGCGGGCGTTTACACGAATATCGGCTTGGTGAATTTGTTTGGCCATGCGCGCAATTTTTTGTGCTTCATCACCAATACGCTCAAGATCAGTAATTGTTTTCACTACTGCCATCACCATGCGTAGATCAGACGCGGTCGGTTGACGGCGCGCGATGATGTGCGTGCAATCATCATCAATGCCGACTTCTAGCGCATTGACGCGATGATCGTCGGCAATGACTTGGTCTGCCAATTTAATGTCGCCATTCGTGAGCACTTCCATGGCGCGGGTAATTTGCTGCTCAACCAGTCCGCCCATTTGTAGCACGCGTGAGCGTACCGCCTCAAGTTCAGCGTCAAATTTCTTCGAGATATGTTCGTTAGCCATTCTTTACTTTCTTATTCGATACGCATAACACGTACACTAAATTTTTTAAAACCAACGGTTGAGTTTAGGGGCTGATTATGACGAATCGGTGACAGCTTATTTAATACTTGCTTGGTCCCTAGTCAACAGCTACTCAATACTTACTGAACACTTGCTCAACAACAACTCAACGCTTAATTTTCTCAACCCCTGCGGCGGTTGCCAGCAACAACACATCAGCACCGCGCCGCGCAAACAGCCCGTTCGTCACCACCCCAGGTATTTGATTAAGCTCGGTTTCCATCAACGGTGGATTCACAATCGCCAACCCAAACACATCCAGTATCCAATTGCCGTTATCCGTCACCACCGCTTTGTTATCGTTCATTCGCCACTCTGGATGACCACCTAGCTTAACAATTTCACGCGCCACAAAGCTACGCGCCATCGGAATAACTTCAACCGGCAGCGGAAATTTGCCGAGCACATCGACTAATTTGGTTTCGTCGGCCACGCAAACAAAAAATTGTGATGCGCCTGCGACAATTTTTTCGCGGGTAAGCGCTGCACCGCCGCCTTTGATCATTGCCAATTGGCGCGTGACTTCATCTGCACCATCCACATATACCGCGAGTGGGCCGGCATCATTTAACTCAATCACATCAATACCGCCTGCCTTGAGGCGTTCGGTAGAGGCCAATGAACTCGATACGGCGGCCTTGATTTGATCGCGCATTTGAATTAACTCATCAATAAAAAAATTGACAGTAGATCCAGTGCCAACGCCAACGACAGCATTGTCTGGCACATAAGCCATTGCCGCCTTAGCCGCTGCCGCTTTTAACGTATTTTGGGTAAGATTTGATGTCATCTCGCTAGGATAGCGAATTTCTTGGTACATTGGGAGACCGGCTATAAATCAAGCCACTTTTATCTCCGCATCTACCCGCATCTATCTTCCTGCACGCACCAACTATGCCCACCGACTACTTAAAAAAAATCCTCCAGGCTCGCGTTTATGATGTCGCCATTGAGTCGCCATTAGATCGCGCCAACGGGATATCTGAGTTACTCAACAATAATATTTTGCTAAAGCGCGAAGATTTACAGCCCGTGTTTTCATTCAAACTGCGCGGCGCATACAACAAAATGGTGCACTTGAGCCCAGCCGAATTAAAGCGCGGCGTCATTTGTGCGTCCGCTGGCAATCATGCGCAAGGGGTGGCATTAGCGGCCGAGAAGCTAGGTTGCAAAGCCACCATCGTTATGCCGACCACCACACCTAATATTAAAGTCGATGCCGTCAAGCGTCGCGGGGCGACCGTGGTACTGCATGGCGATAGCTATCATGAGGCGGGGCTATACGCTCAAAAATTGAGTGCCATTAAAAAACTCACCTATGTGCATCCCTACGATGACCCGTTGGTAATCGCAGGCCAAGGTACTATCGGCATGGAAATACTGCGCCAATTTCAGCAGCCAATTGATGCCATTTTTATTCCTGTTGGCGGCGGGGGTTTGATCGCAGGTATTGCCGCTTACATAAAGGCGCTGTCACCGCATACCAAAATCATTGGCGTGGAGCCAGTGGATTCAAACGCGATGAGTGCGTCACTTAAGGCAGGCAAACGTGTGACGCTCGCACACGTAAATTTATTTGCCGATGGTGTGGCGGTAAAAGAGGTGGGGGAGGAAACATTTCGCTTGGCGCAAAAATTGATTGATGAAATGGTGCTGGTCACGACCGATGAAATTTGCGCGGCGATTAAAGATATTTATCAAGACACGCGTGCAGTCATGGAGCCATCGGGTGGCTTGGCGCTTGCCGGCATTAAACGCTATATCGACAAAAATAAAACTAAGAATAAAATCTATGTGGCGATTTGTTGCGGCGCCAATATGAATTTTGATCGCTTACGGTTTGTCGCCGAGCGCGCCTTGGTAGGTGAACATCATGAAGCGTTACTTGCCGTAACGGTGCCCGAAACACGCGGCTCGTTCAAACGATTTTGTGAATCAATTGGCCCGCGCAATATTACGGAATTTACCTACCGCATCGCCGATGCGAAGGCCGCGCATGTGTTTGTTGGCATATCGATTAAAGGCTCACCGGAGGCCAAAAAGCTCATTGCACATTTTAAGAAAAATGGTTTTCCCGCCATTGATTTATCTGATGACGAAATGGCAAAGCTGCACGTGCGCCACTTAGTCGGCGGGCATTCACCACTGGCACTGGATGAGCGCATGTATCGATTTGAATTCCCGGAGCGCCCCGGTGCGCTGATACATTTCTTAACGAGCATGTCGCCCAACTGGAATATCAGTTTATTTCACTATCGCAATCATGGCGCCGATGTCGGACGTATTTTAATTGGGCTGCAAGTGCCTAAAAAGGAGCACACCCGCTTCGATAAATTTTTAGCTTCACTTGGCTACGAGTACGTAGACGAAACCAACAATCCTGCATACCAATTATTCTTAAAGTAAATATTGCCTGCATAAAGGAGCCTGTTGATGGACACACATTTAACGCCAAACGCTCACGCTAGCGAAATAGTGAACCGCTTACACGCCACCCGGCAAGCGATGGCACGCGCCAATATCACCGCCTTACTCGTGCCATCGAGTGACCCGCATTTATCAGAATATTTGCCAGAACGCTGGAAAGCCCGCGAGTGGTTGTCTGGCTTTACCGGCTCGATGGGTACGCTGATTGTGACCAACACCGACGCGTGGATTTTCGCCGACTCGCGTTACTGGCTACAGGCGGAGACTGAGTTATCAGACACAACCATTCAACTTTTCCGCATTAAGAGTGGTGCAAGCGTTGAGCATATTGATTGGCTTGCTAACAATTTAGCCAAGGGCGAAGTTGTGGCCGTTGATGGCGCTGTAATCGGATTAGCGAGCGCTAGATTATTAACGGCTCGATTGTCTGAACGCGGCATTGCGCTCTGTACCAATATTGACGTCTTTTGTGATGTGTGGGCGGCGCGCGCCACACTGCCCACTGACGCTATTTACCAACACGTAGCGCCCCACGCGGTGTCCAGCCGCGGCGATAAGCTCGAGGCCACACGTGACGCAATGCGCCTGCTGAGTGCTGAGCATCACGTGCTATCCACTCTTGACGATATAGCTTATTTATTTAATCTGCGTGGCAGCGATGTAAATTTCAATCCGGTGTTTGTCGCCCATGCGATTGTTACATTGGCTGAAGCAACGCTGTTCGTCATGCCGGGCAAAGTATCGGATGCGCTTCACCAGGCCTTAGCTGAAGACGGTATCAACGTCATGCGATACGATGAATTTCATGCGCAACTACACGCTATCAAGGCGGGTAAATTGCTATATGACCCACGCCGCATCACCCATCTCACGCATGAGGCTATCGACCCTGGCGTGAAGGTGATTGAGGCGGTAAATCCCACCACCTTCGCCAAATCCAAAAAGACCGACGTGGAGGCCGATTTTATACGTCACACGATGGAGCAAGATGGCGCCGCGATGGCGGAGTTTTACGCTTGGTTTGAAGCCGCCCTTGGTCATGAAAAAATAACCGAGGTTACCATTGATGAAAAGCTCACTGCGGAGCGCGCTAAGCGTGAGGGCTTTGTTGGCCGCAGCTTCGCCACCATCGCGGGCTTTAACGCTAATGGCGCGTTAAACCATTACCGTGCCGCGCCCGCAAGCGCAGCCATCATTGCGGGCAACGGCATCTTGCTCATTGACTCAGGCGGTCAGTATCTTGGCGGCACCACTGACATCACGCGCGTCTGGCCGATTGGCGAATCGACCAATGAACAACGGCGTGACTACACCTTGGTACTAAAAGGCATGATGGCTTTATCCAATACTAAATTTCCCAGCGGCACGTTATCGCCCTATCTGGACGCTATCGCCCGCGCACCCATCTGGGCGGCAGGATTCAACTATGGTCACGGCACCGGTCACGGTGTTGGCTATTTCATGAACGTCCACGAGGGACCACAGTCAATCAGTCAGGCCATGCCAGAGCCGCATACCGCGATGCAGGCAGGTATGGTCACCTCCATCGAGCCTGGCCTCTACCGCGACGGACAATGGGGTATGAGAATTGAGAACCTCGTACTGAATGTGCCCGCAGGCAATCACGGCTTCGGTGATTTCTTGCAATTTGAAACCCTTACGTTGTGCCCGATTGACACGCACTTAATTGATTTTTCGCTCTTGCGTACCGATGAAATTCAATGGCTCAACGCCTACCACGCCGACGTCAAGCGTCGCCTATTGCCGCATGTAAACGGCGCGGCGCGGGATTGGTTGATCGCTAAGACGACAGCGGTTTAGGGTAGATGGAATACGCAATCAATGTACATTGACAACGAATATGCCTTACTTTACAGTAAGGCAATGTCAACAACTTAGCGATTGCCGAACACAACTATGATTACCGCGACCATTACCGCTAAAGGTCAAATTACCATTCCTGCTGAAGTGCGTTCAGCACTTGGGCTCGATGTGGGCGACCGTGTCGTGTTTGATGAAATAACCCCTGGCAACTTTGTTTTCAAGCCGGCGCAGAAAATACCGGTGACGGTGTTGAAGGGTATGTTTGGCAAACCCAAAAAAGTGGTGTCCATCGCTCAGATGAATGCAACGATTGCGATGCGCGGTGCTCAAGCACACATTACCAAATGATCGGGCTGGACACAAATGTGCTCGTGCGCTACATCATGCAAGATGATGCCAAGCAGGCCGCACTTGCAACCAAACTCATCGAAACACTCACAGAAAATTCGCCCGGCTATATTTCGAGCATCGTCATCGTCGAACTTTGCTGGGTATTAGAGTCTGCATTCGATCTATCACGTGATGAAATCGTCCGCGCATTACAAAATCTAATTGCAATTGATGTCATCAAGATTGATCGCGTTATTGTCATTGCCGCGAGTGTTCGAGACTATGCTGCTAGTGGCGGCAGTAGTGGAAATAGTGGCAACAACACCAAGGTAGGCATCGCCGATTATTTAATTATGCGATTCTCGACTCTTGCAGGCTGCGAGAAATGTATGACCTTTGATAAGCGCGCTGCAAAATCAACCGGGATGACGCTTATAAATTAAATGGTGGACGACTTCGGCCTGTTCAACCTAGAAACGGCAGTTGGACGGGTGTGTCCCACAGGGATATCGTCCCCGTTGGAGACATAAGTGTGCGATTTTCGGACTTCCTAGCAAGGCCTCATTTGGCAAACAGGGACAGGGCAGACCATATCCTGCAAGGAGGAATAACGCGGCTAGGGAGTTTGAACAATGTGCAATCGCACCTGTAGCGTGCGTCACCAAATAGGTGAACGTGCTAAACCGCTAAACTCGTTTATTTATGCTTACGTTCAAGCAACTAAAGCGGTCAACTACCGTTTCTAGGTTTAAGGGTTTTTCCCAAGTATCTGCCACGCTGATTCAACAGCAGTGCGAGCAAGTATTAGCGCAAATCTTGCACCAATGCATTACGCGTCGCCGTTGGTACTTCGACCGTCATTTGATAGGCTGCATGATCGCATCCCATTTGTAGCGTGACGCCATATTTCAAGGCGGCGGCCATTTCGTCTGTGATCGAAAAGCGTAAAAAATGAACGGCTGACGTCTTCGCGCCGTCGTCACGTTCTAAGTCTTCATCCGCTATCCCATACACTTTTTTGTCACCCTCAACTTGCACCCACGTTTTACGCTCAATGCCTTTCATCTTGGTCAACGCGACGCGACGCTCGGCTTCATCACCATACTCAATTAGCATGGTTGCCCGAAAATCGCGCCCTTCGGGAATGAGCGGGTTGTAAGCTTCAAGCTCATCAACAATTGCGCTCTCTTCAAACGCTTTTTCGATCCGCAATACTTCTTGCACTTGATAGCGAATGGTCATTTCATCTTCAAACAATAACGTGATGTGTTCGCCGATATGCACGCTACGCAATTTTTTATGCGCCATCGCCTCTTTGCGAAAGGTGGGACGAGCCTTCGCGTAGGCTTCTAAGGTCATCAGAGAATCACGGGTTAATTTATTCATGGTGGCTGTCCTCATTTAATTGTTCCTTCGTTCAATAGTTACTGTTCGCGGTTATGCCGGCAACCCATAGGCGATACGCACAAGGGTTAGTGGATGCGCCAATTTGGCGTCAGTTTTTATTTGGTCTTTGTTAAGTTGCGAAATACCTTGCATGATGTGATGGCCTGCAAGTTGACAGTCGCTGGCGATGTACGCTGGCTCGGCATTAGTAATGGCTTTGAATACGGGTTTGCCGATCTTCAATGCTGTTTCATGAAACTCCTTTTTCACGCCCCATGTACCCGCGTGCCCGGAGCAACGCTCGACCGTTGTGACTTTGGTATCAGGCACTAACTCCAACATTTCGCGCGTTTTTTGGCCGACATTTTGCACCCGTGAGTGACACGGTACGTGATATGAGATACGCCCCAGTGGCTGCGAAAACGATTTTTTTAGGAGGCCGTCTTTATTGCGCGCAATAAGATATTCAAATGGATCCATCATCGCGGCTTTGACGGCCTGCGCATCGGCATCATCGGGCAGCAGCAATGGTATTTCTTGCTTAAACATCAGCGTACACGACGGAATTGGCGTGATGATGGTGTAACCCTCGCGCGCCAATTTGGCGAGTGCCGGTAAATTCTTGCGTGCAAGTGCGATTACAGAATCAATATCGCCAAGCTCTAATTTGGGCATGCCGCAGCAGGCTTCTTTTTCAACCACGACGAACGGGATTTCGTTGTGATCTAAAATTTTAACGAGGTCGTGACCGATGCTGGGTTCGTTAAAATTCACATAGCAGGTCGAAAAAATCGCGATCTTGCCTTTAGACTTTGCGCCATCTTTTGGTACGTAAGTCCGGCTTGGCGTATAGCTTGAGCGAAATTTTTTCGTCGCAAAATCAGGCACCCACGCGTCTTTGTGTACGCCCAGTATTTTTTCGCCGAGCGAACGCATGCCTGACATTTTCGATGCGCCATTCACAAATTGAACGACCACCGGAATTGTCGCTAGCTTTCCGTTGCGATCAGTTGACGACAAAGTGACATCGCGAAAGCGCGTAGCGGAGGGCTGCTTAAACTGAATTGCCTTAGCACGGAGCATGAGATGTGGAAAATCGACATTCCACGGGTGAGGCGGCACATACGGGCATTTGGTCAAATAACACACATCACACAGGTAACATTGATCCACTACCTGCCAGTATTTCTCTTTCGAAATACCATCAACTTCCAATGTGGGGCTGGCGTCAACTAGATTAAACAGGGTTGGGAAAGCACCGCATAGCGACACACAACGCCGACAGCCGTGACAAATATCGAACACGCGCTCCATCTCCTTCGTAACTGACTCAACCGAATAAAACTCGGGGTTTTGCCAATCAATCGGATGACGGGTGGGGGCTTCGAGGCTACCTTCGCGCTGACTCATATTATTCTTTAATGGTGTTGGCTAAAAATTGGGGTGCAATAGACACCAACGCGGTAATTGCACCCCAGTTTGACTTACATACACTTACCCTACAAATTACGCCGGTACGGTAAGCGCATCCAATGCTTTTTGGAATTTGCTTGCATGTGAACGCTCTGCCTTGGCAAGGGTTTCAAACCAGTCAGCGATTTCGTCAAAATTTTCATCACGTGCGGTTTTTGCCATGCCTGGATACATATCGGTGTACTCATGCGTTTCGCCATGTACAGCAGCGCGCAAGTTTTGCTCGCTTGAACCGATAGGCATATCGGTTGCAGGGTCGCCCACTTCAGCTAAGTAATCTAGATGACCGTGTGCATGGCCAGTCTCGCCCTCAGCAGTTGCCCGGAAGAGTGAAGCAACTTCAGTATGCCCTTCAACGTCAGCTTTGTTTGCGAAATAAAGATAACGGCGGTTTGCTTGTGATTCACCAGCGAATGCTTCTTTCAAATTGTGATGCGTTTTAGTACCTTTAAGACTTGACATAGTAGCTCCTCTGTACAGGGGGATTGACACGTTTTGAATGAACTCTGCAAATGCAGATAGGTAATATGCGCGTTGCGACAATATTCGTCTAATTGATTGATTCTATTTTTTCAATAGATTTTTACTATGCGTTAGAAATGATTCGCATTTAACTGCTAACGTTTAATCACACATATTTAGACGCCATTACTTTCAGCGACAATAGTGCATGACGACGTTCGCCGAAAAAATTATCCGCTGGCAAAAACGCGATGGCCGCCACGACTTGCCATGGCAAAACACCCGCGACCCATACCGAATATGGGTGTCTGAAATCATGCTGCAACAAACGCAGGTTGGTGCGGTTATTGATTATTACGCCCGCTTTATGAAACGCTTTCCAACATTGCAATCGCTAGCGGAGACGCGAATTGATGATGTCATGCCGTATTGGGCGGGCCTGGGCTACTACGCACGGGCGCGTAATTTGCATAAGACCGCGGTACAAATTCAAGCCGAATTTGGCGGCGCATTCCCAACCCAATATGAAGACGTATGGTCACTGCCAGGAATTGGTCGCTCCACTGCTGCCGCCATTTGCGCATTTGCCTATGGGCAACCTAGGCCAATACTCGATGGCAATGTGAAGCGCGTATTCGCCCGCTATTTCGGCGTTGCTGGCGATGTACGCACTAAGGCAGTTGAAGACAAAATGTGGCTAATCGCCGAGCGCGAAAAGCCACGTAAAAACATCGAGGCCTACATTCAAGGACAAATGGATTTAGGCGCAACACTTTGCGCACGCAACACGCCCAAATGTTTACTCTGCCCGCTTAAGGATAGCTGTGTGGCGCATCTCGACGGCCTTACAGATGCCCTACCTCAGCGTACACCCAAGAAAACTGTTCCACATCGAACAACAAAAATGTTGGTGATGCTTAATGCCAACGAAGTCTATATTGAGCGCCGCCCACCGACCGGCATTTGGGGCGGGCTTTACTCGCTGCCAGAAATTGCGCTGGATATTGATGTTGCCGATACTATTCAGAAAAAATTTAGCAGCACCATCAATCTAGCAACCGCAATACAGTCGCTGCCAATTATTGAACATGGTTTTAGCCACTACACGCTAACAATCTATCCAGTAAAAATTTCCATCGCAAAACGAAGACTGCAAGCGGGCGAGCCTGGCAGCATGTGGCTTAACCTAGATGACATCACAACAGCGGCATTGCCAGCGCCGGTGAAGAAAATTCTGCTTGCTCTATAGATGAGGCTTAGCCATGCGCCGCTCAATGGTTTCATCACAAAAAAAACGGCGAACAATGTTCGCCGTTTTTTTTATTCATCACGCTAAATTTGAGTTAGCGCGGTATTGCTCATTACTTAACCTTAACGTTCACCACAATCGTTTTTGTTTGGTTATTTCAAACGCGTTGCGGTGACTATTATGGTTTCGATCTGTGGTGCGGCGGCGTATAAAACTTCTTTTGCGTCGGCTTTAGTGCTGGTCACGATAGCGGCGGTGATTAACACCAGAAAAGCGCTTAAGAGGATTGTGGCGGCGGCGTTGTCTTTGTTGAATGTGTTGTTGGTGGTGGTTTTCATTTTCATTTCCATTTCCTTTGTCGATTGTGGTGGTTGGTTGGTTTCAACTTCGTGCTGCGTTGTTGATGAATGAACTTTAAGCGTCAACAGACTTAACCGATACCGTGCTGCGACAAATTGGTGAAAACGTGGCGTGAATGGAAATAGACGCGGATGAATTGAAAAATAAAAGCTGAAAATAACGACTTAAACCGACGGTTCAAGCGCTATTTTTTTAGCATCTTCCTGCTGAAGTCGCCACATTTCAGCGAATATGCCATGCGCATCGAGCAACGCCCGAAAAGCGCCACGTTCCACGATACGGCCATGCTGCATCACCAATATTTCATCGGCATCAATGATGGTGGAAAGCCGGTGCGCGATGACGAGTGTAGTGCGGTTTTGGGCGATTTCTTTTAACTCCGCTTGTATGGCTTTTTCGGTGGCCGAATCTAATGCAGAAGTCGCTTCGTCAAAAATCAGGATGGCCGGATTTTTGAGTAGCGTGCGGGCGATAGCGACTCGCTGTTTTTCGCCGCCGGATAATTTCAAGCCACGCTCGCCGACCATGGTGTTCCAGCCATCGGGCATCCGCAAAATAAAATCGAGCACGTGGGCGCGGCGGGCCGCGTCTTCGATTTCAGCGTCACTTGCGCCAGGGCGGCCATAGCCAATGTTGTAGCGAATAGTGTCGTTAAACAGCACCGTATCTTGCGGCACGATGCCGAGTGAAGCGCGCACGCTGGCTTGCGTAACGTCGCGAATATCTTGGCCATCAATCGTAATGCTCCCGCTGCCGACATCATAAAAACGGAATAGCAATCGCGACAAGGTGGATTTACCCGCGCCGCTACTGCCCACCACCGCCACGGTCTTGCCTGCGGGAACGTCAAACGAGGTGTCAAACAATATTTGTCGCTTAACGTCATAGCCAAAATTAACCGCCTCAAAACGCACCGTCGCACCACTCACCACGAGTGATTTAGCAGAAGGTTTGTCGGCAACTTCTTGGTTCTCACCGAGCAGGCGAAACATTTTTTCCATGTCGATCATGGCCTGCTTGATTTCACGATACATCACACCTAAAAAATTCAGCGGTATGTAAAGCTGAATGAGCAAAATATTCACCATCACTAAATCACCGATGGTGAGTTCTTTATCCACAATGCCGACCGAAGCGCGCCACATCAACAACGTGACAGCGGTAGCAATCACTATGCTTTGGGCGCAATTGAGTAGCCCTAGGGAGGTCTCCGTTTTACTTGCTGCCGCTTCATAGCTTTGAAGATTTTTGTCGTAACGCTTGGCTTCAAAATCTTCATTACCAAAATATTTCACCGTCTCATAGTTCAGCAGCGAATCCACCGCACGGGTGTTGGCTTTTGAGTCCATATCATTCATCTCACGGCGATGCTTGGTACGCCAATTGGTGATGGTGATCGTGGCAACGATGTAAAGCACAATCGCGGCCAAGGTAATTGAGACAAACGTCCAATCAAACTTGTTGGCGAGCAATAGGGTGACGAGCGTGATTTCTAACACTATCGGGATAACGGAGAACAGCATGTACGACATGAGCGTCGAAATGCCGCGCGTGCCGCGCTCAATATCGCGGGTGACGCCACCGGTTTGGCGATCAAGATGGAACCGGAGTGACAACGCATGTAAATGGCGAAATACATTGAGCGCGATTTTTCGCATGGCGCGCTGGGTGACTTTAACAAACACAATATCGCGCAGCTCGGCAAATAAGGTGGATGACAATCTGAGTAGGCCGTAACCGGCGAGTAGCGCAATGGGCACAACCAATAGCGCTTTATTTTTGTCTAGCGCATCCACAATTTCTTTCATCAACAGCGGCACGCCGATGTTGGCTACCTTAGCCGTGACTAAAAATAAAATCGCTAAGCCAACGCGGTAGCGAAAATCCCACAGGTAAGGGAATAGCGAGCGAATTGCCTGCCATTCATTTGTGGGAATCGCCAGCTTGCGTGTGGCGGTGGATGGTTTCGTCGTGGGAACTACGTCGGCTGGCTGTTGGTGTTGGTAATGTTGCAAAGTGAGATGCTTTCTGAGGTGTCGGAGTGTCGTTTTTAGCTAGCCCTAGATTATCCTAGAAACGGCAGTTGGACGGGTGCGTCCCAAAGGGATACCGTCCCTGCGGTTTCCCCACAAATATTCTAGAAATCATTCTACTAGGTGATTTATTGCAAGCTTCGTAGGTTGGGTTGAGCAAAGCGAAGCCCAACGTAACGTGATGCGGTAGCCCATTGTTGGGCAAACAAACCTTGCCCAACCTACGTGCTTGCCCCTTGCGACGGCGACTGTTTCTTCGTTTCAACGAAAATTCCGCACAACCTCCCATTAAAAAGGGAGGAACTGGCTTTGTGGTGGTGACGCTATGCCTACAAAACACCGCTGAACCAGCCCCTCCCTTAGCGCATGATTTATATGGAATATAGGTGGGGAAACCTCAGATACCGTCCCCATTGGAGACATAAGTGTGCATTTTTCGGACTCTCTGGCAAGGCCTCATTTGGCAAACACGGACGACTGAGGCCTTATCCTGCTAGGAGAAGCAACACCGCCAGAGAGTTTGAAAAATGTGCAATCGCAACGGTAGCCGAGTCAGCCAAATAAGTCACCATATTGGCGAACGAGGTAAACCACTAAACTCCTTGCTAGACGCGCACTTTCAAGCAACTCGAGCGGTCAACTGCCGTTTCTAGGATTATGCGGGACTTAACGCGTATACCGTCACCGGTTGGCTACGCCCGGCCACCGTAATGTCGCCTAAATTGGTATGCGCGGCTTCCACCATGCCTTGCTCAAGGGCCAGGGTGAGCGTGCGTTGGGAGGCCAAAATACGCGTGTTGAATTGCTTATTCAGCGGCTCAATGCGTGCGGCCAAATTCACCGCATCGCCATAGACGGTGTAGCCTTGGCGCTCGTTTGAGCCAATCGTGCCTGCACAAACGATGCCGGTGTTGATGCCGATACGGGTCGCCAATCTAATTTCACGACCATCCGCCGTTCTAAATATCTGATGATTGGTTCCCTCTTGAATGGATAGTGCCGCGACCACCGCTGCGCGTGCATGTTGGGGGTGATTAGTCGGCACATTAAACAATGCCACTACTGCATCGCCAATAAAATTGTTCACCACCCCTCCAGCCTCCTCGATGATGGCATTGATCATTGCAAAGTAGGCGTTGAGCATTTCAATGGTTTCCTCCGGCGCTAACGACTCCGCGATATTGGTGAAACCATCAATGTCGGTAAACATGACCGTCGCTTCAACGGATCGTGATGATATCGTGCCGCCTTGGCGAATCAGCTCGGCCGCCACACTTGGCGTGAGGTGGCGATTCAACGCAGACTTGATCAATTCGCGCTCGCGTAGGGCGTCAACCATCACATTAAAACGCGCCGTCACGCCACCCAATTCATCATCAGTAAGCACCGCAGCTTGATGTTGATAATTGCCCTTCTGCACTTGTGCCTGCGCCAATGTGAGCTCGTTTATTGGCGCAAGTAGGCTACGATTCACAAATACAATTGACACCGCCACCACAAACAAGGCGCAGATTAAATCGAGCGCAATAATTTGATCCGTCGATAAGCCTTGAAGCGTACGAATCGGTTCAAATAAAGTGAGATCTAGCCCAACCAAGAGCGCAGGCATGATGCCGATAATAATAAATGACACCGTGAGCTTAATGACCAAACGTGCGTGCGACGCTAACTCAAGCTCGCTAAAGGCGGCGAGACGCCGATGGTGACTGCGGCGCATTTTAATCACCAGATCATTGACGACGTAATAAACAAAGTAGGCGTAGAAAAAACCAAATACCGTCGAATACCAAACCAGTGACGTTGCAATGGTGAGCGTATTTATGCTGCCGAACGGCGCATCAGGTGGGGTGTAGACGCGTAGCGAGGAGGCGGTAAAAATATAGATGGCGGTGAGTAAAAATGTCATCAGCGCAGAGTACCAAGGCAGCCGGCGCAGCCGAGTATGCGCGATGCGTTTTATCGCGGCGCTCGCACCCTCACTGTCTGCCTCAAATTGTGCAATCGGTCGATACAATAAGTAGCCTATCGCCAATGCGATAAGCGTAAGCAGCAATAAGCCGATCGCCACCAGTCCAATTACGTTGTAGCGCTCGGTGACCAAGATAAAAATGCCCGTCACACCGAGGTCAAGCAACGGTAGGCTAAGAAGCCGAGAGAAATACGCGCGCTGAAAATTCACTGGGGGTTCAATGTTGCTCAATAGTAGTCAATAGTCTTGGGGATGGTGGTGTGCGCGATCATATGGGGTAGCCCACGCGGCAGCGTGCGCTGAGTAGATACGTGCGCTATCGCGTTATTGACGTAGGCCACGACGACTAAACGCGGAGGATAAACGCTGATTGTTCGTTGTGCGCCATCATCAAGCGCTAACTAGTGACAACCAAATATTAGCTCGCCGCACCCATCTGCATCAAGCCTCAATTATCAAAAAAATTAAGCTCTTCGTCATCGGCAACAGGATTGGTTGTTGATGCAGGCGCTGCTGGGGTGGCAACAGCAGTAACGGCGGCAACAGCGCCGATAGCGCCAACCGCCATCGCGGGCGCGGTGGTTGCTGCACTCGATGCAATGGATGCAGGTGGCGCACTAGGCGCTACCGCCGCACTTGCCCCGCCCATCGCGATCGCCAAATCGCGAGCAATGGTCGCCACATCCATCGACACACGCGCTTGTGAGCGCAGCAATATGCGTGATGGCAGGTCGAGCAAACGTACGTTCGCAACACGCATGTTGGCAGCGGTATTTAGCTTCGGCAGCAAATGCGTGCCGCGCCAACCGGCAGATTCAGACTCAATGGCATCAATAATGGCCTGCTGCGAGCGCGCAATACCTGCGAGTAATTCGGCAAGTTGTTCGTTAGTGATACTCATAATGACTCCCTCAAGTGTATGTAAATATAAAGCCGCCTAATGTCTAATAAAGACGGCTTTCTTGGAGCAAATATGCTTGGATACAACCGCCAATAGGCGGCTTTACAATTTTACCGACGATGTGCCAACAAGTGTCGAAACGCGGACACTCAACCAACCTTGGCGGGTAGTTCATTTTTCTAACAAGCTATGTCTCGTTGCTGCTTTCACTACTATTTTCCAGAAAACCAACTATACCAACCTAAGCGCCATAACAACTTCATCATCGTCCATTTCACCGGTGCGGGCGAACCCGTGGCGGGCTTAAAAGCCTTCTGGGTTTTTATCGGCGGGCACAAATGAGAGCGTCATGATGGTGACGTTGGGCCTGGTTTTGGCATGGGCAATCAATAATTCAAGCGCCTTGGCGCCGTAGCCACATTGCTGATAGCGCGCATCAATCATGAAGCGCCAGAGTGCGACGTATTGTTCGCAATTGTAAAAATGTGGCAGCGGAGCATCCACTTGCGACCAATCTTCCAGCATCGCAAAACCGACCGGTGTTTCATCCGCGTAAACGGCGCGAAACCATGCTTGTGGATGGAAGTAAGCTTGTGCGATCAAGACTGCATTGGGCGCAACTAGATTCTCCTGATGCGGTGACACATCGAGAAACATAATTGCATGCGCACTCTCTTTGGTCACTTCGCGCAATGTCACCAGCGCGTCCAGCGTGAGTGGGCGAGTTTGATTCGCCGATGCGGCAACTTCCCTTTGTTCGACAAAGGTAGCGTGATGTAGCCGCACATTTTTAGCACGAATATTTTTAGGCCATGCGGGTGGGGACATGATGTTTTATTTTATTGCGGGTGCAGGAAAAAGTAATTTTACGCCCGGCAACGCGGCACGCCACATCGCTGGTGAGGACGCGTCTAAGCCTGATCGCCAACGCAAATATGCCACGCTATAGCTCGCAATGCGGTCGCGCAATAATTGCGAATCAGCATCGGAGGTTGGCTCACCGCAGGCGGCTAAACACAGAATATTTGTCGGCGCTTCAAAGTGACAATGGGTGGTATTTTCAATTTCAAGCAATACCACGTCGGCGACATCACGAAACATGTTTACGCCCACCTGATTTGCGTTGCATTTGCTACTGGGGGCAAATAACGCATACATTGGGTAGGAAGGTGATATGTTATCGATTGCCCGTGAAACCGGGTCGAGGCCGATATAGCCGACGCTGCGTTTATCTTGCGACGCTGCATATCGCGAAGCGCCACCGCCAGCCGAAAAGCCGCCGTAGATGACTTGTGCGGCACCAGATTTATCCGCTGTTTTCTGCAGCAGTTTTGCAAACACGTTCACACCACCACGCTCCCATCCGCCGGCACACAATCCCACCAAATAAACTGGCACACCCCATGAGGCAATATGCCGCGCCCAGTCACGATGTCTGGCGACCTCACGTAAAAAACCATGAGCGAAGATGAGCGGCGTGGTGGTTGACGTAGCGGTTGAATCAGGCAGGCTAACCAACGCAACCGTTGCTACGCATTCTGCTTCTGCTATGTCGGTGATAGGTGTGATGGTGACTTCTGATAGCTGAAGTGAAGGTCGCAAATAGCGTGACTCCTCAGCGACGGTGTCAGCCGCCCAAGGCGCTATGGTTGGCGTGGATGCACAGCCTGCCAGAATCAGAAAAAACGGCGCCGCAGCTATCCGAATGGTCATCGAGAACACCTTAAAAAATTGTCATTCCGACAGCGCATCGTTTTATCGTGCGACGAGGAGTCTTACCAGCATTATCGTATTCCACCATGGGTAAGAATCCTCAAAAAAACTGTTCGGAATGACAGGTGGTTGGTAGTGTTGCAGGATTTTATCGGCGTGTATCAGCATGTATCGGCTTCGTTTGCGTGAAACGCCGGTGATTGCTAAAAAAGCTTTTGATCCATGTATTTGATCCGTGTATTTGTCCACGTATTCGTCCATGTATTTGTCCATGAATTGGCGACCAAAAACCTACAACAACACCCGCTCAATCCCGCCGTGATTCGCTTTATCAACAAATTCACGCATCCAATTCGGCCCCAAAATATGCTTTGCAATTTCCACCACAATGTAGTCAGCGGTGGTGCCGCTGTCGTTATCGAAGCGCGACAAACCTTGCAAGCACGATGGGCAGGAGGTGAGTATTTTCACTTTGCCGTCGAAGCCATCCGCCCGTAACGCGGTCGCACCCTTACGCATTTCTTCTTCTTTGCGAAAACGCACTTGGGTAGAAATATCGGGGCGGGTAACGGCGAGTGTGCCGGATTCACCGCAACAGCGGGTGTTTTCATCGACCTTGTTCTCACCCATGAGTGCACTCACCACTTTCATCGGCTGGTAAGTTTTCATCGGACTGTGGCAGGGGTCGTGATACATGTATTTCACGCCGGTCACACCCTCTAGCTGGATTTTTTTCTCGAGCAAAAATTCATGAATGTCGAGTAAGCGGCATCCTGGGAAAATTTTCTCGAATTCATACTTTTGTAATTGATCCATACACGTGCCGCACGAAACCACTACCGTTTTAATATCCAGATAGTTAAGCGTATTAGCCACGCGGTGAAACAGCACGCGATTATCGGTAATGATTTCTTGGCCTTTATCGGCATTGCCGGAGGCAGTTTGCGGATAACCGCAGCATAGATAGCCGGGTGGCAACACCGTCTGCACGCCAACGTGATAAAGCATCGCCTGCGTGGCTAATCCCACCTGCCCGAACAAACGCTCGGAGCCGCAGCCCGGAAAATAAAACACCGCCTCCGCATCCACCGCTGCTTTTTTGGGGTCGCGAATAATCGGCACGACTTTGTTGTCTTCAATATCGAGTAACGCCCGCGCGGTTTTTTTAGGTAAGCCGCCCGGCATGGGTTTGTTAATGAAGTGAATGATTTGCGCCTTAATCGCCGGCTTGCCGACAGTCGCGGGTGGGCGTTTAGTTTGCAATTGCGGCAGCATGAATTTTTTAGCGATGGCATGTGCGGCGCGCTGTATTTTGAAACCCCAATCAATCATCAACGTCTTGGTGATTTTGATCGTGGTCGGGTCAGTCGCATTGAGGTAGAACATCGAGGCGGCGGTGCCGGGATTAAATTTTCGCTTGCCCTCTTTACGCAGCAAATTACGCATCGCCATAGAGACATTGCCAAAATCGATATCAACCGGACACGGGTTTTCACATTTGTGACAGATGGTGCAGTGATCCGCCACATCGGAGAATTCATCGAAGTGACGAATTGAAATACCGCGCCGTGTTTGCTCCTCATATAAAAAAGCTTCAATTAAAAGTGAAGTGGCGAGAATTTTATTACGCGGGCTATACAACATATTGGCACGCGGCACGTGGGTGGCGCAAACCGGCTTACATTTGCCGCAACGCAGACAATCCTTGATTGAATCCGCAATCGCGCCTACATCAGATTGCTCCATGATGAGCGACTCTGCACCAAGAAGGCCAAACGAAGGGGTATATGCACGGCTTAAATCACTACCCGGCATGAGTTTGCCCGCATTAAACCGTCCATGCGGGTCAACCGCTAATTTGTAATCGACAAATGGCTTGATTTCTTCATCGGTCAAAAATTCAAACTTGGTAATGCCAATGCCGTGCTCGCCGGAAATCACGCCATTTAATTTGCGGGCGAATGCCATGATGCGCGCCACCGATTGGTTCGCCTCTTGCAGCATTCCGTAATCATCCGAATTCACCGGAATATTGGTGTGCACATTGCCATCGCCCGCATGCATATGTAGCGCCACAAACACGCGTGAATGCAGCACGTCCTTATGAATAGCGTCGAATTTTTTGACCACATTGGCAAACATGCGTCCGCTAAAAATATCGGCAAGCGGTGCGCGTAGCTCAGTTTTCCACGAAGCTCTCACCGAATAATTTTGTAGCGTTTGAAATACCGTGGTGATATTCGCCACGCTTAAATCAGCGGAATTATTAGCGTCTTTCATTGGCAATTTCGACATTGGCGCATCGAGATTATCCAAATAAAACTGCCAGCGTCCGCGCACATCCGAGATTAAGGTTTGCGCGTCATCGACACGTCTGCCGATAATTTCATCGTCACTAATGATGGCGTCTTCTTTGTCCAACGGCAGCCGTGTGGAGATGAATTCAGCCAACTTATCGGCGAGCTTAATTTTATTTTTGAGGGATAACTCAATATTGATGCGCTCAATGCCTTCGGAATAATCCCCCAGCCGATCCAGCGGAATTACCACGTCTTCATTGATCTTAAACGCGTTAGTGTGTTTCGCAATCGCTGCGGTGCGCGCACGGTCTAACCAGAATTTTTTGCGCGCATCCGCATTGACCGCGACAAAACCTTCGCCATGTCGGGCGTTCGCGAGCCTAACCACTTGGCTGGCGGCTTCCATTACCGCGTTTTCGTCGTCTGACACAATATCGCCGATCAACACCATTTTCGGTCGTTGATTACGTCGCGATTTGGTCGCGTAGCCGACCGCTTTTAAGTAGCGCTCATCAAGATGTTCTAGCCCGGCTAACACTGCGTGTGGATGCGCGTCGATAAAATCTTTTATCTCCACAATCGCGGGTACAGCCTCTTTCACTTGCCCAAAAAATTCCAAACACACGGTACGAATATGCTTGGGCATGCGATGCAAAATAAAACGCCCAGAGGTGATGATGCCGTCACAGCCTTCTTTTTGAATGCCCGGCAACCCGGATAAAAATTTGTCCGTTACGTCTTTACCCAGACCGGTTTTACGAAACGCGGTGCCGGGAATAACCAGCGTTTTTTCATGCTTAATTTTTTTGCCTGACTCGTCAAAGGTGGTGACCTTAAAACGCGCCTCTTTGGCGTCATGAATTTTTCCTAGGTTATGGTCCAAGCGTTCCACTTCCATCCACAATCCATCTGGCGTCACCATCCGCCATGAAGCGAGATTATCGAGTGCGGTGCCCCATAGCACTGCTTTTTTGCCGCCCGCATTCATCGCAATATTGCCGCCAATGCATGAGGCGTCAGCAGATGTTGGGTCGCATGCCCACACCAGCCCTGCGCCCTCGGCTGCCTCCATCGCACGCTTAGTCACCACGCCGGCTCCGCAGCGAATCGTGGCGACACTTTCGCCAGCGCTGCCAATTGCACCTGGCAACTGGATACGCTCCACCTCCCCCAACGCATCAAGCTTTTCGGTATTGATAATGGCGGAAGTTTTAGTTAGCGGTATGGCGCCGCCAGTATAGCCGGTGCCACCGCCGCGCGGAATGATGGTTAACTCAAGCTCAATTAACGCCCGCACTATCGGGGCGACTTCTTCTTCACTATCCGGGTATACCACCACAAATGGATATTCAACCCGCCAATCGGTGGCGTCCGTTACGTGTGAGACTCGGGCCAATCCATCGAAGGCAATATTGTCGCGGCGAGTGACTTTTGCTAGGCGACGCTCGACCTTTTTACGCAAATCCCACGTCTGGCGAAACTCTTTTTCAAACCGATCTACCGCCTCATTTGCTTTATCGAGCAGCACCAAGACGTTATTGGATTTAATGTCGGCGTTGTCATAGACCAGATTGTTAATGTTGGTTAAATCGGTTTGATCGAGCAATCGGCGCTTTTCAATTTCACGCAAACGGTGACGCATGGCGTCAATTAACATCGCGCGACGTTTCGGATTGTCGAGTAAATCATCCTGCAAATAAGGATTACGCTCAACCACCCAAATGTCACCCAGCACCTCATACAACATGCGTGCACTGCGGCCAGTCTTGCGCGCACCGCGCAGCTTGTTTAGGGTTTCCCACGCATCCTCACCGAGCAAGCGTATGACGATTTCACGATCTGAAAATGAGGTGTAGTTGTACGGTATTTCACGTAAGCGCGGCTCGGTTGAGTCAACGACAATATTGTCGTTCGACGCGCTAAATTTGCTGCCGTGGTTGCGGTTACTGGAAAGCGCCTTGGGTAGCAGCGATTGTTGTGCAAGAAGTTGTGGGGAGGTGGTCATGCGAATGTCCGAGTAGTTGCCGTTACGATTCAATCAATTCTACCGCAGTGCAGCAATCAACTTATGTGCGTCGGCAAACGGGTGCCCGACATAATAAATTTGATAGGTGTCAATATCCACGGCCATCTTGAAGCATAAACATGCCAAGTCAACCGCCAGTAGGCGACTTCGCTTATTTATTTATCGAGGAAGATACCTTCATCTTCGAATACGCGCTTTACGGTTGAGCGCGAATACACGCGTTGCGCGTGTTTTGCCCAGACGGGATAGTCCGTTTTCATATCAATGCCGAGTCTATTACCCCAGCGGTAAAACACCAGCAAGTAGGCATCTACCACGCTATATTGCCCACCCATTGCGAAGGATCGTCCGACGAGCATTTTGTCGATGTCACCGTAATATTTCATCAGCGTGGCACGACCGGTAGCAATAATGCTGTCTTTGGCCGCAGGGTCAGTGGAGAAACGCGCACTACGAAAAATGGCGGCGGCGGCAATATGCACCGAAGACGATAGCCACGCCATCAGTGAAAGCGCCTCCGCTTGCTTCCACGTTTCCTTCGGCCACAAGCCACGATCTGCATAGCCGCCACCCAGGTAGGTCAAGATAGCGACCGTCTCGGTGAGTATCTTGCCATCTACATTGAGCGCGGGCACATTGCCTTTTGGATTGACGCGCAAATAGTCGGCTCGTTTATTTTCACCATCTGCAATCGAAATTGACACCGCCTCATACGCCACGCCTAACTCTTCGAGCACGATGTGGGAAGCCAATGAGCATGCACCTGGGGAGTAGTAAAGTTTTATCATCATCACAATTTAGCGAAAAGTCAGCATTTATACAATACATAACGAAAGCTTATTTTTTCTTATTCAGCAGCAACGCTTTACTTGGCTTTACCAATTTTGATAGCGTCTACTTACTTCTGTACGGAAAATAAACTATTAATCGAGCCGCGTTATTAATGATGAAGTATCAAAACGATTGCCGCCCGCCGCCTGCACTTCACCATAAAAGCTATCAATCACCGCCGTTAGCGGGAGCTTTGCGCCATTACGACGCGCCTCATCTAAACATATCCCCAAATCTTTACGCATCCAATCTACCGCGAAGCCAAAACTAAACTCTCGTTTAAGCATGGTCTTGCCTCGGTTTTCCATTTGCCATGATTGCGCGGCACCTTTGGAAATCACATCAAGCACGGCGTTGCCATCAAGTCCTGCTTTTTCCGCAAACGCGAGCCCTTCAGATAACGCCTGCACTAATCCCGCGATACAAATTTGATTAACCATTTTAGTAAGCTGCCCGGCACCAGATGCGCCCATCAGCGTGACCGCTTTGGCATACGAATCCATCACCGGTTGTGCGATTGTGAAGTCAGCCACATCGCCCCCGCACATCACGGTGAGCTGCCCCTTTTCCGCGCCCATTTGCCCGCCAGATACGGGCGCATCAATAAACGCAATATTTTTTATTTTTGCCTCCGCATAAAGCTGACGCGCTATATCAGCTGACGCGGTAGTGTGATCAACCAAAATAGTGTGCGGCTTCATCGCGCCAATGGCAGCGCGGCCAACTTCAGCCAAATCGCGATCATTGCCGACACACATCATCACCACGTCGGCCCCAGCCACCGCCTCGGCAACGGTTGGCTTGAAATCACCGCCATGCTGCTTTTTCCAGGCTTCAGCTTTCGCGGTGGTACGGTTATAGACGGTGACTGAAAAACTTTTTGCCTGCAAGTGCCCGGCCATCGGGTAACCCATCACGCCTAGGCCTAGGAAAGTGATATTCATATGTATGTCCTGTGTAATTTGTGCGATGCGGTTTGCAGTGTGTGCGGTATTAGTTACCACGTGCTAAAAAAATTAAGCCCAACGATTTACCCAATTAGGTGGCGTGCTACCGCTAAGGGCGGTTGATAAATTTTGCGCAGCGAGAGCTGCCATTTTCAGGCGAGTCGCGTGAGTGGCGCTGCCGATATGCGGCGTTAACACCACATTATCTAGGCTTAAAAAATCACGATTAAATTGCGGCTCATTTTCAAATACATCAATGGCTGCGCCCGCAATTTTCTTGGATCGTAATGCGCGAATGAGTGCGGCGTCATCTGCTACGCCACCACGCGCGGTGTTAATAAAAATTGCGGTAGGTTTCATCATTGCTAATTCAGCTTCACCGATTAAATGATGCGTAGCCGGAGAGTAGGGCACCATGACAACGACAAAATCACTTTGTTTTAGCAATTCTTCCTGACTGACATAGCGCGCATTAAGCGCGGTCTCAGTTGTCGCATCTAGCTTGGTGCGGTTGTAGTAAAGCGTATTCATTTCGAAACCCACCGCGCGCTTAGCAATCTTCTGCCCGATGCGTCCCATGCCGATAATGCCGAGCGTTGCATGATGAATATCAGTACCCAGCCATTGTTCAAGCGCAATGGCTTTTTGCCATTCGCCACGCCTGAGTTTGGTTTCAGTTTCCGTAATTCGTCGCGCAGCTGCCGTGAGTAGTGCGAAGGTTAAGTCTGCGGTGGTGTCATCGAGTACACCCGGCGTATTGGTGATTTTGACTTGATGCGTTGTTGCCGCCACAACATCAATATTGTTATAGCCCACAGCAGTATTGGCAATCACTTTGACGGTTGGGCATGCGTCAAAAAAAGCGGTATCAATTTTGTCGCTAATAAATGCCATTACGCCGACGCAATCGCGAGCGCGTTCACGCAACTGCTCGGGTGACAAAATGTCATCGCTCTGATTGTGGTCAACATCGAAATCGATGCTTAACGATGCAACAACGTCGCCAAACA
>Ga0209490_10000651_pt1 | contig 34475 bp, 24 predicted proteins | sample MAT06_FD_187209 | JGI IMG/M metagenome (GOLD analysis project Ga0209490, IMG submission 187209) | Freshwater microbial communities from Lake Fryxell liftoff mats and glacier meltwater in Antarctica - MAT-06 (SPAdes) (version 2) | ecosystem: Environmental > Aquatic > Freshwater > Ice > Liftoff...
GTATTTGTCTGCATCATGAGAATACAGAACATATAGATAGTACATATAAATAGTTTTTATAAAAAAAGGCCACCCAAAGGCGGCCTTGCTCCCCAGCCTGGACTCGAACCAGGGACCCCATGATTAATCCCGCACGTGCGGGACTCTAACCAGTTGAGCTAAAACGCCGTGAGGTTTGAAAGAGGGTTCTAAAAGTTTTTCAATTAAAACACGGCTCTTCTGCTTTTTAATGAATTTCTCAATACGATCAGCGTCCCCCTTGCTCTCAGAGACTTCGAAAACACAAACCAATTCCCAATCATGGTATGATCCAGTATACTTGGAGCCATCGTTTGTTTTATGCTGCTCGAGCCGAACCCAAGGGTTTTCAGAATGACCAACATAGTATTTGTCTGCATCATGAGAATACAGAACATATAGATAGTACATATAAATAGTTTTTATAAAAAAAGGCCACCCAAAGGCGGCCTTGCTCCCCAGCCTGGACTCGAACCAGGGACCCCATGATTAACAGTCATGTGCTCTAACCAGCTGAGCTACTGAGGAATTTTTGATCAGGTTTCATTGCGAAGAACCGATCGAAAACCCACTATCGCTGCAGCCATCCCGCGCTTGCGAGACTAGAGAACCAATGTTTCCATAGGATTTCTGAAAAGGGGTGCAATATTAAGAATTGTAGCCCAATTCACGCATCAACTTTGGAAAAATATTTGATGTTTTGTTTGAAAGCACTAAGAATTAAGTGATTCCGGTGTTTTTAAATGATAATGGAACTAACATTTTAAGGCTTTTGAATGAAATTTTGCTGTATCTCCGAACGTTTTCATGAATCGATTCCTACGTTTAATCTCAAATTTTGCTCTGGGAATGGTCGTGAACGCTGAAAGGCCAAAAGGTCGTGAGCTCCCGCAAGATTGCTATCCCGTTTTAGCTTATTGGACAATACAAATTATAATGAGGAACGGGATTCTCAAATCTACAAAATGGAGCAGCAAGCATATTCACCAAAGGAACGCCGAAAACACATCTTGTGATTTGGGTGCATTTGAAAGCGTGTTATACATAAAGTAAAAATAAGAATCGAGATAGCGCCCGTCATCGCAGGCTTTCAGTGTTGTAAAAGATTTCAATTGCAAAATATGGGTTAAAGATACCAATACGGCGTAATACTCACGCTTCCTACTCACACACCTGCCCATAGGCTCCAAAAAAGATCAGAACATCCGATACTTTTACCTGTTGATTCTGATCGAGATCTCCGTCGATACACAATCCCGTAAGACCGTAATTGGCATTTAATAATAATAGGTCTGCCACATTCACTTCCTGATTGTAATCGAAGTCGCCAAAGCAAGGGATAAACTCGTCGGCATGTTCGGTGCCTGTTTCAATACTGAGACATTCATTTTCGTAATATCCAAATCCAGAAAACTCACCTAAGCTAGCGCTCAAGGTGAATGTGGCTTGCTCGAAATATCCACTACCGGAACAAATCGACTCGCGTGAGATCACTTGAGCTGACGCAGGAAGCGCAGCCGATATCAATATTAGGAAGATCAAATTTTTCATTGCTCTACAATATCAAAAACCAGAATAGATAAGACAGCCTTCCCGGTATACGCAGCAGTCCAAGTATTTGTGTAGAGAATTTCCAACGAATGAATACCACTTTTTAACCAGTATGGAAAATGAAAATTGTAATTCGAAGTATTAATGTAGAATAAATTATCGTCTAACAGCAGCTTTAAATATTCAGTGGTGGCATAATCACGGGTCGGGCCACTCACACTTTTGCGCGAAAGCATAACTGATTCTACTTTCCATGTCTGGCTCGCGGGCACATCAAAATTCATTGTGGCGATGCTGAAGTTTGTACTTGTAGTGCCGGAGAGTTCGATCGTTATGGTTTCAGCATATTCAAGGTTCGTTTGTGTGCTTGCTATAGAAACAAACAGAATCAGTATTGCTGTGAGTTTAATTTTTTTCATTTTGTAAGTTGTTTTGAAAGGTTCTTAAATGGTCTTATGGAATGATGTTAAATACTAATATCGAAACACTGCCGTATGCCGTGTATTGATTGGGAGTCCAAGTGGTATCTGACCATAGATTTAGATTATATGTTCCTGCAGGAAGCCAAATAGGAAATGTGTAGTGATTATGATCGTCGTATTTCCAAATTACTATATGGTCCAACACTAAAAATATGTAGTTGCTGTAGCCATAACTGGTGGAGGGTCCGCTGCTGAATCGGTAGTTCGCGGTGGCCGACTCAACTTTCCATGTCTGACCTTCGGGTACAACCAATGTCTGTGCAATGATGGATCCATCGAGGACTACTGGCGCTTCGAGTTTTATGTATTTGGTTTCTACAAATCCCAGGTTAGCTCCTTGTGCAAAACAAGGTACCGCTGTAAGAGTCACAGCCAAAAGTGTGAAGATTAATTTCATGTGTAATTGAATTATTTAGAATCCGTCTGAGGTGAAAATTAGTGTTTTAGCATCAGACCCACTTCCTATTGTGCCAATGTTCTCTGGATTGACCCATATAAAATTGCCATTGCTATCTACACTCAAAACCTGGCCTGGTAAAGCTCCTGAAGGCAGTCCATTGCCGGCATGTAAAGCATAGGGAACAGACAAAAACTGCATGACACCAGTGCTGATGTACCCCTCGCCAAAGTCTACGCTCTGCTCCAGATATTTGTCTCCCGAAGCCCATGATATAGCAAAGAATTCGCCACTTAACACGGTGCCAAGTCCTACATTGAGACCAAATGATCCGAAGGGATTGGTTGTTGCGTTATGGGTTTCTTCATAGAGAATACTGCCGTCGAAACTGGCTTCGCGGATCGTGATTTTCACTGAGAATGTGCTGTCCGACAAGAGATCGCCATTGTTGGTGCGAATAACTCCTTGATACTTGATGGCTTGGGGAACTTGTGCTTCGATTCCTTGCAATGCAAAGCAGATGAGAAGCGAAATTAAAAGTGCTTTCATAAAGTTTTGGTTAGGAAGGCGAAGATAATACCAATTCTCCTTGTAAAAGATTCCATCCTGCATTGAACCCAGAATCCCATTGGGATTCGCTATGAGGTGCTAAGAGCGTTTATCCCGCATTACGCATTAGGACAATTTTTGTAGAATGTATGCGGGATTCTCAAATCTAAGCGATAGAATACTGCATTCATCGGCAAAATTAGGGCGCAATTTTTCTATCGCTTGATTTGGGTTTATGTATCTGTAATAGTCCAATTCCGTTTCACTCCTTTGGCCTATGATAGATACATAAACGGGATAATTCAAATTGCCCTAAGCACTTCGGTTTATGTTCTTTCCCTTAAGTCGAGTACCATATTTGTTTTAGCAGCGGCATGGCACCTGGGAAATGGAGGGTCATTTTTTCTGAACTCGTGCAGAATTAAGACTAATTTTTCCTTCGAATCTTTACCCAAACACCTTACCAAACAACTCATCTACCCTTCCGACTTGAACAACTCTAATTTCTTTAGAAACTGTTGTAAGACCTTTGTTGTATGAAGAGACATAAATTTCTTCGAATCCTAGTTTGGCAGCTTCGGCAATACGTTGATCTATTCGCGCCACAGGACGTATTTCGCCGCTCAGACCCACCTCGCCCGTGAAGCATGTGCGAGCGGGTATGGCAATGTCTTCGCCAGATGATAATATAGCTGTAATCACTGCTAAGTCCATTGCAGGGTCTTCAACTTTAATGCCTCCTGCTACATTTAGGAATACATCCTTCATCGCCAATTTGAATCCACATCGCTTTTCAAGGACAGCCAACAACATATTTAATCTGCGAATATCGAATCCAGTTGTGCTCCGCTGTGGTGTTCCATATACTGCAGTGCTTACTAGTGCCTGAATTTCTAATAACATAGGGCGCATACCTTCGAGCGTGGCCGCAATAGCAATACCACTCAAATGTTCTCCTCTGTTTTCAAGTAAGATCTGAGAAGGATTGTCAACCGGCTTCAACCCGCTGCCTTCCATTTCATAAATACCCAACTCATTGGTTGAACCAAAACGATTTTTGGGCGTGCGCAGCAAACGATATACGTGATGGCGATCGCCTTCAAATTGAAGAACTGTGTCCACCATGTGCTCCAATAATTTTGGTCCCGCTAGTGTGCCTTCTTTGGTAATGTGACCTACGATAAATACAACTGTTCCGGTTTCTTTGGCAAACCTTAAAAGCCTGCCAGCTGATTCTCGAACCTGCGAAACGCTTCCGGGAGAAGATTCAATGTCGCTGTTGTATAATGTCTGAATGCTATCTACCACAAGAACGTCGGGCTGCATTTCTAGGGCTTCATTGATAATCTGTTCGACCCTTGTTTCCATGAGGACAAAACATTTGGGATTTTTCATCCCAAGTCGATCAACGCGGAGTTTGATTTGTTCTTCACTCTCTTCGCCACTTACATACAGGGTTTTTAAATCTTGTTGCTGCAAAGCAAACTGAAGCATCAATGTGCTTTTTCCAATTCCAGGTTCTCCCCCAAACAAGATCACACTGCCATATACAAGTCCGCCGCCAAGCACGCGGTGAAACTCAGAATCCACTACATTCATTCGCGGCCGCATCTCCGTTTCGAGCTGATCTACTGTTCGAGGTTTGTTGCTTTTCGTATTGATCGAAAGTCTCTTGCTCTGTGCATCGGTCTTAACCACCAATTCTTCTACATAAGTGTTCCAAGCCCCGCAATTAGGGCACTTCCCCACCCATTTCGGACTTTCGTGACCGCATTCCTGACAGAAAAAAGCTGTTTTTGTTTTTGACATTTTCTAATTTCAGGTCACTAAAGTAGTTCAGTGATTCACGTTTGAATGTCAAGTGTTGAAAGCTTTTGAATTTGCAAAGGGCCGCAAGAAGAAATGAAAATTTATAAAGTACTGATGGATTGGAGAAAAAAAAACCCCGGATCATCCAGGGTTTTAATTTTTATTTCTGAGAATATTTTATACCAATGTTATACCAATGTCACTTAATAAATGGACCATCCTGCATTGTGCATTGGAAGTATGCGTTAGGTAATGTGCTTCAGGATCTTGCATAAATCCAAACGGTATTAGTCTCTAATAATCGTTATATATCCATTTCTTTCTGGGTCAGTACCATAAGGAAGAAGCAGCACATAATAATATGTACCCTCTTCAATATCACTTGGACGCCAGTCATTTTGGTAATCATCGCTCGAGTATACTTCAGCACCCCAACGGTTGTACACGAATAGCTTGGCCCCAAGATAATTTTCGAGACCCTGCACTTCAAACGAGCTGTTCAAGGAATCATTACCCGGAGTAAATATGTTCGGGATAAAAATGAAGCAAGGGTCTGGTATGAATTGGAATGAAGCCTCCTCGCTATTGCACAATCCACTTGCTGAACCTGTTACAGTAATAATTGATCCTAAACAGTCAGCAGGAATAGATGCGCTGCCAAAGTTTAGATTGTTGTTGCCACCAAGTTCTAATCCAACACAGTCTGATGTCCAATTGTAACTGTTTGCATTCGCAGCACCTAGTGTCAATGGAATCTCTTGTCCCGGACATACAACCTGCAGTTCGGCAGTGGTTGGATTTAATGTCACAAAATCAGCAAACTGAATGTTGGTTAAGTCTGTTAAAGTTTCGCAAGCCAATGGATCGGTTACAGATACTGTGTAAGAACCGGATGCATTCACATTGGTACATTCCGAACTACCGCCAGAACTCCATGTTATGGTGTAGCCATTAGGAATATCTTGAATACATAGATCGAGATCATTTGCATCACACTCCACATGGTCCGCACCAAAATTGATGTTTGGTTGGATAGGCAGCGAGATGGTGATGTCGGCTTCGGCTTCGTGAGTGAAACATTCGTTCTCTACAATTACACTGTATGTGCCTGATTGATTCACTGTCACTTCAGCATCATTATCATTGTTGCTAGTAATACTCGGTGATGGCCCATTCCAGTCGTAACTAAGGTATTCGTTATTGTTACTCACAGGGTCGAGTTCTGTACCATTGCCTTCAGCACAGATCACTCCATCTTCAAGCACAACAGTAAAGTCTGCGTAATATTCAATTTCAACGCTGTCTGAATCTTCTCCACATTCATTTTCTAAAGTAACAGTAATAGTAGCTGTGTTGTTTCCGGTGTAAGGTCCGAGCTCAGCACAACCGCCATCCTCATCCACTCCCGGGCCTGACCAATCATACGTCCCGGTTCCGGCCGCATCTTCGGTATCATCAGGGTCCACGCAAACTGTTTCGGTTTCACCTGGACAGAATAGAACTTGATCTATACTCAAGTTACTCAATTCCACAATTGGAGTTTCTGTGTAGATGAGTTCGTAGCATTCATCATTGTTGCAAGCAGGATCGGTGAAGCAAAGTGTGTACACGTCATATCCACACGGTGTAAAAAATGTATCATAGCTTGTGGAACTGCTCAATGTCCAACAATCCGTGCCATTCGCTGTTTCAACGTTCCAAGAACCCATCAATGGCTGCGCCTCACAAGCAGCATACCCTTCCCAAATAATACCTTCTTCAAAAGGAAGAGAGGTATCCAGACCTTCCAATCCAAAAATGATTGCGTCGCCATTGTTGTCACAGTTAAATATTTGAGCATAATAGTCAGTTATATCAACATTATCCGGACAAACCAATTCAATAGTGATATAATCACCAAATATGATAGGAAGATTGTAAATGTCTAGATTATCAAATGTCGTACAGATGTATTCTATAGAAGTTCCCAAATCTTCATTGGTTATGGTAACAACGAGATTGCAACCCTGCCAACCTCCTTGCTGCACGGCTTGCGGATCAGGGAAAACGCAATAAACCTTGAGAACTCCTTCACCCGGTGCACTGTATCCTCCAGTAAATTCAACTGGCGAGAAGTCGCCACCACAATATGCTCCTTCGTTCTCTAGGTTGATTTCATCGATGTAGTTTAATGTAACTAAAACTACAGGAATGTTTTGCCCCTGACAGCCAGTATCGTCTGTAACAAGAACCCTGTAGTGACCCTCATAAAGGGCTGTAACAGTTACGCACTGTCCTGTGGTATCCCCAATAATTTCACCATCGAATCCAGGGTATACTTCCCATGCGTATTCTGCATATTCATCGTTAATGCAAATAGTAGTAGTCTCGCCGGGGCATATGGGATTGTTTGCAATGGTAAGAGAAGGAATAAAGTATGGTTGTTCGTCGAGGAAAAACTCATAAGTAGTGCTGCAGCCCGATAAGAAACCTGTTACAGCATGCGTTCCGCCATTGGTAATGTGGCAACAAATTTCATCACATCCTTGTGGCTCCCACTGATAACTTTCAAAACCTTCGGTTGCACAAATATCCGTTTCACCTCCTGCACAAAAGGCAGTATTCCCTGTAATACCTATTTCCGGTAACGTAATATCTTGTACTAAAAATATGTAAGTCAGGGTTGTTACACCTGCAGGAGTACCATTGTCAGTAGCGGTTACATTCACTATATTTATCCCTAAGTTGTTTGGTCCTGCCGTAAAAGTTCCTCCGAAATAGGCAACATTTCCGTTTTGCACGGCCGCTATCAGTCCTTGTCCATCGGTATTATAGGTGATATTTGTTGACTGAGTGCTTTCAGGACTTAGAAAGCCCGTGTTGAAAGTATATATATCTCCTTGGCACAGATAAATTGTATCGCAAGGCAATGCCGCTGTTGAGATTGGTGGGATATTAGCAGCAAAGTCACATACGCTGAACTCAAATGTTTTGTTGTCGAGCCATGACACACCGTCTATTTGGCTATTGTTTTGTCCGTAGGGTCCATTATAATCATCAGTACATTCTCCGAAACGACCAAATTGAATGTGCTCGCCTCCTGTACTTTTATCTGCACCCACAGTTGCCGGAGTCGCGCCACTGCATCCACCTGCACCACCTACATCTCCATGGCACCATTGCATATCGCCGTAGCAATATTGAACGTTATTCTCTGCACCCAGAACATCACTCGAATTTGGAGTGATTATGACTTGGTAAGAATTGGTTTTATCTCCATGATTGCTGTAATATCCTACATCCATGTAGTTGATATATAAAGCTTCGGGAGTTACTTTGAAATATACCATCCCCGTTTGACGATAATCAGCGTCGGCCCAAAATGCGGCTAGATGATTATATTCATTATCTGTTGTTATTGGAGTTGGAAATTCGGATGGTGTCCAATCGTAATATCCACCGCCGAAAACCACCGTACCCTTACTGGTTAGATATGCCGAACTATATTGAGTTCCATAAAAGCAAAAATCCCAACCGAGGTTTATCGGACCATACCAACAGTCTACCCCTTGGCCGGCGCCACCTCCACAATTTGGCCAGTCGCTTGGGTCATTTGGATCAATCATCGTATAGGTGAAATCTGGATCTATCCAACAATCACAGTCTCCTCCTGTCATTTTAACATTATAGCCCGGAGCATAAGCTTTTTTATCTTTATGGTCCATGTAAATGGCTCCAATCCGATTTTGATCATACCTAGAATCTTGTCGAAACAGATCCCAATCTTCCCGTGACATGTACAATAGTCGATTGTAATTGTACAGCTCTTCATCAGTCAGGTTTGGAGAGTATTTCCAAATATCCTGAGGTGTTTGCTCCGGAATAATAATTTGCCCGAAAGCAACTACTGTGGAGAACAACATTACAAGGGCTAATAGATTCTTTCTCATTTCTAAGATTGTAGGATAATGTTTGGTTTAAAGGCTGTAAAACAAGGTTGAGTAGGAAAAAACGGACAAATATAAGCGAGTAGGCTAGCGTTGCAAGCGCATAGTGCCTGTCTTTTCAACGAGTTTATGCCCGCAAAAATCTGTTGCGCTGAAGAAGTAGAAATAGATTCCATCCGGCATTTCTTGCCCGTTGTTTCCTTTTCCATCCCACAGTGCCTGCTTTTTTATTCCTTCATACACTTGATTCCCATTCATTTTGTCAATGATCAACAAGCGAAGCGGCTCAATGTTTTTTGATTCGACCAAAGGATCGAAAATATCGCTGAACCCATCGCTATTTGGACTGAACAGGTCGTATGGCACGATGATTTCCGCTCCTGCGCAGATACATATTTCTTTCTCATTGTATTCTGTGAATCCTGAGCCGGGCGCAACTTCAATTTCGAGGCGAATATGAAATATGCCTGTACGGCTAAACTCATGGCTTGCAGTCATTTCTGTATAAAAGGCATCATCCTCTTTTATGGTCCATTTGTAGGCATGAGCACGCGTGAAAACAGGGATCAACATTTTTCGTAATCCCATATCTGCGGGGCCAACTAGCGAAAAATCGTTACTAATAGTCTCGTTTTTGTATTCTTCTTGAGGTGTTATAATCGGATTTTTTGTAGTAGAAGTCCATAAATCAGCAACTACCACTAAAGGAAGCGGCGCGCTGACTGCGTTTCCTGTATTTAAGTTTGCCTCTTCTGAACTAAGTGCAAGATTCTCAACTTTCCCGTCAGCTTCATTTTCACCAAAAGGACTTTGGTCCATACTAGGGTGAGTTTTTATTTCATTCGAAACTTCTGGAATTACTTCTGTCTCGGATCCAGTGGTTTCTTGACTTTGATGTTCGTTGATAATCGTTTTTTCAAGTTTTGGCTGCTCAGCAATTGCTGGTTGATTATTCTTACTCAGGTTATAGATTAATACAGTACTTAAAGCTACCACACCTATAACTGCAGCTAGTACTTTCCACAGTACTATTTTGGCAGCAATGGTCGATCCTCCCACAGCAGCACCTTGAGGGATTGCATTCTGCACAGTTTCCCAAATAGCAGAATTTACTGCACTTTCATGTCCACTCAGCTTTGTTTGAAAAATCTCTCTTAGTTTGTTATCTTGCATCTTCATATACTCTTTTCCATAGCTACCATTGCCTTGCGCATCCAATCCTTTGCTTTGAAGAATTGGGTCTTTGATGTGTTTTCAGAGATTTCAAGTTTCTCTGCAATTTCTTTGTGGCTGTATCCTTCAATGGCAAAAAGATTAAAGACTGTCTTGTATCCTGTCGGCATTTTATTTACAAGTCCCATCAGATCGTCGGCATTCATGGCGCCTAGCACAGTCATTTCTTCGCTATCCAGGTTTACAACTTTATCAATACTCGTGGAGTTTTTCCATTTGAGGTCTTTTCTAATTTGGTTTAGAGCGGTGTTTACCATGATGGTTCTAATCCAGCCCCCAAGGGCACCACTGCCGCTCCATTGTCCCATTTTTTCAAAAACCTTAATAAATCCTTCCTGCAAAATATCCTCGGCTTCCTCACGGCTATTGGCATATCGCATGCATACACTCATCATTTTTCCGGCATGCATTTTATACAGCCGGTACTGTGATTCGCGGTTACCTTTTAAACATGAGTCTGCTAATTCCTGATCGGTCATTTTGCATTTCAATGGTGATGATGAAAAATCTACCCAATAAGTTGTCTGAATGGGTATTTTTTCGAAATGTCAGCTCCAGACTATCGCAAGAGACTAACATGGCCTTTGAAAAGTTTTGCGTCTCCGGTCAACAGATCCTTCACTTCTATTCTCCAAACATAGGTGTCGTTTTGGCCAAAATAGTCTCCATTGTCGATGTTTCCCGTCCAAACTTCTCCTACAGTAGTACTTTCGAATACACGATTTCCCCACCTGTCAAAGATCACTAAACGGTAAGCGCTGGGATCAATTCCAGCCACGTGAGCTTCAAATACATCGTTTGTGCCATCTCCGTCGGGAGTAAATGCATTTGGTACATAAATTAAGAGCACGCTTTCCATTAATATGGACACGCAAACGCTGTCTTCACAACCAAACTCGTTTATGACTTTTAGGCAAACCGGGAATTCTTGGAAATCCGCCGATGGAAAATTGAAGAGGGGATCGCTAAAACTACTTATACCAAGGCCGGCGAAATTCCAGTCATAAATCTGGGCATCTTCAGATAAATCTATGAATTGAACCTCATGTTCCAAAGTAGTCACAGGTTGAGGTTCCCATGTGAATGCTGCAACCGGATAGTTATTTATGGATATGGGTGAGTCTAGAGAATCTATGTCTACGCAGCCATCTGGAGAGGTAACTGTAAGTGTAGGAATGAAATTACCTGCAGAAGCGTAGGTGTATTCAAAGTCGCTACAAACAGCAAGTGTGTTGCCGTTGCCAATATCCCACAAACAATTTCCAAGCATGTCAGGATCTGTTAAATTGTAGAAGGTAACCGCTGTGGGATAACAACCACTTTGGACACTTACTTCCAAAATTGCCTCTGGCATTTCGTAAACCAATACATAAACAGAGTCATACGCCATAGGGGTGCATCCGTCATCGCCTGTAGCCACATACCAAGTATTAATCAATGGACAGTCCGTAGTATTGTAATTGGTAGAAATGATTTCAGGTCCTGAGCCATTGTCTGCTTCCCATGTAATATCTATTGGACCACCACCGCCACCCGCGCCGGCCGTTAGATCCACACATTCGCCTTCACAGAGATATACGATGTCAGCAGGACCTGCTGTAACTTGTATCGCAGGATTGAAAAATGTGGACATGGCAATCGTGTCGGAACTGCACCCAAGGCCATCAATGGCTACTACATAAAAAGTAGTGTCCTGAGTAATCACAAAATCGATGGGATTACCAATTGCAACAGTACATCCAGGCAATGCCTCCTGACAATTGTACCAATTGTATGTAAAGCCTGATCCATCTCCTCCAACTGCTGTTCCTTCAAATGTGGTTTCTTGGTTGTAACAAACAAGTAAGCTGCTAAAACCGGTAGACATTGTAATCTCGAGAGAGGAGGCCACAAAGGAAACAATGGTGTCCGCGAAACATCCATCTGCATCAGTCATTTCAACTACGTATTCTCCTGCAGATAAATCATCAAATACTCCAGTGGCATTTGTGATAGGAGAGGGGATATTCGTGAGGCTATAACTAATACCGAATGCATCAAAGACCTCTATTAAGCCTGTGCTGGCACCAAAACAAGATGAAGGCACAACATTTACATCATCTATGAAAGACTCCAAAAGTTCTGTGAAAACTATACTCCCAGTGGTGTCACACCCAAAACTGTCTGAAATTATGTAATCGTAATTTCCCACACAAAGATTCTCAATAGTAAATCCTGTATTAGCAGAATTAGTCCATTCTACTGAATAGTCAGGGATCCCACCTTCTGCTGAAAGCGAAATGCTGCCGCTACATGTTCCAAAACAAACGTTGGGATTGAAGTCTTCCGTTACAACCAATTCTTCTGCAACAAACACAAAAACGGAATCATTTCCTTCGCATGAAAAATCGTCGTATCCCGTCACAAAAAACCACATACTTTGATCGGGGAGCACAATTGGATCAGCCACATTAATGTTTCCAAAAAAGAATCCATTGTCTGCCCATAAGTAAATCAAACCACCTGTTGCATTCAATTGAAGGCTTGATCCAAAGCACAGCGTGTCTGTTTCACCGACGTCAATAGCTGGAACCGGCTGTACAACAATTTCTACATCATCGGTGAGGGAGCACTGCTGATTGAAAACAGTGAGAACGAAGGTGTAGGATTCAGGATCGGGACTGCTGTTTAATATGGAAACAGTGGGTTGGGCAAGTGAAGGATCATCTAATCCTGTTGAGGGATCCCACTGATATGTTTGTCCAACTATAGCTGCCGTGCCAATTATTAAATTCTCACCCGAACAAGCTGCTCCATCAGGGCCGGCATTCATTATTGGCGAACTGATTTCGGCAACAGTGATGTCGTTAGCACTGATATTATCAATGCATCCATTTGCATCTTCTACCAGAACTATCAAATAGGTACCGGGATTTGAAATGCTCTCTAGATAAGGACTAGTGGCAATGTTCCATGTTTGATTTACACCCCCATCAATTGTATAAGTTACTATCCATGGTTCTTGCCCGCTTAAATCAATAATCAGATCGAGAGATGAACCTTCACAATACGATGTATCCGCAAATGCGAAATCTGCTGTAGGAATATCATACACGGTTAGCGTTACCTCATCGGAACTAATACTCGCATCACAACCATTTCCATCTGATAAATTGGTTACAGTGTAAGTTCCAGGCAAAGACCCAGTATACTGATGCGGTGAACTAAGAACACCTGAAATGTTGTCGATGCCAATTACTCCTGAATTATTCTGCTCGATGTCAAAATTCCAAGGAGCTGTTCCTGTCAATGTGATCTCAAAATCATGATTATCTCCAAAACAAATACTGGCATCTCCGTCTAAGATTGCTGTGGGCAATGGATTGATTACAACATTTGCCAATCCTATAGTTGCCCCACCGCACACATTCGAAAAAACCGAGGAAAGGGTGTAGTCGCCTGGCAGGTCTGTTGAGAATATATAAGGACTTGTAGTTACTTCAACGGAGGCTTGATCAATTCCGTCGATAGCAGTCACTATATCCCAGGGCGAAGTACCGGCAAAATCAATCTGAACGTCTACCGAGTTGCCAATACATTCTGCACCTCCTCCTGAAATTGATGCGGTTGGTATATCATAGAAAACCACAGGTTGACCTTCTGATACGGAAATAAAAGGCGCGTTAATATTTACGCAATCTCCTGAACCGTCATCATCACCCACCACTGCTGACACATAATAAACGGTTCCATATACTATTACTCCAAGGCCGGGAACCGTGCCAAATACCAATGGGCTGTCTGGATCATTGAAGTTGCTATCGTTGCAATCTGTCGCAAATATGCTTCCGATTGAGTTACCCGGATTATCATGCAGAATAAACATTAATTGATCATCAAAATCAAAAATGCCATCGTTATTCCAAGTGGTGGTTGCTATATCATTTCCACAAACTACAACCGTATCGGTGAGCATCGTACCGCTGTAAGTTACTATTGGACAGTTGTATGGATCTATAGCAATGTTTACTGGATTGCAATCGTATAGATCTGTAAATTGCCACGAAGCACCACTTCCGCTCACAATAAATCCACTTGTGTAAGAGTCAACTCCAAATGCACCTGCAGCAGCTCCTATTGGGGTGGAACTATACGACCCTGGATCCCCACCGAGTACTTCAAAAAGCACTTGATAGTTTACAGCGTTCGGTGTGCAAACGGTATCTACAATAATTACCTCAATGGACGAATTAACTTGGACAGTAACTGTTTCATTGATCTGTGTTACACAATCTCCGGAATTATTTGAGTATTCGACTGAGATCAATTCATAAGTAGTTGTTTCACTTGGAAAAGTGGTATATGTGTAAGGTGATACAAGGTTTGTCAATTGCACGGAGCCGCTACCCTGACTATCAGTGATTTGAATGGTTGCATTAAAATTGTCGGCAATCGTTAATAGATCAATGATTAGGTCGGCACTTGCTCCCGTGCATATTGTCATGTCCGAAGCAATGGTTGCTTGAGGCACTGGTTCAACTATTACAGTTTCACATGAGTTCAAGATCTGAGAACAATTGACTCCCTGATCTTCAACTAATGTCAAACAATATTCGCTAGTAACCAAGGGAGAAACACTAAAAACAAAAGGACTGGAAACAATATTAAAATCAGTTTGAGAAATTCCATTGATTGTATAAGAAACTACCCAAGGGCCTGTTCCTGTAAGATCTATGGAGAGGTCTATTGGTTCTCCTTCACAAATTTCATCACCACCTGAAAGAACGGCAGAAGGAAGATCATTTACTACTACATCGATGGAGTTGTTTTGAACATTAAAGCAGAAGGGTAAATCAACATAGCTCACAGAAGTTATCGTGTAAGTTGTGTTGATGATAGGCGAAACGTTGATGCCAGCTCCATCCGCTATACCATTTGACGGTCCTCCAGGAGTGTGACTTACATTGTAAGTGCCGACTTCACTGATGTTAAATTCTAGTGTGACTTGATCTCCTTCACAAATTTCGTTTACTGGTAAGAAATTAGATTCAACCAGTGGCCGCACATCAATTATTGCGCTACTCGAAATGGTATATGTGCAAGGAGGTATGTTTGAGTCTTGTATCGACAACAAAGTATAGGTGGTACTTGAAATGGGTGAAACGGTCAAGACATCACCATCATTCATAACCATAATTCCACCGGGGTTCAGATCAACCATAAATGGCCCTATACCTGAGAGGTCAAAAACAATATCAGCCGTTGCTCCTTCACATATTGTTATGTCTCCTGAAATGGAGCCGGTTGGGGCAGGAGTTGTGTCGATTATGAAAATGCTATCAACTTGACACCCGGGAATATTTACATCAGTTATTACTACAGTGTATGTTCCTTCATCAAGACCTACTTGATCTTGATTTCCAATTGGGGCAATACTCCACAGGTATGTATATGTACCTGAACCACTATTAATAGTTATATCTATGCTGCCATCATTTTGAGCACATGATTCAGGAATAACCGCTGCAGTAAAGTCTGACAGGGAGACCAAAATGCTCAATGTGTCACGATAATTGCATGCGAGTGGAGCACCAACGCCAATGATTTCGATGACCGTATTTTGATCTGGACTTAAGCTTTGGTTTCCACAATCGAGACAAGAAAATTCGGGATCGGCATCACCACTTATGATGTTCCAATTGTACGTGAGGGCACCTGTTGCATTTACAGAAAGAACATCGTCTAGGCATATCAATGCGTCCGTGATAGATACTGTGATATTGGGCTCAATGTTTATCGTTATGAAGAGTTGGTCATATCCGGGGAGAATACAGGCATCATCATTCGCTTCGATTTCGATTAGATAAGTGCCAATCATAGTTTCATCTGTAGTCAGACAAAACACACCTACCGCGGGATTGTCACCCCATTGATTGAAGGTTCCGGTTGGAAATAAAGTAGTAAAATCAGAAGTCAATGTGATTTCCCTGATGCTGTTCAAATTTGTTGCCTCTACATCGAAACAGAAACTTTCACCGGCGCAAACTGATATTTCTGTGCCGCTTAAGAGGTTTACATTCGGATCTGCATTGACAACGCCGGGTGCTGTAAAGTCGGTAGTGGTAATGAGGCACAGTCGAATGACAAACGCCATATTTTCATAGAATGTTCCTACGTAATTGCCCAAGGCATCATACATGTCTATTTGAACACCCACAGCATAAGATCCAAACTGCATAGGCGCTGTAAACGTGATGAGTCCACTGGGAGTGATTGCTATGCCTGGAATAGGCGAAGCCCCGGTGTAGCCGGCTTCATAGGGCGCGCTCACTCCACCTGTTGTCAAAATGGGTGTTAAACTAAAATCTAGGGTGTATCCCGATGGATTGTTTACGGTTATCTGCCAGTTCACAGGAACGTTTGTACAGTAATATGGAACTCCAAGAGAAGAGATGGATATAGGGGGGCTGCAAGGCACTGAAGGGTCAATAGTGGTGTTGAAAAAAGCATTGGGAAGAGAGCTGAAGTCGATGTTTACAAAGTAGTTCCAATCACCCGAGGACCATTCAATTTCCCAAATGCATGCCGGATTGAGCACAACTACTTCGTAGTATGTAATGAGTTGAGTGCCCGGTATAAATCCTCCACTGCACGAGCTATTGGCCAGTTCAGAGGCACACAGATCAGAGATTTCAACCTCGGATAAAAAATCGAGATCTACTGAGAACGGAATTGAACCACAGCCTGAAGGAAAGAAGAATACAGTTTCTTCGGAGGCTGCAGGTGTTGCTCCAAAGCAGTCCTTATAAAGTTGCAGCGTAATGCCATACTGATTGCCTCCAAGGCATTGGTAACTAATGCTACCGCCGAGCACGTGATTACACAATACCGAACTAGGTATGGTAGCTATAGAGAGAAATAGTACAATGCGCAAAAACTTCATGCGTTTCTCGGTGCTTGGCTTGCGGCTCAATAAAGGAATGTAAAACAACAAACCTTTTTATGAACAAGACATTACAAAGATGCAGTTTTTTCTGCTGTTTTACAAACCTGAATCGATCTGATTTGTGCTATTTTTCTGACTTTTTGCGGGATTCGTATTAATTGAATCTTATCAATGTGTTATTGGATAGTCTACTACCTGCTCCTTTCCATAGATTTGCGCTCTAATTATCTACTCACGACATGAAAAAAATTCTATTCACTTTTGCCATTGCAAGCCTCTCTATTTCAGGCTTTTCTCAGGTTTGCGGGGATGTATTCATCTCTGAAATTGTTGAAGGATGGAGTAACAACAAAGCCGTTGAACTCTACAATCCAACCCCAAATCCAATAAATCTTGATGAATATGGCCTCGTGCGGTTTGCAAATGGAAGTACCTCTTATGGTTCGATTTCATATCTCACAGACATCACTATTCAACCTTTTCAGGCTCTTGTATTCGCTTTGGATAAAAGAAACGCAGAAGGTGAAGGGCTAGAAGCTCCTCTGTGGGATGAGTTGTGGGAAGTGGCAGACTTTTTCTTAAATCCAAACTATGATGAAGGTGTTTGGCCAATGTACTTCAATGGAAACGACGCGATTGCGCTCATCAAAGCAAACGGAGAAGTACTCGTTGACCTTTTTGGAAAAATAGGTGAAGGTGCTGAATTTGGTGGCTGGGGCCCCTATGGCGTTGATGAAGAAGGAGATCAATTGTACATTTCTACCGATCATACGTTGGCGAGAAGTTCAAGTGTTTTGCAAGGCATAACAATCAATCCTTCTTCTTTTGATATTGAAGCTCAGTGGGATAGTTTACCTGCCAATACGTTTACTGGCTTGGGAGTTCATGAGTGTTTATGCTTTACTAGCGTAGAAGCTACAAAAAATGATCTGATTGAGATTTATCCAAATCCAGTTTCTGGAGACTTTTTATGGGTGTCTGCTGAATTGCCCATATCAGAGGTGAAAATCATGGACTTAAATGGCAAAATCGCTTTAACAATTACTTTTCAGCCAACAGACAAAAAGCGCAAAATTGATGTTTCCAGCATTGTTCAAGGATTATACATCCTCGAATTGACTGATCAAAACGGTAGTCGTTTGCGAGAATCGTTTAAGAGATAACCCTATGATATGTGAATTGAGGGGCGGTTTCGCCCCTTTCTTTTGAATAAATATCACATGAAGGCTTTTTATAGTTTCATTTTTTGCTCGATGTTCTTCCTCCTGGGACAAAACCTGGTTGGCCAGAACACAATGATTACTGGCCAAATTTTGGATGCCGTTACAGGCGAAACAATCCCTCTAGCCGTAATTTCATGGAACAACAATGGAGCTGCCACTGCTGATATCGATGGCAATTTTTCTTTTTCCTTGGTGTATGGCACGTATAACCTCAAAGTGAATAGTGTAGGTTATGTGGAATACTTGCTGGAAGTCAAAGCGGAGCAAGAAAAAATGAATCTCAAAATTGAGATGACAAACAAAATGCTCAAGGAGGTTGTAGTCACTAGCGACTATGTGATCGGTAGAGATGTGCCTGTAGCTGTATCCAATATAACTCTTAAGCAAGTGGAAGAGGAACTTGCCGGAAGAGAAATAGCAACCTTGGCTAATTCAACCCCTGGCGCTTATGCAACTCGTTCGGGCGGTGGTGACGGCGATGCTCGTGTTACTATCCGTGGTTTTGCGCAAAACAATGTGGCAGTTATGCTCGATGGCGTGCCCGTAAATGATATGGAGAATGGTTGGGTCTATTGGAGTAACTGGTTCGGTTTGGATATGGTAATGCAAACTACTCAAATCCAGAGAGGACTTGGGGCTTCAAAACTTGTAATTCCAGCAGTAGGCGGAACAATGAATATCATCACTCGCGGAATTGAGCAAAATGAACAGCTCCGACTGAGATATGATTTTGCGGAAGGAGCTTACCAAAGAGCTTCTTTCAGTTATTCAACAGGAAGAACAAAAAGTGACTGGGCTTTTTCTATTGCGGGTTCATACAAAGTGGGGGATGGATGGGTAGATGGAACTTTTACCAACGGATTTTTCTGGTACGCAAAGATTGAAAAAATCTGGAAAAAGCATGTCCTTAGTTTATACGGTTTTGGCGCTCCTCAAAGTCATGGTCAGAGAAGCAGACCGGATGGAATTGGTCTTTATGACAGACAAATGGCTTCAGAACTTGGTGCTGGAATAACCAATGTCCCGCATTATGGCGTTGGCTACAATCCACATGTGGGAGCGCTCACTAGATATGATTATGATGGCATCGAAAGAACTAATGAAACAACCGTTTCTAGATTTAATGAAAGGGTCAATTATTTTCATAAGCCGCAATTCTCATTAAAAGATGTTTGGAATATTTCGGAAACATCTTTTCTGTCTACTGTGGCATACCTCTCTATTGGCAACGGGGGAGGCACAAGATTAAATTCATTTCCACAAAAGGTCAACTATTTGTCAAATGGTGATCTAGATTTTCAATCGATTTACGATTTGAATTCGGGATATGATCCGCCACAATTCTCCGGTCCTGATTACAATATCAATTATAATATATCTTCTACCGAGCGCTATGCCTACAATTTCATTAATTCTAGTATCAACAAACATTTCTGGTATGGAATGTTATCTACGTACAATAAGGATTTAAATGAAAACGTTGATATATCAATGGGTGTAGATCTGCGCAGATATCGCGGTCAACATTATCGTGAGGTGTATGATCTATTGGGTGCAGATTACATAGTAGCCAATAGTGGATATAACAACAACGAATCCAATTTGGTTAGAAGGGAAGGCGATAAAATCGACTACCACAACGATGCCTTTGTACAATGGGGTGGGTTGTTTGGACAGATAGAATACGATAAGAACAAGTGGAATTCATTCGCCAGTCTTTCTGTTGCGCGCACAGGTTACAAAAGAGTAGATTTTTTCCTACCTAAATCTTTGGAGGTTGATGGTGAAGAAATTGCTGTAGGTTATGAATTGATTGGAAATACACATATTCTAAGTCCTGACACTGTTGTGTATAATGGCCAGATTTACACACCATTGTCGGAAGGATTAGATTTTCAAACTTCCGATTGGTATTGGAGAAGCACATTTACCTTGAAGGCTGGTGCGAATTATGAATTGAGCGATAAGATGAATGTTTTTTTCAATGCTGGCTATTTGGACAAAGCACCTCTATACAATCAAGTGTTTAGTTTTGGTAATGATTTATTGAATAACATCGAAAATGAAAAAATATATTCTGCTGAAGCAGGATGGGGTTTTCAGAGCAAGTTGTTTACAACCCACGTCAATGTTTATCATACCACATGGAGGAATAAACCATACACCAATGGTTTAAGTGTTCCAAACCCAATGGACCCCACTGAAAATATTACTACGAATGTTCAGGGAATGAGTGCTCGACACATGGGAGTGGAGCTCGATTTCGCATGGAAATTATCCGAGAAATTTACAATAGAAGGACTTCTTTCTTTGGGAGATTGGATTTGGACAAGTGGCGACACACTTGACATTTTTGACGACAATGGAAATCAGGTAAACAATCTGGACGGTACTCCCTTCAGAGTGGCTTATGATGCAAGTGGGGTTCATGTAAATGATGCCGCGCAGACTCAATTGGGTGCGATGATAAGATATGACTTCGCAAAGAATGTCTATTTCAAATCGCGTTATACTTGGTTCGATAAAAATTACGCCCGATTTGATCCTTTCTCATTGACAGGTGCAAATTCAGGCAGAGATTCTTGGCAGATTCCCGCGTATGGAACCCTCGAACTGCACGTAGGTTTTGGATTGAAAGTAAAAGGTGCCAGTATAGACATCAGAGCGAGTGCATTTAATGTTCTCAATCAAAATTATATAACTGACGCATTCAACAACGACTCAAATGGCTTGTACAATAATGAACTGAATACATTCGATGCGGCTTCTGCTACAGTGCATTTTGGTCAGCCGACGTGGTACAACATTTCTTCAACCATTACTTTTTAAAATAGAATAATTTATAATCATGAAACATAATCTACTTATCATTCTGAGTTTTTGGTCTTTCGCATCTTTTGCTCAGACTGATATTCTCGATGCACGCACGAATTACGATGTGGGCGAAACTGTAACAATAACAGGAATTTGCATCAATGGCAGCGAAATGGGTTCCTCTGTGAGATATGTGCAAGATGCAACTGCGGGCATGGCCTTGTTTCCAGGGTCTAACTGGAATTCATTTGATGAACCTCTTCGTGGTGATGAAGTAACCATAACCGGAGTCATCTCTTTCTATAATGGTCTGCTTGAAGTGGGCCCAGACATTATATCTGTCACGATCAACTCCAGTGGAAATGAACTCCCGTTGCCTCAGTTGGTGCTGGCTTCAGAATTGGGAGAAGACAATGAAGGAGAGTTAGTGGAGATCGATAACGTTCAGTTCGACAACGCAGGCGCCACCATTGCCGGTAACACGACATACAACTTTGTTGCGGATGGAGAATCTGGAACTATTTATGTGCGAAACACAAGTTTATTGGTGGGCACTAATCTACCGGGTGGACTTGTTACATTGGTAGGAATAGACTCTCAGTTCGATTCATCTGCGCCATACGATAGCGGTTATCAGGTCTTGCCTAGAGATGCTAATGACATCGTTTTATCGTCTAGTATCAATATCATTGGCCAGGTTCAACAGGGGTCTATTGAATATGCCACACTAGAACTTTTCTGGAATACCGACACACCGGGTGATTCAAAGATCCTTTGGGGAACAACATCTGCTTTGGGTCAAGAAGTATACAATGCCAGCAATACAACTTCCCACACAGCAACCATTACTGATCTTGAACCGGGAACGATTTATTACGCAAAAGTTTCCAGCAGCAATGATGAAGATGAAACACAATCGATCATTACTCCTTATGCCACGCGCTCCGAGTCGAGTGGCGCTATTCATGTTTATTTTACCAAAGATGCTAATACTTCTCTTGCCACTTTTGAAGAAGCAATCAGTTTGTACAGCGCTACAGATGATACGATTGCTGCATACATAAGTAGAGCTCAACATACTATTGATATGGCTATCTATAATTTTGGAGATGTTGGTATTGCAAATGCAATCAATGAGGCTTATGCCGATGGAGTGCAAATTCGTTTTGTTGGTCAAGGAACAAATACCAATGCGGCTCTAGATAATTTAAATACCGAAATACCAATTCTCATGAGAGAAGATGATTTTGGAAGTGGCAATCACAATAAATTCATGGTCATAGACGCGGATTATGCAGATAAGGCAATAGTTCTAACTGGTTCTACCAATTGGGTAGATCAAGATCAGTTTAGCGATTACAACAACATCATTATTTTTCAAGATCAATCAATGGCGAGAGGGTATACCTTGGAATTTGAAGAGATGTGGGGATCAAATGGTCCGGAACCCGATGAGGCAAATTCGAAATTTGGTGCTGACAAATCATTGAATACACCAAAGAAATATCTTGTGGGTAACTCCCCAGTTGAAGTCTATTTTTCTCCGAGCGATAATGCAAATCAAGCCATCATCAGCACAATTCAAACTACCGACGATGAACTGAATTATGCCGTTTTCGCTGCAACTCGTATAGATATTGCTGATGCCATTATTGATGAAGACGATCTATTTTTAACTGTTGTAAGAGGTGTTTTGGAACAAACATCTGATCCCTCTTCAATTTATCCTTATTTGGTAGAACAAGGTATGGACGTTTATTCGCATGAAGGCATTACAGGTTTGGTGCATCACAAATATTTGATGGTGGACCCAAATAACGTAAATAGCGATCCTACCGTGCTCACAGGATCACACAATTGGAGCAACAGTGCCAATTCTATTAACGATGAAAACACAGTTGTCGTTCACGATGCCCGTGTTGCAAATTTATTTTTTCAGGAATTTATGGCTCGTTGGGGTCAAGTAGGAGTTGATGAAAATTTTCAGGATATCAATTGGAGCTTATTTCCTAATCCCGCAGATGTTTCATTTTTGGTGAATGTACCTTCTGAACTATTGCCTGCTCAATTGAATGTATATGATCTAAATGGTCGTTTGGTATACTCTGAAAACATGAATGGGAATGTTCAGACCGTTCATATCGAAGGTCTGGAAGCGGGATTATATCAATGTGAAATTCAAGCCAACGGAAAGTCTTTGGTAAAAAAAGTGATGATACAGTAATAGGATACGGACATGCATTGTTGTCCAAGATAAATGACAGGATTGCCTCTCGGCTGCGCTCGAGTAACACTCGCTTGTTGAGTGTGTAAGAGAAGTGGGAGAGGGGGCCGCTTCATGGCCCCCTCTCCCAATTCTCTTATGCTAGATTTTGTAATCGGTCCCTGATATAGTCTTAGGACTTCTTCTTATACCAATTCTGCCTATGAAATAGTCCATCCTGAAGTGCTCAATGGGAGTCTTTTGCTAGCAATGCGCTGCAAGATCTATAGCATGAAGTGGTAAATGCCGTGAGAGAAGCTGTTATAGACCAATGAAGTTAAACGGAATTGGACTATTACAGATACATAAACGGAAGAAGAGTGCGATCCTGCGTAACCGCAATGTATCGTTATCTATAAAAGTTCAAAACCACTGCAATCCATCTGCCCATACTAGATACTTTGACGCAGGTACATCAGCAACCAAATGAAATTGTTTGGACCATACACTAGGCATGACAGGTATTATATGGTATGCTTTATCGCAAAATTTAGGCTTATCCCTTGGTGATGGATCTGACTGTTCTCGAAAAAATCTGTGTCAGTTTGATTGATTAATCCTTGCTGTAATTCTAAATAGGACTGGAATTTATATTTGCCCAAATTGCAGCTCACGCCAACTTGTACAGTCAAACTGAGATCAAAAGTCGGAACGTTCTTTAATTCTGATGTCGTAGGTTCATCCAAGATATTTCCGGGCCCATCTATAGCTGGATAGGTATTTGTTGCTTTTACGAGGAATGATGGAGAAATGCCAATAGAAGTAAGAGGGCTCAATCTATTTGAACCACAGATTCCATAGCGAATGGGCATAGAAACGTATTGGTAACGATAGTTTAATTCTGCACCGCCGCTAGGAAGCCCTAATTCATCAGTAAAAATAATGGGTGAGGAAAAGCCTATGTTTGAATAGAGGAAATCAATTGAAAAATAACTCCTTCTTCCTGTAGAGTGATCTAAACTAAAGCCTCCAACGAAGCCGAAAACGGGTTCAACATCATCTAGAAAATTTTTGTTCGAAATTGAACTGTACATAAGGCCACTGCGCAGACCAATGGAGTTTCGACTTGGTTGAGGAAACCAATTTTCATAGGTCGGCTGAATGATCGCAATTTCTTCTTTAGAAAATCCGTTTTCTACAATCCATTTTTCAAGTATCGGACTATTCATATTGAATATTTCCTCGTATTGAAATTCGCTATTCAGGGCTTCTGCCATATCTCTGTCGGCACTTTGTTCAATGAGATATCCAATGGCACATATGGTTCCTGAATCATCAATAAAACAGGGTTTTCTTATTCCAGTTGTGCTGCGGTTTTCGGGGAATTTTCCACGTTGGTGGTATTCGTGAAGTAGATCTAGTAATTGCATTCGTTTTGCCTGAAGCTCCAAGCTCAAATGAGAAATGTCTTTGTATCTTAGCATTTCTTCGACATATTTCAGATGCGTTTTTACTCGAAGTTTATTATCCGTTTTATCATTCGGGAGTTTTCCGTACGTCTCCAAAAAGCTTTCATCTCCTATGATAGGATTGACAGTTTGAGAATAGAATTCGGGACTCGGAGTAAACACCAAGGTGAGCGTAGCGAGAAGGGACAAGAAAATCTGATTTTTATTATTCAGCATAAATGGAGCAGGTTCGCTTCGAAGGAATGGAAGGGGAATGCCGGAGAAAGAAACGATGTGGTTCAAAAAAAATCGCACAAAAAAACCGATTTAACTGAATCGGTCTTTTTGCTTAGTAAATCTGCAGAATTTTTTTTAGTTTGTAGAAATCATCAAAGTTCCTTGGCTCACACTAATTGAAAGGTCACCAGTCGCATCTTTTAACGTTCCGCTATATCCACAACGCAAAATTCCTTTTAATGTGTCCCAAGCAGCATTCGGGAAGTTTGGCCATTCTTCGTAATCTACAATGGTGAAGTTCCCAGCGCTTCCTTCGAAGGCCGAGCCATAGGTTGTTGTAGTGGCTAAGTCGGTATATGTAATAGTCAAACCAACCACAGCAGATAATGTATTCACTACGTTTGACCCGCCATTTACCCAACCGGATGGAGGGTTATCTATAGAAATGGCAATAAGTCCATTCTGTATGCTGGTGCCACCGACAGTAAGCGTTGATCCATCCCATGAGAAAACGACATTATCGGTGAGAACAACGTGAGTAACCGAGCCAATTTTCCAAGATAGAAGTGTGTCGCAAGTATAACAATCCGGTCCACCACAGTCGATGTATGTTTCGAGACCATCCTCATATCCGTTGTTACAATTTCCACTAGAGTTACAATCAGGACATTCTAGACCACCACAGTCGATCCCAAGTTCTGTTCCATTAATGATCTCATCGTCACAGGTAGGGCATGCTAAACACTCACCACCGCAGTCCACTTCTTCTTCGTTTCCGTTTAAAAGTCCGTCAGCACATAGAGCTTCACAAGGACCGCAGTTTCCACCACAGTCAATACCAAACTCGGAGCCATCCTCTATACCATTACCACACTCACTGCAAGGAAGGCAATCTGCTCCACCGCAATCGAGCCATTGCTCACCTAGTTCTGGTTGGAAAATTTGATCAATGCAGTGGTTGCATGGTTCACAAGGTCCTCCGCAATCAAGAAGGAACTCACCGTTATTGAGAATCCCGTCGTAACAATTTGGCGGAATTTTATTGTCTTCATTCAAGCAACTAGCAAGGAAGGCCGATGCGAGAAAAACTGCGAAAAAACCGAAAAAGAGATGGCGATTTTTCATGGAGAATTTTATTTGCGGTGTCGAAAATACTCATGAAAGACCAAAGACCCTTCTTTTTGGTTGCAAATTGAGTACTAGAATGATCGAATTATTCATGAAATTAGGCGCGAAATGTATAGAAGAGAAAGCCAAAAACTGTGGTTAGAACACCCTGCGGTTAGTCAGAAAAAGGTGGATGAGTTGTCCGAGCAATTGAAGGTAAACCCATTGATTGCCAATTTGTTAATTCATCGAGGGATCTCAGATTTTGAAAAGGCTCAAGCGTTTTTTAGGCCATCCCTTGGACAACTCCACGATCCTTTTTTGATGAAAGATATGGGTAAGGCAGTGGAAAGACTCACCACTGCTGTTCATGAAAAGCATAGGGTACTCGTCTATGGCGATTACGATGTGGACGGGACCACGGCGGTAAGTGTGATGTATTCTTTTCTTTTGAGTTTGGGAATAGATGCAGATTATTACATCCCCGATAGGTATGTCGAAGGCTATGGCTTTTCGGAATTGGGGGCATCTTTTGCCGCCGAAAATGCTTTTCAACTGATCATTACGCTTGACTGTGGGATAAAGGATGCGAAAAACATAGCTTTTGCCGCCGAAAAGGGAGTTGATGTAATTGTATGTGATCACCACAACGTGGAATCAGTGCCCCCGGCATTTGCTGTTCTAAATCCAAAGCGTCCAGATTGTGAATATCCGTATAAGGGGCTATGCGGTTGTGGAGTGGGATTCAAGTTGATTCAAGGATTTGTAGAATACCATAACATGCCATTAAACGATATATGGCAATACTTAGACCTCGTGGCAATAAGTATAGGTGCGGATATAGTTCCATTGACCGGTGAGAATAGAGTACTCGCTTATTTCGGACTCAAACGCTTGAACGAAGTAAAGAGGCCCGGTATCATGGCTATGCTGCAACATGCCGGAATGCAGAAAAATGAATTGAGCATTGAGGATGTTGTTTTTGTTTTGGCACCAAGGATTAATGCGGCAGGAAGAATTTTTTCAGGCCGTCGTGCTGTGGAATTGTTGGTTTCGGCAGACATTGAATCTGCACAAATCTTGAGTCCTAAGCTAGAAGAAAACAATAAAACGAGACGACTACTCGACAAGGAAATAACCGTTGAAGCGCTTGAACAGTTGATTCTTCAAGAATCTCATTCAGGTGCTTTTACAACTGTTGTTCATAGTGAGAAATGGCACAAAGGAGTCGTTGGAATTGTGGCTTCGAGGCTGGTTGAAACATTTTACAAGCCGGCTATTGTGCTCGTTAATATAGAAGGTGTGCTGAGTGGAAGCGCCCGGAGTATACCGGGAGTAGATCTTTTCGATGCGCTGACTTCGTGTAGCGATTTACTTCTAAAATATGGTGGACATTCGATGGCCGCAGGGCTTAGCCTCGATATTCTAAACCTTCCTGCCTTCGAAAAGAAGTTCGAATTAGTGGTTGCGCAGATGCTGAATAATGAGAAACCGGACCCATTTATTCAATATGAATCAGAAGTGAATTTTGATCAACTTACTCCCAAATTTTATCGGGTTCTCAGACAATTTGCCCCTTTCGGACCTGAAAATATGCGTCCTGTTTTCTTGGCAAGGGGGATTGTTGATGCGGGATATTCGCGAGAGGTAGGGAAGGAAGGAGGTCATCTCAAACTGCACGTGTCTCAAGAAGGAAACGAAAATATTTTTGAAGGTATTGGATTCGGATTGTCGGTATGGGCAGAAATATTGAAGGAAAAAAAATCAGTTGATATTGCTTTTTGTATCGATGAAAATGAGTGGCAAGGAAATGTCCGGATGCAGATAGTGGTGAAGGACATTAGGCTGAGTGAACCGATGGATTGACAATAGAGTCTGTACTTTTGCGTCCCAAATCAAATCACATGTCGCGAACAGAACTATCGTCTCTAGGAGAATTCGGATTAATCAAACACCTTACTGATCATTTTCCTGTAAGGAGAGGTTCCACAATTTTGGGTCCCGGAGATGATGCTGCGGTTCTCAAAACCCCACAATCGGAGTTGACAGTGGTAACCACAGACTTATTAATTGAAGGGGTTCATTTTGATCTTTCTTATGTCCCATTAAAACACCTAGGTTATAAGGCTGTTGCGGTCAACTTATCTGATGTATACGCCATGAATGCAATGCCTCAGCAAATTACAGTGTCTATTGCATTATCGAATAGGTTTTCTTTGGAGGCAGTGGAAGAGCTGTATGCCGGTATGCAAGCTGCGTGCGAAAGATATGATGTGGATCTGATAGGAGGTGATACATCATCAAGTGTAAGCGGATTGGTAATCTCTATTACGGCTATAGGTTATGTGGCTCCCGATAAATTGGTCAAGCGTAGTGGCGCAGGTAGTGGCGATTTATTGGTTGTAACGGGTGATTTGGGATCTGCTTTTTTAGGCTTACAAATTCTAGAAAGAGAAAAGCAGGTGTTTCAGGCTACCAAAGTGGCTCAGCCCAAGTTAGAGGAATACGAATATATTATCGGCCGTCAATTGAAACCTGAGGCAAGAAAAGATGTTGTGGAATGGCTGCAGAAGCTTGATGTTGTCCCCACTTCTATGATCGATATTAGTGATGGTCTTGCGTCAGAAGTCCTTCATTTGGCAGATCAAAGCGAAAGGAATTTCGTGATATACGAAGAAAAGTTGCCATTCGCACCTGAGGCGCAAAGAGCTTCTGACGAACTTAATTTGGAAATGACTACTTGTATTTTAAATGGCGGAGAGGAGTATGAGTTGCTCTTCACGATACGTCAATCGGACTACGACAAGATAAAAGGAAATCCGAATTTTACAGTGATCGGTCATGAAAGTGATGAAATTAAATCATCCGTTCTCCTAACAAGACTTGGTCAATCTCTGCCAATAACAGCCCAGGGCTGGGATGCTTTTTTGCAACGGTAGAAAAAAATAACCCATCTTATATCATTGATATATCAATCATATAAGATGGGCCAACTAGAGGTGATATTCTAGTTATTCGAATGTACGATTAATCTTTCCGAATAGATCACTTGATTGTTTGATCGAACAGTTAGGTGATACATGCCATCACTGAGATCATTTAGGTCAATGGTGGAGGAAAGATCAATATTTCTCTTTTCGAAGGCTATTCGACCCCTACCGTCCACAATTGTAACGTCTCCACTGCCATTCAGGTTATCAAATCGGATGTTTTGCGCGGCAGGATTTGGGAACATTTTAATTTCTGCTTCGAAATTATTGTTGACACCAACAGTCTCTTCTTCCTCTTCCTCTTCCTCTTCTTCCTCTTCTTCGATCACCTCACATTGTTGGTAAGGATCTAAAAGCAGGTTGTCTAAGAAGCCTTGTTCAAAAGCAATGAACTGATTAGCCCAGTCGCCGCGGTTGAGCACAATGCCTTCGCATGATATGATGATGAGACCGAAAGCCCTTCTAAAATAGTGGTTGTATATACTATTGTCAGGATTGTCTGCATACATAGTGAAATTAAAACCGTATGGAGTTCCGTGAGTTTCCCAATTGTGCATTGAGTATTTCCGATACAGATAGTCAGGGCCTTGGGTTACTGCAGTATCAAGATTGGGCACTGGCGGACAATTACTCGGGCAGTTCCCATCACTTGGATGCGCTTCTAAATTATAGATGAAAACCCAGTTGAAGTCATCTAAATGAGAATACAAGTAGTTGCGGGCAGCCAGATTTTCTTGAGATGTTACAGTAGAATCGAACATATTTCTGAACCGAATACAACTCACACTGCTATTGAGAATGATGACAGGTTTATCTCCTTGCAACTGTTCACTTAAAGTGAGTGAGTTCCCTTGAAAATCATAAACAGTAAAATCAGCTACTGTATCACCTACTTGATATCCTCCGCTAAAATCGTTTGCTTCGCCGTAATATTCTAATTCAGCGATCGGATATGACTCAGGCGGTATACCAGGCCAACCGAGATCTTCAGTGATTGCATTTTCGTAAGTTATCTGGGCGCTCAAGAATTGAGACGAAAAGAATAGGACTGCCAAAAATGGCAATAAGTAATTTGATTTCATTTTCTTACAGGTTTGGTTTCAATACAAAGTAAACCTATGCACACATAGAAAGGTTCATTGGAAATGCTCCAAACTTGTATTCCTGAGGTTCACAATCAAACACATCCCGAAAAGATCACGACAGCATTGATCCTATCATTTTCCGATTTCATCCTTGAAAAGAGACTGGTTTGTCTTTGATTTTGCCCAAGCGAGGAAATCGAAGTATTCATAAACACGCCTTTCGAATGCATCGGTTTTAAGTTCTAGGAGCTTTTCAGAAAGTTCATGATATAAATCAGTATTTGGCTTTTCTCGCTTTTTGAGCACCTCGTTGATGAATTGAAGCATAATTGTTTCGAAACGATATACTTTTTTCCGCGTTTCCAAAAAGCGTTGTGCGGAGCGCAAAGCGAAGGGCAGAAGACTTTTATTGCCCAATTCCAGGTGGATTACCATGTTCAGAATTTGTGCCATACAATGAATGTCGCGCGACTTGTCAATTTCTACATTGTTTAGCAACTGATTGATCCATTTTAGTGCTTCGTGGTATTTTTCCAATCCGAAGTAGATCACGGCGATATTGAAAAAGAAATGGGCCTTTCGAACCGAACTAATGTGGTCTTCATATTTGAAAAGACCTTCCTCGATTTCAGGTATTATTTTCAATCCTTCTTCAAAGAGACCTGATTGCGTGTAGAGCGTTAGTTCTGTGCTTTTGATGATCGTGAACATGCGTATTTCCAAATCTTCATTCACACGCCCTTGAAGTTTTAGTGGAAGTTTTCGCAGTTTGTCTAAATACTTCTGACTTTCATCCCACTTGTTGAGACGCATTCCTACGTATATCGCATTGGTGAGAACAGACAAATAAATATTGGGCTCTTCGTCGAATAAATGGGGTTTGCTTTCTATGAGTTTTAAATTCTTCAACAGATAGGGATAACATTCCGGGTATTCTCCCAAACCAAAGTGATAGGCACTGTATATATGATTGAGCAAGTATATATTTTCCGATGAGGCCTTGCCCGAATTTACCCCTGCAGCAAGGCCATCCATGATACTTAGGTATTTTTTGAGCTCATCTTCGCTGCGCACTTTTCCTTGTGTGTAAAGCATCAGGAAGATGTGACTTTTTATATTCCATAACTCGTTGTACGTGGACATATGATGGCTTAAAACGATATCTTGTCTGTGCAAATCCTGAATCCCCTTCGCATCAAGACTTTCGTAGTTGTCTTTTTCGATTAATAGTTTTTCCCATTTGGCAATCTCAGCGAGAATGGTGTACTTCTCATGTTTTTCCGCCAACTTTTTTGCACTGTGCAACTGCTTCAAACCTTGATCGTACAGACTCTTTTGATAGAGTATTTCTACCCAATGCAACTGGCGATGCAGTTGGGCTTCAGATGAGCTATTAGAATGAAAGGAATCTAAACTCTTGAGAATGGCGGCATACAATCTGTTTTTGGAAATACTGAAACGATGAATGAGAGATTTGTTCTTGAACTTTTTCATCAATGCTGGTTCGTCATATTCATCCTGCTTGTCGATTGCATCGAACAATACTTGATAGTTGTTTTTATCGCCTATGACATGTCTAGACGAGAAAACTTTGAAGTATCTTTTCTCAGCTTTGCTAAGCGACTTGATGAGACGATGCAGGTTGTCTGAGGCTTTATTTGACATAGTAAAGTATTATTATATCAGAAATGTATTGATTATACCTCTGAGCAATACTTTTCACCTACCTAATGACAATGATATATCACAAGTACAAAGTATAAATATGTCTTCCAAATAATACGTAAATAGCTGTTAAATAATAGATTATGAAAGATAATTTATAGCTTTTCCAACCATGTTTTTTGAACCAATAAAAAGTGGAGTTCTTTGGTGCAAATCTTTGGGTTGAATGTCCATTATTCTTTCGCGTCCTGTGTTGGCAATACCTCCCGCTTGTTCTACAATAAAGGCAAGGGGATTGGACTCGTACATCAGTCTGATTTTGCCTTCGGGAGATTTGCTAGTACCGGGATAAATATAAATACCTCCCTTTATGAGATTGCGGTGGAAGTCGGCAACGAGCGATCCGATATACCTAGCTGTATAAGGCCTTGAGCTATCTCTATCTATCTCTTTGCACCACGAGATGTAATCTTGAACCCCCTTTGGAGATAGGTTCAGATTGCCCTCATTGATGCTATACATGCAACCATCATCCGGTATCTTCATGTCGGGATGTGATAGGCAAAACTCACCAATACTAGGTTCGAGTGTAAAACCATTTACCCCATGTCCTGTAGTATATACCAACATGGTGCTACTTCCATAAATTACATAGCCGGCTGCTACCTGATCATTTCCTTTTTGTAGAAAGTCGTTCACATTGGCCAAATCACCCACACTGCTTGATCTGCGGAATACAGAAAAAATGGTTCCAATACTCACGTTGACGTCAATATTGCTGGAGCCATCGAGTGGATCGAAAAGGATAACGTATTTGGCTTTGCGGCTTGTTTCATTGTCAAATGCGAAGTACTTCTCATTTTCCTCGCTTGCTGCTCCGCAGACCTGTCCTCCCCAACGCATAGAATTGAGCATTGCATTGTCGGCGAATACATCCAGTTTCATTTGTACCTCACCTTGAATATTTACATTGCCTTCTGCTCCTAGAATGTCCTGCAATCCTGCTTTGTTGACTTTGTGATTTATGATCTTGGAGGCTACGCCAATATCTGCTAGGAGTCTCGACAAATCCCCCGAAGCGTAAGGGAAATCTGCTTGGCGCTCCATAATAAATTCACTCAGGGTAACAATACTCATAGGGTTGCGAAAGTACGAATCTTAGTTCTTGGGAGTACGGTCGGAAACCAAAGAGTATGAAAAAAAAAGTAGGCTTAGGAGTGAGCACAGTTCGGACCATGAATGCTATTCTCAATGAGACTAGGGGATGGAAATGGCAACTTAAACATAAAATCCGCATTGGAAATCTGTTGTATCGCTAACCCCCTTTGATATCAAGCTCTTTCTCGATTTTTATTCTTGCTGTATGAATATAGGCCATCAAATAAAAATCTGGCGAGAGCACTTGCTATCATTGAGGTTTATCCCGTATTGCGCGTTGGAAGCATCTTGAGGTTAATGCGCTGCGGGATTCTCGAATCTACACGATGGAACAAAGTCATAGTTAGACTTATGAATTCCGATATCTCCATCGCGCGATTCGGGATAATACCAATTCTGCTTATTAAATAGTCCATGCTGCATTGCGCATTGGAAGTTTTTTTGGGCAAGGCGCTGCAGCATCTTGCATGCACGAAATGGTAAATGCCGTCATAGTAGCTGTTATAGGCCAATGGAGTGAAACGGAATTGTACTATTACAGATACATAAACCCAAATGAAGCGATAGAAAAATTGCACCCTAGTTTTGCCGATGAATGCAGTATAATATCGCTTAGATTTGAGAATCCCGCACGCATTCTACAAAAATTGCCCGAATGCGTAATGCGGGATAAACGGTATTTGCACTTCATAGCGGATCCCAATGCGGATTCTGAGTTAAAAAAAGCGCCAAATATTTCTCGTAGGATCATGAGTTCTCATGATTTGGGTCAGTGTTGGTGAAAGGAACATACTCTTATTTGCAATCTAAAATCTTTACCAATGAGCGAACATCATATACCCGATGGATTAATGCATGAAGTGTGGCAGCTATTTGCGGGAGGCCACGATTCGGATGAAATTTCAGCGCGTTTCAGAAAGAGGAATATTGATGAAAACACGATTCAGGTAGTTTTAAAAACAGTTCGTCAATTGCGCCATGCCCGAGCTCGCCGACAAGGAATAAGAGTTGCTGGGATAGGCGCGGTGTTGCTTGTTATGGCTTTTGTGGTTACATACATTCTCTCTGCAAATGACCTTCCTAGTGATTGGGCACTCTATGGACTTACTACACTTGGTGCCGCTTTTTTATTTGTTGGAACGATGCTGTATATGGGTTGATGTTGGATTAGTGAATTGGCGAATTGGTGGATTGACTTTGGGAGCAAGCACTATTTTAGATGACGAGACATTCCCACATTGGTGAATTGGTGAATTGGTGAATTAGTGAATTGGTGGATTAATGAATTGGCGAATTGACTTTGGGAGCAAACAACATTTTAGATGACTACACATTCCCACATTGGTCAATTAGTGAATTAGTGAATTGGCGAATTGGTGGATTGACTCTGGGAGCGAGTACTATTTTAGATGACGACACATTCCCACAATGGTGAATTGGTCAATTAGTGAATTAGTGAATTGGCGAATTGGTGGATTGACTTTGGGAGCAAGCACTATTTTAGATGACGAGACATTCCCACATTTGTCAATTGGTCAATTAGTGAATTGGTGAATTGGCTCTGGGAGCAAGGACCATTTTAGATGACGACACATTCCCACAAAAACGAATTCTCACATTTACGAATTCTCACATTCCCACATTCCCAAATTAAC
>Ga0209490_10000657_pt1 | contig 34349 bp, 18 predicted proteins | sample MAT06_FD_187209 | JGI IMG/M metagenome (GOLD analysis project Ga0209490, IMG submission 187209) | Freshwater microbial communities from Lake Fryxell liftoff mats and glacier meltwater in Antarctica - MAT-06 (SPAdes) (version 2) | ecosystem: Environmental > Aquatic > Freshwater > Ice > Liftoff...
GGGCTCGGCCGAGATCAACGTGTCCGGCCGGGACGACTCGTCGTCGCTGCTGCCGATCGGCGAGCGCCAGGTCCGCGAGTTCCCGGGGACTGCCAGACAGTCAACGGCAACGATCGAGGTTTCGACCCTCGACTCCGCCGTCAATGGATCCGTGGTTCGACCCTGCCTTCTCAAGATCGACGTCCAGGGATTCGAACTGGAGGTTCTGAAGGGGGCGCACGAGGTCCTTGGGCAGGTGGACGAGGCGCTGGTCGAATGCTCATTCGTCGAGCTCTACGCAGGCCAGGCGCTGGCTGACGAAGTCATCGCCTTCATGCTGGACCGCGGCCTGCGGCTGGCCGGAGTCCACGGCATGGTCTTCTCAGGCGACGGCGAGCCGGTTCAGGCTGATTTTCTCTTCCGGCGAAACGACGCCTAGGTTTCGGTGTCCGCGACGCGATCCAGCCTCCCCGAGCGTTACCACGAACCGTGGCGGCAGTCCTTCGAGACGGCGATCTTCGAGCGCATGGAACCGGGCTGCGCGGTCCTCGACATCGGCTCGGGTCGGCACCCGGCGATTCCACCCGACAGTCGGCCGGCGGATACCGCTTACACCGGCCTGGACATATCGCTGGAGGAGCTGACCGCGGCCGGACCGGGCGCCTACAGCGAAGCCGTCGAGGCTGACGCCTCGGTTCTCCAGGAAGAGCTGATCGGCAGATTCGACCTGGTCGTTAGCTGGCAGGTTCTGGAGCATGTAGAAGACCTGGAGTCAACGATGGCGAACATCCACCGGTACCTGAAACCCGGCGGCAGGTTCGTCGCCCTGTTTTCCGGCGCCTGGTCGCTATTCGGACTGATCAACCGTGCCCTGCCCGACCGGCTCGGTTCGAGAATCGTGGATCGCACCATGAAGAGGACCGAAAACAACATCCCGGTGTTTCCGGCTCACTACGACCGGTGTTCAGCGAGGCAGCTCGACCCGATGTTCGTCGACTGGTCCGGGTACAAACTCACTTCGCTCTACAACGGAGCGTCGTACTTCGACTTCCTGCCACCGCTGCGGCATGTCTATCTGCTCTACGAAAACTCGATCCACCGGCGTCAGGTGGCAAACCTGGCGACCCACTACCTGATCGTTGCCGAGCGCTGAGCCCTCCCGGGGTCAGACCGGCGCTCTACGGGCCTCGATGAACAGGCCCCTTTCGCGCTTCTCGATCTGCTCGAGTTCAGGAAGCGAACCCTCGCGAAATTGCCGCCGTTCCAGGATCTCGAAGCCGCCTTCGCGCAGCAGGCTCTCCAGCCCCTCGCCGTCATAAAGCCACTGGTGGTTGTCGCCTCCGGCCAGCTTCCTCAGCATGCGCCTGCCCTGATTGCCGGGGGCATCCGCGTAGGCGCCGTACTCGGCGCAAAACGCATCCGATGCCGTGGAATCGTCGTCGGTAAAGGGTGAGGTGCCGTCGATGTAGTCCCGGACCATCAAGCCGAGATCAGGCGTCGCGAGCCTCAGCCAGCCACCCGGCCTCAGGACCCGGTGGCATTCACTGACGAAGGCGAGGGCCTGCCAGCGGCTCAGGTGCTCAATCATGTGCGAGCAGTAGATGAAATCCACCGATGCCGACTCGGCCGGGATTCGCTTCGAAACGTCGGCGAAGACGACGCCCTTGGGGAAACCTCGCGCCTGTTCGGCGGTCAGAAGATGAAGTCTGAAGAGCAGCTTGCGAAGTGCCGGCAACCGTGCCAGCAGAACCGAAGGTGACTTGTCGATGTTGACCCAGCCCGGGAAAACCGAGGGTCCGCATCCGATGTGGAGTCGGCTCTGGTCCATCGCGGCAGCCTATCCGGCTCAGGCCTCGGGCCGCTGGCAACTGCTTCATCGCCGAACGCGGTGGGCGTGGCCACCGCCGTCCTGGCCGGGGGTATCTCAAGGATCCTGGTGCTATATCTTCGCCGCTCGTCCGTTTTCGCAGGGAGCGAATCGGGGGGAAGGGAGCCACATAGTGAAATCGAAGCCGCAGAGAACTCGCTACGGAGCCGGAGATGAGTGAGGATGATGCTCCCGGTGCCGGGGCTCCCGGAATTCGGATCCTTTGGTTGACCCCTACGCTGAGCAGCCGATTCGGCGGCCCGACGACCACGGCGGTAAACGGCGTAGTCGCTGAAAAGAGGGTCGGCCTGTCAACGGAAATCGCGACGACGGTGAGCCGCGGCGGAGCGGGCGACTCCGAAGCGGCGTTGAAACGCCTCGCCGCGGACCACGTGCCAGTGCGAACCTTTGCCCGTGCGGGCAAGTCCGCCCGCGCCGAGGCCTGGGGTATCAGCCCCAGCCTGGCGGTCTGGATTGCCCGAAACCTGCGGTCCTTCGACGTTATCCATCTTCAGTACGTCTGGTGCATGCCCTCCCTGCTGGGCTGCCTGCTGGCCAGGCTGCGGGGCATCCCGGTCGTGGTGACCCCTCATGAGTCGCTGACCGACTACGACCTTGACGTCGCCTCGCGCAGCCGCCCGAAACGCGCCTTCAAGAGACTCCTGAAGCGGTTCTATCTGAGAACGGTCGACTGCATTGTGTTCATGTCGGAGCTCGAAGAGCGCGACACCGACTCCGGCAACCGGAGGACAGTCCGGATAGCTCACGCGGTAGCCGAAGGCACTTATCCCGGAGAGCGCGAATTCGTTTCGGCGAATACCGCTCCACTTCGAATCGGATTCCTCGGACGCAACATCCCCAAGAAGGGGGTAGACCGCCTGATCGTGGCGCTTGCCCGGGAGCCTGGCAGGGGGTGGCGACTGCTCGTCGCCGGGCCGTCTGGAACCGGGGAATTCGTGGCCGAACAGGACAGACTCGTTCGGACCCTGAACGTCGGTGACCGGGTTCAGTGGCTCGGATTCCTCGACGAGAGCGCTTCCCTGTTCAGCCGTTGCGATGTGCTCGCGATGCCCTCGGTGTACGAGGGCTTCGGCATGGTTGCAGCCGAAGCAATGAGCCACGGGTTGCCGGTGATCGTTCCCCGGCGGAGCGGCGTGGCCGAGATCGTGAGCCAATTCGGAGCCGGCATCGTCATGGACGGGCCAGACATCACTGACCTGACTGCGGCCCTGGTGAAGTTCGATGTCGAGCGGGACGCATGGCCCGCATACAGCCGGAACGGTATCGCTGCGGTCGAGGAGAAGCTGACCTTCCGCGCCTACGGCTCAAACCTCAGGAAGCTTTACGCGTCCCTGGTCTGACCTCCGCGTCAATCTGGCTGAGTCCCCCCTGATGCCAGTGCCGAAGCGTAGACCGCCTCGAGAGCGTCGAGATAAACCGCGCGCGAGTGGAGGCTCGCCGTCGCCTCGCGGCCGCCCTCCGAAAACCGGTTCCAGGCATGCTTGTCGGAGTAGAGGGAAGCGACCGCCTCCGCCAGGCCCCGTGGGCTCTCCTCACGGCTGAAAAGACCGGCGTCGGCGTCGGCGACGTACTCGGCGAGTCCGCCCCTGAGGTAGGAGACCACCGGGGTTCCTTCGGACATCGCTTCGAGACCGACCAGACTGCCCGGTTCGTTCCAGAGCGAGGGCATGACGCAGACCCGGGCATTGCTGAGAACGCTCCTGCTCTCGGTGTTCTCCACAAAACCCGGGTAGGCGAGATTTTCAAGCTCGGCGGCTGCGGCAGTGACCCGGTCGGCCAGCGGACCGTCGCCGGCCACGGTGAAGGGGATATCGGGGCTCAGCTTCGCCGCCTCCAGGACATGCTCTATACCCTTCTCGGGGCTCAGCCGCCCGACGAAGACCACGCCCGACCTCTGCTCGAAAGGGACCGGCGCAAACCGGGCCGGCTCGGTGAAGTTGGGGATGACCGTCATCTCAATCCTGCCGAGTTCAAGGTAGCTCTGCGCCAGGTCCCGGGAAACCGCTATCCAGCGAGAGACTCGCGGCTTGTGAATGGAGCGACGGACCAGCATGGTCGCGCTGTTGAGGGCCCGGTACGAGGGCCTGCTTTCTTTTCGGTCCCAGAGGCCGCCGCTCGAATCCACCGCGCTGGCCGATACGAACTCAAAGTCGTGGGCGGTCTGGATAACCGGAACCCCGTGCCGCGCCGCAATCACTACCGGAGCGACCGAGAGCTGCACGTAGGCCTTGTGCACATGAACGACGTCGGGTCGGTACGCACGCATCAGGCGTTCCATGGCCGCCGCGGCATGGGGATTCCAGATCGCCCAGCGCGCCGCCGTGAGCCGCTGCTTCGCGGTCAGCCGGTCCCGGCTCTGCGCGTCCACGGCATGAGGCACGAACTCCCCCGACGTTTCCACGTTCTGATCGGAACGGGTCGCCAACCAGCGCACCTCGTGGCCGCGCTCACGCAGTCCTTCGCTCAACTCGAGGCAGTGGAGATCAGCCCCGCCGGTGACCCTCGCGAAGTTGTTGACCATCAGCACCCTCATGGCGAGGAACCTTTCAAAGGCGACTTCGCGAAACCGAGGCTCTGGCGATGCCGAGGGCCCGCTTGAACGCCGAGGGCCGGTCGAAGACGACAGCAAAGTTGCTGGCATCGAGTTCCGGGCTCGGCTCGACCGAACCGGGGTGGTGGAGCTCGCCGATTGATTCGGTCGGGATCCGGCCGAGGCCTTTGTAGTCTTTCCAGCCCTTGGTGTGGGATGCGTCGGCACCGAAGCCTATGTTTCGGACCAGGTTGACCGCCGGATAAACCGCCAGGCCCTGTTGACGCCAGACCGAAAATGTCCAGCCGTAGTCCCAGGTATTGAACTCGCCGTCGAAGTACCGGCTGTAGGTGTCAAACCAGTAGGCCTCCTCCCTCGGTGACGAAAAGGTCGGCCTGATCGCCTCGAATTCCAACTCGAAGTCGGAGCTGATCGAAGAGTAGTGGGCCCAGGCGTCCCTCCAGGTGGCCCATCCCCAGATGTGGGGGAACCTCGAGAAGAAGTAGCTCGCCTCCAGGTCGAGGTCGGGCAGGAAGCAGTTGCCGCCTATGTGCATGATCCGCTCGTCATCCCGATACCGGTCAAGCAGCGTTTCGCAGTATTCAAAGAAGCTCGGGTCGGCAAGGCAGTCGTCTTCGATGATTATGCCCTGCTCCTCCTGCTCGAAGAACCAGGTGATGGCCGAACTCACCGCGACCCGGACTCCCAGGTTGTCCTCCCTGAACAGAGTCTTCACCTCGCAGTCCCAGTCGATTCCGTCCGTCACGAGGCGGCGGGTGGCTTCGGTAAGGTCGCGCTCCTTCGAGCGGCCGGCCCGCGGGCCGTCGGCCGCGATGTAAAGACGCGGCGGTCTAGCTTTCCGGATCTGCTCGAAGACCTGGGCCGTTGAATCGGGACGGCGGAAGATCAGTAGTAGGACCGGAGTGTTCAAGGTTTGCTGGTGATCAGGGCGCGGCTCGCCGGCCGCCAGAAGGCATCAGCCGAAAGGAGGCTGGAGGTAGTCCTTTATCGGCTTGAGCGGGAACGGTAGCGATTTGGGCTGCCCCAGGGTCACCGCCGGGCCACCTATGACCTGGGCCTGGACGGCCCCCTTGTTGCCCTTGCCCTTGCCGGTCCTGATGAAGACGTTGAACACGCCGCTGGCCCCCGAGCGCAGGGTCCTGATTTTCTGCCAGTTGCCGTTGAGGCCGTAGCGGATCACGACCGTTGCTGCGCTGCCCGCCGGGGTTTTGCCCCAGACGGTCAGGCCGGAGTTCTTGCGGTAAGAAACGAGGGGGAAACGGAAGGCGCCTAGGATCGGCTTGGGCCGGTCCGCGGCCATGGTCTTGCCCCTGAAGTAGAGCCCGGATTCGATGGTCTGGCTGTAGGGAAGACCGGGCGCCCTTTCCCAGTCACGCAGCGAGAGCCAGAAGAACTTCGATACGCCGGCCTTCCAGGCTACGTACATGGCTTCCGGCACCCACTTCATGAGGGTGCGCATTGACGCCGCTCCCGGATCCGGCCGGTTCGAATCCCAGCTGAACTCGGTCACCCAGAGTTCGGGGATCGCCGGCCTCGAATCGATCTTGCCGTAGCGGCTTGCCGCCTGGATCACCTTCCTGACATCGGGCAGATCGCCGAGCGAGACATCGTCCGGTCCGGAGGACTCATGGGTCGGCCCGCCGGTCGTATAGGGGTTGTTCGCCCAGATGTCAAACTTGGTCTGCACGGTGCATCCCCGGATCGGCTTCGGATTCGATCGCCCTTCGAGGCAGAGCAGCCTTCGCATGAAGTCGAGAGGGCCGAGCCCACCAGGGCGCTCAAGCGGCGCGAGGCCTCCACCGACCACCAGGTTGCTCGGGTTGGCGGCCCTCACCCGGTTCGCGAATTTGTTGAGCATCGTCCGGTAGAGGCCGGGAGAGACCTTCCTGCCATTCCTGAACTGAGGCAGAAAGTAGATGAAGAGGTTCACTTCGTTCCACGCTTTCCAGTACCGGACCCTGGGCTGCGGACCGGAGCCGTCGTAACGCTTGGCGGCCGCCTCGGTGAAATCGGCGAACATCTCCGGGTCGGGGTCGCAGATCCCCTCGCGCGCGGTCTTGCATCTCTCGGCCCACTCGGGAGCTTTGTAGACCGAAGCGAGGACACGGAGCCCGGACTCAGTCGCATTGTTGATCGCGAAGTCGTACTCGGACCAGTTGTAGTTCGGGTCGTCGGGGTCGGTCGGATCCCAGGAACCGGGCTCGACTTTCGGCGCCACGGCTGACCATTCGATGATCACCCTGGTGAGGCTTGCTCCTGCCTCCTTGATTCGCTCGTACCCCAGCTTTTCCGATCGCGCTGCGTCCGGGGTCGTCACGCCGGTCTCGAGCGGTCTCGCCGCGCTCGCGGCCGCAGGAATAACCAGTGCCATAAGCACAGGCAGCAGCAAGCCGAGACAAAGCCTTCGCACAATCATTTTTCAGCCCTGAAGCCGGGTGCTGTCTTGCCTGCGGCGGTATGCCAGAACGGCGACTGCCGCCGCGATGAGAAGCAGGACGATCGGGAAGCCGAGCCCGAGGCTGGAAGATTCGACCGCAGCCGGCACGCTCTGAACCTGTTCGCCTCCGGCGGCCGCCTGAGCCTGGTTGCCGGACTCGCCTCCAGGCGCGTCTCCCGCCTGACCTCCCGTCGCTCCTCCGCCTGAATCTCCGTTTCCTCCACTTGGCCAGACGCTTCCCCACGGGAGGAAGCCCCCGCCACCCGGGATGAAAACTCCGCCATCGGTAGTGAAGCCTCCGGCACCGGTGCTGGGTGAGCCATTAGGGACGGGTCCGCCACCAGGGCTGGGTCCGCCTCCGGGGGTGGGTGGCTGTTCGGTGTATTGATCGACGACATTTGGTGTTGCAACCGCAGAACTCGTGAAAGTTGCGCAGAGGGCAACGGCCAGTAGGGCGACGATCGGAGCGGGCAGCCTCATCCTGCTAACGGTAGCGCAAACGCGATCGCCACATGAGCACCTGCACATAAGCGCCTGCATTCGATGTCAGGCTCTGGTCGGTGGCCGGCTGGCCGCCTGCGGCAGGCCCGCTTGGGATCGACGGCGCCGGCATTTCGGCTAGCGTTGCCCTGGTAACCAGCGCCTCCGGTGCGCCCGAGCGTAATCGAGCCGGGCGCCTGTGGCTGGAGCCGGGCGCCTGCGGTTGGCCGCGTCGCCGGATGCGCCGGATCGACAAGGGAGTGAACCGGATGAATGGCAGTGCCGATAAGCCGGGTCCGAAGATTCAGATCTGGTCGCAAAACTACGAGCCTGAACCCCAGGGGATCGCCCCGATCGTAAGAACCGTCGCGAAGGGCCTTGCCGACCTTGGGGACGAAGTGAAGGTGGTCACCTCGCACCCTCACTACCCCGAGCCGGCCTGGGGCACACGAATCAGGCCCTACCGGGAGAAGCGGGACGGAATCGACGTTCTGCGCCTGCCGATCTGGGCCGGCAGAAACTCCGGCATGGAGCGAATCCGGCAGGAGATCAGCTCCACGGCGGCTGCCGGCCTTGCCGCCCCTTTTCTGCCGCCGTCGGATGTGGTCGTCGCTGTGTCGCCTTCGCTTCCCGGCCTTTCCGCGGCGATGTTTTACTCCCGGATGCGACGGATTCCGTGGATCCTCTGGCTTCAGGACATCGTCACCGACGGCGCCGTGACCACGGGGGAGCTGTCCGACAGCCACCCTGCTCTGAAGGCTGCAAGAGCGTTCGAAACCAGGGCCTACGCCTCGGCCGCGCACGTGCTCGTGATCTCGGGCGCCTTCAGGTCGAGGCTTCTGGAGCAGGGGGTTCCGGAGGAAAAGATCACCCTCGTCTACAACCCGATGACCAGGGAGCCGTCGGACACGCCCTTTGCCGCCCGCAAGCTCAGTGCGCCTCCGAGAGTGCTGGCAATGGGGAACGTCGGGCGCACCCAGGGTCTCGAGGCGATCGTCGAAGCCTTTCAGGCCGACCCGGCGCTTGCCGAAATCGACGCCGAGATCCTGATCGCCGGCAGCGGCGTCGCTCTGGAGTCAGTTCGAGAGAAAGTTGCGAGCCCACGGATCCGGATGCCGGGTGTGGTCGGCGCCGGGACCCTGGACGGTTTGCTCGCGAGTTCTCACCTGGGCCTGGTCAGCCAGAAGCAGGGCCTGCGCGAGTTCAACCTGCCGTCGAAACTCATGAACTACATGTCTTTCGGAGTTCCGGTGATCGCCTCCGTTGAGGCAGAATCGGAGACAGCCCGCATCGTCAGGGAGTCCGGCGCCGGCTGGGTGACGGACCCGGCCCGGCCCCAGGATTTCGCCGAGCAGGCGGGGCGCGCTTTGGCCGATCCGGCCGCACTTGAGCGCGCCTCGGCCGCCGGCATGGAGTACGCAAGAAGGGAGTTCGACCCCGCGGCGGTCTCCCGCTCGATCAACGAAGTCGTCCTGCGCGTGACCCGCGGTGGCTGACAGGCGCAAATCCACGAACCCTCGCGGCCCGGATTCGCGATGGAGCAGCCTGGTCAGCTTCGACTCGATTCCCGTGTTCGCGCGGGGACCCAGCGCGCTCACCCTGGCGACCACGGTGGTCTCCCAGGGTCTGCTGGTAGTCAGCGGGATCATTGCCGCCCGGGCACTCGGGGTGGAGGGTCGCGGAACCCTGGCGCTGCTCTGGCTGGTGCCTCTGTCAATCGTCCTGCTCGGCGGGATCGGGATCCCCCAGGCCACCACTTATTACGTGGCCAGGGAGAAGCGGAACCCGGCGGCTGTAGTCGCCATGTCGGTCAAGCTGACCATCGCGATCGCGGCCGTGCTGCTGGTCGCCTACGGCACGGGCCTGTTCCTGATCGGTGACGTCGGCGGCGATTTCTCCTCCACTGACGCTCTGCTCAGCATCTGCCTGATCCTGCCGTTTCTGTGGCTCAATCTCGGAATCGCCGTCCTGCTCGGGATGGAGAGCTTCGCGGCCTTCAACCTGGGCCGGTTCATCGCGCCCCTGCTCTACGCCCTGAGCACGGCAGTCCTGCTGGCGGCCGGTGGCGCGACACTGACCGCCCTCCTCGCGGCTTCACTCGCTTCGTTCGCGGTGGGTGCAATCATCACCTGGATACTGGTGCTGCGACGAAACCTGCCGGGCCAGGGGCCGGCCGATACGAATAGCCGCAAGATCGCCTCCTTCGGACTCCGGGGGGTGGTCGGGAGCACTTCCACCATCACTGATGTCAGGGCCGACCAGCTGCTCGTCGGTGCACTCATGGACGCCCGGGCACTGGGCATCTATGTGGTCGCCATCGCCTTCTCGAATCTGCCGCGCTTCGTCGCCCAGAGCTTCGGCTCGGTTGCTTTTCCCAGGATTGCATCGGCCGACAGCGAGGCTGCCCGGTGGGCGACCACGATCCGGGCCGCGAGGATCGGAGTACTCGCGATTGCCGCTTTCACCGCAGCGCTGATTGTTGCCCTTCCGGTGCTGATTCCGCTGCTCTTCGGCGACGAGTTCCGCGACGCGATCGGCGTCGGCCGCATCCTCCTCGTTGCGGCCTTCTTCCTCTCGACCCACCGGCTCCTGACCGAGCTCGCGCGCGGTCTCGGGCACCCCGGATACGGCTCGATCACCGAAGTGCTCAACGGCCTGGTCTTCTTTGCCGGTGTTCTGGTCTTTGCTACACCGGCCAGCGAAAACGGGATCGCCCTGGCCGTGCTTGCCGGCGGCATCGCCAGCTCGCTGCTGCTGTCCCTTCTGCTGATCCGGCTGAAGCGCCTGCCGCTTGACGAAGGTAGGGTCGAGCGATGAGTGGCGACCCCCAGAGCGAGCACTATGGACAGGACTACGACTACCTGAACGAATCTCCGCACCTCAAGCACCGCCACCTCTACGATGGCCTGACCTCTGGCGTTGCGCGTTCGATCGAGGCTTCGCGCTCCACCGGCTCTGCGCTGGAGGTCCTCGAAATCGGTGCCGGGGACGGGTCGATCACGGAAGCCCTGCTCGCCCGTGGCTACGCGGTTACGGCAACGGACATGTCCTCAGAGTCGATCGAGTCGATGAAGCGCCGGTTCAGGTTCGATGAGCGCTTCCGAGCCGTGCTTGACCCCGGGGATCTGAGCGCTCTGGCGGGCGCCCGGTTCGATGCCGTACTTTTCGCAGCCGTACTCCACCACATTCCCGACTACATCTCGTCGGTAGAAGACGCGGCCGGCAGTCACCTCCGCGAGGGCGGATCCCTCATTTCCATTCAGGATCCACTCTGGTACCCGAGGATGGAGGCGCGGACGAAGCGCGTCTCCGACGCGGCCTACATGAGCTGGCGGCTGACCCAGGGCGAGTTGCTCAGGGGAGTAAAAACCCGCTTGCGTCGCCGGTTCAGGGGCCTGAGCGAAGAGGCGGCCGGGGACGCGGTCGAGTACCACGTGGTCCGGGACGGGGTCGACGAAACGGCCATCTCGTCTCTGCTGCGCGAGCGCTTCGCCGAGGTTGAGACGCTGTGCTACTGGTCCACCCAGGGAAGGCTCCAGCAGCGGCTCGGCGAACGGCTCGCACTGCTTAACACCTTTGCCATCTTCGCAACCGGCTTTCAGGGGCCTGACGGTTCGGCCTGAGCCTTCACGCCGGCGAGCGGCTCCGGCTGCGACCGGACCAGGACCGCCATCGAGAGCACGAGCGCGGCCGGCAGATAGAGGTAGCGGTCGACAAGGTCGGGCGAGACCAGTCCCATCACCAGGTAAGTCAGGATCGATACTGCGAGGGCGATCAGCAGGTCCAGGCGCGGGCCGGAAACCCTGCGCCTGAGAGCAACTATCTCCCTCAGGTAGCCGAAGATGACAAGCAGGTAGCCGATCAGGGCCAGCAGGCCTCCCGAAAGGAGGAGCTGGAGATAGATGTTGTGCGAGGTCTCGATCCACTCGTATCCGTAGCCGATCAGGGGGCGGTCGAGGATGTGGTCAACTGACTCCTCGATGTACTGCCACCGGATCGAATCGCTCGTCTCAGCCGCCGAGCTTCCGGGGTCCAGGCGGCTGAAACCGGCGATCCCGCCGCCGGAGCCTTCCCCGTCGTCGCTCCCGGGTACAGATTGCGAGACCGGAACCCCCGGGATCGGGACCGCCTGGACCGGAACCACAAAGGCCAGCAGAAGCGCAACCGCCAGGCCGGCCGCATAGCCGGAAAGCACCCTGTAGTTCAGGCTAAGGGCCACTTTGCGAATCCGCGGGTTGAGGGCCAGCGACAGGACAACAACCATGGCGATACCGATCAGACCGGCGCGGCTGCCGCTCAGCAGAATCGCGATCAGAAACAGGACGCACAACGGAAGGTTCAACAGCAGCCCGCGGACCGAAGTCATGCGGCCGAGTACAAGGGGCAGGCAAAGCACGACGGTCAGGGACAGAATGTTGGGATGCCCGGTCAGGCCCACGTAGCGGGGAGGCTGGCTGATCAGAGCACCGGTCACTTCGTCCGAGTTTGCCGCGAGGGAGGTCTGGATCGAGGTTCCGGCGTAGGCGTCGATAAGGGCCGCGGCGCAGCTCACGGAAACCCCGAGGATGAATGCCCTTGCGAGAAGATCGATCGCCGACCAGCGGGTGACGATGATGCTCACCACGACGGGCAGGACGACCGCGGCGATGAGCAGTCTGGCTCCGGTCGTCAGAGAGGAGCCGTAACTCAGGCCGTCGAAAGAGGTGACCAGCGCGTCGACGCTGGCCGGCGGGAAGACCTGCACCACGAGAATGCTGAGCGCCAGGATCGCGCCACCACTCCAGATCCACGGCGACGACAACGGCAGCCGGGGTCGCAGGGCAAGCAGCAGCAGGGCCAGCAGCGAGGCCAGGGTCAGAAGGATGTCGCCGACGGTGACGCTGCCGCCCAGGCGCAGAGAGGTCATCGGGGTGGCCAGAAACGCGGCCACCAGGATCCACTCGCCCCCGCGGGAAATCAGTCGCGAGAGCCTCTCCCTGCTTCGCTCCGTTGAAACAGGACCCTCGGGTGAGACATGCGCGTTCACTTGCCCGCCATTCTACAGCCGGATCGTGCCGACGACTTCAACCGTCGCCGGATCCCGTAGCTCGCAGTTCGGGCAGCGTCGACTTGCTGTTGAGGGCCCTTGCCCGCTCGAGCGCACGGTCAGCCAGGTCCGACGATGACTTACGGAGCAACTGCGAGTAAACCAGCCAGTTGCGCCAGTTTCCCTCTTCGCGGTCGATCGCCTGCCTGGCGATTTCGACCGCCTCCTGGTGGCGGCCGAGCAACTCGAGTACCTGAGCCTCCTGAATCCGGGGGGACGCAGCGAAAGGCTGAAGGTCCACCGCCCTCTCGGCCTTGCCGAGCGCACCCTCGAGATCACCCTCCCGCACCAGCCTCTGGCTGGACTCAAAAGCCTGGTTGCCGAGCATCGGCACCGCAATAACAGCGATCGCGAGCAGTGAGCCGGCGACCGCGGCGATGCGCAGGCCCGCATTCCACGACTGCCCGGAAGCACCGGGCGGATCTGTTTGCTCCAACGTGTCCTGGCTGCGGGACATCTGCCGGGCGGACGAGATCTCCGGGCCGAGTACAGCGGCTACAAGCGCGAAGAAAGCCACGGGCAGCACGGTCAACTCCCAGGCCCAGTCGACTCCGGCCGCAACCGCGAATGCCACCATACCGGCGGTGGCCGCCGCCAGCGGGGCCCTGAACTGTTCGCGGCCCGGCCGCAGCGAAAGCCGTACGCACCAGGCGATCGGACCGAGCACGAGGAGCAGGACCAGCAGGAACCCCAGCGGGCCCATCTCGGCCAGAGCCTCGAAATAGATGCTGTGGGCGTCACGCACGAACTGCTCCCCGCTGCCCTCCCGGGCCCACCAGTACTCGAAGGCACCGGGGCCGATCCCGGTCAGCTTCTCCGACGAGGCCGCGTCGAAGGCCGAATCCCAGACGAGGTACCGCTCACTGCTGTTTACCGTGGAAAAGCGGCTGACTGTGCTCTCCTGGACGGGCTGTTTGAACCCGGACCACTGGTCCGACAGGAATCCGCTGAAAAGGCCGACGAGGAGGACCACCAGGACGAGTGCTGCTGCAACCCCTCCGGCCAGCCAGGTGCTCCGGGGACTGACCTCCGGGACCCTCACCCTGCCGCGCTCGAGCAGGTTGGTGACGAGGTACTGGAGACCGGCAACCCCGATCACGACCACGACACAGATCCACAGCATCTCGATCCCCTGGGAGGCGGATGTGTCACCGAGGATCAGGTCCCGCACCTCGGGTCGTCGATTGACCATGACGATCAGGGCGAGCGAGCCGAGAGCGGGCACGATTGACGTGAGCGCAAGCCGGAGTCGCTCGGGAGAGAGCAGAATCAGGGCAAGCACCGCGAAGAGCGCCGCAGCCGATCCTCCGCGCGAGGCGGTCATGAAGGTGGCGAGGATGACCAGCGGGATGGCGGCGGCGGCAAGCGACCGCGAGATGGCTTCACGCGCCGAGCCCGCCAGCCAGAGCAGTGGCGCCAGACCGATCGCCATCATGGCGGCCAGGCCGTTCCAGTACTCGAGCGGGAAGTTCAACCTCGCACGCGGGTAGTTCTCCGGCAGAAGCTGGCTCGCTCCGAAGGGCAGCAGGCCGGGGTCGAAGCGATCAACCAGGGCGATCGTCGCCACCAGAGCCGTGGCGACACCGACCGCAGCGAGCGATCGCCGCAAGCCGTCACGACCCTGGATCAGGAGAAGCAGCAGAAAGATGCCGAAGATTGCCAGCGTCCGACTCAGCTCGATCACGCTGCGTTCGACACTTTCGGTCCACGTCAGGGTGGCCAGCGCCGTAAGCGCGACCAGCCCACCGAACAGGCAAACGGCGACCCAGCCCGGCCTGGTCACCCTCAATGAAGGCAGCAACCCGGCAGCCAGGCCGAGCAGGACTGCCCACCAGACGATGATCCCGACCTGACTCCTGAAGATGAGCTCATAGCCGCCGGCCTCAACCGCCAGAGTGAGGATCAGCAGGAATGGAATGCCGAAGCCGACGAGCACCGGAATCCAGGACTCCGGTCGGGACAGCGAAAGCGGTCCGGATCTGCTCCCGGCAGGAGGGGGACGAAGCACGGTGTCACCCCCGGGTGTCGAAGCGTCCTTGTCGTCAGTCGAACTCAGCGGATTCTCCTTTCATCCGTTCCCCGCGAACCGGCTTAAGGGGACCTGGCCGGGCTCAGGCGGGAACGGACTCGGCGTCGGCGGCAGTCTCGGACTTCTCGCCCGTGCCGGTGCCTTCGGGGAAGATGTCGCGCTCAGTGGCCTTGGCCGGGTCAACGTTGATGCCGGGGCCCATCGTGGTGCTGAGCGAGATCGAGATGATGTAGCGGCCCTTGGTCGAAGCCGGCTTGGCCTTGGATATCTCGTCCATTACGGCGGCGTAGTTCTCCAACAGCTTCTGCGCGTCGAACGAGGCCTTGCCGATCGCGAGGTGGACGATCGCCTGGCGGTCGGTCCGGTACTCGATCTTGCCGGCCTTGGACTCGGAGACGGCCTTTTCGACGTCATCGGTGACCGTGCCGACCTTCGGGTTCGGCATCTTGCCCGACGGGCCGAGAACCCGGCCGAGGCGTCCGACGGTCGGCATCATGTCCGGGGTGGCGATGACTACGTCGAAGTCGTCGAAACCCTCTTCGATCTTCGTTGCGAGCTCGTCGGCGCCGACGATGTCGGCTCCGGCTGCTTCGGCGTCACGGGCCTTGTCGCCCTGGGCGAATACGGCTACCTTGACATTCTTGCCGAGCCCGTTGGGCAGGGCGAGGGTGCCACGGAGCTGCTCCTCCGCATGGCGCACGTTGACCCCGAGCCGGACGTGGAGTTCAACCGACTCGTCGAATTTGGCCGAAGCGGTCTCTTTGATCAGGTTGACCGCCTCTGCGGGTGGATAGACATGGTCGCGCTGGACCTTGCCGTACTGCTGGCGGAACCTCTTGCCGTGAGCCATGATTATTTGACCTCCACGCCCATCGAACGGGCGGTGCCCGCGATGATCTTCGAGGCCGCATCCAGATCGTTGGCGTTCAGGTCGGGCATCTTTCGCTCGGCGATCTGCCTGACCTGGGCCTTGCTGATCGTGGCGACCTTGTTTATATGGGGCTCGCCGGAGCCCTTCTTGATGTTGCAGGCTTCCTTGATCAGCACTGCCGCCGGTGGCGTCTTGGTGATGAAAGTGAAGCTGCGGTCCTCGAAAACGGTGATTTCGACCGGGATGATCGTGCCCGAGTCCTGCTGGGTCTGCGCGTTGAACGCCTTGCAGAAGTCCATGATGTTGACCCCGTGCTGGCCCAGCGCCGGACCGACCGGCGGAGCCGGGTTCGCAGCCCCCGCGGGGATCTGCAGCTTGATGAGTGTCATTACTTTCTTAGCCATGGGCCTTCTTTTCGCTAGAGCTTCTTGACCTGTTCGTAGCCGACTTCGGACGGGGTCTCCCGGCCGAAGATCGACACAAGCACTTTGAGCTTGGACTGGTCTTCGTTTATTTCGGCGATCTCGCCGGAGAAGTCTGAAAGCGGGCCGTTGATGATCTTGACCGACTCGCCGATCTCGAACTGGGCCTGGGTGCGCGGACGCTCTGCGGTCTCGCGGTGGAGAAGGCGGTCGATCTCGGGCTTGGTCAGGGCTACGGGCGTGTCGCGAGGGCCGACGAAGCCGGTCACACCGGGGGTGTTCTTGACCAACCCCCAGGCGTTGTCGGTCATCTCCATCTGAACCAGTACGTAGCCGGGCATGGTGCGCTTCTCGACCTGGATCTTCTGGCCATCCTTGATCTCCGAGACCTGCTCGGTGGGCACGATGACCTGGCGCACACGATGGCTCTGCCCCATCGATTCGACCCGATGTTCGAGGTTGTGCTTGACCTTGTTCTCGTGGCCGGAATATGTGTTGATGACGTACCAGCGATACATAAGTTTCCTTGGGGCTAGATGACTCTCTGGACGAGCCAGTTGGCGATGAGGTCGGCTATACCGAGGTAGACCGCCGCGACGATCACGAAAACCAGAGTGACGGCCGTGGCCTGGACCAGGGTATCCCGGTCGGGCCACTGGACCCGCTTGAGCTCGGCGATACAGGAGGAAAGGAAGGCGATGACTCCGCCGCGCTTGCGCTGGCCCTTGGCCTGTTTCTCGCGCTTGGCGAGCAGCTGCTCTTCCTGTCGCTTCTGGTCGGCCTTGCGGCGTTTTTCGGATTCTTTCTGCTTGCGTTTCTCTTCTCTTGAACTCAGCCCCTTGGGGGCGTCGGGCGTTTCGAGGTCCTTTTCGGGCGCGCCGGCGGCGATGCCGGCCTCGACCGCCTCGATCTCGGCGATGTCGCCGGACTTGGGCACCTGCGTATCGTGCTGCGCCTGCGATTCAGCGTCGCGCCTGGCGGCCGCTTCGGCCTCGCGCGCCTTCTTCTCAGCCTTGCGTTGTGCCCGGGACTTGGCCACTACCGCGTTTCCTTGTGCGGCTGGTGGTCTCCGCACCAACGGCAGTACTTCCGGACCTCGATCCGGTCCGGTGTATTGCGCTTCGACTTATTCGTTTGGTAATTGCGACGCTTGCATGACTCACATGCCAGTGTCACCGCGATGCGCGCATCTCCGCGTGCCATATTTCCTCATTGCTCCGAGCGGTGCCTTTACAAAATAAAACCTCGGCCAAAGGGCGAGGCGACCCAGAAGAATAGCGGTTAAGCGGTCCGGGCGGTTGCTCGTGTCCGGCCGGGCTGCTAGGTGCTCTCCAGGGCCCTGAAAAGCGCCGGACCCGCCGGAGAATGCTCTCGCGGCGGGCCCGGTAAAACGGCTGTGTCGGCCTTACTACTTGATCAAGGTGACGTGACCGACGTACTCCTGCTTCCTCGGGCCGTCGCCGGTCTTGTAGGAAGTGCTGATCTGGAAGCGGGCCTTCTTGCCCTTGCTGGGTTTCCTGGTCTTCTTGATCTTCTTTGTCGCCACCCTGAACCTGACCGTGGCGCTCTTGCCGGCGTCGATCGAGGCGACGGTCACACAACGCTGGGCCTTGCCCCTGACCAGCCTGGTCGGGCTCTTCAGGCAGACCTTGACTCCGGTGGCAGCTGCGTCACCGGTGTTGGGAACGCTGACCGTCAGGTTGACCGGCTTGCCGGACTTGACTCTCTTCGGTGCCTTGACCTTCGGCTTGGCGATGATCGGCTCGCCCGCGCTTCCCTTTTCGAGGGCGAAGTCCAGGGCGATCGCGATGTCGCTTCGAGGCAGCTCGAGCAGGCCGTTGACCGTGCCGCCGAGTGCGCCACAACCGGCGCTCACGGTCGGGAAGGTGACCGAGGGTGAAGACACGGTCGCCGTCTTGGCGGTTTCGTCGTAGGTGCCGGCGAGGTCGAACTGGATCGGCCTGAGGAAGCAGTCGGCGTCCGGACCGATCAGCGGGATCGTGCCGAGCAAGGCCTCCAGCTTGGCCTGGACCGGCAGGTTGAACGACGCCGCGCCGCCGCCGTTCGGCAGGCTGCCTGATCCCGGCCCAGTCGCCTGGATTGAGATCTTGACCGTAACCTGGCCGATGCCGGGCGCGTCGAGAGTCTGTTCGATCGGCAGGAAGTTGACTCCGGCCTGGGGGACTGCCCAGGCACCGTTCTCGAACAGGCTGCCGTCCATGATCAGCTGGCCACCTGGCAGCGGGACCGTGCCGAGGGCGGCAAGACTGAGGCTGCCGCCGGTCAGCGACGCCTTGATCGGCACGCTGTTGCCGGTCGGCTCATCGGCGATCACGGTCCAGTTCGCCTCGGCCGGGGTCGCGTCGACCATGTTGCTGGTGTTGCGGGCCTGGACCGCGAACGAGTGGCCTCCCAGCGGCACACCGGTCAGGTTGACCGGGCTGGTGCAGGCGGCGAAGGCAGCCAGGTCGAGCTTGCACTCGAAGGTCGCCGTGGGATCGTCGCTGGAGAACGCGACCGTCGCGGTTCGTGCCGTTGTGGTCGCCGCCGGCTTGCTGCTGATGGTCGTCTCAGGCTTGAAGAGAACCGTGTCCGTCCGGCTTACGGTGTTGTCAGAATCGTCCGAGTCACCCTCGGTCTCCACGGCGTAGTCAACCGTGATCGAAGGGGCGTTCGACCGGCTGGGCTTGAGGTCGATCCTCAGGGCCGGCACGGAGGCCGCCGCCGGAATGACGTCGCTGCGGTCGCAGACCACCGTGCGCACCGGTCCGGCGGGCAGGGCACATGCCCAGCCGCTGCCGTAAGGCGGGGTATCCGACCACTGGACGCCACCAGGCAGCGGAACCCTGACGGTTACCGGTCCGGTCGTTGCCGCCGTGCCCTCGTTGGTGATGTTCACCAGGCGCGGTGTGACGACGTCCGCCTCGAGGTTCGCAATCGGCGCGGACAGCGCCGCCGAAAGGTCGATGCCGCTGAGGTCCGACAGCGCGAACGCGGTGTCGTTCGGCCGGTAGACATCACCCGGCGAAGCAATCCTTGCGAGGGTGCCGGTCTGTGTCTGGTCGGTCGGCACGACCCGGACCTGGGCGTTCAGTGTGGACGCCTCTCCGGGAGCCAGTTCCGAATCGAGCACGCAATCGAAGTTGGCATCCTGCCCGATCGAGGACAGCTGCTGGCTGCAGTCCCAGTCATCGGTCGAGTTGGAGGCAAACGGTTCCAGTCCGGGCGCCATGGTCACCTTGAGGGTCACCGAGGGCGAACCGCTGGTCGATTCGGTTCCGATGTTCCTCACCTGATAGGCGATCGAGCTGATGTCACCCACCCGCATGTCTGCCGGCTGGTCGATGCTGACCTCGACATCTGCCGAAGCGACGATGATGATTGGCCCGTCCGCCGTGTTGTTGAGCGGGTAAGGGTCACTCGGGTTGCTCACGGTCGCGGTCGAGTTCCGGGTGCCGGCGGCATTGACCGGCACGTCGAAGCTGACCGTAATGTCGGGGGTCGCAGAACCTGCGGGAACAGGCGAGATCCGGTTGCAGGTGAGGTCCTGACCCGCGGTCTGGCAGTTCCAGCCGGGGCCCGTTCCGACGACGTTGCTGAAGGGGGTGCTCACCGTCTCGGTAACCGTGGTGGTACCGGTCGAAGCGACGTTGCCCACGTTCTGTACTGCGAGCGTGTACTGGCCCGTGAGACCCGCCTTTATCGAGCCCGGGACATGAGCCTTCGAAATGCTCAAGTCAACCTTCTGCAGTGTCTGGTTGAGCGAAACGTCGTTGTCTGCGAGACGCTCCGGTGCCTCGCCGCTGGTCCGCACCGTAACTCCGGTGAGCCAGCTTGCCGGGGCGGAGGCTGCGACGTTGGTCCGCAGCTTGAGCGAGGGCGCAGCGGCACCGGCCGGGATGCTGGGGGCACGGTTGCAGGTGATCTGCGTACCCGAGCCCGGTGAAGAACAGTTCCAACCCACGATGGTGGACCCGGTGGGCCTGTAGGCCACCGACGGTGCGAGCGGGACGGTGACCACGGTGGTTGCCACCGTTGCCGCCGAGCCGTTGTTGCTCACGTCGATCGAGACCTCACCGATGCCGCCGGCACGAGGCTGGATCGAAACGCTCGCGGTTGTCCCGAGGTCGATCCGGGTGACTGCGGTCGAATCCTCAGAGCGGTTGTTCGGACTGCGGTCGACGCTGTTGTCCTTCTCCGTGGAGATTTCGGCAACGTTGAGTGAGGGGTCGACCGCGGGATCCGTGACCGCGACCGGGATTTCGATCGTCGCGGTCTGGCCGGCGAGCATCGCCGAGCCGGACGGAGAGGGCGCTTCAAGCACACAGGTGACCAGGCGGTCAACCGCGCTGCAGGTCCAGCCCGGTCGGTCGGTGAAGATGCCACCGACATCCGGAGCCATTCCGACCGGGAACTGGTCGGTGACCGTCACCGGCTGCCCCGGCAAGGTGTTGAAGATGCCGACGTTTCGGATTTTCAGCGAGTACTGCTGGGTGGTGCCGACCCTGAAGACGGACCCGTGCGTGGATTCGATCGAAAGGTCTACCGATACGGCCTTGGTCGTCGCGGTGGCCGAGTTGTTGGCGTTCACCGGGTCGTCCGCAGAGACCGCACGGTTGTCCCGGGACGTGTCGACGGTCGCGGTGTTGACAACCTCACCGGCGTCTGCCGCCGCGTCAAGCACATCAACCTTGACGCTGATCACAGCCGCGGCACCGCCGGCAGGGATGGTGGAGCTGAGGACACATGTGACCTGCTGGCCACCGACGACCGAAGCCGAGCAGTTCCAGCCGCCTCCGGTGGCACTGCGCAGCTTGAGTTCGGGCGGCAGGGTGTCCAGCACCGTCACCGGCCCGACCGTGTCGGCGTCACCCACGTTGGAGACGCTCAGCCTGTACTGGCCTTCGAGCCCGACGCTGAACGAGCGCACGGCGGTCTTGGTTATGGCCACATCGAGCCTCTCCACGCCGGTGGAAACCGAAGACGGGTTATTCGGCGCGTAGGCATCGACGGCGTTCGAAAGTGCGGAGTCGATGGTTGTCGACGGGTAGGCACCGTGGTCCACAACGAGCTGGACCGTGAGGTCGGGCGCCGATTCTCCGTCGGCGAGGTCAGCCGCATAGAAGCAGTCGACATCGGAGCTGGCCGGGACAGTGGCCGCGCAGTCCCAGCCGGTTCCACTTGCTGAAGAGACCGTGAGCCCGGCCGGAAGCGTGCTGGTGACCGCGGTCGGTCCGACCGTATTGACCACGGATTCGTTCGTGACCTTCAGGGTGAGGGTGCCCGGATCACCGACGATGAAGTCAGCGCTGACCGAGCTCTCGAGAGCGAGGTCCGGCAGGACCAGAACCGTGATGTCGTCGGTGTCGGTATTGCTGCCGCCGAAGGCGTTGGTGTCCGCCTGGGCGTTCACCGTGGCGGAAGTCACGACGGTGCCGGTGGCCGTGCGATCGACCTTGGCGACGATCGTGAAGGCCGGCGCAGCCGAGTTGGCCGCGATCACCGAACTGCGGGTGCAGGTGACGTCCTGAGGTGTGGGCCCGGAGACGCAACTCCAGCCGGGCCCGCCGGAGCCCGCATTCCTGAACGAAACCAGCGGCGGCAGGGTGATGCTGACCGTCGAGCTGCCTACAGTCGCGGCGTCACCGACATTGCTCACGTTGACCGTGTGGGCGACGGTGCCGTTGGCGACCACATCACCGCTGTGGGCAATCGCCACCGTCAGGTCGGTCTTCTTCACCGGCACCACGGCGGTCGCGGAGTTGTTGCTCGCGTTGGGGTCACCCGACTGGACGGCGTTGACCGTGCTCGAAAGCGGGTTTGACGCTGCTGCTCCAACATCGAGATTCAGATCGAGGTTCGAAGATGCTCCGGCGGCCAGCGCTCCGGTCGGCAGCGTGCAGGTCACGGTCGGGGCGGAGAATCCGCAGCTCCAGGGAGCCGCCGCACCCATCGAGACGAAACTGGTGGCGGCCGGGATGCTGGTGGTGACGACGATCGGCTGGGTGTTGGCCCTGGTCGCGCTGGTATTGCTTACCACCGAGCGAAGCGTGCCCGGGGAACCACCACGGTACTCGCCCCCCAGAGCACTGGTGCTGACCGCTATGTCAGTCGAGGGAACAACCTCGATCGTGCGTGTCTTGATGTCGATGTCGCCGTCGACATCCCTGGCCCGGACGCGGATGGTACGGATGCCGGGCGTCGGGAAAGACATCGGCTGGACGGCCGTGTTGGTGAACGATCCGAAGGTTCCGGTGCCGAGGTCGAAGGCGTAGCGCCCTCCGGCATTGGGCCCGGCAGAGAAAACTGAGCTGCTCGCGTCAATGGTTGCCGGAACGGTTGTCGGCAGGGTCGGGGTCTCGGTCGAAGGCCAGGTCGGAGTGGAGACTCCGGGCGCAGTGAAGTTGGACTTCACACCCTTCTGGACAATTGCGTTCGGACCGACCCTTGAGCCGCCTGCGATGAACTTGAAGTCGAGCACCGCGGTGCTTCCACCCACGTCGGAAGGCAGGCCGACCTGGTCGTTAAGGGGCCCGTTGGCCAGGCCCAGCGGACCGCAGCCGGTGGCCGCAATCGCGCGCAGGGAGTCGTTGCCGACGCGGAAGCTGCCGGCGTCCCTGGGGACGAAGTCGTAGCCGATGCCGCCGGGCTTCGGACCTGATTCCCAGACGCCGGGCTCGTCGGTGTACGGTCCACCGGGCTGGAGGCCGCCAGCGAAGCCGGTAGCCGGGTCCGGCAGGAAGCTAGCCTGGTAAATCGAGCTTGCGTCTGGAAAGACACCGTTGTGGGTCCGGCCGTCGATGTCGATCGGACTTCCGGCGCTGCCGACGAAGCAGGAACCACCGAGACTGACGCCCTGGGCGGAACCGGTGCCCTGGATCCTCAGCTGCACACGGAAGTCGACGCGGCCGGTCAGGGGGTCGATTTTTCCTGTGGCCGGAGCGGTCGGCAGCAGGGTCAGGTTGACCGTATCCGGGGGGATGTCGAAGCTGAGCGGCGGGAACACGATCTGGGACTGGGGCACGAAGATGTTGCCGGCGGAGTCGATCGTTCCACGGAAGGACGGACGGGAGAGACCCAGCTCCTCGAAGTTGAGCGAGAGCTGGAAGATCTTGGTGCCGCCGCCGCCACTGAGCTGGAGGAAGCCACCGGTGAGTTCAGCGAAGAAGTCCGGCGGCGAGGGGTTCTCGATTTTGCGGGCGTCAGCACCTGCGGGCGCGAGCATCAGCATCGTCCCCAGCAGCACGAAAGCCAGTATCGCAATCCTGCGCATTGTCGCCATTCTGTCCTTGCTTGCTCCCATTTTCTCCCTTGCCTCCTGGCCGATATTCCCTGATGTGACTGTTCTCATCGTTCCCCTACTTAATCAACGAGACGTGGCCGGTTTTAGTGTGTTTCGTCTGGCCGGAAACCTGGTATGCGGCGTCGACAGTGAATCTGGCCTTCTTGCCCTTCTTGCCGGCCTTGCTCACCACCCTGAATCTGACGGTGGCGCTCTGTCCGGGCGCAATCGAGGCGATGGTGCTGCACCTCTGTGCCTTGCCCCTGACCAGCCTTGTCGGGCTCTTCAGACAGACCTTGACCCCCGTAGCGGCGCCGGCGCCGGTGTTGGTGATCCGGCTGCTGATGAGGATCGGCTTGCCGGAGCGGACCGACTTGGGCGCCCTGACTACAGGCTTGGCCAGATTCGGCGGTTGTGCGGTCTTGACCAGGTCGAAGGTGAGTGAGATCCCGATGTCACTGCGCGGAAGCTCCAGCAGGCCGTTTACGGTGCCGCCCAGGGCGCCGCAACCGGCACTCACCTGCGGGAATGTGACGCCTTGTGAGCTCACCGTGGCCGTCCTGGCAGTCTCGTCGTAGGTACCGGCGAGCGTGAACTGGATAGGCCGCAGGAAGCAGTCGGCGGAGGGGCCGATAAGCGGGATGCCCCCGAGCGACGCCTCCAGCTTGGCCTGGACGGGCAGGTTGAAGGTGGCCGCGCCGCCGCCGTTGCTCAGCGTACCCGTGCCCGGCCCCGTAGCCGAGATCGAAATCTTGACCGTGACCTGGCCGATGCCAGGAGCGTCGAGGGTCTGTTCCACCGGGAGGAAGTTGACGCCGCCCTGCGGGACTCCCCACTTGCCGTCTTCATCGAGTGCGCCGGTGAGCACCAGTTGCGAGGCCGGCAGCGGCACGGCACCGAGTGCGGCCAGTGAAAGCTCGCCGGTGCTCAGGGTGGCGGTCAGCTGATCTCCCACAACCGGAGGGATCGGCGTGCAGTCCGGGGGCGTTCCCTGGGTGCCGGGCGGGCAGAGTACCGGCGGCGGGGCCACGATGGTCCAGCTGCGTTCCTCCGGGGTCGCATCCGGATTGCCGGCCGTGTCTATCGCACGGACGACGATGGTGCGGGCACCAAACGGGAGGCTGCTCAGGTTGAGCGGGCTGGCGCAGGAATCGAAGACGGCGTCGTCGAGCTTGCACTGGAACCCCGCCTCGGGATCGTTACTGGAGAAGGTGATCTGGGCGTCCCGCGACTCGATCGTGCCGGTCGGGGCCGTATTGATGGTCGTTTCCGGGGCGCTCGAATCCACCGTCCAGGTGCGTGACGGGGGAGTCGGGTCCTTGACACCGACCGGTGCCACGCTGCTGACGGCGCGCACCCTGAAGCTGTGGACGCCTTCGCTGAGTTCGGTCAGCTCCTGCGGGTTGGTGCAGGCCGCCCAGGCTGCGTCATCAAGGCGGCATTCGAATGTGCCGGGCTTGTTGCTCGCGAATGTGATGGATGCCGACCGCTGGCGGGTCAGGCCACTGGGTGCGCTGTCGAAGGTGGTCACCGGAGCGGCACTCTGCACCTCCCAGTTCGCGGAGGTCACGGGGCTGATGTTGCCGGCCTGGTCCTTGGCTCGAACCTGGAACAGGTGGGCTCCGTCACCGAGTCCGTTGACCTGGAACGGACTCTCACAGGCAGCCCAGGTGGCGTCATCGACCCGGCACTCGTAGGTACCGAACGACGGCAGCGCTTCCGAGACGGTCGAGAAAGCGAAGGTGGCCGCACCAAAGCGGGTCAGCGTACCTTCCGGAGGATCGGAGTTGTCGATCGACGGTGCGATCGGGGGCTCACCGAGGACCTCCCAGTTGTGGACGGCCTCGGCGCTGACGTTGCCGGCGGCATCGGTCGAACGGATCTTCAGGACGTGCACACCGTTGGAGGGTGCCGGCACAGTCAGGGTGCGGTCACAGGGCTCCCACGGAGCGGCGTCGAGCTGGCATTCGCTGTCGAGCTCGGGTGCCAGTGCGGGCGGGGTTCCGTCCTTGACGGTCCAGCCGAACTCGGCATCTCCCTGTGGCACGAACGGCGCCGGGGCGCCGACTATCTCGACCACCGGCAGCACAGTGTCCTGGCTCCAGGTTGAAGAGGCCGGGGTCGTCTCAGCATTCAGGGCTATGTCGGTCGAGCGCACATCGAAGGTGTGCGGGCCGTCGGAGAGCGGACCACCGGCCAGGGAGCTCATCGAAACCGGGCTGTTGCAGGCACTCCAGGCACCGCTGTCGATCCGGCACTCGGAGGTCGCGCCTTCGTTGACCGAGAACTCGATCTGCGGGTCATTGTCATTGGTGGCGGCCGGCGGACCGACATCGATCGTTGTGACAGGCGGGGTCCGGTCGATTGTCCAGTCGATCACCAGCGGCGATGAGTCCACGTTGCTCGCTTCGTCCTTGCTGCGGATCTCGAGACGATGGTCGCCGTCGACCAGGCCACCGTAGGTCTCGGGCGGCTGGCAGGTCGTCCAGTCGTCGGCATCGGTCGAATCCAGGCGGCACTGGAATCCCTGGAGCTGACGGGTGTCGGCTCCGGCGAAGTCCACTGTGATGCGGCGGGACTGGGTGCGCCGGACCAGCGTGACGCCATCTCCGAAGTCCACATCGCCACCCGAGGTGGTCGGTTCAGTCGCGTCGATCTCGAACTCGGCGACCGGCGGGCTCGGGTCGAGGTTGGTCGCCGGGTCGATCGCCGTAATCACGAGCGTGTACTTGTCGTCGGCCAGACCGGGGAAGCTCGGGCTCGAGCCTCCCGGACAGAATCCGGTCGGGAAGACCACTCCCTGGACATCGCCTACGAGCTGGCAGGTGAAGGTTGAGCTCGCCTCGGTCGAGGTGACCTCGAAGTTGACGTCGCGGTAGTTGATCAGGCCGTCAGGTCCGCTGGCGATCGAGGTGACCGGCGGAGTCAGGTCGACCCTGAAGCTCTCGGCCAGTACCGGGCCGGTCAGCCCGACATCGTCAGTTGCCCTGACCTCGACGTTATAGATGCCCTCGTCGAACGGATCCGGGTAACCGAAATCGCTTCCCGGACCTGCGAAGGTGACCAGACCACTACCGGCCGGGCTCGAAGGCGAGGCGCAAGGCTTCCAGACGCCGGAATCCGGCCCGGAGAGAATGCGGCATTCATAGGTCACGAACTCCTGCGGGGAGCGGTCGTCGACCTCGAAGGCGTAGGAAGGAGTCGGGTCGTTGGTCGGCCGTGGCTGGACCGCCGGGGTGTCCGACGGCGGCGTGATGCGCAGGCTCGTGACCGGCACAGTCGTATCCACGCGCCAGGTGCGGAATGCCGGCGTGCCGTCCTTCTGACCGTCAGCGTTGATCGCGCGGACCTCGAAACGGTGAAGGCCATCGGAGAGGCCGGCGTAGTCCATGGTTCCGGAGGCTCCGGCCGCGCAGGGCGCCCAGTCCTCTTCCAGGTTGCCGTCACGGAGGCGACGGCATTCGTAGGCAACGACCGGGGTCTGCGGGGAGCTGAAGTCGAACTCGGCGTCAGTCAAGTTTGACGCGCCGAGGTAGCCGTCCAGGGGCACCGGGTTCGAACCGTTGGGGGTGGCAACATCGATCGTCGAGTTCGGCCGCACCCTGACGGTCAGCGTGCCGACCGGACCGGTACCGAGCTTGTCGTCGGTGGCGGTGAACGGGAACTGGTCGTTGCCGGTAAAGGTGGCCGGCCAGGTGTAGTCCTTGGTGTTACCGGCGCCGGCGACCGAACCGTCGTTTCCGGGGTCGGGCGTCACGCTGACGGTGTACGGATCTCCGTCCGCATCGTTGGCGCGGAACTCGACCGGCAGCGGCTGCGTGGCATCGGCCTCGACATCGATCGTCTCGGTGATCGCAGCTGGAGGCGCGTTGATGGTGAAAGTGGAGCTTGCGATTGCGGACCTGGCACTCGTATCCTGGCTCAGCATGGCGCCGTTGTCGGTGACCCTGGCTCTGATCGTGTAGGTCCCGGGGGTCTTGCCCTGGGTCGTGAAGGCCTGGGTGCGGTCGGCGGCGAGGATGCCCGTGGTCGGGTCGCCATCAACGCGGATCTCGAAGCCGTCCCCGGCCGGGCCGTCGGTCGGGTTGTTGTTCAGATCCCATTCGATCGTCTGGGCGCGGCCACCCTGGGTGTCAAAGGTGCCCGCCGGATCCAGCGGATCGCTGACGGTGGCGGTGATCGAGTAGCTCGAATTGGTGTTCGGCCTCACCGGCGGCGTACCGCTCAGCGAGATGGTCGGGCTGTTGCCCTGGTCGTTCACCAGAACCGAACCGATCAGCATCGGGTAGTTGAAGTCCTGATTGGAACCGCGCGGAGATGCTTCGACCAGCCAGCGTCCACGGGACGGGAAGGACGGCACGGTGAGCGTGCGGGTCAGGCCGGAGGCCGTGTCCGCGTAGTCGAACCGACTGCCGTTGGCCACCGAGAAGTTGCCGTCTGCCACACACGGGTCGTTGCAGGTGGCCCAGCCGCTCGGGGTCCTGGTGAACATGTCACCGGTCTTGGAGTTTCGGATCCTCCAGTTGATGCCGTTGAAGCTGCCGTCGGCGACACCGCGGAAGGTGAAGGTAACGGGCTCGCCCTTGCCGACCACCGGGTTCATGGTGTTCGCCGGCTGGGCGACGCCGTTGACGTTGGTCACCTGCTGGTCGGCGATGATCGGCGGCGAACCCGAGCAGGTGAAGGCGGCGTCGCTGAAGCGCACGATCGAGCCGACCTTCTGGGAGAGCGCGCCGCTTGCCAGCCTGAGCTGAAAGAAGGCACGACGGTTGTTGGTCTTCTGCGTCTGGCCGATGCAGAGGTCCAGGAAGCCGGCGCTGAAGCCGTAGTTGCCGGGCGCGGTGCCGAAGAAGTTGCTGGCGGTGGCCGGAACCCTGGCCAGAACCAGAGCCTGGCTGCTGCCCGGCTTGCGCAGGACTCTCACGTTTTCTGAAGCGCTGGGAAGGAGGCTGAAGGAGCCGTCGGCCGGTGCCGTGTCACTCGTGTTTCGCGCGATCAGGATGTCTTCGATCGTGTCGTTACGTCCGAGGTCGACCTCGAAGGCGACCCTGACCAGATCACCTACGGCCGCGCCGCCGCCCGTCGAGACAGTGTCGAGCCAGCGCTTGGTGTTGTTTCCGCTGGTGAACGTGTCGATGTCGTCGTTGAGGATCCGAACACCGTTGGCTTCGGTCGTCATGTCGACAGACACCGCGGGTGCCAGCGGCGAGGCCGGGCCAGGTGTGAGGGTCAACCGACCCGTGCGCAGGCCGGTGCGGGCCGGGGTCGAGGTGATCGTGACCGTACAGCTGGCGTCACGGGCCAGGTTGGCGCCGCAGGTGGTCGAACGCCCGTAGTCGGATGCATGGGTACCGGAAACCGCCTGAGCGATGTTGTTGACCGCGATGTTGCCGGTGTTCCTGATGGTGAAGACGTAGTTGCCGTTGGAGCCGAAGGCGATGTTGCCGAAACTGCGGCTACTCAGCGGCGTGGTGCCGGCGGTGTCGAAAATGCCGATCGAGGGGTTGGGCGCGACTCCGGTTCCGGTCAGTGTGACCTGCGTGTTGTAGAAGGCTCCAGGATCTCCGATGATCGGGTCCAGCACCGGATCTCCGTTCAACGAGCCGAGCCTGAGCGTGGCGCTCTTCGGGCCGAGGCTGCTCGGCGCGAAGCTGACCGTCAAGGTGCAGGTTGCGTTCGGCACGATGACGGCACCACAGGTCGTGCTGCGGGAAAACTGCGCCGCGTCTGGTCCGGAGATGATCTGGCGCGACAGGATCGCCCCGTTCAGATTGACGTTGCCGTTGTTCCTGATGGTGAAGACGTACTGGTTGAGCTCTCCGACAGCCGACGAGCCGAGGTCCCGGGTAGCGAGAACCGTCGCATTGCCGGTGTCGCGGATCTCCGGCGAGGAGATCGCCGGGATCGAGGTGCCCGACAGCGTGGAAGAGGCGGTCGCCGGGATGCCGTTCGTGGTGTTCACGCTCAGGGTGGCCGTCTTCAGCGAGGCCGGGTCGGGCGCCTCGGTGGTCGGAGCGAAACGCACGCTGATGGTGCAGGAGGCACCGGTGGTGAGAGTGGTACCGCAGGTGGTTGCACTGATGTTGAACTGGCCTGCGTCCGGACCGGTGATCACCTGATTGGCGGCGCCGGTACCGGTCATGGTCGAGTTGCCGGTGTTTCTCAACGTGAAAACGTAAGGGGTCGACTGCAGCGTGCCGACGGTGTCGGGGAAAGCGTGGCTCGGCTTCAGTGTGGTGTTCGCAGTGTCGAAGATCTCCGGCACGCGGGTCGCCGGAATAGCGGTACCCGAGATGTCGGAGCTGGCCGAGACCGGCACGCCGTTGCTGGTCGTAACGGTCAGCGTCGCGTTCTTCAGGCCGCCCGGGTCGGGAGCGGCGGAGGTCGGCGCGAAGCGCACACTGATGGTGCAGGATTGGCCGCCGTTGAGGCTGGCTCCGCAGGTGGTGGCGCTGATGTTGAACTCACCGGCGTCGGGTCCGGTGATCGCCTGGTTGGCGGCGCCGACACCGGTAAGAACGGCGTTACCCGTGTTCCTCAGCGTGTAGACATACGGGGCCGACTGGAAGGTGCCGACCGTATCGGGGAAAACATGGCTCGGCTTCAGCGTGGTCCCCGGCGTGTCGAACAGTTCGGGGATGAAGGTCGGCGGAACGCCGACACCGGTGAAGCTGATTACCGCCGGTGAACCGGAGGTCGCGTCCGACGGCGCGACGTTCAGCGCGGCGACCAGCGGGCCGGAGGTGACCGGCTCGAAGCGGACCGAGATCTGGCAGTTGCCCCCGGCCGCGATCGTGGCGCCGCAGGTGGTCGAAGTGATCGAGAACTCGGCCGCGTTTGCGCCGGTCAGCGACTGGATGTTCGGGCCGGCCATGACCCAGTTACCCGTATTCCTCAAGGTAAAGGTCTGGTTGGCCTGGGCCCCGATACCGACGGGTCCGAAGTCAAATGAAGACAGAGGCGTCACGTTGGCCGCGTCGTAGAGGGCCGGAACGCGGGTCTGGGCGAGAGCGTTGCCGCTGAGGCTGACCGTATCCGGGAACGGGTCACCGCCGAAGGTGGGGGTGATGTTAAGCGTCGCGTTCCTGACGATGTCCGTGACCACACCCGGCGGGTTGAATCTCGTGGTGACGGTGCAGGTAGCTGCGACCGCAAGCGTCGCACCACAGGTGGTGGCAGTGATCGTGAAGCTGGAGGCATCCGCGCCGGTGATTGACTGGGTGCTCGGGTTGGTCAGCGCCACGTTTCCGGTGTTCCTCATAGTGAATGTATAAGTCGCCGAATTGGTACCGGAAAGGGTGTCGGCGAAGGTCTGGAGAGTCTGTTCCGCGTTGTTGGCCGAGTTCCAGACCTGGATCACCGGGTTGTCGGCAGCTACAGTGCCTGAGAAGGTTGCGTTGCCGGACTGGGTGCCACCACTCCAGCCGGCGCAGTTCGCGGTACCGGAGGCCGGACCGCTACAGCCGCCACCACCGCTTCCCGATGCCGCCGCGGCGAAGGCGATGTTCCGGCTGGGAGTGCCGACCGCCGTGCCGGTCTTGAGCCTGAATACGAAGCCGCATGACTTGTAGCCGGTGCCGGTGTAGTTCATGACAAGGCGCCGGGTCACGCCCACCCCGGCGTTTGTGCCGCAGTTCCTTGATCCGGAACCACCGGACTGGCTGTCGAACTCGTACTCGGTTCCGGCCAGGGTGACATCGACCGCGATGTGACGACGACCGGTATTGAATAAGCCGCCCGAAGCCGTATTGGTCCAGAGGAAGATCGTCCGGGTGGTCGGCAGGTTGAACTGCGCCGTGGTCCCGAAATCAACGGTTGTTCCGCTGATGGTGGTGTTCTCGGCGTTGCTCGGGCCGGTGAGGCCATCAGTAGCCTGCGCGGCGACCGGTGCCGCGAGCAGCGCGGCGGAGGCCACCAGGATGGCGATCAGGGTCCGGCGGACCGTGAAGGCCCGTCCTCCGGTCCCTTTTGTGGAAAGCCTTGCCGGGTCCTTGCCGGTATCGGTTTCTGTGTTCTGCGTGCTATTCATGATCGACCTCTATCTCCCTGTCCCAGTCGTCTATTTCAGGAGGGTGACGTGGCCCTTGAATTCCTTCTTGGAGCTACCGCCCGCGGTGTATGACACCGTGGCGGTCAACTTCACCTGCTTGCCAGACTTCTTCGGCTTCGTCTTGACCCTGAACTTGGCTTTGACGGTGGCTCCCGGCGCGACCTCGACATCGCGACAGCGCTTGCCGCTCACCCTGGCGAGTGCCTTCGGCGCTTTGAGACAGACGCGGGCCGTGGTCGAGGTGCCGCCGACGTTTGTCACGCCGACCGCAACTGCCATCGACTTGCCGGACTTGACCCTTTTCGCAGCGGTCACGGTCGGCGGTGCCAGCTCGGCCGGCAACGGAGCGATGTCGGGCGGTCCGACCGTCCAGGTCACCGAAGCCGGCGACTGGTCGGTCAGGCTGTCGGTGCTGGTGGAGCGCACGTCGAAGGTGTGCTCACCGTTGGACAGGCCGGTGTAGCTCTTCGGACTGGTGCAGGCTTCGAAGGCGCCGCCGTCGATCCGGCACTCGAAGCTCGCGACTGAAGCGCTCGAGACGAACCCGAAGCTGGCATCCGGCGAAGAAGTGCGCGCCGGAGGCTGGCTGGTGGTGCTCGTATTCGGAGCGGTGGGCGCCGCAGCGGTCCAGTTGTGGACCGCCGGGCTCGCGTCCTTCGTCCCGACTTCGTTCACGGCACGGACCCTGAAGTTGTGGGCTCCGCTGCTGACGCCGGTGTAAGTCTTCGGCGAGGTGCAGGCCGCGAAGGCCGCGTTGTCAACGCTGCATTCGAAGCTCGCCAGCGGGTTGCCGGGCGAGGAGAACGCGAAGGCGGCGCCTGACCCCGTAGTCGTGGTGCCACCAATCGTCGTATCGGGGGCGCCTCCGACCGTGCTCCAGGTGTGTGAGGCGATCTGCCCGCCGGTGCTTGCGTTACCCGCGGTGTCGATTGCCCTTACTTCCAGCTTCCTGGTCGCACTGCTCAGGCCGGTGTAGTTGAGCGGCGATGAACAGGTGCTCCAAGGGCCTGCGGGGCCACCGCTGGGGCTGGTCCGGCACTCGAAGCGTCCGTTCGGCCCGAGGTCGGTCGAAGCCGAGAATACGAAGCCGGCGGTCGGACCCGAAGGGCTGCTCGGAGACTCGGTCATCGCTACGGAGGCCGCGACCGTGTCCACCCGGAACTCGGCCGTGAACACTCCGGTGTTGCCGGCGCCGTCATCGGCCTGGATGTGGAGGGTGTGGAGGCCGTCCGACAGGTTCGTCGGCGGCTGGAACGGCGTCAGGCAGGTTTCAAGCCAAGCCTGAGCGTCGATCCGGCAGCGGACCTGCGCCGGAACCAGGTTGAGGTCCGAACGCTCGAAGTGCCAGATCGGCCGCTTGGCGTTGGTCTGACCGCCCTCACCGGGGCCGTTCGTGACATTCACCGGCTGGCCACCGAGGGAGACTGCCGGCAGAGTCAGGTCCACTTCCCAGCTGTATGTGTCTTCAAGCCCGATGTTGGTACCCGGATCGACTGCGCGCACCGCGAAGCTGTGCGGGCCGTCGGTCAGGGCCGGCGACTCGAACGGCGAGGCGCAGGTGGCGAACGCTCCGCCGTCAACCGAGCACTGGAAGGTTGCCGAAGGATCGGTGCTGGAGAAGGTGAAGGCCGGGCTGGCGTCGTTGCTGAGCGCCACCGGGTTTGAGTCAATGGTGACGTCCGGTGCCGTGGTGTCGACGATCGTGGTGTCGCTCGCGGGCGTCGGATCCTTGAGAACGCCGGACACCGCGCGCACCTCGAGGGTGTGCGGGCCTTCGGCGAGCGCTGGGTCCGCCGTGTAGCTGCCGCCGTCACAGGCGACCCATCCGCCACCGTCGAGGTTGCACTCGAAGGTGCTCACTCCCGACGGGGACTCGAAGGTCCAGGTCGGGGTCGTGTCATTGGTTTCGGCCGGGGGCACAGTCACGAAGGCGGTCTGGGGCTGGACCCTGACCGTCGCGGTGCCTGACGTGACGCCACCCTGGCGATTATCGTCGGCCTGGAAATCGAAGATGTAGACACCGGCCGCGCTGTTGGCGGCGGTGAAGGTGACTTCACCGTTGACCTGGTTGATCGTGCCGAGGGAACCGCCGGTTACCGGACCGACGATCGAATAGGCGAGCACGTCGTCATCGGCGTCGGTCGAGCCGAGGCTGATTACGACATCCTGGCCGGCTTCAACAGTCACATCGGGCGACGGGACGACAGGAGCGGTGTTCTCCTGGTCCCATTCGGACGAGGCGACGGTCTCGTTGCCTGCCGGATCGACGCCCTTGACTTCAAAGCGGTAGCGCACGTTCTGGTCGAGGAAAGGCAGAACCTCGGGGGAGGAGCAGGCGGCGAACACCGGCTTGTCCAGTTCAGCGGCAGCAGCCGGGAAGGTCCGGCAGGTGTAAGTCACGCCCGGGTCCTCCGACGAGCTGAAGGAGACCGTCGGCAGCGCGTCCAGGTTGCCGTCGGCGGGTGCCGAATCGATTGTCACCGTGACCTGCGTGTCGACGGTCGCCGAGCGGCTGACGATGCTCGAGCGGTTGGTCGCGCCGTCGATGGTGCGCACCTCGAACAGGTACTCACCGTCGGTGCGGTTCGGGTAATCGACAGTGAAGGCGTTGTCGCCGTCGTCACACGGCGCCCAGCCGACGATCGGGCCGCCGGTACGGGAAAGGCGGCACTCGGCCGTACCCTCCGGGATCTCGACGTTGTAGCTGAGGTCGTTGTTGTTGGTCAGGCCCTCGGTGCCGGTGACGATCACCGGCGGATCCGGGTTGACCGTGTCGACCGTGAAGCTGGCCGACTGCGGAATGTTGTCCTGGTTGAGCGCGGGCTTGGATGCCGCGACTTCGAAGACATGAACACCGTCAAGCAGCACTGCGGAAGTGAAGCTGCCCGACGCGCAGTCAATGCTGGGCAGCGGGACTGCGTCCAGTGAGCAGGCGAAACCGGCGCCGGCGACTGCCCCGTCAGCGGGCCCGGAGACCGCGCCGAAGGTGAAGGTCGGGGTGTTGTCGTTGGTCAGCACGCCGGCAGGTGCCACGCCCGGACCGGAAAGCAGGACGGTCTTCGGGCGGACCACCACGTCAAAGCTGGCGTCAGTGAAGGCGTTGGTGACCGTGTTGCGCACACGCACAGTCACGGCGTCCGTGCCGGCGAAGCCGTTGGCGGCGGTGTATGCCGCGCTGCCGCTGCCCGGGTTGACCGTGAAGGCGCCGAGTGATCCGCCTTCGCTCGAGCTGAGCAGGCTGTAGCTGAGCGCCCCGGGACTCGGGTCGCTCGCA
>Ga0209490_10000659_pt1 | contig 34337 bp, 33 predicted proteins | sample MAT06_FD_187209 | JGI IMG/M metagenome (GOLD analysis project Ga0209490, IMG submission 187209) | Freshwater microbial communities from Lake Fryxell liftoff mats and glacier meltwater in Antarctica - MAT-06 (SPAdes) (version 2) | ecosystem: Environmental > Aquatic > Freshwater > Ice > Liftoff...
GGAAATTAGAAAAGTAATTTAAATAAGGAGGAAGTATGTTATCCGTGTTGAAAGGTTTATTTAAAGAGCCATTAGGAATGGCGAAGACAAAAGCTCAGGCGCAAAGTCATGAGAAGTTTGAGCTTGGCTATAAGGAATTGGAAATCGGCACTCTTACTTTTAAAGATGGGGAGTGGGTTTTCAAGTATTCAGATGAATTCAAAAGTCAGACTGAGATTCAGCCAATGATTGATTTTCCAGATACTAAAAAAACGTATCGATCAGATGAACTTTGGCCATTCTTCTTGAGTCGCATTCCTGGGTTAAGTCAGCCAGCCATTAAAGAATTACTGCGTAAGGAAAAGATCAATGAAGATGATGAAGCTGCACTTTTGAAACGCTTTGGTAAAACAAGTATTACAAGTCCGTTTACACTTGTGCCTGAAATGGCTTAAGATTTTAAGTAGATCATAATAAAGAAAACGAGATGTCAGAAGGCATCTTTTTTTTGGCAATGCCTGCGGCCCGGGCTATTCGCTTCAAGTCCGGCCTCGATACTGCCACACACTTCGGGCTTTTCGTTTCTATCCCTATTGCTTTTGCCAGCACAGCAGCAACACACATTGTCAGGCCACACGTGCCAACTCAAAAACCAAAGCCCGCCAAAGAGTGTCGCTGCCTCTGCCTGCGGAAACCTTCGGCAGACAAGCCAGCCCGGTGATAAATGATGAAGACTGAATTATTGAAAGCCAACGCTAAAAAACTTTCTATGAAGATTGAGTAAGCCCGGATGCCAAAGCCCGTCCGACTGGCGTCAGCCGGGCGGGCTATGTTAACATTACGCAGTACATTATATAACTCTTGCCGAGTTAAGTTCCTGACGCACAGCCTGTAACTTTTGCCCCCTCCAAGCGTCTCGCAACCAGACCCTAATTCTATGCGACTCACGCTTGCCCACCTTACCAAAACGTATCCAAATAGTGTAAGAGCCCTTGACGATTTTTCTCTTGACATTGGCGTGGGCATGTTTGGTTTGCTTGGCCCAAACGGTGCGGGCAAATCTACCCTCATGCGCACGATTGCCACGCTGCAGCAACCTGATGGAGGAGAGATATGGTTTGACAATTTTGACGTGCTGAAAGATCCTATGCGATTGCGCCAGCAACTCGGCTATCTGCCTCAGGAGTTTGGTGTATATCCGGGGCAATCTGCTGAAAGTCTGCTCGACTATTTCGCCACCTTAAAAGGAATTGCCTCCCGGAAGGATCGAAAAAAAATGATTGATGAAGTATTGTCTATCACTAATCTGGAGGACGTACGCAAGAAAAATGTGGATGGCTATTCAGGCGGAATGAAACAGCGGTTCGGTATCGCTCAACTACTGCTCAACAAGCCGGCCTTGATTATTGTAGATGAACCGACTGCAGGCCTTGACCCTGCGGAACGTAATCGCTTTCTAAATATGCTCCGCGAAGTGGGCACATCCAGTATTGTCATCTTCTCCACTCATTTGGTTGACGATGTAAAGGATTTATGCCAGGAATTGGCCATCGTTAATGGCGGTCGTTTGTTGAAGCATAGCTCGCCCGCAAATGCGATTGCCGAAATCAAGGGACTAATTTGGACGGCTGCTATTCCACGCGATTTGTTACAAAAAACACAAACTCAACATCAGGTTCTTTCTTCTCACTACACTAACGAAAGCTCAATTCAAATTCGGATTCATGCCCATGTTAAACCAGACGATCGCTTCGTGCCTGCGATCCCAACATTAGAAGATGTCTACTTTACTGCACTGAAAAGCGAAGTCAAACCTTAATCGAATTATGTTTTCCACGATTTTCAGGTTTGAGGTAAGATATTGGTTAAGGAATCCCAGCGTCTATATTTATTTAGTTACAGTATTTATGCTAGCTGTTGGCAGCATGGCTGCCGCTGCGGGAGTGTTCGGATCATCGTCAGTGAATGATCTGCGGATTGCTAACAGTCCTATGAGTATTTATTCATTTCAATCTTTCTTGGGCAAGTTGATTCTGTTTATCATTCCGGCTATCATTGGAAATTCAATTTACCGGGATTTTAAAAGCCGAACGTATCACTTGCTCTACTCCTATCCTTTTAAAAAAACGGACTTTCTTTTTGGAAAATTTCTGAGTTCGTTGGCGGTCGTTTGGCTTGTCTCCCTCGTCTCCGTAATGGGATTGGTGGTGGGTACTCAACTACCTTGGGTGAATGGTGGCTCCATAATACCTTTTGCGTGGCAGCCCTATTTTCATGTGCTGTTCTATTATCTCTTACCGAATACGCTATTACTGTCTACGATTGTTTTTGCTGTTGTTACCGTTACCCGAAATATCTATGCGGGATTCATCACGGTGGTGATCATCTTTATCGGGCGCGAAATAGTGACCCGAATAAGTGGATCAGAAATTTTTATCACTGCCTTACTTGATCCACTGGGAGACACGGCTACATTATTGGAAACTCAATCCTGGTCATTGATTGAACAAAGTAGAAATGCTATCCCCCTTACGTCATCGATCATTTACAATCGAATTCTTTGGCTGCTGATTGGCAGTGGTGCTTTTAGTTTTACCTATTCATTTTTTCGATTTGGTCAGCAAGCCACTTCCTTTTTTAAGGTACGTTCTGGTAAGCGAAACGATAAGGATAATTTCGGGCAGCTATTAACCATTACACTTCCAACAGTTAGTTATCGGTATGGCTGGTGGCAGCAATTGATCGTTAGCTGGCGGCTATCCCATATTGAATTCAGATCCATCATCCGCAGTGGTTCTTTTATTAGCATTCTGTTGGCCGGCTTGCTGTTGGTAGTGATATTGTTGTTTCAAATGAATGCGCCTTACGAAACACGTATTCTGCCTGTTACCTGGGTGATGCTGGCTTTTCCCATCTTTTTCTATTCGTTGCTCGTCAACTTTATGACATTTCTTTATGCCGGCATTCTGACACACCGAAAGCGAATATCGCGCATCAATGAATTGGTTGATAGTACAGCGGTAGAAACCTGGGCACTGGCTTTATCAAAATGGTTAGCCCTGGTAAAAATGCAAATCGTATTGTTAATGGTCGTCATGCTTGCAGGCATTTCAGTACAAGCTTATTCTGGTTATTATCATTTTGAAATTAGTCACTATCTGGTTGACTTGCTGGGCATTCATTTGATCGGGTTTATGATCTGGGCATTTGCGGCTTTGCTTATTCAAGCTGTGTTTAACAATTCTTATGTTGGGCTTTTCTTTTTACTAATCGGATTCTTCGCTGTTGCTGAACTGCAAAGTTTTGGGATATCATCGCTCCTGCTTCGATTCAATCAGAATCCGGATTCCGGATTTTTTATTTACTATTCCGACTTCATCGGTCATGGACACGCGTTGATTCCATATTTTGTTTATAAGAGTTATTGGTTTGTATTTGGGTGCTTGCTTTTTATCGCAGCGGTCATACTCTGGCCCAGAGGGATACAGTATTCACTAAGTGAGCGATTGAAATTAGCTTTCATGAATTGGAATGGTTCACTGCGATATGCTTCGCTTGCTGTAGTTGTCATTTTTATTTTTATGGCGTTTCTGATTTCAAAACAAGAGGGTCAGGATCATGCTCCTTCAGTAAAACAACAAAAGCACCTTCAGGCTCTGGCCGATAAAAAATACAAAAGGTATGTGGGGTTTAAGCAACCGCGTGTTGTTGATGTAGATGTTACAATGAATATTTTCCCTATCACCAATAGTTTTCAATCGAACGGGACCTATCGACTCATTAATAAAACAAATCAGTTCATTGATACCTTGCTGATACAGTACGCAAAAGATATTAAAACAGTATACAGCTTCGATCAGGAAATCAACATTTCAAGTCGCGATACACTGGTTAATTTTGATGTGGTCACGCTGACAAAACCCTTGCAGCCGGGAGACAGTATGAGCATGTACTTCAACGTAGCGAGTATTACCAACTCACTCTTGTATCGAAATTCCGAAGTGGAGAAAGATGGAACTTATCTTACATCGCTGATCTATCCTTCTCTTGGCTATTATTCCAATGAACCAAAACCGCTCCCCTCCGATTCAACGGCCCGGTATAATCACTATCGTTCGATTGATTCGGATTTTATAAATTTTAAGGCCATTGTTAGCACCTCACTCGATCAACTCGCGATTGCACCCGGCTACCTTCACAAAAATTGGACAAAAGACGATCGCAATTATTTTCAGTATCAATCTACCAGCCCGGTTACAAATGACTACATGTTCGCCTCTGGGCGATACAAGGTGAAACGCGGTTCGTGGAACGACATCGCGCTTGAAATTTACTACCATCCAAGCCACGAATACATCCTGGATGATCTGATGCGTGGGTTAAAAGCAACGTTAGAATACTGCGAAAACAACGTTGGGCCGTATCAGCATAAACAGGTGCGAATCATTGAGTACTCGCGGAAGCTGGGCGATTTTGCTCAATCATTTGCAAACACTATTCCGGTGTCAGAAAGAAGTTTTGTGATGGACCTTGACGATAAAAATGAAAATGGATTAAATCTGGCATTTCTCGGTGCAGCACACGAATTAGCACATCAGTGGTGGGGGCACCAGGTAATACCAGCTGATGCGGTGGGTTCGCGTATGGTCACTGAAAGTATGGCAGAGTACATTTCGCTATGTGTGTTAGAGAAAACCTATGGAAAAGCGAAAGCTCAAAAGTTTAGGGAAAAAGCGATGGACATCTATTTGCGCAAACGAGTGGAAGATGCTGACGAAAAACCGTTGGTGTACAACGATGGTCTTGAAAGAAGTTACATTCCTTACCAAAAGGGATCGTTGGCTCTCTATGCCTTACGGGATTTTATTGGAGAGGAAAAATTAAACACCGCTCTTCGATCGTATTTGAACGCAACCAAATTTCAGAAGCCTCCTTATACCACTTCCGTGGAAATGGTTCACTACTTAAAACAAGTGACCCCTGATTCATTGCAGTATTTAATTACAGATTTGTTTGAAACTGTTACATGGTATGACAACAAACTCGTGAAAGCCACAGCTACTAAATTAGGTAACGGAAAATACCTGATTGAAGTTAAGTACGAGATAAATAAATATCAGCTGATGAATGGAAGCGGGAAATTAATTCCGTTAATGGATTACATTGAGATTGGCGTTTTCTCTAAAACAAACAAGGAACTCTATTTGAGAAAGCATCGTGTAAACCAAAAACTGAATACAGTGCGCGTGGTGGTAGATGAAGAGCCAATAAGTGCTATGATAGACCCGCACTATAAATTGATAGACATGAATTTAAAAGACAATAGAATTAAAGTTATTGATTAGGCAGCAGCAACACACATTGTGCAATCCACACATCCCTCCCATTTCCAACGCCCGCCAAAGAGTGTCGCTGCCCCAGTCCGTGGTGTATGATGAAAAAAGATTGGGTTATTGAAAGGCCGCGCCAAAAAACTTTCTATGAAGATTTGGTTAAGCCTGCCTACTCCGCCAACTGGCGGATCTGGCAGATAGGCACGGATGCCCAAGCCCGTCCGACTGGCGTTAGCTGGGCGGGCTATATTAACAACTTGTCCGCCCTTTGACGGATAACGCACGCTACTGCATAACTTTAAAGTGGCTCAAATTGGCCTGATTGCCAATTTACTATAATTCGAGTTTCTGTTATCACTTCTGATGATTCTGGGTAAACCATTGGCGGTCAATGGTACAAAATAACTTCACCTCAAGACAACTGCACGAAACGCAAAACGGAAACAACATAAAAAAACCGATCTAGATTTGCCGCAGAGGTTTTCAATTTTCAACACGTAGCATCAGTCTGTTGGTTTGGTGAAACGTAACCGCTAAACCTCCGAACGTTGGTCGGTACACAACCAATTGATACGAATTTGCGATTAAATTTTGTTTGCACGCTCCAATAACCGTAAATTCATAAAACAATCTATGCCACCAATGCGCTTACTGCTGCTTTGTCTTTTCTCGTTGAGCCTATTACTATCGATTGTGAGTTGTAGTGATGTTGAATCAGAAACGAACAATTCGTTAGGACTTAACGTTTCTCAAAAAGAAATTGAAGACGTTCATGAGAAGTTTAATTTACTCCAAGGCGAATTTGAGAAAATTAAATCTGCACGTACTATCATTCCTGTCGTTGAGCAAACTGATGTTGGCTTTTTATACCTGGATCTGCTTGAAGGCAAAATCCAAACTTTTGATAAACTGTTGATTAATTTTAAGGGCCAATCCGTTGAGGATATCCTTTTGCTTTATTTTTTCCTAATAGCAAGAGATGCACAGCAAGATTTGAAGGATTTACTTTTAACTATGGATAGCAACAATCAAAAAAAGAAAAAACTTCGGGACGCTGTATCGGCTTGGAACGTCTATCTTAATGATTTCCAAAAAGAGCTGAAGGATATTGCCCTTTATGCAGATGATGTTCAACAAGTAGTATTTACTGATACTACAGTTGCGGAAGTGAATGTGCCTTCGAGTCGTGCAGCGCTCTTTGCAAGAAATGGTCAGGAAGGAAGTGTCACCCAAATATCAATTACCAGCAAAGCAGGACAAACACCCCCGATTTTATTCAAGATCGAGGACATGGCAACTGACGATATTTTGTTTTCGGAAACCACATCAAAAGATTTTTCTTATTCTAATACATTAAAGAAAAATACGTTTATGCGTATATCCCTTAAGCTTGCGAATGAGGCTGACATTACTATTCCCATAACGCTCAAAATTATTCATATAAGAAAAGTAGTAAGGAAGCCTGAGCATATTCCGCTGACAGTAGGCAATGAAGTTCGTGATCTATCTGAAGCAATGCAGGCTGAATTTCAAAAACTTAGTGCCGAACTTGAAGATCTGTATAGCTCCCAATTTATATCGGCAGCGGAGGGCAAGGCTGCAAATACCATGGTGGGATTGTCGGTAAATCGCTTTGGATATTCATCCGACTTATTAGCTAATAATCCTTTAATTTATAAATATCTGACTAAAACGAATACAGAGAGTGAAATGGGAGAACAAGTTATGGAGGCTATAGCGAAATGGATGAATCGCAAAGGAAATATTGAAAATAAGATAGGTGCTAGCCTGAAAAAAATCAGCGATACTCAAAGCGCCATAACTGAAAATCTTAAGTGACCTTTTTTCCACTTAACCGCATTACCTTTTATTTACTTCGGTGCAACCGCAGTCCCGTTCCAGCGCGGCTATTTACTAAACAAGTTTAATTCCATCCGCCTCAAGAATAATTTTACGTTGTTTGTATAACGTGCCAATGGCTTTTTTGTAGGTTTTCTTACTGATCTTTAATGCCTCATAAATTTCTTCGGGCGTACTCTTATCCGCCAGCGGTAAAAATCCTTTGTTTGCTTGCAGCTTGGCGAGTATCATTTCACAATTCGGATCATTGAAGTTTTCAAATCCTATTGGCTGCAACGAGATATCTATTTTATTATCATCCCGAATCTGTTTCACATAACCCTTTACCTTATCGCCAATATTAAGTTTGGTGAAGATGTCACTTTCAAAGATCAAGCCTTCGTGTTGTTGATTTATAATAACCGAAAACCCGAGGTCGGTCTTTTTCATGATCATCACGTCAACCTCATCCCCTACCACTATTGTGAGTTCAATATTGGTAAGCCGCTTCTCGATTTTATTGGTAGCATACAAACGGTCTGTCTCTTTATCCAGCTCGAGGTAAACAATATACCAGCGGCCTTCCTCCATTTTTTGTCGCTGCTCGCGGAACGGTACCAGCAGATCTTTCTCTAAGCCCCAATTAAGAAAAGCCCCTACCGCGCTAACCGAGGCCACACGCAGAAAAGCAAACTGATGCAACAAAATTTTTGGTTCGAGATTGGTGGCAATTTTTCGTTCCTCGTAATCACGATAAACAAACACGCGCAACTTTTCACCTAACGTAAAGTCCTCTGGACAATATTTATTCGGCAGCAGCACATCCTCTGTTTCTTCTTCATCGCCTAAATACAAGCCTACAGAAGTGTGGCGTAGTATGATTAAGTCCTGGTGTTGTCCGATGGGTATCAATGGGTAGAAATTTTGGCAAAGTTAAACAATATTGGCAGCGATTGATGGATAGGGTTTTTCTGAGATTCTGCGAAAAAAAAGCACTGGTAAGCCGAATACATTGTTCAGGCCACCTATGTATCCTTGGCACTAGAAAATCCGTCAATAGGAGCATGCAATCTAAATCCTTCGAAAACGAGTTTCTTAAAAATTTGGAATTGCTCAGTAAAGAGGAACAAGATAATGCGTTGGCATATATTAAATCACTCCCAACACGAAGGCAAAGTCAGTCTGAGCCTTTGCAATTTGCAGGTAGTCTGAATGCCAAATCAATTCGTGAAATGACCGAAGCTATCGAAGCTGGTTGCGAAACTATTGGTAAAAATAGTTGGTAAGAATTATCTGATCGATACTAATATCGTTAGCGGTCTTTTTGCAAATGAGCTGTCAACTATTGAAAGAATTAAATCTCAATCGGGTGGTGTATCTGTTCCGAGTATAGTGATTGGCGAATTGTTTTATGGAGCCGGGCAATCAAGTAAAAAAGAATCGAATTGAAGGGGAATTGAAGAATTTGCCCAAACTTTATTAAGGGCATCTCTAAAAACCCTTGCTCCCATTACCTCAACCCCTGCCCCTTCTACCAAAAGAGAAGGGTAAGCGGAGTTTTTAGAGATGCCCATAATTACAGATTGTGATCTCGACACTGCCCGTCATTATACCCTTGTAAAAAGTTACCTGAAATCTAAAAGAACTTCGATACCTGAGAATGATATTTAGATTGCTGCGTTGGCTAAATAACATGACTTAACGTTGGTTACAAGATATAACCATTTTAATAACATACAAGAACTGTTACTCGAAAGTTGGTAAATGCTGTCCATCCGATCAAGGAGAAGGAAGCATCTTTTATCAAGTCTTAGTTTATGGATGTTAATACCGCCTATTAAACAATTACTTTAGCGCCATTCTAAATTTTCAACTGTGTATTTTAACTAGTCAAAATTTGGGTTTGAAATATAACCGATTTGCCAACCTGCTATCGTTTTATACATTTCAAATTTATATTCCAGAGAATTTATTCGAGGCCATTTTACTTCAATTACTGCAACCGAAGCATTCATAGAAATGGTTTTAAATTTTATGTGGTCAATCTGGTCCAAAACTAAATCCGGTTCCTGCGTAATCAATACAAAATCAAAATCGAAACCTTCAGGCACATCTGATTGAAGCGGATGGTCGCTTAGTTTGCTAGCTTTATCATCAAAATAAACTTTCCAGTGCTTTATGTATTTCCGCGAAATACATTGACTGGTTTTAAGAAAGTTCAGATAGTCTGTGCAGGCCGCTTTATTAACCATAAAATTATCAGCACTATCTTTTATCAGAATGGGAAAATTATTTGCATTGCTCAAATTAACCTTATACCATTTCAAAAATTTAATAATTACTTGCTGTGCCTTTGCTGTATCATTTTTCATCAGTATAATTTTTTCTGGATTAGCTGCAACGGCATTACCAAGGCAACACAAAACCAGGCTACAGATTATGATTGGTTTTGACAAAAAGCGTTGAATGCTATTTGTATTCATTACTTCGTAGAGTATAGATACTTTGACTTTTGAAATCATATTATAAATGCTGTGTTTATTGTTAATAAGCGGACAGTTATATTTTCAATAATTGAAATCAATTTTCAGATAATATTTATTGTATGATTTTAGTAATAGTTGACAATTATCGAAACTATAAATTTCTTTCAACTTGTCACTATTTAGATTTATGAATTTAAGTTTCAATTTCTTTTTTTAAATTTAATTGTTCGTGTTGTCGGCTAAGCTACCTCCTGTTATAAGCAGATTTTGTCACTCTGAAATTATTTCAATTGCTTTATCGCTGGCTTTTATAAAGTTAGAAAATGAATTTGATATGTATATATCGGGTGTTAATGAACCTTCCATGTTTTTCCAGTTTTCCCAGTATTTTGTAGAATAAGTCACTCGCATATTTAGATTTGGCAACTCGAAACTTTTAATCTCTCCAAAGTGATTTATATTCCCTCCGGTAGCCTCTCCTACAAATGTTGCATTTGTTGTCCTCTTTAACTCAATTGCGTTCATTAACGATGAGGACATAACTTTTTCTCCTATCAAAACAAAAAAACTATTTTTATTGTTCAAGACACTTTTTTTAATAGCCGTTATGAATGGATTTAGTATGGCCGAGTTACCACCGCCATTAAATCTCAAGTCTAAAATTAATTTAGCGGGTTTTTTTTCATTAATGACGTCAAATAGCCTTTTGTTAAACGATGCAAAAGATTCATTTTCGCTTTCAGCACAACTCCTATAATTGAAATAAAGTATTCTATTGCTTTCATTATACTGAAACCAGTAATTACTGTGAGAACTGTAGGCCAAAAGCTTATTATAAGGTTCAGCGTATTTCCAATTTGTAATAACCTCTTTTTTAATTGAACTCACTGTAGTAATTATTGTATCCCCGTGTAGGGATAAAAGTTTAAATTTTATTTCCAGGAGATTTTTGATGATACCAAGTCCTTGTAGAATGGAAGTATTGTTCAAATAAAATGTTTCAAAGTATTTAGAGTACGAAAGATTGTCTTGTTTGATAGTCGTTTTCAATAAGGAAGTGATTTCTGCAACAGAGGTCGCATCTATTGAAAGCACTTCGTAAAGTAAATATTTTTTATGCAAACTATCTGATATGGTAATTGCAATCCCTTCGTCAAAAAGTTTGAACTGAAAAGGAAGGTAGAAATCAGCATTAGGAAACAATATCGTGTGTTCATCTCCAATTGATGCGTTTATTTTTAACAATCTAACAGTAACCTGTTCTCTATTTAGCGTTGTTGCTTCTGAAATCAAAGTATCAAGTTGCTGATTAAAAAAATCTTTGGATATTTTTGTGAACGGATTTTTGTGTTTATTGGAAATCGTCCTTCGATACATTTCTATATCAGAAACAACCTTGTCCTGTGAAAATGCAACTTGCAAAAACACTATTAACAGAAAAAATAGAGTTACACTTTTAGTTAATTTCATAAAATTGCTTGTTTCGATTGCAGTGCGGCATTTGCGGATTGAGAGCACAATCAATAATGGAAGTTAGAAATATATTTTCTTATGAATTTAAGTTTCAATTATGTTTTTGAATTTATATGTTCTTGCCGGCTCAAGTTTATGTAATCTAGGGGTGGTAGTTCATTGTTCTCACCAATGAATAAATATTTTTTCTGGTCAACAAATAAATCGATGCCACAAAAATTGCCCAAATTTTTCACTTTGGTGGTTTGGGAAAATAAATCCGGTGAGGCTGCCCACTCAATTACCGGTAGTTTTTTATTATCGTTCCAATATAGTTCATAGCTTGGTCATAGGTTTCAATTCCGTGGCCGACATTGGTAAATACTTTGGTTTCTTTTAATGTCTCGATATGCTTTTTGGCATTGTCAATTGATTTTTGAAACGGAAACAGTAAGTCTTTATCTCCTTCAAGAAGATAGGTATTAACTTTTACTTCACCCAATTGCTTATCCATATAATATGGTTTTTGTGTTTTATCTTTATAACGGCTGATTGCAAAGACTTCGTAATCAACTAACATTTGCTCAGCTATTTCCGATAGCCGATGGTTCGGTTTTGAAAAAACTGCTTTGTCTAGAAACTTCAGAACGTTCTTTGAATTCGGTCTCAAAATCGGCAACAGATTATAATATAGGTTTTTAAACGTTATTGAAAATGTCTGTAAACAACCGGGATTAAGTAAGAAGGTGGCAATAATTTTTTCGGGACTAACAATACCTAGTTTCATACATATTAACCCGCCAAAAGACGCACCTGCTACAAAAGCTTTTTCAATTTTTAACGTATCAAATACTTCGGTTGCCCAAATACCGTAATCTAATGAACGAATGTCGGGCGTTGCGCCATCGCTCAAATTAGGAAGTCCGTTAGTCTCAACCATAAATATTTTCAGCTTATGGTTTAACTTATCAAGTCCTTTATCAAAGTCCCAGATTAATGAAGTTGTTCTTGCTCCCGGAAAAATTACCAGTGTGTCAAGATTACTTTCAGTCGTGTTAAGACCCCAAACATGGGTTTTACCTAGTAAGGTAGAAATCTCGTAACGTTCATATTTTCGCTCGTTATGTATCTCTAACTTTTTAACCCAATTTTCAAAATACTGGGTGTCCGCTTTCTCATCTTTAAAATATGAGTTGCTTTTTATTTTCATCTTTTATTGAGTCTTATGTCGATTTAAAGTTGCTACTAATGTTATTTTGCCAACCACAATTTTAGGCAGACACAAACCATGGGCTAAATTTTAAAAAACAATCCGATACGAAATGTTAGGCAATATGCCGAACTGATAATTCTTTACAAGATCATTTTTTCGCTGATCGTAACTGACGCTATACAAGTTCTGTTGATTACTTATGTTTTGAATATCAAGACTTAGTATACGCTTTGTCTTACCTTTATTTTTAGTGTAACTGAATTTAACATCGGGACGAAAATACGTTGGCGCTTGCGCTGAAAACGCCAGACTTTCATCATACACTGTGGTATGACTTATTTTTGATGCTTCCAGATCGATTGGTGTTAAACGATTTCCTCCAGCTACTACAAACCGCAAGTCTACGCCAAATGATCTTGATTGGGTCAAGGGAAATTCTTTGCCGATCAAAAAGTTAGCGACATAATTACCGTTGTAGCGTGTGTTACGTTCCACACCATCGCCTGCTTTATATTTGGCATCATAAAGCGAACCTGTTAGTAAGAAATAGTAGTGTCGATCAAAAAACTTCTCAAGTGTTAGTTCAATACCCTTGTTGGTAGCGGTTCCTTTGTTCACCAATACGACACCCGTCACTGGGTTGATATTATTAACTAATGAAAACGTACTGGTGATATCATTCACGATTGGAACATTACGATGCTCCTGATAATAGGCTTCTAATTTTAACCGCAAGTGTTCGTTAAAATTGCGATCGTAGGATAATACGTAGTGATTTGATCGGGCTGTCTTGAGGTTTTTGTTAGGGTTCATAATTGAACCGTTAACTTCAATATCCTCAAAATAGATGGAAGATGGCTCTAGTCTACTATGCACACCAAACCCAAAATTGAGGGATTGCTTATCATTGATATCCCATCGAACAGCCGCACGAGGTTCAATACTATTGGAATTGTTGAATCGCGTGTAAATAGAATGAACCCCGGTGTTAAGCTCTAAGTATTGAGTAAACCGGTACTTCCATTGTGCGTACCCTTGAAAGGAGAAAAAGTTTCCATTCGTATTTAATAAAGTTCGGATGATGTACGGAGCAACGGGACTTAAGTCCTCGGCATAAAGTGAAAATTCTTTACGATTGGCAATAGCACCTGCACGAATGGAACTTTTAGCGTTGAATTTGTGATTTACAAAAGATGACATAGTGATGGCATAATCTTTTGTTTGAGAAGTGCCATTCGAGTAAACATTATAGTCGTTGCTTAAACTGTCAGAATCATTTCCGGTGCTACGAATAGAATAAGTAGCAACCGTTTTAAGATACGTGTTCTTACCGAAGAACAACTTGTTTGACATTCCTACTACACCCATGTTTGAATAAAACGTACTGTTTTTATTATCGTCATCTGTTTCCCATAGTGTACTGTCTTTTTGTGCTGTTTGATTTACACTACTTTTTCCACCTACCGCAAACAATGTAAAATCTCCAGCCTTCTTGGTGGGCACGTTTATTTTTAAGTTTAAATCCTGCCACAAAGGCAAGCCATTATTTTTATCGAGTAGCCCAATACTTCCGAAAAGAGAAGTGGTTGAATATCTATAGTTCACTAGATAAGATGCCTTTGATCCTTTTCGTAAAGGTCCTTCAGCACTGGCTTCCACACCTAACAAGCTGGCTTGAAAGGAATACTCTCTTTTCTCATCGTTGCCATTTCGTAATTGAATATCAAAAACACCCGATGATGCATTACCATATTCTGCGGGAAAAGCACCCGTCATAAAATCTGAATTACCCATTGCATTCGGGCTGAGCACTGTAACCGCTCCCCCATTGCGCGAGTATCCAGCGAGGTGGTTGGGTGTTGGTATTTCAACACCTTCCAATCGCCAAAGAAGTCCGGTCGGTGAATTTCCGCGTATAGTAATTTCGTTGGTGAAACTATTATTAGAAACAACCCCAGCAAAGGCCGAGGCCATGCGACCAGGATCTGAAAAACTTCCTGCATACCGCGATGCTTCCTCAACTGTAAAAGAGCGGGCGCTAACCGTTGCCATTGCATTTAAAGGTTGATCTTTAAGTGGCTTGGCTACGACAACCACTTCGTTCAATTGGCTTGCCATTTCTTTAAGTTGAATATCCAGTATAATTTCCTTCCCAGCACCAACCTGAATTTCAGATACAAAGGAATCTTCGTATCCCAAATAGGAAACCTTAATGCTTTGCCTACCAATCGGTACATTTTCAATTCTAAATTTTCCATCAACATCGGTGGTAGCCCCTATTAGTGGGTCTGTTCCGATAATTATCACGTTAGCGCCTATAATCGCAAATTGAGCGTCTTTATCAAGCACAATGCCACGGATGGTCTGCGTGGCGTTTTGCGCCATAGTCTCAATTAATGGAAGTGTTAAAAGTAAAAGCAATTTTATAGTAATGAGGTTTTTCATATTTAATGTTTTATCGTATTTAGTACCGCAAAGATTGATCCTCTGCTCCTTTCAAAAAATAGCATGATCATGCTACTGAAATGATATTTATTATTGGGAAAAGAGAGCCTTTGACTTTTCGTTGTGAACTACTTTATCTAGTGTATTGACGGGCATATTTTGCGCGGTGCTTACATTAGGGGAAAAAGTATTTTCTTTTTCCCAGTCCATCTTTCGAAAAAGTGTTATGGCAATTATCCAAAAAATTATAATCCCTATAATTCCGGTTGGTCCATAAATCAATTTGTTGTAGTCAGGATCCGCAAGCACGAACATGATAAAATTTCCTGCAGTCCAATTCATGGCGCCATGTGCTAATGCAGGAACGAAAATGCTTTTACTTTTAAAGTATAAGTATTGAAATATCAACCCCATCGGTATACACAATAGGATCATCAGAATATTTCCAATCAGCGGATGATCAGGATAATTCCAACCCAGCATAATTCCACCGGCATGCCAAAGCGCCCAGATAGTGCCGCCCATTATGAAACTTCTTTTCGTTCCAAACAAGCAAAGTAAGCGTGGAAATAAAAATCCTCTCCATGCCAATTCTTCACCGAGAAACATGAGAATATTTAGTAAGGGGGCAACTAGTGTATTGATACCAAAGATGATCGCCAAATTCAATAACCAATTGCCTACACCTAATCCCGTCTTCTCTGTAGATGTTAAAATTTCAGTTGTATTCTTAAAGAAATCAGTATTGAATAGGAATGGAATCGTGTAAGTAGAAGCAACAATTGCAAGAAGAATCAGCGGAGCTAGCAGCCAATATTTCATTCCCACAAACCGAAGACCGAGGTTGTTATTTTTAAAAACGTTTCGTTTAAAATTCAATACATAGTTTAGGATCACTACCAAAGCAGGTACATACATCGAGACTACCATCACCGGAAAGTGCTCCAAGCCTCCTTTGGAATATGCGAAAGCAGCCAATCCATACGTGATGACAAATGTTGGGATCAGAAACCATACAAGCTCCCGTTTGATAATTGTTATTTCTTGATTGTTCATAATTACTGTGTGTTAGAAAGTTAGATTTATGTTTTTGGCATTGAAGATATATGAACCTGTCCCTACTCCTTGAAACTCAAACGAGGGAGATTTATTAAGCCCATTCACCTTCAAATTATTTTTGCTGCTTTTGCAATTCAGTAGTTTGATGTCAGATTTATCCCTAGCATAAAAATTAATGTCGTCCGCATGCAGTATTTCAACATGAAGGAAGCCCGATTGAATTTCTAGATAATCGCCCTTCAAAATAATAATGGGGATTGCCGTTGAGATTTGAATGACATTGGTATTATGCTCAGCATAGGTGGTGAAACCAATGGACTTGTACGTAAAAACAGGAGGAGTTTTCACATACAGTGTATCGCCAGATTCATAGGATTCGATCTGAAATTTTGGTCGCTCGTCTGGAAATTTAATTCCCCAAACATTTCCTTCGGTACTTAATATAGAAAGTATGTTGATCCTGTTTCCTAACAACGGTTCAAGTGTCGCATTTCCACTCAGGTTAAGTACTACTACCTTTACGTTATCAAGTTCTTGATTGAACTTTGCGGTGGAGTCTTGTGCTTTGGAAACAAAGTTTACTAGGGAGATCATTAGTACAACGCAAAAGATGTTTTTATTCATATCGTTTTTATTAAGTGGTTAAACATTATACGTAGCAATGCTATGTATACAGATAAATTTTTTTATTTTTTAGTCTTCTTCAATCGGAATAGTAACGTAACTGCAACATAAAAAATCAACGCGGCACCTAGGGTTAGCGGTATAAACCAATATCCAAGAACTTCAGTCATTTGATCTGGATTACTGACAAAGCCAAACGCTTTATATTTACCATCAACCATAAAGAGACCTGTTCTTTGTGGTGCGAATATTTTCGTGACTATTAACAGTACGAATACAGAAAGAAAGAGATAACCCACTGACATAATCGCGTAAAATATGCCATTCGAAATATTCAATCGCAACGCCTGCAATACATGTCTTGGATTAAAGGTACGCTGCGCTTCCACTATTTTTCGAGTTGCTACCATGGGAACTAGGAATTCTTCAGGGCGGCCGAGCTTTTCTGTTATGGTCAATAGGCTCTCTACTTCATTGGCCATGGGAATAGATTGCAGCGCCTCATAAATGTGGCTGTTGATTTCTAGTAATAGATCAGTTTGATCGGGAGTAGATAAAATTGAAGTAGCTGATTTAACTCTGTGTAGATAGTCATTGTATATTCGCTGCGCAGAGTCTGACTTAAATTCAATATTTTTCATTACAGTATTTTTTTGATCGATTTATTCATTTCAACCCAGTAGACTTTCATCTCATTGAGCACAGTTTCACCATGAGTAGTCAGTGTATAATATTTTCTTGGGATCCCTGATTCTTGCTCCACCCATTTTGATGTCACAAGTTCTTCATCCTTTAGTCTATTCATTAAAGGATACAAAGTGCCTTCGGCAAGTTGAATTTGAAGATTTTGCTTTATCTCCTCTATTAATTCATAGCCGTAATACTCGTTTCCTTTCAAAATACTAAGTATGATAAATGACAATGTGCCTTTTTTGACCTGCGACTGCCATTTAGTTACAAATTCACTTCCCATGCTGCAAATATAGAACACAATACATAGTAATACAATGTATTGTGTAGAATTTTTTTTATAGCGCTATATTCCTAAGGTTATGGATATATCATATTGAAATCTTTACAGCAAAACCTAACTCGCAAAAAAGCCTGATAATTTCTTATCAGGCTTTCGAGCTTCTCTTACAGCTGCAGTTTAATTTTTTCCTAGGGTATAATAAGGTTAGAGGGAGCAGTTACGGTCCGCTGAAGTTGATTGTACACGGTTTGTACAGAAAAATTACCGGTTGTAGCACCAACAGGAACAACAAATATAATCTGGGTGGTAGAAGATGAAGTAACGGTTGCAGGAAGACCATCCATTAATACTTTGTTATCAGAAGATGTTGCACTAAAATTCTTGCCGGTGATCGTTACCGGTGCTCCAACTACACCATTGGCCGGACTAAAACTTATTAGTTCAGGCTCATTCTTATCAACCGTGAAATTTGTTGATGACTCAACTGTATAGTCTAAATTGTCAAACTTTGTTTGCACTACTCTTTGGTCTATTGCTTTTGATACATAGTTTCCAGTTAAATAATGTTTCTGTCACTCCAATTTTAATGAAACTATTTTTTTCTAGAACTTTGAAAGAGGCAGTATTGGTTTTGTCTGTCGAAGCAATAATCGCTTTTATTTCTTGCGTGGTTGTCCGCTGTCAACCAATGCCGGTGCGGGTTACGAGCTTTCAATTATGTACTTTAACCGCCATTTTTTATAGCCTTTGTTAGCAAATGTTATTATAGTTTTAATGACAAACCTGCATTAATCCCTATCCACATAAATAAATTACTGCTCGTCCCTTGGTTGGAATAAATAGTATATGGAATGTTCAAAGTCCCAAATTCACCATCAATTTTTTCTTCTGTCACATAAACGTTGAATGAAGGTCCAATCAGCAGAGAAATTTTTTCTGAAATGCTATATTTATAATTAAAATCGGCTTTGTTTAACATATTTAATTTGGCGCTGTGCCAATGATTATTGTAAACAATCTGATTGTAAGATAAATCGATACTGATTTTTTGTCTCTCAGATATTGATATGTTTCTTCCGAATCCTAAACCAAAACTATAAACAGGACTGTTTTTATATGAAGAATAGCCTGCTTTAAAAATGGTGTAAAACCTTTCAACTCCCATTTTGTAATTCAGGTTCGAGTATATTACCTCTCCACCAGTAAGTTCGAGTTCGTAATGTCCATTTTTCACAATGCTGAATATTCCGATTGGTAATCCTTCTTCGCCATCGTCTAAGTAGTTAAAAATGCCAAACTGAACGCCTTTTAGTTTCTTTGCATAATTAAAAACGCCTAATTGGAACCCATTAATCTGATTTACAGCAATATTAGTTGTTGATAATTGAAAACCTTTTGCTTTTTGTTTGGAATAATTTACTACACCTGATATAAGTACTCCTGAGGTTGAATCCATACAAATATTTGAAACGCCCGAAAGTATAAAACCTTCTGAGTAACCTATGTTTATATTTGAAACTCCTGACAATTGAAATCCTTTTACTTGTCCTTTATTATAGTTCAGTAGCGAACCCATCTCAAATCCATTAACCCCGCCATTTAAACCGTACAAGATATTGAACGAAAAATTATTCAAATATTCTGTCGAACTCGTTCCGCTGCTACCAATCGGATATGCAAATGTGACCTGCGCTTTGCGGGTTTTCAAACTGTCGTTTACTTGAGCTTCAAGATTTATTGATACTAATAATATCAAAATGCTTAGTAAAATTATTTTTTTCATTTTTCTTCTTTTTTATTAATTGGTTTATTTCTGTATACTCTGTTTCTTCAGTATTTATAATATTTGCTAACGTCTGAGTAGTTTTACCATCTTTTATTTCGGCTGATTCGATCATAGTCATTGCTTCTTCAATATCTATTTCCAATACTTCAATATTTTCTTGCTCACTTTCTACGCCTCCCCCTTCATTTGCTTTCATCTCCTTCGTGTATGCGGCAATGAAAAAATATAAAATCTCAGTAACCGAACTTGGTGACATATAGGCTTCAAAAATTTTTTTAATGTCAGTAACTTTATAACCGGTTTCCTTCGGTTTCCCGCCTTATACAATCTTCCGCATTGTCTTTATCCAACAATCCTGCGCAGGTCTCAATTAACATTCCCGTTTCATTTCCATTGACATAGGTTGGCGTCCGAAATTGTCGTGTTAATATTACTGTTCTTTGTTCCTTATTGTAAAGGAGAATGGTAGCCCCATTCCCCCTATCATAAGCTTCCCTGCTTTGAACTTTGCTGGTTCCGTCCTTTTTAAAATATTCTTAAGTTATTTTCCTCAAAACATACCAGTTATCAGAAAGGACCTCTGTATTTAAGATTTTTATTTGATCAATCATTCTGTTGTTTTTTTAAAAGCCTTATCGCTTTACGGCTACTACCTGTTGAATGTTTTTAAATTTTAAACGTAAGGGCTTGATGATTACTATAGAGCGTTAAGCTCCATCTCTTAATTTAAAAATCAATGGCCATTTCCAAAGTTTTATCAACTTCGGCCAACACTTCGGCTTTCAGGTTTTTACTGTAGATGTGCGGTGCTATCCTAATTCCTTTAGAGCTTTTGCCGTCTGGATCCGAAGGCATCATTTATGATTTTTAAGGAAATTGTCAATCTGCCAACAGAAAACATCAGGTTGCTGAAAAACTCCATTGTGGCCACTCTTTTCAAAGATGAATAAGGATTTAGACTCAGAACTTACCTTCGAATAGATGTCCTCACCCAAGCCTGCAGGACATATAAAATCGTATTTGCCATACATTAATAGTACAGGGATGTTTACTTTATACAATTGAGAAGAAGTTTCCACATTCAGCAAATCTTTGTTAAAGTCAGCATTGCTGGAATACATATGGTTTAGTAACATTGGCATTACAGGATATTTATTTTTGATAGCATAGTCCTTCAGATGTCTGTAAGGGTTAAATGGTTCTATGTCATCAATATATTCTTCAGCATCTGCTGCAAAGCCGTTTAAAGTATTGGATACCGTATAGTCTATAACACCTGCATGAGCTTTGCAGTAGTCTACAATTTTCGTCCATTCCTTAACATGTTTACCAAGGGATATCTGCTCTTCTCCAGTTGTCAATAATTTTTGTCTGCTCAGTTCATCATTTAATTTAAAATTATGATTTCCATCCATACATATCCACCCCTTTACCATATTCTGGTTGTCATTTGTTACCAGGAAAGATGAGGTGATAAGACCACCCCAACTGTGCCCCAAAATGAAGACACTAATGTCCTGGCCCCATCTGTATTTTAATACATCAATAACTTTTTTTAAATCGTCTACATACTGATTCAGATTCAATTTACTACCATTACTTGTTCCCTGCGAGCCACCTGTATTTCTTTGATCCCAATACACCATGGCATATTTATCTTCCAGGTGTTGGCTAATATAATCGGTATTATAGAAGTAAGAACTGGTACCAGGGCCGCCATGAACAAACAAGAGAAACGTTTTGCTTGCAGTATTACCCTCTACTAATACACGCATAGAAGCGTTATTATTTTCAACGTAAAATGTATTGCTTGCATGAGTGGCTACTGTTATTTCCTCTTTGTGGCAGCTATTCATAATTAGTAAGAGCGGAAAAAGTAAGATTATATTTGTTTTCATTTTATTTATCAATGTTAAAATCGTTATTTAATTCGTGTTTTTGTCTTTGTATATTTTCTTGCCTTGACTTTTAAAATACTGGCATGTGCTCCAATTTCTATGGTAGGTTGTAAATTTATAGTACTATTATAGGGGAACATGGCTAATACTGTCAATCGAGTATAGGCAGTAATAGGGAGTACCGAATATTTGGAAAGGTCATAACCTATCCCTCCTCCCATAGATACCATCGCATAATTATACCCTTTGACAGTTTTTACGTTAATACTGCCATCACCATTCGTTTCATACACAGTTCCCCCAACAAAAGAACGACTAATACCTATGCCTGGAAGAAACTCAGTATAAAATCCATTTGAGTTCTTTCTTCGCTTAATATATTCCACTTGTGAGTAAACATTATCTTGAAAGCTTTTATGGTGGTACCAGCCAATGCTGGTCGATACAAACCTACTCTTCTCAATATTCTTTTCCCTACCCGATCTTTTTGTCTTTTGTAAATCAATAAGCCTCAATGGATATTCAAATCCAGCTTCAATCCCTGGGTAAATGACGGATTCTAAATAAGCAAGTTTAAAATTTGCCGAAAGTTGAACTTCTTCTACATAGGCTTTAGACTGACCTATACTAAAATTATAGGAAGCGGTAATTATTAAAGCTACTAAAACTACTATCTTGTATTTACAATTTGTTTTCATTCTTTTCATTTTAAGGTTTTACAAAAATTCTAAAGGTGTTTTTACATTATTCATAATTGGAATTGTATCAGTTCCGTCCATCATTCAATAGACACCTAAGGTGGGCTACCACAATTCGACACTTAGTGGGGGAAAACAAGCTGCTTTACAAGCAGCAAGTAAAGCAGTCGATGGTTGATGCGAGGTTGAATACACGTGTTCCTATTTTTACATCTGTATAGCCTTTTCCAGCGTTTTATCCACTCCGGCCAATACATCAGCTTTCAGGTTTTTACTGTAAATGTGCGGTGCTATCCCAATCCCCTCGTAGCTTTTGCCGTCTGATCCTCTGTAATCGCCTACACCAATGGTGCAAAGCCATCCATTTGGCAACTGGTAGGCTATCACATCAGAAAATGCTCCTGCCGTAGTCTCACCCATATGCGTCACATTATCGTTTTCCCTCATAGCGAAAGTAAAAGTCTCGGCTGCACTGATCGAATGTGAAGTAGTTAACAAAATTACGGGCTTAGTGTATTGGCTTTCTCCCTCTGGTTCAACATACCATTTCATCATTCCTTCGAAATCATTATGACCCGGTCCATTTCTTTTTTTGGAAGTCATGAATAACTTTTTTGATTTGGCAAATCTGCCCGCGATGTACTTACTCACGTTGTCGCTCCCTCCACTATGGTCTCTTATATCAAAGACAATTTTTTCTGTGGAAGCCAAAGCATTCATTGCTTTATCCATGGCCTTTTTGAAAACAGAAAGGTTATCGTTGTATGACGAAGCGTGTATATAGCCTATATCTTCAGTAAGTTTTCCATATCCGAAATCTTCATTTACCTCATGGTATTCTATAAGATAATTATCTTGAACTACCTTAAAAAGAAAGGTTTCCTGAGCCGGGATATTTCCATTATGGCCGCTGTTATAATCTGCCAGCTTGGAGTTGGTTGTGTAAATATTTACATGTTGATCATGTAAAATGCTTAGAGCAGAAGTAAGCACATTAAACAATTCTTCCTCCGTTTTTGCCACCTTGGCCAAAGGCAGATGTGAAGCATATACGGCATTCCAATCAATTTCTTTTACAAGGAACAAACCATAGTGACTGTCAAATTTATCCCACATGCTTTGAAAGTTCTTTTCGGGAGTGTCCTTGATTATCTCGCCTACCATCATTTCCTCGCATGAGGTGAAGGAGAACACTGCACATAATAAAAATATACGGAGTAATGTTATTTGCTTTTTCATTTGTAGTGAATTAAAAAGTTAAACCAAGAGAAAGTTGACTGCCAGCCTGAGTAAGGTGTTGTGGCTTGTAATAATGTAACCATGAACCCTCGTAGGCTATATCAAAAGCAATTCGTTTTGTTACCAACCAATTGTATCTCACAGAAAATCTTATGTTTTGAAAATGGTTGATGGTTTCAATGTCATTGTTGCCGGTGAAGAACGCTCCCAACCCTGACTTCCCTGGTATGTTAGGAGAATTATGGTACGGAAATCTGGTTACTGCAGATACCAAAGGAAGGGATAATTGGAATATCAACGGCTTACCATTGTTTAGTTGATAATCAAATCTTGCTTTTGCATTAAGTGACGCGTAATTAATTAAGCCAATAGGTAGAAAGCCAGGTGTGAATGTTAGGTTTTCCTCCAGACTACCACCGAGATAAAATTCAGTTCTTACGGTCGCTAAGGTTTGAAGCTTATGCAGGTATCCTATTTCCAAGTTAAATCCCATGGGGGCTATTTCAAGCGTCATCGATTCATCTTTTTCAGCACCATAAATATCTGTCTCCTTAGCATAAAAAGTAAGTGAAGTACCGGAAGTAGGAGTAAGATTTCCAAAAAACACATTAAGATTAGATGTGAAAATTCCTTTGTCTTTTTTTCTTAGATATTCCAATTGTAAGTTTTTGCGCACACCGTGATAGCTTTTAGGCGAAACCTGTAAATCTAAAGTTTGAAGATAACCGGCACCGAGCCCAACTCTAAATTGATTTTTTTTCAAAGCGTATGGCTCTTTATTCTGTCCATAGCTACTATAGAATACAGCAAAAAAAAGCAGTATTACTAGGTGGTATTTCGTTTGTTTCATTTTTGTTTTATAATTAGTTTATTTCTTTTGTTTTATAGATCTAAAATTCAGTATAGTAAGGACTGTGATTTCTTGTTCAGTATAGTTGCGCAAAGTTTGATATTCTTCTACCCTCAAAAAATAGCATGATCATGCTACTGAAATGATATTTATTATTGGGAATAGAGAGCCTTTGACTGTTCGTTGTGAACGACTTTATTTAGCGTATTGCCCGGCATGTTTTGCGCGATGCTTATGTTAGGGGAAAAAGTATTTTCTTTTTCCCAGTCTATCTTTCGAAAACGTGCTATGGCAATTATCCAAAAAATTATAATCCCTATAATTCCAGTTGATCCATAAACCAATTTATTATAGTCGGGATCAGCTAGAACGAACACGATAAAATTTTTAGATTTCCAATTCATAGAACATTCGCCCTAACGAAGACATAAACATGGAGACCGGTAATAGCCGAAAGCGATCCAAGCCTACCGAAAATTTTCCTTTTTATAATTTTAGACATTGATTTTCTTGTTCATTTTTTTAATGTTTTATAAAATTTACTTCCGCAAAGAATGATATTCCTGTAACCTCAAAAAATAGCATGATCATGCTATAACAGTAAGTTAATTTTCCATCTAAATTCACGCAAAACATCCCATATTCATGAAATTCTTCTCCTACCTGTTCCTCATCATTGACATTTTTTTTGGTCTTAAGATCCTATTCTTTGGAATTGGTGACAAATACAATTCTTCCATCCTTGTAAGACTGCTAACCGCTGTTGTATTAGTAGCAGCAGGTGTAGCCGCGTATTATTTTATGCGCTACAAACAAGAGAATGGGTATGCACTGCTGTGCAGCTTAACGCCTGTCTTTCTGATAATAATTTATGTGGTTTTCTTTTTGATGACGAACAACAAATGGAATTAAAATAATCTCAAATGAAAATCCTTGTCATACTTTTCGCTCTCGTTTTATTCATCATTCTTCTTGTAACTTTCTCGTTACGAAGTAGAAATAAAAATGACACCATTTTGGTTTATGGTGCTTTTACTATTAAGGCTGATATTTCTACACATCGATCAGTCAATATGAATTTTGGAATGGGAACGCAAACCACTATTTCATATTCGGTTTGGTATAAAGGCAAGGTGATCCAATACCCAGATGATCTACAAGGAAACACAGGATACACGCATTTGTGGCGAGTCTATATTCTCGAAGGCGCACCTACACCAACGCTCATTGCCGGAAGCCAAAGCCTCTTCTTAATTAAAGAAGAAAATGAACAGGCTGTTGTTACAATGTTGCACACCCAAAGTAGCGACTTTGCTGGTATTCAATTTTTAGATGAAGTAAACGAGCAACCAGGAAAACCAATTCCAGTCTTCATGGATAATGTTACGGCTCACGTTGACACGCTAAAAGGTGGCCATTACCTTCTGGTGAATCAGCAATTGTTGCTACACGTTCCTGATCTCAAGATGACATCGTTAGCCACCCAGAAAAGAGAGGTAGGAGGTTATTATTTTGTTTCAATCGGAGGTGCTGTGGCACTCTCGCCTGATAAGCAAAATATTGTCTTCATGGGTGGAAAAAATATTGGAGGTTCCTCGTATATCCATAGTATGATTGTGTATGATGATTACAATACTGAAAACGAATATGTAGTGCCGTATGATCTTACCCTTACCCGATCCATCGATTCAAATTATGATGATCGGGAATGGTTTAAGACGTATTTTGAATGGGTAATCGATAAAGACAATCATTACAAACTACAATTACGTCACCATGATACATTACCTTTTTGGCAGGGACAATATGTGGACGAAAATAAAGTGTATCAACTCCTACCAGTAAAAAATGAAATGCAACAACTCTTTGCCGATTTCATTTTGCAACAACTTAATTTAACATCAGAAGCTGTTCATCCCGGTAGTCAATACAGTACCAATATGATGGTGATTCACTATAAGGAATTAAAATTCAAACTTTGGTTAAGACCAGAAGACAAGATTGTGGTACTGATGGCAAACGATCCATGGGAGCCAGAAGCAGGAGAACAAATTAAAATCATCCATCAATTGGGCGATGCGTTTAATAAAGAGCTAGTTGCAGGTAAACATCAATCGTATTTCACTGATTTTTAATACTGAAGGCAGATGGATATTTACATAGGAACCATTGAGATAACATCTGTTAATAACTTCACTACTGATGAAGTTAATCCTACAGCAGCGCTAGACATTCATGATGTTCGCTTTGTGCATTATCCCAGTTGCCAGCAACTTACTATATGGCTACCCCAAAACGGTGATCATTATAACACACTTAAGGTCTGGAATAAAACGAAGAACTCCGTTGAAGAAGAATGTCCGATATCAAAATGGCAAAATGGTGCTATCCAATTGTTAAAAGATACACTCTATTTATCACCTGGAAAGTATACTATTGAAATTAATACCAGCAAAGGTATTCAGCATGAAGTCTCCTTTACAAAGTTTCATCATACTGATGTTCGTGTTAATACCGGGCCGGTTTTAAATAATATTGAATCCAATACTACTGACTTGCCTATCGTTTATAAAAATGGATTTGGAACCATAATTCCCAATGAAGACCTTGCTTTGGCTGACGATCTCAAAAAGAAAATTCCTGAAAATTTGCAGAGAAGAATTGAATACGAAGGGAATGCAAGAGCAGGAACCATTACCTATATAGAAAACGATGTTCAAATTAAATTCAGTCATGAAATGGGAGGAGGAGACTGTCTCTTTTTTATTTTTATTCCTACCGAAAATGAATGGGAGGTAAAAACGAAAGTACCGCAGAACAAGCGAAGTGAGATCATTCAATTTATTGCCGAAACCGTAAGAAGAGATCAGGCAAGTTCAAGCCGTGTTGCTATCAGCGATAACGAAATAACGTTTTATGGTCGTTAAGAAAATTATAGAATTATTTTTATTTTCTCACAAGAAACAATTTCCCTTCAGGTCTCGAGCTTAAACTAACGTACATCTGAAATTATTTTTTTCGCAAGAGTATCATAAAGTTAGCAGAAATGACCGCCCAAGGATATTGACTATGGCTGTAAAGAAAAGGATGGCAACTGGTGTTCAATGGCTAATTACAGTCATTTTATTTAATTCTATTCTGTTGGCTCTGTATCAATCCCGTGTTGCTTCAACCATTCAACAGCCTTAGTAAATTCAGTTTCCATAACGATTTGTTGATCTTTAGCATTCTTCCGAATCATACGCATAATGAGTTGCAGGCTATTGCCATTTGACGTAACCCGATAGTCACATTTAGTTTCCTGCAAAAGATAGTTCACGAATTTCCATACTGCATTCCATTGAGAACTTGTTTGCGCATTGCTTGCAATAAACATAACGAAAGTTATTCCATCATCATTCGTTGCATTTACATCAGCGCCATGTTTTATCAATAGCATGGCAATTTCAATTTCGCTCTCTGTGGCACCGATCGCGTCAAACAGAATGGGTCGAGTGTAAAAGTTACTGCGTACGTTCGCATCAGCACCTGCATCTAACAACATAGCAATCGTTTCAATTGGAAGCTTAGAAATCGCTTCGCTTAGCGCAGGTGTGGTAGATGAGCCATTTTCAACTAACATTCGAATTATAGCTGTGTTGACTTCTTCGGTAATCCGAAAATCACTTGCTGTGCTTCTCAAGCGAACTGCGAACTGGAGGTAATTTAATCCGTCCCAATCCCACACCCGATTTCCTTGAATATTTAAATCTTGACCTTTTATCAAATCGCGCAATAACGATGTATCGCCCTGTTCGATGGCAGCAGCGATACCCCGATGCGTTTTATTCCGATAATAAAATTCAGCCATTGTTTTTTGCTTTTTAAAAGACGGCTGCCTTTTTGAAATGAATATAACAGATACAACAACGAGTGGTACGGCAGCAAAGAAACCAGAAGAAATAATGCTATAGGTCGATTGACTTACGTGTAACGGTATGGCTGCCAAAAGAATTATAATTATACCCAGTACGAAGAATATGAACATCCATCCTTTCTCAATCGTATCCACCATCCTACCCTCCATGCAGAACAGAAACATTATTGTCAAAATTACTAAGGCTGCAGTATTAAGGGCAATGAGTATCCAAATAATTTTAATGATCATGTTGGTGTGAATAAAATTACACTAATAGCCGTTTCTAAATCGCTTCCAGTATTTGTTTCGACTGATCAATTACTTCCTTCGCCCATTCGGCTTCCTCAGCTGCTGTTGCACTATAAACATCACCAAATCCATCCTTGTGTATATAGAGTTTATTCCCTCCATTCATTATATAAAATTGCTTTAAGCTAAAGGGCGATATTTTAGTTTGAGTGGAGATGGCAGTCTGATTTTAAAAGCATACACTTTACCAAAATACTATGAGTGCGCGAGTGTGCATCCGTTTTATAGTACTGCTTCCTTCGCCCCAGCATTTTGTTCAGCTATCATTGCTCCTGAAAGAATGGTGTACACTTCCGTCCATGCTGTTTTCAACTCTTCATTCCAGTGTGAACCTAAACCTTTTTCTAAGGTCCATAGTAAAGCTGATCCTACTGCAGAATAGTGAGATTCTTTCACGCCATAATTGGAATGTCGTTGCGCGAGTTTTTTCACTTCGTCCATTATTTCATCTAGGCGATCAAGCTTAGCGATAACATAGGATAACATCGTTAGTAACTTCTTGGATTGCTCCGGAATGGGTGTTCTGCTGAACATGGGCTTTACTTCCGGTGCAATTTCAAAAAGGCGTTCATAAAATAAGCCACCTACGGTAAGCATATCAATCTTAGAAACTTCTACCCAACTGTTTTTTACCAATTCAATATTCGATGTTGCCATTAATTAATTTTGTTTATAAATTATTTTTTTGGGAATGAGGTAATGTGTGTCCTATATTAATCAGGACAAAAATCTTGAGAAGTATACGTGGTGCTTTATTCACCTATCTCAAATGGAAGAGGATACTCTTTCGTTACCGGCTTGGAGCTGCGTGACTTTACTTCAACCTTAGCCTTTAGAGGTGAACCTGAGAGCAGAAATATTTTTACATATTGGTCTTCATGCACCATCCATGAATGATCTGTTAATAAATATTCTGATGCATTCACTTTGCTCGCCTGATACGCCCAACGCTCGACTGCTAAAGGTTCAAAGTTGACCATGTTTCCCATATAGCACACCTGAATACCGGGCTTCGATTGGTTTCCTAATTCTGTGCATCCCAATACACTAATGTTCAAGGAGGAGTTATCTTCAAGATCTTTTACAGACCACTCTTCCATCACTGTTTTTACATTTGACATTTCTATAAAAATTTAGGTTTAATTACGATTTAAAATATTATTGATAGGTATAGGTAAAGACAGACTGCTTGTCATTATCACCTGGGTAGGTTCGCACTTCTTCTATCGGATAGTTTAATGCATTGTATGTGTAGGTAGATGCATAACTACTTAAAGCCACAAACGTAAAGGTGGCAACGGGCAGTAGGGTTTGATTTTGTGGATCGGATAAATCATGTCTGAGGGGTGTTGCTACATTTTTACCAGCCACGTAAGTATACAACCAGGGATTTCCAACATCGAATGATACCTTATTGACATTACCTTGTGCATCATACTCGAAAGCTCTAGATTTAAGCCCATTAATAGTTTGATCAGAGTTGTCGTACTTCGAAAGTTTTCCTCCTTGATATGTGTATGTATGAGTCTGACCCAATACAGCTGATGCGGAATAAAATTCAATCCGATCCAACGTTCCATCAATCTTGTAAAAATATTTTTCAGGATACTCAGTGCCTGCAACTTTACGGATGCGTTGTGTTACCATTTGATCTGCTGAATAGATATAATAGTATTCCGTATTGTTTAGATAGATCTTGAAATGATCCAGTCGATTATGTGTATCATAGAAATATTCATAAAGCGGCTCTCCGTCTTGCGTTGTTTTCTTCAATAGGGAAGACACCAGAACATTAACAGTGGCAGGCAAATTCTGATTGTTGGTGGTGCCACTTGCAAGGGATAATGTACCCATCATGGTGTATGTACCACGTACTGCTTTATTATAAGATCCTTGCGAAAACGCAACATTTACTTCTGCTGTTGTGTTGTCGGAGTACGTAACACTTACTTTCGCAGGAAAAGGCAACGCTGAAAATTCTACATTATGAAGAACTATAATATCATCAATAATACCAACCGAAATGATGTTCTTTGAAATTTCATCATCATTACTACAAGCACCTATTGTGACCAACGCAATAAAATAAAGCAAGGTTTTTTTCATGTTTCTTATTTAAAGTTTAAAACGCAAGTCAACCGTATTCCATGAGTGGACCTGAATTAGTACATCAAAGGTATTTTATAATAGGGGTGCTGTATATAGCATGATCATGCTATACGAACCTTAGAGGTCTTATTTACTGCCGCTTTAAACGCGGAAGACTTCGCTCGAATGAGTTAAAATAATTTTTCCTGAATAGCCTTCGCTACCGCTTCGGTCTGTGAATGAACCTGTAGCTTTTCATAGATATGACGGATGTGGCTACGCACCGTATCAATTTGAATATCTAATTTGAAAGCGATGATTTTGTAACTGTTGCCATCCGATAGAGATGCCAGGATTTCCTTTTCGCGTGCGGTGAGTTGATAGGTATCGGTTTTGGGTTTGGATTTGGAACTTCCTTGCATCGACTGCATAACTAGTTTCGCGATACTTGGCGACATGGGTGCACCACCGTTCAAGACTTCAAGTATTGAAGACACGAGTCTTTCACCAAGGTGTTGCTTTAATAAATAGCCGGAGGCTCCGGCACAAATAGCCTCAAATACATGTTGGTCATTATCGAAGATGGTAAGCATAATAATGTGAACGTCTGTGTTGACCTTTCGTATTTCTTTCACAGCATCGGTACCAGTTTTACCGGGCATGGATATGTCCATTAGGATGACATCTGGGTTTAATTTCTTCACGATCGCGTTAGCCTCTAAAACATTCGGAAACGCACCAACAACATCAAATCCTTCAATTGATTTTAGTAGTGTCGTTGTGCTACTGCGCAATTGATCGTTGTCTTCAAAAATGAGAATAGATACATTCATACTATAAAAAAAGTAAAAGAAGGTATTTTAAAGGTATCAGAAAATAGCATGATCATGCTATTTGAACAACAATGGAAAGGCGTGTTCCATTACCCTGAGTAGATTCTATTTTCAATAACCCTTTCATCAGCTTAGCACGCGCTTCCATATTATTCAAACCATTTCCAAGCTTCACTTCGTTCATAGAAAACCCAGTTCCGTTATCCACGATATCCAACGTAAGTAGCGAAGCAGTTAATGTAAGCGTAATTTGGATTGTCGTGCACTGACTATATTTCATTGCATTGTTCAATGCCTCCTTGAATATCAGGTATAGATTTTTGCGTATAGTAGCATCAATCTTTTGATTTTTTACATTTCCACTTTCGTGAAAATAATAGTCAATATTTTTAGGTTCCAGAATATCAGCGGCAAACTCCTTCATATGCAGCAACACTTCATTCAACGTATCATTACCTGGATTAATAGACCAGATAATATCCACCATCTGGCTAAGCATTTTTCCAGAGTGATCTTCTATTTGCGCGAAGCTAGTGTTCGCACTTCCGCTCAATAAATCTTGTGAATTCATTCTGCTGATCATATTAATACTCGACAAAGTAGAACCAATATCATCATGAAGATCTTGTGCTATGTGGTTGCGCATCCGTTCAATTTCAAGTTGTCGTTTTGTTCTACTAATGGTACGATACCAGATGAAGGATAAAACACCAATGACAAGAGTAACCAAAAAGGCCAAGATTGCTACCTTTATGTAAATGTTACTAAGCGTCTTCTCGCTTTTTAAAATCTGTATTTCCTTTTCCTTCTTTTCAGATTCAAATTTTAGTTGAAGAGACTGAAGCTGCTTTGTCTTTTCTATATTCAAAATACTATCGTTATAGCTTTTATACAGTTTGTAAAAAGTAAAAGCGCTTTTATAATCACTTTTCATCTGGTGCAGATTAGCTAGTTGAAGATAGATTGCGCTTAGATTGGATTTACTGTTTAATTCTTGAGAAATTGTTATCGCCTCATTAAAATGCCCAGTAGCATCATCGAATTTATTTTCAGCCAATACTACTTTGCCTAATAAAATTAAATTTTCCGCTACTGAAGATTGATGATTGGATTTCCGATTTATTTGAAGTCCTTCTTTTAAATTAATTTCAGCCAACAAATAGTTTCCTTGCTGAAAATAGACTTCTCCTTTTCCTGATTTGGAGGCAGCCATGCCTCTTTTATTGTCAAGCTCTTTAAACAGATCAAATGCTTTAGTGAAAAATTGCAATGCCTTGCCAAACTCCTTCTTGCTGTTATAAAGGCCACCGATATTCACGTATACCTTAGCCATTTGGTTGCGGTCGTTTAATTCTTTGAAATACCGGATCGCCTCAGTGTAATTTTCCATTGCCAAATCATACTGAGTGGTGTATGTATAGGCATTACCAATCCCCATCAAAATAAGGCCGATTCCCTTCTTGTCATCCAATGCTTGGTAAAACCCCAATGATTTTAAATAAAAATTCAATTGCTGCTCATAATTATTGGAAACAGAATAGGCACCGCCAATATTCATGTAGCAATTTGCTGCTGTTTTCTTATCGCCTATTTCCTCGGCCAACTTGCCAGATTGAGTTAGGTATTCTATTGCCTTACCATAATCATTATTAAACCCCTGAGCCATACCAATCCGATAAAACGCCAATACCATTCCTTTAGGGTGATCATTTTTTTTCGCTAATTCATATGCCTCTTGTCCATACTCAATGGATTGCACTGGAGCTTTGGATTTAAACACATCGGCAAGCTGATTTAATATCCGTACACGGGTTGTGTCTTTTGACTCTATCAACAGCGTCTTCAAGCTATCCGCATTAAGTTGTTGGGCAAATGTTGAGGAAAAGCAAATAATCAAAAATATAGTTAGGAGAATACTAACCAACTGATAATAGAAAAAGCTGCGGCTGAAGTTCAAGGGCATAGCTATTGAGTTCGCAAATTGCACTTAAGGTAGGGAAAAAGTAAGAAGATTCTATCCTGACAAAAAGATTATCAAAAACTATTCATTTCAAAATGAATTGACTAAGGGTAGTGTTTGATCTATTCTCCTGAAAGATAAGATGTGTGCCCGATACCGACTCTAATTTGTTCAAAGCGGCAGTCGATACCTGACCCGAAGTAAGATTTACATAGACTTTCCAGCCTTCGCTTTCATTGCCTGGTAATTTGTAATCAATTCGCTCATTTGATTTTTTGGCAACGAGAATAGATTTTGGAGTTCCGTATATGAGTTGGTGAACCCAACCAATTTATCTTTTATTGAATCGCTCGGCAGGCCAATCATGGCCGATACTTCGTTGCCTAAAAAATAGCGAATTTGAGAGGTAGCGAATAGCGCTTGTTGCTTGGGCAATACGCTTTGGTAATAGTTCACCAATTCTTTGGTGAGCACAACTCCTTCTTCCGTCTTTTTAAAATTTCTACTCTTAATTTTTTCCGATAACAATCGAGCTTCCTGGAAATTATCTGGTAAAAGAGTTTCATTAATTCCCAAGTGATAGCCGATGTATTTCCACACGAACAGAAAATCTTCTTTCTCTTTATCCGATAAGATATGCCCCGAACGCTGGAGGCCGAGCAAGATCACATACGAAAATGCCATGTTGGTGCCGGCCATATCTTCCTGATTGATGGGCACACCCCATGATTTTTCCCAGGTACCTTTTTGCAAATAGTGCCGAGCCATCGCATGGATCAACCGCGTTTTGTAAATTTGAAATAGTCCGCTTTGGCCGGGTTGTAGGTTCCCTTTGCGAAGAACACTAATTGTAAATTCTCCCGTTTCGGCCAATCGCTTGCCGGGCGACTTGCGCATTTTCTCCGTAAGGTATAATGCTTTGTTGCCAGGTGTGGCTGCATAGCAATAAGGTAGGGACATTAGCCCAAGCAGGGTCATGATGGGCAGTGCATAGTTTTCAAAAACAGTTTGCCCTTGTAAGATTCTATTTTCATTGTACCAAATCGGCATTGGCTTTGGAGAAAGTAGAAATTTTTTGCCCGGATGATCGCTTTTTAAAGTTGAAATTTCATTCTCTGATAAACTGAAGAGTTTGTAAAATTCAGTTTGTTGATTCTTTTTGAAGATGTTGGAGATTGTGTCATCAGCAACTTCATCGCCTAGGTGGCGTTGTTTGTTTAAATACTCGGTATCAAAATTCAGGCTTTTCATTTCTATATAAGGCTATTGGCACAAAATTGTTTAGCCAGGTATTGAAGTTTTTATATCCCTTTGGTTAATAGCTGGGCTTACCCAGCTATTCGAGGTCAGTCCGATTAGCCCTTGCCTACCCTCT
>Ga0209490_10000664_pt1 | contig 34231 bp, 27 predicted proteins | sample MAT06_FD_187209 | JGI IMG/M metagenome (GOLD analysis project Ga0209490, IMG submission 187209) | Freshwater microbial communities from Lake Fryxell liftoff mats and glacier meltwater in Antarctica - MAT-06 (SPAdes) (version 2) | ecosystem: Environmental > Aquatic > Freshwater > Ice > Liftoff...
ATAGGACATAGGACATAGGACCAATGTCGTTCACTTAGCGACATGATGTAAGTCCTTGTAAATATTATACTTGACATGCCTTGGGGTCCGCGAATTCGGGCCTCATGAGCACTTTTTCTCGTCCGCGCACCCTTATTCACGCTTTTTTAGATCTGACGCAAACCCTGCCCAGCCGCTTTGTGCGGTCGCGGGTGTGGTGCCCGCGGAGTGTGATGACCTGGCTGCTGTTAGTGACGTTGCCCGATCGCAAGACGTGTTATCGACGCAGTCTCCGGAGTCTGACTTTTTTCGGTCGGCATTGTTTCGGATGGTCGAAGGTGCCCACGCTGGCTTCCATCAGCATGGCCCGGCGGAAGCTGTCGGTCCCGATGTGTCGCAGCGTTCTTCATGATATCGTACGAACGTGTGAGGCGATTATGCCGGTGCCTGCGCACCGGTGGGGGACCCGCCGTTTTATTGCCTTCGATGGCAGCCGCTTGGTGACGCCGCGAACGGGGGATACTGCACGCAAGCTGCATCGCTTTCATCGGCCGGATGGTTCTCGGGTGCATAATCCGCAGGGGTTGTTGGTTGCGGCGGTAGATGTTTTCCGGCGGTTGCCGTTGGATTGGATCTTCACGGGCAAGGGGGTAGGCGAGCAGACCTCGATGCGGGAATTGGTGGCCCGGATGCTGTGGCAGCCCGGGGATGTGGCGGTGATGGATCGCGGGTTCTGCAGTAAAAAACTTTTCGCGGCCCTGATTGAAAAAGGCGTTGATATCATCGTGCGCATGTCGACTTCGGACGCGATTGCGTGGCGCGAAGTGCAGGATTTTCTCGCGAGTAAACAGAAGACGGCAACGGTCACGATGACGCTGCAGGGTGCCAAGGCTCCCATCACCGTCCGCCTGCGTTTGGTGGAACGCGATCGCAAGCGCGGACGCCCACGCAAGGGCTGTACGCCGGATCGGATGGTCATTTTGACCACGCTCAGCGAAGAAGAGGGTTTTGACCGCCCGGCCCTCATCTCGCTCTACGCCGCACGCTGGGGCATTGAGTCACTTTTCGCCGAAATGAAAAGCTTCATGGAAGTGGAATCCTTCCACAGCGGATTCGTCGCTGGCTGTGAGCAAGAAATCGCAGCGGCGATGATCTGGATGGCGTTGGGATCCTTTCTCCAGGCCGAAGCCGAACGAACGCTTGAGAATGGGCGCAGGGTCATCCGGGCAGACTGTCTGCGCGCCGCCAGCGACCTCGTCAGCATGCTCCTCCAGGGGCATGCGATTGATCAGCAGATCCACGATGACCTGGAGGCGTTACGACAATTCGCCTACCTACCCAAACCCGGACGACACTATCCACGCGAATGCAAAAGTCCCCATGGACGCAGTATTCAGCGGAGGGCTGTTAAGTGAACAACATTGCGCCTAGGTCCTAGGTCTTCGATAGCGTCATTTCATGTTTCCATCGAAGTAGGTCCAAAGTGGTCATGGGTCTAGGACGCAGCACGAGAGCGAGCTCGTTCACCACATTCCCTCTGTCCTACGCACCGCCTTCGGGACATAGGACATAGGACATAGGACATAGGACATTTCGTCACAAACCGAACGAATAAAAAAATCTACTCGTAGCAAACACCCAAGCACAAGAAAACCTTACCGTGAATCCCAAAAAACGGATGATCGGCGTCCACTGGCGTGGCCGGGGGTTCCGCCAGCGAGTAAGGCGGTGCAATCTTCGATGAGGTCGGCGACGGTGGCGTAGCGTTTTTTGGCCTGCGGCTGCAGGGCTTTCATCACCACGGCGGCTAATTTCTTGTCGACGGTTTTACGCTCTTGGCGGGGATCTGGGGCGATGGTTTCGTTTTCGGCCCAGACGAGGAGATCCTCGGTGGCGACCTGATAGGGTGGGCGACCGGTGAGGGCGTAATACATTGTCGCACCAAGGGCGTAGATGTCGGTAGCCTCGTTCGACATGCCGTGCCGGATATGTTCGGGCGCGACGTAGCCTGAACTGCCCACGAACAGACCGGGACGGGGCGGCAAGCCTTTCGGGGTGGCGGCGCTGAAATCAGTGATGCGCGGGGTCCAATCGGTTTCGATGAGGACATTGCCCGGCTTAAGATCCCGATGCAGGAATCCCGCCCGATGCACGGCATGCAAGCCGTGCGCACAGCCGGCCAGCAGCACCAGGGCAGCATCATTTTCGACCGGCCCATGCCGGGACACCCAATTGCTGAGGTCCCCATTCGCCACCAGGCGCAAGCACAAATAGGGAACTTCGACCACCATGTCGCCGCCACGGGCGAAACCGGCGTCGAATATGGTCACCACGTTGGGATGGTCGATGGCACCCAGTACGCGGGCTTCATGCAAGAATTGCTCAGTCAGTTCGCGCACGCCCATGCCGGTGCGTTCGAAGCCTTTGGGGTTGATCGTCTTGAGGGCGACTTTGCGGCCGATGGTGTAGTGTTCAGCTTCCAGGACCACGCCGGTGGCGCCTTCGGAGAGGATGCACAGCAGGCGATACATGCCTAAGCTGCGGCGAACTCCTTCGATGCGTTCGTTGATATGCTCGGCGGTGGACATGGGTTGAAGGTCGATTGTGAAGGGCTGACCCGGGCCGTCGAGTGTTTTTGGCCCGCTTGGATTCGGGTGTCAGGGTCAAGGGGTCAGAACCAGTTCTCCCAAAACCAACGGCGCCGGGTCCTCACTCGGCGCCGAAACGGTCACCGACCAGGTGCCGATGCGTTCGCCCACCGCCACCGCAGTGCGATCCAGGACACTGCGTAACTCCCACCAACCGGCGTGCGGCGCCGCCACCTCGTCGCGCGACAACAGGGCCCCATTTTCAGCGGTCCAGATGACGATAACGCCGGTAATCCCCGCTGCCGTCCACACCTGGGCGACCGCGCGCCGGGCCGCGCGAAAGCCAACGTCATCACGACGGAGGGTCAGATACCAGTGGGGGCCAGCGCTGACCGACGCTTCTGGATTGACCACGTCATCACCCGCGGGCCCAAGGGAAACGGACGGATCCAGGACCGCTGCTAATCCCCGGGTGCGTCCGGGGTGTGCAACGACCGGCACGACGACGCCGTGATACCATCCCTGCATCGGCGGGGATACGGCATCGGCTTCGACGTCCAAGGCCACCCCCTCACCGCTGGGATCCACGGCGCGGTGGGCGATGCGGTCAGCGCGGATGAGCACGTGTTGATCCGCGCCGGTGGACACGGGCGGGCTGCCGACGGTGATCTGACCGCGTTCGACCTCGACAGCGGTGGCCTCGGGGCCGACCTGAAACGTAGCCCGCGTGCCAGGACGAATAGAGAGAACTTCCGCGGTCGTGGTCACCCGGAGGCCAAGCGCGCTCGTGGTGGTCAGCGCAGCCGTGCCCCCGACCAGACGCCAGGCGTCGGGCGCATCGTGAATAATCTCCGCGCCCGGGCGCAGCTCCCAGCGCAGGCCCTCGGCGAGAATCACCGCATCACTTTCCGCCCGCAGCCGAGTTCCGGCGGGAGCAGGATGGGGGCCGCGTGGCCAGGGCGCCGCATCGGCGGCCTCTGGGTTGGCGATGACGTCGCCGAAATCGACGTTCAGGACGGCGACCTGGTGGTGCTGCCACACCTTCCATCCAGCAGCTGCTGCTGCCAAACCCAGCCCGATCAGTGCAACCACCATCCAGCGCATGGTGGGCAGGGTGGCAGGACTCGAGGCGACGACAATGCACGCTTGCGATCTCCGACTCACTTCGCGGTCTCCGTGGCGCAGCCGTGCCACTCAAAGCGCCGAGCGTTTGTGCTCGGCCCTTGGCGCGGTCCAAACATGCACCGCATGTCCGGACTCGCAGATGTCGCCCGCCGCGCCCAGGTCAGCAAGGCGACCGCCAGCCGAGTCCTCAATGGCCTGCACCGGCCAACCGGATCAGCCCGCAGACTATCAAAGCGGTCGCAGAGGCGGCGCGGGTTTAGATCACGTCAGCAGCATCTGTGCCGGCATCCCTCAGCAGGTCCACCAGGGCGACCATCATCTGCTGCTGAACCAGCATCGTCGCCAATAGGAATCATTGGCCTTGGATCTGATCCTCGATCAGATGGAATATTCCTGATCCCCGTCGCGGTAGACGACTTTATACAGGTCCGTGCGGCGATCGTCCCAGGTGCGCACCGCGCCCGAGGCACGGGTGCGTCGCAGCAGATCGAGATCGAGATCGTGGATGACCAGGGTCTCGACATTCGGCGTCGCTTCCGCGGCGATGCCATCACGCGAAAAGGGGATGTCCGACGGCGTCAAAATGCACGACTGCGCATAGTGGACATCGGCCCCTTCGACATGCGGCAGGTTGCCGCAGGCCCCGCTGAGCACGCAATAGACGTGGTTTTCAATACAACGCGCCTGGGCGCACGAACGCACGCGCAGATAGCCCGAGCGAATGTCAGTATTGAAGGGGATGAAAATAATATTCGCACCTTTGTCGGCTTGAATGCGGGTCTGCTCCGGAAATTCGATGTCGTAGCAAATGCTGATGCCCACTGGACCACAATCAGTTTCGATGACGTCGATCGAATTTCCGGCGGAAACACCCCACCAGCGCGCCTCGGCGGGGGTGATATGGATTTTTTTCTGTTTGGAAATGCCGCCATCACGATGGAAGAGATAGGCGATGTTATACAGGACATCGTCTTCCACCGTTAGAATCGTGCCGCCGATGATATTGATATTGTAGGCGATCGCCAGTCGGTTGAACAGTTCGATGTAGGCAGGGGTAAATTCACTCATCCGTCGCGCCGTCAGCCCGGGCCTGGTTTCGGTGACCAGGACCTGGAGCTGGTTGGTCAAGAGCTCGGGGAAGATGACGAAATCGGAATGATATTCGGCCGCGGTATCGACAAAGAATTCGACCTGGCGAGCGAACTCGTCAAAGGATGCCAGGCTGCGCATCTGGTACTGCACCGAAGCCACCCGCGCCGTCCCCGTCGCTTGGTCGCCAACCGGAACAAATTCAGGATTCAACCATTCCATCAGCACCGCATGGCCGCGACTTTCGTGATCGCTGGGCAGATAGCCCGACAGAACTGAACGCACCACAAAACCATTGGCGAGTTGGATGGTCAGCACCGGGTCTTTTTGCTCCTTGGCAATGACACTGCGGACATACTCCTTGGCGGTCTGGGTGCCGGCCACTTTGTGGTAACCAGGTATGCGACCGGCGATCAGGAAACGGCGCAGATTGCGCTCGATGATGATCTGTTTGCGTGCTTCGTAAATGCGCCGGGCTAAGCGCAGGCCGCGGAATTGCTCGTCCACCGCGATGTCTATGCCGTACAGCGCATCACCGCGCGGATTGTGGGTGGTGATGTGGCCATCACCCGAGACATCCTTCAAGGTGTGTTGGCGATCATACGATTCGGTCGCGACGATCAGGCTGCTCGAGGTAGCCGCGATGCGCCCATCGAAATCGATGACGATCTGCCCTTCCGGAAAACGCGCGATCTGGCTGAGAAAGTGCGCATCGCCCCACGGTTCGATGCCAGGAAAACAGCGGCGTTGCAAGGCTTGGACTTGCGGAATATCAGCTGCACCCATAGGGCGGACATCGATACGGTGGCCTTCGGGCTTGGTCGCTTTGGTCGCTTTGGTCGCTTTGGTCGCTTTGGTCGGCATAGGCGCACCCTATGGACACGCCCGATCAATCCATGCGTATTGCCCGACCGATCCACACGAACAGCGGATAAAGCATAACAATGGCCAAACCCGCCACCGGATGCGCCGAGGTCGCAATCAACGCATCGAACAGAATCATGCCTCCCAACGTCGCGCCCACTGCGGGCCCGACCAGCCCTCGCCGACCGATGCGCACCGCGGCAAAAAGCGGGCGCCCTGCCCGCCACCACCACAACGCGGCTATCGCCAGACCTAAGAACAATGACGAAACCAGTTGCAGATAGCTGCCCTGTTGCTGCCAATGGCCGATCCAGCTTGCCGTCGCCACCATTCCCATGGCGATCAGCACCGGCACAACGATGCACAGCGCGGCGAACGATAATTCCCAGCGCCGGCCGCTGCGGCTTTCCAATTCGGAGACGAGGGTCACGCCAAATACGTAACATCCAAGTAACAGCGGATAAATGGCCGCGCCCAGGCTGAGCTGGACCTCGGTGGCGAAACCACACCACCCCAGCAGGCCAGCCGTCGCGCGCAGAAAATGATCGCCCCCGAGCAGAAACAAGGCGAACAACGCGTGCGTAGCCCGCACCGACCCCATCACCAACGAGCCGATCCACGGCACGTGCTTGGCCGCGAAGTCGTAGAGCAGGGCCAAGCTCAGGACCAAGCCCGCAGCAAGGAAAGCCAAGCCGCCGCCAGCGAGCATCGAACAGACCAGCACCCCCGCGACGAGCGCTGAACCGACGCCATAGGCCGCTGCCAAACCAATCGTGCCGCTGACCAAGGGCCGACGCGGATGCAGCGTGCGATCCCGTTCCAGATCCGCGAGGTCATTCCACAGCATGCCGCTGAGAAAAATGCAGGTGCTGGCCGCAATGACCCACAGGAAGCTTGCCCCACGACCCTGGATCAGTAACCCGAAAATGACCTTGAGATCATAATTGCCGCCCGTCGCATAGGTCGCGATCGCGGCAGCAGCGGCCAGATTGGCAAGGATCGTGAATAAGCCCGAAACCCGGCCCAGGCGCAACCACTCAAGCATGGTCGGACCATAGCCGAGTCCGGCCGTCTGGGTAGGCCCTGTCGGGGTGCATAGGATGAGAAGACTGGAGCTGGAAGACTGGTGCTGAAACACTGGAGCTGGGAGCCTGCCTTGACCCCTGGGCCGAGACGATCCAGGCTCACCCTCCGTGATCACCATTCGCCCCTACAACTTGGCTGATTTCGACGCCCTGATCGCACTGCAACGGGCCTGCTTTCCGCCGCCTTTCCTCAGTGACCTGTGGTGGAATGCGGCGCAGATCGCCAACCCTGTCCACGGGTTCCCCGCCGGCGCCTTGTGCGCCTGCGTCGATGGTGAACTGATCGGTTCAGCAACTGCCCACATCCTGCGCTTCGATCCCACCCATCCCGACCACACCTGGGACCAAGCCGCTGATCGCGGCTACCTCGGCAACCACGATCCGCACGGCAATACGCTCTATGGTGTCGATATCGCCGTGCATCCGGCTTGGCGCGGGCGCGGCGTCGCGCGGGAACTCTATCAGGCGCGGTACGCCGTGGTGCGCGCACAGGGCCTGATCCGCGATCCTGTCATCACGCCGCAGCTCCGCGCCGGTTTACAGCCGGTGCATCTGGTGCACGGCTATTTACGGGATGAAGAGGCCGCAGACTGCGCCCTTTTGATGGAGTGGAAACCGCGCTAAAGCTGCGGTTTCCCAAAATAAACTGCGGGTTTCCCAGAGATCCTCACGTCAGTCGCGCCAGCGTTTCTGCAAATCGCCATACGCATCGATGCGCCGATCGCGGAAGTACGGCCAGATCCGCCGCACACTATCGGTGCGCTTGCGCGAGATGGCCACCACGAGGTTCTCTTCGTCGGTGTGCCCGGTGCGGCCCAGAATTTCTCCTTGCGGGCCGACGACGAAACTGGTGCCCCAGAATTGGATGCCTTTGCCACCCGCGGGATCCTCTTCGAGGCCGACTCGGTTGACCGCGACCACAGGAATGCCATTCGCCACCGCGTGCGCACGTTGGATGGTCACCCACGCATCGCGTTGGCGCGCCTGTTCCTCGCTGTCGTCGGCAGGATCCCAGCCGATGGCGGTGGGATAGATCAAAAGTTCGGCGCCAGCCAGGGCCATCAACCGGGCAGCTTCCGGATACCACTGATCCCAGCACACCAAAACGCCAAGTCGACCCAGCGAGGTGTCGATCGGGGTAAAGCCCAGATCACCGGGGGTGAAATAGAATTTTTCATAGAAACCGGGATCATCAGGGATGTGCATCTTGCGATACTTGCCGGCAATACTGCCATCCGTATCCAAAACCACCGCGGTATTGTGATGTAAACCGGGGGCACGGCGCTCGAAGAGCGATATAACCAGGACGATTTTCAATTCCTTGGCGATAGCGCCAAAGGCCTCGGTCGACGGCCCGGGGATGGTTTCCGCCTGGTCAAAGACCGAGACATCTTCGGTCTGGCAGAAATAACTGCCAACGTGCAACTCTTGCAAAATGACGAGCTCGGCACCTTTGCTGACGACATCTCGGATGCCCGCCACGCTGGCAGCCACCATGCTTTTGGCATCGCCGGTCCATTTCTGCTGGACGAGGCCAATCTGAAGGTCAGTGCTCACGAAAATATCTCCAGCGGGATCTGCATGGTCATGCAGTGTAGGGAGCCATGTTGCTCGACCAGCACCGTACAGTCGATGGCTATTATCGCGAACCCCGGACATGCCTGCGCCACCGCCGCCAGGGCGTCGGCATCGCGGTCCGGATCAGCATAGGTGGGCACCAGCACGGCGCCGTTTATGAACAGAAAATTGGCGTAGGTCGCCGGCAAGCGATGGCCGTCCGCCGCGCGGCGCTCCCGGGCCCAGGGTAGCGGCACCAGACGATAGGGCTGCCCGGCAGCGGTACGCAGCGCCGCGAGCTCGGCAGCCATCAGGGCGAAGTCGGCGAAATGGGAATCGTTGGGGTCGTCGCACGCGACATACGCGATGGTGTCATCGGGGCACATGCGCGCGATGGTGTCGATATGGGCGTCGGTGTCGTCACCTTCGAGATGGCCGTGGTCCAGCCACAGCACGCGCTGGGCGCCAAGCCACTCTCGTAACGCACCGTCGATTGCCGCGCGATCGAAATGGGGATTGCGGTTGGGTGATAATAAACAAGCACTGGTGGTCAGCAGCGTCCCCTTGCCGTCACTTTCAATCGAACCGCCTTCGAGCCACAAGCCGGGAATCAGGCGAGCCACTTGGCCCAGATGGCCCTCGGCATGGAGGAAGGCGGTCACGAGATTATCGCGGTCTGCCGGAAATTTCAGCCCCCACCCATTAAAACCAAAATCGAGCAGGCACGGCTGCTGATTTCGCAGAATGGTGATCGGCCCATAGTCGCGGATCCAGGTATCGTTCAGCGGCACTGCAATCACCGTCACGTGCTCGGACAGATCGGCGAGAAGATCGTGTGAAGATTGCGGATCAGCGCTGACCACCAGGACCCGCGCGCGTGGAGCGATTGCCCGCGCCATTGCCACTACCGTCGCCCGCGCACGATCCAACCACGGCGCCCAATCGCTGTCTGCGGATGGCCAGGCGAGAAGAACAGCGCCAACCGGCTCCCATTCCGCCGGCAGGCGGATGACGTCGGCGGTGTTGGTCCTTGTGTGCATGGCGCGGAAGGCTAACGAAAGGGCCCACGCATCCAGTCCAAGTCCGTACTGGCCGCGCAGACGCTTCCAACTGCCACCTGGCCCATCCATCAAGGGCGCCCCATGAATCAACCCGAGACTCTCGAACGCTGGAATGTCCAGCAGTCCGTCGAACTCTATGGCATCCGCAACTGGGGCAGCGGCTTCTTTGACGTGAATGCCAGCGGTGAGGTCATAGTCAAATTGGCCAACGGTGAAGCGACGGTCGACGTCAGTCTCAAGGAAGTGGTCGCCGGGCTGGAAGATCGTGCCATCGGCATGCCGGTGCTGTTGCGTTTCCGCGATATTCTCGACCGCACGATTCAACGCATCAACGAAGGCTTCAACGAAGCCATCGCCGCAGTTGGGTACAAAGGAATTTTTCGCGGCGTCTTTCCGATCAAGGTCAACCAGCAGCAACAGGTCATCGATGAGATCGCCACCTTCGGCAAACGGTATCACCACGGCCTGGAAGCCGGCAGTAAAGCCGAGCTGATGATCGCCCTCGCGTATCTGCGTGACAACGAAGCGTATGTGGTCTGCAACGGCTATAAAGATGCCGAATTCATCGACCTGGCATTGTTTGGGCAGAAAATGGGCGCCCAAACGTTGATCGTGCTGGAGATGCCAAGCGAACTCGACCTGGTCCTAGAGCGCGCCAAACTGATGGGAATTCGCCCGAAGATCGGCGTACGCTTGAAATTGTCGTCGCGCGTCAATGGCAAGTGGAGCGAATCCAGCGGCGACCGCTCGACCTTCGGCCTGACCATGTCGGACACCATCCGCACCGTCGACGTCCTGCGTGAACAGGGCATGCTCGACTGTTTGGTCATGGTGCATTACCACATGGGCAGCCAAATTCCCAATATCGGTTCAATTCGCGCTGCGGTGACCGAAGCGGTGCGCGTGTATGTCGACCTGGTCAAAGAGGGCGCCGCCATGGGCATTCTCGATATCGGTGGCGGCCTGGCCGTCGACTACGATGGATCGCACACCAATTTCGCCGCCAGCCGCAATTACGATATCAAAGAATATTGCGCCGACGTAGTCGAGACGGTCATGGCCGCCTGCGACAAAGAGAACATCCCGCATCCGACCATCATTAGCGAAGCAGGCCGCTTTTTGGTCAGCTATTCCTCGGTGCTGCTGTTCAATATTCTCGACGTCCTGCGCTTTGATTCCGCCACCGTTCCCGATGAACTGCCAGAAGGTTCCCCGCACATCATCAAGTCGCTGTTCGATATCTATAAATCGATCACGCCCAAAAATGTTCAGGAAAGCTTTAACGACGCGGTCTATTTCCGCGACGAAGTTCGCACCGCGTTTACGCATGGCGTCATCAATCTGCGCCAGCGCGCCTTAGGCGAACAATTGTTCTGGCGCTGTGCGCGCCGCGTCTCGCAGGAATGTCTGACCCTGAAACAGATCCCAGAAGAGCTGACCAATCTCGACAACGTCCTCTGCGATATCTATTACGGCAACTTCAGCGTCTTCCAATCGCTACCGGACTCGTGGGCCATCGGCCAATTGTTCCCGATCATGCCGATCCATCGCCTGAACGAGCGCCCCTCGCGAAATGCGACCTTTTCTGACATCACCTGCGATTGCGATGGCAAGATCGATACCTTCATCGACCTCCACGATGTGCGCAAAACCCTGCCGGTCCACGAACTGCGCAAGGGCGAAACGTACCTTATGGGCGTCTTCCTGGTCGGCGCCTATCAAGAGACCTTGGGTGATCTGCACAATCTCTTCGGCGACACCAATATCGTCTCGGTCAAACTGGATGCCGATGGCCACATCGACTATACCAGCGAGGTCAAAGGCGACTCGGTCGAAGACGTGCTGACCTATGTCGAGTATGATCCCAAGGATCTGATCGCTATGCTCCGCGATCGCGCCGAGCGTGCAGTCCGTGAAAAGCGGATCACGCCGCAAGAACGCCGCCAGATCGTCGAGGCCTATGCCAGCGGCATGGATGGGTATACCTACTTCGAACATTAATCGTTCGTTGGTCCAGAGCCGGTTAGCTTTTCGTCGACCTTCCTCTCTGCCTTCTTTCCCCATCGGGATCCAGCATGTCCAAAGTCCTCATCATCGGCGCCGGCGGAGTCGGCGGCGTCGTCGCCCACAAATGTGCTCAGGTCAAAGAGGTCTTCACCGACATTCTGCTCGCCAGCCGCACTAAATCGAAATGCGATGCGATCGCGGCCGACGTCAAAAAGTTACGTAAGCGTACCATCCAGACCGCGGCCCTCGATGCCGACGACGCCAAGAACACGGTCAAGCTGATCAACCAGTTCAAGCCCGACCTTGTCATCAATGTTGCCCTGCCCTATCAGGATCTGGCGATCATGGATGCCTGTCTGGAAACGGGGGTTCACTATCTGGACACCGCGAATTACGAACCCAAGGACAAGGCCAAGTTCGAATACAAATGGCAGTGGGCGTATAAAAAGAAGTTCGAGCAGGCCGGACTGACCGCCATCCTCGGCTGCGGCTTCGATCCCGGTCAAACCAACATCTATTGCGCCTACGCCCAGAAGCACCACTTCGACGAAATCCACACCGTTGATATTATGGATTGCAACGCTGGCAGTCACGGCAAGGCCTTTGCCACCAATTTTAATCCCGAGATCAATATCCGCGAAATCACCCAACGCGGGAAATTCTGGGAAAACGGCAAGTGGAAAGAGACGGATCCACTCTCGGTGCATGCCCCCTTCGACTTCGCTGAATGCGGCGTCAAGGACATGTACCTCATGTACCATGAGGAACTCGAAAGCCTGGCTAAGAATCTCAAGGGCCTGCGGCGTATCCGTTTCTGGATGACCTTCGGCCAGGAATACCTGACCCATCTGCGCGTGCTGGGCAATGTCGGCATGACTTCGATCGCCCCGATCGACTACGAAGGCAAGCAGATCGTCCCTCTGCAATTCCTAAAAGCCGTCCTGCCCAAGCCCGAATCGCTGGGCAAAGGCTATTCCGGCAAGACCAATATCGGCTGCTGGATCGAAGGCGTCAAAAACGGCAAGAAGCGCCGCTATTATATCTACAACATCTGCGACCACGCCGCCTGCTACAAAGAAGTTCACTCGCAGGCGATTTCGTACACCACCGCCGTCCCCGCCATGCTTGGCGCCAAGCTGCTGCTGGACGGGGTGTGGAAAAAGCCCGGTGTGTGGAACGTCGAACAGATGGATCCCGATCCGTTCATGGAACAGATTGGTGGCTATGGTCTGCCGTGGGTGGAGACGTGGCCGAAGAAGGGGCATCCAGTTCCTTGAATTCGGTCCTACTTGCGTAGGCCCTCTGTCTGTGTTGCCTCTGTCCGAGGTCCGAAGTCCTAGGTCGGGGCCATTGATCGGTTCTTGCGTTTAAGCACGGTGATTAAGAAAAAACGAAGTCTCGATCATTGAGATACAATCTCGCACAGTCGACCTAGGACTTCGGACCTAGGACAGAAGTTATACCTAGGACTTCGGACCTCTCAGCACGTCTCTTTTTCTATGGGAAATGAATGTCTATCCCCGAAACTGCCATCACTGATCTTGATTGGACGATGGTTCCCAGTCCGGCGTTTGTCGTTGATACCCGCTTGGTCGAGGCGAATGCCAAGTTGCATGCGTATGTGGCGGAACAGAGCGGGGCGAAGATCCTGCTCGCGCTCAAAGGGTTTGCGATGTGGAGTGTGTTTCCGCTGATGCGGCCGTATCTGAGCGGTTGCTGCGCTTCGGGGCCGATCGAGGCGGAATTGGCTCGAGAGAAGTTCAATAAAGAGGTTCACACCTACGCGGTCGCCTTCAACGAGGCCGACATACGTGAGTCGATTCCGTTCAGCGACCATATGGTCTTCAATTCACCCGCGCAATTGCGCCGGTTTCTACCCCTGGTGCGGGAATCCGGGCGACCCATCGAAATTGGGCTGCGGGTCAATCCGCAATATTCCGAGGTCGAAGTCGATCTGTACAATCCGTGCGCCCTGGGTTCACGTCTGGGCACCCGGCGTGACCAGCTCGGTGATGATATCCCCCCTCTGTTGGACGGACTCAATTTCCACGTCATGTGCGAACAGGGCGCCGATACCTTGGAACGGGTACTGGCCGCGGTCGAAGAACGCTTCGGTGATCTGCTTCCCGGCCTGAAATGGATCAACTTCGGTGGCGGCCATCACATCACCAAAGCCGAGTACGATGTCGACTATCTCATCGAGGTGATCCGCGCTTTCCGCAGTCGCCATCCGCACCTGCAAGTCTATCTCGAGCCCGGCGAGGCCCACGGCCTGAATACCGGTGTTCTGGTCGGCACCGTCCTGGACATCGTTCACAACGGCATGCCGGTGGCGATTCTCGATGTTTCGGCAACCGCGCACATGCCCGACACCTTGGAAATGCCCTATCGGCCCACGATCCACGGCGCCGGTGAACCCGGCGCGACGCCGCACACCTACCGCCTCGGCGGTCCGACTTGCTTGGCCGGCGATGTCATCGGCGACTGGTCATTTCCCAAACCCCTGTCCGTGGGCGACCGCATCGTCTTCGCCGACATGGCCCATTACACCATGGTCAAAACCACCATGTTCAATGGTGTCAAACACCCGGCGATCACGACGTGGGATGGGTCACGCTTGAAGATTATTCGTACGTTTGGATATGCTGACTATGCGGGGCGATTGTCGTAATTATTATTTTTCGTTTTTTGTCCTACGTCCGGGGTCCTAGGTCTTGTATGCATGGGTGAACCGGGCGGATTGAGAGGCCTGAGGCCTGAGGTCTGGTCTGCGTTGTTAAACCGGGCGGAAGAAATAGCTCGTCCAGCTCAGCGCGATACATCAACGCGAATACCGATCATGGGCCCCGACCTAGGACTTCGGACCTCGGACCTCGGACGCAGGACGCGATCAGAGAGTGGTTCAAACGCGCGTTCGTACCAGCCGCAAAATAACCGTATTCCCCGCCAATCGCGGCGGTTCCTCATGATGCCAGCCCGCCCCGTCAGCGATCCGGGCCACGCCTTGCGGACCCGTCGGGCCGCGGCCACCGGCCAGGGTGGTGGCGCCGATATAGATTTCCAGACGGTCGTAACAGTCCGCTTCGAGCCAAGCGTGATGGATTTGCGCGCCGCCTTCGACCAGGACCTCATTGCAGCCCAGGGTACCCAATCCTTCTAAAACCTGATGTGGATCATGCGGATCTGCCAGTGGCAATAGGCTGCCGCCTTCGGCGACCAATAATTCACCCATGTCCGACGGTGGATCGCTGCAAGCGACCAAAAGAGGTTGCGTCGTGGCGCTGCGCACCAAGCGCGAACCCGGATCGAGATCGGCGTCGGCCGCCAATACAACCCGGGTCGGACCGGGATCGGTGCCGTGCAATCGTGGCCTGGGCGAAGCCAGCACAGGATCATCTGCCACCGCGGTGCCGTGCCCGATGACGATCGCATCAAAGGCGCGACGGCGGCGGCGCGACAGGCTCAGGGCCTCGGCGTCACTGATCCATTTGCTGTCGCCGGTACATGCAGCGATGCAACCATCGGCCGTCATCGCCCATTTGCCCGTCACCCGCGGGCGGCCATGGCGCAGACGGTTCAGAAATCCGCCATGCACGTGTTCACCTATTTCCCGGCACAGACCGACGCGATAGGCGATCCCCGCTGGCTCAAACCAGCCCCACGGATCTTCTTGATCCGGATCGTCGACGCAGGCAAAGACCACCGCCACCTGCGCTTTGATCAGGGCCTGCACGCAGGGCGGCTGCCGGCCATGGCTGGTACACGGCGCCAAGGTGACATAAACAGTTGCTCCGGCGGGGTCATGGCCACGCACTGCGCAGTCAGCCAATGCGACGACCTCGGCATGCGCCTGGCCGCAGACCGTGTGGCGACCCTGACCGATGACGACGCCCTCTTTGACGATGACGCAGCCCACGCCTGGATTGGGCCAGGTCATACCCAGGCTCATCGAGGCCAGACGTAAGGCCCGATACATGAACCGTTCATCGGGAGTACGTTGACGCAGAGCCATGAGGGGCGGCAGCGTAGTGGGTTTACCTGGGTTTGGAAAGGTATGGTTTGGGGGAGGTTCTATTTTACGTTAATAGTTTCGGTCGTCCTGCGTCCTGCGTCCTGGGTCCTGGGTCCTGGGTCCTGCGTCGCGAAGGTGCGATCATTGCCACTGTCCGAAGTCCGAGGTCCGAGGTCCGAAGTCTTCGATAGTTGCAATTGGGCGATGGCGAGGTTTGCGGAGTCGCACTTCCCGCGGAACGGCTCCGTGCGAATCAGACGTGAGTCCGATCTCCGTACCTCCGAATGTATTCGGCATGGGGCGCACTCTGCTGAGGGAAAATACAATAATCACGCGCCGCCTGGGCATTGAAAACCTGAGCCTGCGGCGGGGCGGCTTGAGAAATATCGGCGCTTCAATACCGTTCCTGATGAGGCGGTTTTTATGGTTAGGCGTCGCTGGAATCTTAGCCAGGGCCATTGCTGCGATAGCGGATTTTATGAATACCGCATTTTTTCGAGCCGACTGAAGTTGGCGGTACGGAGAGCGGGCGTATCGCTGGCGGACTGCGCTGCTCGCTGGGGGAAAACGGGTTGCTGGCGCGCCCATTTTGGGGCACACGCGCAGGGCGGATTCTCTGCCTAAGCTGGCTTGCGTTACTTTGCCGCGGCTGGCGGGGGCGCGTTGTCGGCTAGGCTGCCGCCTTTGTTATCCTTGGCGATGCGATCCAGCACGCCATTCACCAGGCGGGCGGTGTTGGCTTCGGTGCCGTAACGCTTGGCCAATTCGATGTATTCGTTGATCGCCACTTTGTGCGGGGTGTCGTGGCAATACAGCAATTCGACGGCGCCTAGACGCAGAATCGCGCGATCAATGACGGCGAGGCGGCTGATGGTCCAATTCACCAGGCGTTTATCGATCGCGGAGTCCACCGCGGGGCGCTGGGCCTTGAATAATTCGAACAAGGAAAAGGCGAAAGTACGGCCTTCTTCGTCGACATTGCGCAGGTCCTCTTCCGGAACGAATTGGCAATCGTCCTGATAGCGGTTCTGCTCGTAGCTATAGACCAATTGCACGGCCAAAACCCGGCCCTTGGTCCGGGCGCCGCGGTTGCGGCGTACGCCGCTGGAATCTTCGGCCACGGTCATAGCAATTTCAGCAGATTGATCATTTCAATCGCCGTCGCTGCGCCTTCGAAACCTTTATTGCCCGCCTTGCCGCCCGCCCGGGCCCAGGCCTGTTCGGTGGTGTCGGTGGTCAGCACGCTGAAAATAACCGGCACGCCGGTGGACTGTTGCACCGTCGCCAGGGCCTTGGCCGCTTCGCCCGCGACATAATCGAAATGCGGAGTCTCGCCGCGAATGACCGCGCCGCAGGCGATGATCGCATCGTACTTTTTGCTCTCAGCCAGACGCTTGGCGACCAGACCGAGTTCCCACGATCCCGGGCACCACACTTCGACGATCGCATCCGCAGCCACGCCGTGGCGCAGCAACCCATCGCGGGCCCCAGCCACCAATTGCGCCACGATCTGGCTATTAAACCGCGCAGCGGCGATGGCGATGCGGTGACCCTGACCGTTCAGGGCACCCGATACAGGCGAAGACATGGCAAAGATCCTTGAGCGCTACTACGCAGCGGAGCGCAGCCTAAGCCGCCAGCCGGGAAGGCAAGGTGGCGGCCGAACTTTATGCAAAGCCGCCTGGCCGCCCGCTCGCTACCGAATGCCTTCTGCGCAACGCCAGCAACGGACGTCGCACGTGCAGCGAGACCGCTCGCTCCATGAGGAGTCGTGTTGTTTCGAGGGCGACGCCCCAATCCACTTCGGCCCCATGGGGCCTTGGGCCCCCATCAGCACTCGGCCACTCACCGCTCCAACCACACGGTCCGCCATTCGCGGAGATCGCGGACGTTGCTGGCCCAGCCGTGGACGGTGTCGGCGAGCAGGCCTTGGGCGACGTAGTGGAAGAGGCAGACGATGGGGCATTCTTGGTTGACCAAAAGATCTTCGGCTTGGCTGAGCAATTCCTGGCGCTGGACCAGCGTCGCTGCGGTTTGGCTGCGGCGGACGAGGTCATCGTAGGTCGGGTTCGCCCAACCGGTGCGGTTGTTGCCGTTGCCGCTAAGGAAGCAGGTGAAAAAAGTATCGGGGTCGCCGTAGTCACCGATCCACGCGGAGCGCACCATGTCGAATTCGAGGCGATTCATCGCCGCGATATAGGATTTCCATTCGGAATTGCGGGTGACGACGTCGATGCCCAGGGCTTGGCGCAATTGCTGGGCAACCGTTTCGGCGATCAGGCGATGCAGAGCGCGGCTGTTGTAGAGCAATTCGACCGTCGGCAGGCTTTTTCCGCCTGGGCCGTAGCCTGCCTCGGCCAAGGCGGCGCGGGCGGCGGCAATGTCGAAGGCCGGGCCGGCGACGGGCTGATACCACGTGCCCGGAGGACACAGGGCGCCGCTGGGCCGTTCGCCAGCGCGGGTGATATGCCGAGTGATTTGACGGCGGTCGATGGCCAACGAAATAGCACGACGGACGCGGACATCATCCAAAGGCGGCCTGGTAACGTTAAGACGGAAAAAATAGGTGCCGAAATACGGCGCCGCGTAGAATTCGGGCATGTCGAGGACTTCGTCTAATTTTGCTGGAGGGACTGCGGCTAGCCAATGGATCTGACCGGTGCGAAATAATTTATAGGCGGTCTCCAGGTCCTCGTAGGGCAGAAAAGTGATGGATTCGAGTTTGACGAAATCGCGGTCCCAATAGGTGGCGGAGCGCTTGACGACTAAGCGTTCGCGAGGCAGCCATTCGCTGAGGACAAAAGGACCGTTGCTGATCAGCTTGCCAGGCTGATTCCACTGCGTGCCGAATTTTTCAATGCTGTCGATCCGCACCGGCAGCAGGGTGTGAAAGGCGCACAACTCCAAAAACCACGGACAGGGCTCACGCAAGGTGACGACCAGGGTCTGGGCATCGTGGGCGACGATGGCTGGTTCGCCGCCTTTACCGCTGCGCATCGCCTCGGCGCCGACCACCATGTCGATGACCGCGGCGTAGCTGCTGGCCGTCGCCGGATCCAAGACGCGCCGCCAACTGGAAACAAAATCCATCGCAGTCACTGATTTCCCATCGCTCCAACGCGCTTCGGGACGCAGATGAAAAGTGTACGTCAGACGGTCTTCGCTGACTTCCCAGTGTGACGCCACCCCCGGAACCGGTTCCAAGGTGCGGGGATGCAGCAGGACAAGACCCTCAAAGAGCGCCGATTCGATGCGCCCCTCCAGGACCCCCTTCGATCGCGCCGGATCCAAAATTTCCGGCTCCGCTTCATTATGAATGACCAGCTCCTGCGCCAGAGACCGCCAGTTTTCGGTCTGCGGACGAAATTCATCCCGCCAATCTGCGCCCAAGCAGGCCCCCGTCAGCGCCAGCACGATCATTATCCCGGATATGTTCATGGTCCCCTTCCTACGAATGACCTGCCTATAGTGGTTCCCAACTACCAATCCTCAACCGTTGAATTCTATCGAAGACGCAGGGATTCAGGACGCAGGACGTCTCACCTCCGCAAAACAAGATCGGTCCGGACCACCACACGCCCCTGCCGACTGAAGTCGCCGGTACGGAGATCGGCCCTACCTCTGCATGCTCCGATCACGGAATGATGAAGTGATGGTATTCCAGGCGCTGCTCCGCGGTAAAATGCGATGACAGAGGCAGTGCGAGGACGAAAAAATCCTCCATTTATCCTATATTTTTCCACAGCCACTCTGGAGAGTAGCGTTCCCAGCCGTCGCTGGGGGAAGGTGCATTCCTGAACACTCCCGGATTTCTTCCACAGCAATGCCGTGAGGGAAATTTACGGCTTGACCCGTTCAACCACTTCCAGGTCGTACCCCGCCAAGGCGCTGAGATTGCGATCACTGCCGGTGATCAGGCGCATGCGCCGCACGCCGAGATGATGCAGGATCTGGGCCCCGATACCGTATTCGCGTAGATCCATGCCCCCGGGATTCGTTACGGGGCGTACAGCCTTGCCCGCCGACAGTTGTCCGCCCGCCGCCAGTAATTGATCGGGCAGAGTGCGATTCGCGAAATCATTAACCAACAGCAGGACTCCGGCCTTGGCTACGGCGATGCGCGCCAGGAAATCCTGGGTCGCCAAGCGACCTGGAGGATGAAAACGATCGGTGAACAACGCATCCTTTTGTACCCGCACCAGCACCGGGTCTTGGCATTCACCACCTGGGCGCAGCGCGTCGCCCAGGACCAAGGCAAGATGATGCTCACCGTTCAACGTATTGACGAAGGCGTAGGCACGAAAGGTGCCTTCCGCCGTCTCAACGGTAGCTTCCGCGGTAACCTCAACCAGGGATTCGCGCGCTTCGCGCCAAGCGATGATATCGGCGATGCTCGCCAAGAGCAGGCCGTGCTCCTTGGCGTAGCGTTCGAGATCAGGCAGACGCGCCATTTCGCCATCGGGGAGCATAATTTCGCAAATGACCCCGGCCCGTTTGCAGCCGGCCAAACCGGCAAGATCCACCGCCGCTTCGGTGTGACCAGCACGGACTAGCACGCCGCCTTCGCGCGCGCGCAGGGGAAATACGTGCCCGGGCGTGACGATGTCCTGGGGTTTGGCGTCATCGGCAATCGCGGTGGCTATGGTGCGTGCACGATCGGCGGCGCTGATGCCGGTGGTGACGCCTTCGCGAGCTTCAATCGACAGGGTAAAAGCGGTGCCAAAACGCGAGGCATTGGCGCTGGTCATCATCGGCAGACCAAGCCGATCCAGCATCGGACCCGGCAAAGCCAAGCAGATCAGACCGCAGGCTTTGGTCGCCATAAAGGCAATGGATTTGGCGGTGGCAAATTCGGCTGCCATGACCAAATCGCCTTCGTTTTCGCGGTCTTCGTCGTCGGCCAGGACGATCATTTCACCCCGGCGCAGGGCTGCCAACACGTCGGGGATCGCAGCAAAGGTCATGTCTGCATTGCACCGCCCGCTGCCAGCGAGTCCAGCCTGAGCTTACCCAGTTTCAGGTGCCCGGTTTATCCAGGCCGATTGCGAGCAAGGTGAGATCGTCCTGCAACTTGCCGTCACCGAATTTTTTCGCTTCCTTGACCATCCGTGCCACGACCTGGCTGGGTGGAAATTCAAGATTGGCGATACAGCTGCCCCAGGCGCGCAGATGCCCGAATTCCAATCCGCTGGGATGTTGCACCTCGAACAAGCCGTCGGTGAATTGCAGTAAGAGATCCCCTGCCTGCAGCTGGGTGGTTTCGGGGCGCCACATGCGCGCTGCTTGACCACCTGACATCAAGCCCAGGGCCGGACCCTTATGGCCGAATTGCCGCAAAGTGTTCTGCCGGTGCAAGCTGGCAAGCAGGGCCGGATGGTGTCCGCAGCACACCGCAGTGAGAGTAGCTTGGCCTGGATCAAGAACCGCGACCCAGGCGGTAATGAAAATTCCAGAGGGCAAATCCGGCCGTATATTATCATTGAATTCCGTCATTAATTCAACCAATCCCGCATGGCGCGGCGCAATCATGCGCAATGCCTTCAGTGCCAGCGTTACCACCAGAGCTGCTTCCGGACCATGGCCCGATACGTCGCCGAGGAAAATCAGCATGCGCCCGTCGCTGAGCGGGATGAAATCATAAAAATCTCCGCCGATGCCATCCATTGGCTCATAGGCGACGGCGATATCATAACCGGGGAGGGTCGGCAGATCCGGCAGCACCTTGGCGATGACCCGCTTCGCCCGCTGCAAGCTGTCGATGGCCGACTGGCTTTCGGTCTGGGTTCTGGCGTCGCGAACTTCGCGGCGGATTGCTTCACTGGCGCTGCGCTCCGGCAGGGTTGCAATTGGTCCACCCAATGGCGGCGCCCTACGGGGGGCCGGGGTCGGGGTGCGCAAGGCGGACTTGCTGACCGGACTCGCTGCGAGCCGAGCCGCGGCCAGGATCTCTTCGAGGCGATGCGCCGGAAAAACCCGGGCATGTGGGATGTCAGGACCGCTTGCCAACAGCGTGGCCATGGCGGTCACCAATTGCTCGGGGGACTGTCCGGCCTGGGCGACCAGACGATCTTCGAACACACCGGTAAATGGATTCAGCCAACGTCCGTCAGGCCCAAATTGGCGGATATGGGCCTCAAATTCCCAGCGTTCTTTGAACCACCGCGTCCATTTGACGACCAGAATGTCCGCCAAGGGCCGCGGTTTCCCTTGGGCCCACGGTTTCGTTGCGGTCAGATGCTGCACCGCCGTGGCAACCGGATCAAAGGGCGATTGCACCAGGGCCAACGAATAGGGACAGATCCAGTAGAGTCCGTCGACGGTGGTGATGCGGAAGCCCGGCTCACGGGCGATATGATCGCGCAGACGCTGCTCTTGCGCGGCCGCAGCGGCGGCTGCGGTCTCTTCCGGGGATACCTCCGGCTGGCGATTCTTCGGGCGTCCCCACATCGTGGCGGGAGCTTAGCTCCAACTCTCCTGACGCAACGGGGCAGCAATGTTTAGCGAGTCCACAGCGATGTGCGGTCTCTATTCCGTTCGTGGGCGCCACCGCAACCGGGTTTTTATCGGTCCGCCACGGTGCGCACATATCCCGCCAAGGGTGTGCGGTTATGCTCTTGAACGAGACTTTCGAGGTGGGCGACCTCGCCCGCAGCAAAGGCGGCGATCATCGCGTCATGTTCCAGATCCGCATTCCCGTGATCAAAGCAGACGTCCCGATAGGCGAAACGCCGCAGGCGATCCCATTGGCTCAAAACCCGTTCGGTAAACTCGGCCACCAACGGCAGACCGGCAATACTGACAATCGTGCGATGGAAATCCTGATTTGCGGCTGCCCAGGCATCAGCATCGGCAGTCAAGGTTGCCGCGCGCATGGCGGCGGCGGCGGCGCGTAAACGACTCAGACCCGCGGCGTCGATACGCTCGGCAGCCGCCCGCACCGCGACCAGCTCCAGGGCTTCCATCAAGGCAAACAATTCGCGGATGGCCTCCTTGTCCATGCCCGCCACGACCGCACCGGCATGCGGACGGATGGTGATCAACCGTTCCTGCTGGAGCTGCTGCAAGGCCTCGCGAACCGGAATGGCGCTCACCGACAGGGCTGCGGCCAGGTTATCGATGACCAGGCGCTCGCCCGGGAGCAGATCCCCTGACTGAATCGCCTGCCGGATGGTCGCGTGCACCAGCGCCTGCTTGGTCTGGAAGCCACCACGGTGGGGAGGCGCCGCGGGACGAAGCTGGCTGAGATCCATGCCTTTACGCATATCATATATGATATATTTTTCAACCCATCACCTGCCTGTGGTTCCACCGCCCAAGTTCACCCCCTCAGGACTCGCTCCGTCATGACCGTGCGAAAGATCGGCATCATCCTCAACGGCGTCACCGGCCGCATGGGCACCAACCAGCACCTGGTGCGCTCGATCCTGGCGATCATGCGCCAGGGTGGCATCAAGGTCAGCGATACCTTGACCGTGATGCCGGATCCGATCTTGACCGGCCGCAGCGAAAACAAGCTCAAGGCCCTGAGCGAAAAACATTCCTGCGCCAAGACCGGTCCTCTGAAATACAGCACCGATCTCGACAAGGTCATCGCTGACCCGGCCTACCCCATCTTTTTCGATTCGTCAGGCACCTTGCAGCGCGCCGGCTTCATTGAAAAGGCGGTCAAGGCCAACAAAGCAATTTATTGCGAAAAGCCCACTGCCGTCACCACCGCCGAGGCCCTGCGTCTAGCCAAGGTCTGCGAAGATGGCGGAGTCAAAAACGGCGTGGTCCAGGACAAACTGTGGCTACCCGGCCTCCGCAAATTGCAGATGCTCAAGGAGCAGGGTTTCTTTGGTAAGATCCTCAGCGTGCGTGGTGAATTCGGCTATTGGGTCTTCACCGGCCACGTCGGCGATCAGCCGGCACAACGCCCGTCGTGGAATTATCGCAAGAATGACGGCGGCGGCATTATCATCGACATGCTCTGCCACTGGCGCTACGTGATCGACAATCTCTTCGGCAATGTCACCGCGGTCAGCTGCCTGGGCGCCACCCATATTCCCGAACGCATCGACGAAGCGGGGAAACCCTACGCCTGCGATACCGATGATAGCGCCTACGCAACCTTCGAACTCGAAAATGGCATCATCTGCCAATTCAACAGCTCGTGGAATGTGCGCGTCCGTCGCGACGACCTGCTGACCATCCAGGTCGATGGAACCGATGGCACCGCCATTGCCGGGCTGCGCAAATGCTGGGCCCAGGACATGTCTGCAACGCCCAAACCGGTGTGGAATCCCGATATCGACAGCCCGATCAATCATTTCGACCACTGGCAGGAAGTACCCAGCCCATTGGAATATGACAACGCGTTCAAAATTCAGTGGGAATTGTTTATCAAGCACGTGGTCTTGGACACTCCCTTCCGCTGGACCCTGCGCGAAGGCGCCAAAGGCGTGCAGTTGGCTGAGTTGGGCTTGCAGTCGTGGGCGGAACGGAAATGGGTTGATGTCCCGAAAATCTAGGTAGTCGAAGACTGCCGTCCGAGGTCCTAAGTCCTAGGTCTTTTGTTCATGGACGATTATCGGGTTCAATAATTTCTTTGCGCAAGGTTTTCCGCATTTCTTCCGCGTCCTTCGCTGGGCCGACCAGACCGAGGACGCGGGGGCCGTCGCTGGCGGGGGGAAGGGCGCAGCCGGCGAGGCAATCGCCGGGGCTGCGCCAATTGGGCAGGACCTGGGTACCGGCGGCGCCGACGGTGGTGCGAACGAGGCAAGCAAGTCCTCTTCCTGTTCGGGAATCTGCGGCTGCGGGCGGTCCCAGCCGTAGAGGCGGCGGGAATGGCGCAGGCGTTCGAGGGCGTCCGCCTCTGTCAATTCCAGGAGCGTGCGCAGGCCGATTATTGATAGATGCAGCGGGAAGCGGCCAACCGCGAGCTCGACTGCATCGTGCTGGGGCCCGACCCGAAGCAGATAGATGGCCTGCGCGTCATGCACGGTACCCACCGCCCACAGCCAACCGGTGGTGCGCGCCTGGATGCTGTAATGCTGCCGCGCCGCTGCTGCGATGCCGAAATGTTCCCGCGCATTCGCCGCCAGGGTGACCACCCCGATCGATGGCGCGAAATGATGATAATCCGGCTTGATCACGTACCCCGCCGCCGCCAGGGCGCCCAGAGCCCGCGACGCCGTGCTGACGCTAACACCCAGGCGCTCGGCCACCGCCGTCGCCGATAACGGCTGCGCCGCCTCGCTGAGAATGCGCACAATGGCGAGGCCTTGGGCCAATGCTTTGGTGCCGGCTGGGGCATGCATGGGTTCGATCATTGCTTCTGTCTGGGAATCGGGAAGGGGCGGGTTCTGGTTTCTGTGCTCACTTCGAAGTCCGAGGTCCGAAGTCCGAGGTCCGAGGTCCGAAGTCCGAGGTCCGAGGTCCGAGGTCCCGAAATTCGTGCAATATTACTTTAATGCTCTGTGTGATAATTATTTCAAAATGTTAAGGAATACATCGCAAACAAGACCTAGGACCTCGGACCTCGGACCTCGGTCAAAGGACTGCGGATAAACACGGAACCAACCAAGAAAAATTCCCTTCTTCTATCAGCCACCGAAACCATCAGAATACCCCCATGCCCCCTCTCTCCCGTTGCGCCATCCACACCATCACCACCAAGTCCTGGAGTCTGGCGACGGCGGTCGATAAGTATCGGGCCGCGGGTGTGGGCGGCATTACCGTGTGGCGCCAAGCGCTTGAGGGTACCACCGCTAAGAACGCCGGGGAATTGATCCGCAATGCCGGTCTGCGCGTGCCGGCCCTGTGTCGAGGTGGATTCTTTCCCGCTACGGACGCCGCCGGACGGCAGGCGGCGATCGATGATAATCGTCGCTGCATCGACGACGCTGCTGCTCTAGGGGCGGACATGGTGGTCCTGGTCTGCGGTGCAGTGCCGGGCATGCCACTGCGCGATGCCCGCAGCATGATCACCGAGGGCATCGCCGCCGTCGCTGAGCAGGCCCGCCAAGCCAATGTTCATTTGGCCATCGAGCCTTTGCACCCGCAGTATGCCGCCGACCGCTCGGCCGTGTCGACGATGAAACAAGCCCGGCGGATCTGTGAACAGATCGACCTGCGTGCCGACGATGGCGCGCCGGTGGTTGGTATCGCCTGCGATGTCTACCACGTGTGGTGGGATGACGCACTGGAAGCTGAAATTGCCATCGCTGGTGCCAAAGGCTATCTGCACGGTTTTCACGTCTGCGATTGGAAGGTTCACCAGACTGATCCCCTCAATGACCGTGGCTTGATGGGCGAAGGCTGCATTGATATTCCCGGTATCCGCGCCTGGATCGACCGGGCTGGTTTTCCCGGTTTTTATGAAGTCGAAGTATTCTCGTCGCGCTGGTGGGGCAGCGATCAAGATGCCTACTTGGCTGAGATCGTGCGGGCGTATGAGGAAAAGACCTGATCACAGGATGATCGCGATGCTGACTCAGGCGAGTGAATAGATCCTAAATTGGCCACGAAACTGGACCGCGTACGCGCCTCTGCCGAATGAATTGGCCGGGGCGTACTGCTCATCAACCGCCTGATTCACGCCGGGCGCATAGCCGACCGGGAAAATGATTCCTGCCGGGCAACCAAGCTGCCATCAGCATACCCTTCGATCCAATGCCCGCTGGGCTCGGGCCAATCACCGACCAGCATCATATCGACGCCGCGAATGCGCCGCCGCCAATTCGCGTGAATGTGGCCGGCGATAAGGACATCGGCGCCACGGGCAGCTGCCACCACCCGGCGCGGATCAATAAATACCCGCTTAGAACTGACGGTTGTCCGCTGCGCCTGTACCGATCGACTCCGCGCGCGCAGCAGACGTGCCACCATATCCTGGACCACGGCCGGAATCCAGGGTTGCAGCGCGCGAATCCAAAATCCACGCATAAACGCACTATAGGCGCGATAACCGGGATCGTGGCAGAGACGATCCCCATGCACGATGCGCACCGACTGCGGGCCCACGGCCACATCCAGATGCGGCCAGTGCAAACGACCACCGCTGGCAATTTCCAAACGACGACCCGCCGTAATTTCGCGATTGCCGCCGACGATATCCAGTTGCCAGCCGCGCTGGGCGAGGTCTCGCAAGCGTCCGAGAAGACCCGCATGACGACGCAAACCCGCGTCTGTTTCCAGCCAATATTCGACCAGATCCCCGAGGATCACCAGCCGCGCCGGCTGACGCGCGGCCAAGCGGTCGAGAAAAGCACTAAAGGCCCCCTCGCCGCCGTCGGCATGCACATCACCGACAATAAAGATGACCGGATCCACTAGCATGTTGGAAAGCCTAGTCCGGAGCGCGACAGGGCATAGGTTGGTTCTCGTTCAGGTCACCGCACTTCGAGGGCACCAGACCCGATTGAAATCAGCTGCCTTGGCCGCCTTGCGCACGCTGGGGTGCGAAAGTGTAGGTTTGCCATCCAGCACACCGCCGTTGCGACCCAGAGGGTCGCGATCCGGGTGGCGCCCAGTCACCCGGAGCGCCCACCCCTATCGTGTTCCGCGACGGCACTGAAAAATTAACCCCGCGGAGACCTCGGACCTCGGACTTCGGACCTCGGACCTCGGACTTCGGACTTCGGACTTCGAAAATTCGCGACGCAGGACGCAGGACGCAGGACGCAGGACGATCGAAGACATTGAAACGAGAACAAAGGACGAAGCTTCCCCAACCCAAAGAACAAACCACGCTGCCGAGAATGCCGCGTTATGCCCTCCGTCTGGCCTATCAAGGCACCGCTTTTCATGGCTGGTGGCGGCAGCCCCATCAGCGCACGGTCGCGGGGCTTCTGGATCAGGCTTTTGCCCGCCTGGGCGAAGGCCAGGCGGCACCCGTCGGCGCAGCACGAACCGATGCCGGGGTGCACGCCACCGGCCAAGTTGCGCATGTCGACGTGCAGCGGACGTGGCCACCGGGGCGCTTGCTCAGCCAGATCAATGCTCAGCTGGAATCCGATTGCGTGGTGACCGGGGTTGCGTCAGTAGCTGACGATTGGCATGCGTGCCACCACGCGCGCGGCAAAAGTTATCGCTATACCATTGATGACCGGGCGGTGCCCGATCCCTTTCAGGCGGCGCTGTGCTGGCGCACCCCGTTCCGTTTAGAATTGACCGCCTTACAAGAACTCGCCGCGCACATTCCCGCGCATCGTGACTGGCGCGGCTTCAGCCGACGCGGTGAATATCGCGAAGATTTAGCACGGACGATCACCACCTGCACCTGGCAGCGCACACCCGATGGTCAGTTATTGATGCAGACCCGCGGCGATGGCTTTACCTATCATTTGGTGCGATCCCTGGTCGGTGCGTGCGTCGCCGTCGCGCATGGCACGTGTACCGCCGCTGATTTTATGGCGAGCTTAGGCGGTGAACCCACGGCTGCCGGAGCGCAGCAGGCCCCGGCCTGTGGCTTACGTTTGGAAGCCGTCCATTACTCCGATCAGCCCGCCTGGATCACGGCACCGTCAGAATAAGGCGCACGCCGGACAAGGCGTGTTGGGTTGAAATATCCACCCCATCCAAATGATTGGCGCAACGAGCCCGCAGCACGTGATCGCTAAAGCCGCCGCCGCGCAATTCGCCCGCTGCCGTCCATTCGCGCGCATTGCCGTGCATATCGTGCAGGCCAAAGCGATTGGCCTGACGCGTACCGATCGTCGCCGGAGCAACGGCGGCCAGATGCGCATACCGCGCGACGACCGCGGGATCGACGCTGTCGCCCCACGAGAAAAGAGCTGAGATGCCAGCGCGACAGGCATATTCCCACTGCACGTTGGTCGGCAAAGCCAGGGTCACGCTGGCATCGGCGTTCCACGCCGCCACGGCGGCGGTGATCGCATCAAAGGTGAGACCGGTAGCTGGCAAGCGGTCGCCTTCTAGGCTGCTTCCCGTCACGCCAACGGGCGCCAGCCGCAACCACGGACGATCACCCGTACCAACCAGGGCCAACCATTGCGCCTGGGTTAATTCATCCTGGGCGATCAAAAAAGTGGGGACCGCAACGCTGGTACCTGGCGTTTCATCTGCCTGCTGTCCCAGGGTTCCTGCGCTTTGCCCAGCCAACAGGCTGCCCGCAGGAATTTCGACGAAGACAATCTTGGTCAGGCCGAAAGCCGGAGCGCTGCCCACATTGCGGGTCAGCGGACCGAGCACGCCAGTTTCTAGATCCAATACCCGTTTCGGCAGACCCTGACTTCCGGAACCACCACCACCGCCACCGCAACTGCTCAGGATCAGCGGCGCCAACAAGGAAGCGGTTACCAGCAGGGCGAAAGAAAATAAAGAAGAGCGCATGATCACTCCGTCGCCGCCATGCTGCGCACCCGGAGTAATATCCGCGCCGCATCAAAGCCCTGGTTGAAATTCACATCGCCGCGGACTTCGACTACCACCGGGACATGGCGGTTAGCGCCAGCGGCTAGCCACGACAGCGTCGCTGCATCGCCCGGTGCGGCCACGGTCAGCATCGCCCCGCCACCGACAAAGGCCATACCGGCCGGACCTTGGATCAAAGTGAAGGTCAGATTGCCGTTGCTGGTGATCGCAGTCCGGTCGATACGAATCGGCCAGGTCCAGGTATCAGCCGGCTCGATTTCCTCCAGCGGTTCACCGATAATCCACGGCACTTTCAAGGCGGGATCGTGAATGACGATAAAGGCGGTGGCGGGGTCAGAATTATCGCCGCCCGAACTGGCCACGGCGGTAAAGGTCGTCACCCCGGTGAAAATGATCGCCGGCGGGGTCCAGGTGAAACTGCCGTCCGTGGCGACCACGGCGGTCCCCTGCGTGGGATCACTGAGCTTGCTAAAAGTCAGGGCGGTGCCATCCGGATCGAAGCCGATGAATTGTCCGCCCAAGGTCGCCGGGCTGCGCCGGGCGCGCACGATCACGTCAGCGACAATCGGTTCATCAGCGACCGGCGTCACCGTCACCACCACCTCGGCCGAGGCGGTCAACGCACCATCAGATACGGTCACCGTCACCGTGACCGTGCCATTGCGGTTGGGCAATGGCTGCAGGGTGAGGGTCCGCGATGTGCCCGTGCCGGTGTTCAGTAATCCCGCACTCGGCAACAGGGTGGAATCGGTGCTCGTTGCCGTCACCACCAAACTTGCGGCACTATCGTCCGCGTCACCGACGGTCACTCCCAGCATGGCGGTGGTATCTTCAGCGAAACTCAACGAGGTATTATTCAAGACAATGGTCGGGCGATCAGTCACCCGCAAAGCCAGCGCGGCACTGGTACCACCACCGCTTTGCCCACTACCGATGCTGGGGAACGGCGTGGTGATGACGGTGATCGACGCCGTGGTGGTCGCCACCAAGAGGGCGGGCGAAATGGCGGCAGTCAGCATAGTCGCGGAAACCAAAGTGGTATCCTGCGGCTGCCCATTCCAGTGGATGGTGCTGCCGCTATCAAAACCGCTACCGGTCACGGTGAGGACGGTCGTACCACTGCCACGTTCAATTCCCGTCGGGGTGATCGCGCTGAGCGTCGGAGCCAGGGGCGCTAAAGCCCCATACCCTTTCACGCTCCAAGATTTCAACGTGCCGGTCGCGGTTGGATCGCGATCGCTGACCTGCAATGTCCAGGTGCCATTGGGTTGTTCACCCCAGAACGCCGTGCTGACAAAGGTCCGTTTGAGCTGCCCCGCCTCAGCGGCAAGCCGGTTGGGCCACTGCGCAACCATTCCGGATGGCGAGGTCAGGGTCAATTCGAGATCGCCCACCCAGGAATGGGTAATGTCAACCGTCAATTCAACGTGTTCGAGATGAAAGGCCGGGACGACCCCGGAAAAGACCACGGTTTGACTGATCCCTGCGGCCGGACTGTCGGGAATGGCTTGCGCGGTGCTGCGTGATTTCGATACCGGGGTCGCGGGTGCCGCGACTTTGCGCCACACACCATCATGGACCGCAGCGACCGCAGCGCCGGCGTTCACCCGGCCATAACCATAGGCATGATTAAAGAAGCGCCCCGAGCCGTTGGGTTTCCAATCCGCATTCTCGACATCGGTGCGCACCGCGGTTTGCACCAACAAGTGCATGACATCGCGATAATTCAAGGTCGGATCAGCACTCAGCAGCAGAGCCGCAACCCCGGCTACAACTGGGGCAGCAAAGGATGTGCCCTGCACGCCGTCATTTTTGGACGTATATCCACCTCCGACCTTGGTGGTGACCACACCGTTGCTTGGCGCCACCCCACCTGGGGCATTGACCAGGAGACTCGCCCCGGATTCGCTGTAATAAGCACGAATACCGTTCCCCCCAGTCGAGCCCACCGCAATGACAAAACGGTTGCTGGTAAATCCATCCCACCCGCTGTCATCGCCAATGTCCCTCCCATTTCCGGCCGCCCAGACATAAACCACCCCGCGACCATTGCGGCCGCTGGTGGTCGCAGTCCGGAGCGCCTGCAACATTTGTGGTCCTGGCGACCCAAACGTCAGATCTAAAGGCCCCCAACTATTATTGCTCACCCATACCTGATTCGTGACTACCGCATCTGCACTGCCATGGGCCATGGCCTGGGCCATCTGCGCATCGCTCAATAATTCGCCAACGATCAGACGTACCCCAACGATACCCGCTAGTGGCGCCACGCCAGAAACTCCCAGGTTATTATTGCCTCGCGCTGCCGCCATGCCGGACACCCAGGTTGCGTGTTCCTCTTCGTCGATATTGACAAAACTGGGATCCGAATCGCCGCCGACCACATCGATATCTATCGCAGTCCGTAGATTGTTGATGAGATCCGGATGGCTGAGATCCAGCCCGCTATCGACGATCGCAATATTGACCCCGCTGCCCTGAGCATCATCCCACGCCGTCGGCGCGCCAATCAGGGGCAAATGCCATTGCTGGTTGATGTGCGTATCATTAAACAGCGCGCGGGTGACCATCGTCCGACCGATCACCGGTTCGACCGCAAGCAGATCCGCATCACCGCGCATCGCCGCCGCCATGCGGAGAGCGGACACCGGATCGGCATCGCCTGTATCCAGAGTCCACGCCTGCGGCACCCCGGGCACGGCGGTTGCGGCACCCAGGCCGTAGCGTTTGCGCAGCTCGGCCACGGCGGCGTCAGCACGCACCACGACGCCAACGTGCGCCGCCAGGGTGATCACGGGCAGCGGGCGGCCTCGAGCCTTGAATGGTTGAGGTGGCACCAGGACGGCGCGCAGTTCCGCGATGCCTGCCTGTTGTTTCAGGTCCGTCACTGCGGCCTGCCAACCAGCCATGCCCGGATCCACGGGCCAACGGATGTTTTTCAATGCCGGGACTGGGTGACGCGGAGCTGCCGCATCGAGACCGGCGCCACGCGGCATGACGAAAGGCGCCGCGGTACGCACAAGCACCTGATCGGTGGCCAAGGTGTATTCGACGCCGTCGATGGTCAGCGTCGGAACATCCATCGCCGCCACGCCTGCCCAAACGCTGAGGCTGACCACCAGGACTCGGATCAGCAGAAAGTATCGCGTCATGACTGTTTGCTCATCTCGATGCTCGCTGTGTCGCCTGGGTGGACACCAAAACTATGTGGGAACCAGATTGGCGGCAATGGTGGAAGATGAGCGGGTGCGTCTGTGCCACCTCGTGGGGTCGCCCCTTGCGTCGGGGACCTGCCCACCAGAGTCACCCCCAACCTCGGGGAGGCCCGGCTGGGCCTGAGAAACCGCACTGCCACGTCGGCACCGCGGTGACCCGCGAACCTGCTCCGGATCATGCCGGCGAAGGGAAAGGTCGATGACCTCCATTGCCGCTCTGGCCTGCCTTCCTGCCCTCTCTGTCAGCCAATCCGACGCCGCTGTGCGTGCGGATGCCCTCCATCCTCTTGTCTTGTCCCTTGTAAACGGAATCAACCCATGATCAGCCCTGCTCCCCGCGCCTACGTCCTTGATCGCATCGGTCAGCCCTGCATCACCCAGATGCATTATGCCCGCCAGGGCATCGTCACCCCCGAAATGCTGCGGGTCGCTGAGCGTGAACGGCTCAATCCCGATCTGGTGCGCAGCGAAGTCGCCCGCGGGCGCATGGTCATCCCTGCGAACGTCAACCATCGCACCCTGGATCCGATGGCGATCGGCATCGCCTCGTGCTGCAAGATCAACGCCAATATCGGCAATTCCGCGGTGACTTCCGAGATCGAAGGTGAACTGACCAAGCTGCGCTTGGCGGTGAAATACGGCGCCGACACGGTCATGGATCTGTCCACCGGCGGTGGCATCGACCAGATTCGCCAAGCGATGATCGACGAGGCCACCGTGCCCATGGGCACCGTGCCGATCTACCAAGCAATCCAACAAGTCGATAAAGTCACCGATCTGACCATTGATGGCATCTTGGAAAATATCGAACACCAAGCCAAGCAGGGTGTCGATTATATGACCCTGCATGCCGGTATTTTACTGCGCTTCATGCCCTTCATCGCCAAACGCAAAATGGGCATCGTCTCGCGCGGTGGCGCCCTCATGGCGGAATGGATGTTGTTCCATCATCAAGAAAATCCGCTGTACACCCATTGGGATGAGGTCTGCGAAATCCTCAAAAGATACGACGTCACCGTCAGTCTTGGCGACGGCCTGCGCCCCGGTTGTTTGGCCGACGCCAGCGACGCGGCCCAGTTCGCGGAATTGGAAGTGCTCGGCGAATTGACCCTGAAGTGCTGGGAACATGACGTGCAAGTCATGGTCGAAGGTCCCGGCCACGTGCCCATGGATCAGATCGAAATGAACATGAAAAAGGAAGCCGAAGTCTGCCACGAAGCACCCTTTTACGTGCTCGGTCCACTGACCACCGACATCGCCCCCGGTTATGATCATATCACCAGCGCCATCGGTGCGGCCCTCGCTGGCTGGCATGGCGCCTCGATGCTGTGTTATGTTACCCCCGCTGAACATCTCGGCCTGCCCGATCTCGAAGATGTGCGCCAAGGCGTGATCGCCTATAAAATCGCCGCGCACGCCGCCGACGTCGCCCGTCATCGTCCCGGCGCCCGTGACCGTGACGACGCGATGAGCGACGCCCGTTACAGCTTCGACTGGAATAAACAATTCGAGCTCGCCCTGGATCCCGAACGCGCCCGCGAAAAACACGACAGCACCCTGAGCCACGACGCCTTCAAGTCAGCCGAATTCTGTTCGATGTGCGGCCCGAAATTCTGCTCCTACAAGAATAGCCAAGACGTCGCTGCCGCCTGGGACAAATACGTCGAAGAAGAAAAAATCCAAGGCCGCAACATCGACTCCGCCGCCATCACCGAAAAGGCTATCCGCGACCGCCAGATCGAGCGCAAGGCACGGCTGGCCGCCCAAGCGTCGTCATGATGTAAACCCGTGCTCAGGCCGATCCACGCCAGGTGTGGGAACGGATGGGTGCGGCGGAAAATAACGATAGCAATCATGCGCCCAGGGATATCTCGAACGAGGTCTCCCTGGGTGCGGTCGTTCACCCCTTGCCGTGACATAGGTATGTCGCATACTGATGTTATGCGTACGAGCGTTGATGTTCCTGACCATCTCCTAGCCCTGGCGCGGGCGCGCGCGGCGGCAGAGCGGACTACCCTGCGGGAGATCCTGATCGCCAGCCTGGGGCAGTACCTGTTGGGGGGGCCAGCCGCCAAAGCGGGCGATTCAGCCGTAACCCCGTGGCAGGTGCCCGTATCTCCCCACGCCGCGGGGGGCATGTTTGCCAATATCGACCCCACCGACAGCAGTGCCTTGCTGGAGTTGGAATGAGTCGCCGCGGGGTGAGCGGTTTGCTCGCCCTGAAGAATGCTGACTCCCATGCGCTCCAGCAGCTTGGGTATGAATGCCCCGG
>Ga0209490_10000668_pt1 | contig 34051 bp, 33 predicted proteins | sample MAT06_FD_187209 | JGI IMG/M metagenome (GOLD analysis project Ga0209490, IMG submission 187209) | Freshwater microbial communities from Lake Fryxell liftoff mats and glacier meltwater in Antarctica - MAT-06 (SPAdes) (version 2) | ecosystem: Environmental > Aquatic > Freshwater > Ice > Liftoff...
CGGTAGTTCGAATCCACGTTGCGCACATCGTAGTCGGCGAGCGCGGTGTTGAACGTGTACACACCCACCGTCTTGCCGTTCTGTGTGGCAACACCAGTGCGGCTGAGCAGTGCGACACCGGGCTGGGCAGGCTGCACGACGCTCTTCTGCTGGCCCCACTTATTGTTTACCAGATTCGCGAAGTTGAAGATATCGACCGCGAAGGACATGGACTGTCCGCTGATCGAAGGCAGCGATTGGCGAATGGACACGTTGTACAGATCACGCCATGGCGCGCGGCAGGTCATGCGCGACTGGATCTGTCCGCGCTGTTCCTTGAGGCACGCCCGGTTGTTGATGAACCGCTCGAACGCCTGCTGCTGCGTTGCAACACTCGCGGCTGACGCGGGCACGTTGTAGCCGGTAAACAAAATCTCGTTGGCGTCAGTCGTGGTCTTCGGGATGTAGACCAGGTCGTTCGCCGTGGACCCGTCGGCGTTTTCGTCGGTGCTGTAATAGTGATCATAGGCCGATCCGGAGGAACCGGTGTAGATCATCGACACGTCCATACGCCACGGGAAGGTGTACGTCCCGATGGCGTTGATGCGGTGCGGCTGATCCCACTTGGCAGTGGCCAGTGTCGTCCGGTCGAGCAAGTCGCCAGAGACCGTGCGGCCCTGATTGAAGTTCGAGTTCGCGGTCGAGTTCAGCGTGCTCTGGATGTCTCTGGCCTGGGAGAAGGTATAGGCCAACGAGCCTTCCCAGTTGTCGGAATACCGCTTATTCAGGCTCGTGGTGAGGTTGTAGGAGTAATCCCTGCTACTGTTGGATACATCGTACACCTGATTGCGACCACCAAAAATGGCCGGGCTTGAGTTTGCACCCGTAATCGTGCCGTACATGGTCCGACCGCGTGCGTCGACACCCTGCGGTCCCGCAAGCGCCAGGTTGCTATAGAACAGGGCGTACTGCGACCTCGTGTACAAACCCTCGACCGTGGCGATGATGCTGTTGCCAAAGTCGTGATCAAACCCGAGTGAATACTTGTACACCTGCGGGAACCGCATCTCGGGATCGATCGTATTGATCGTCGCCGAAAGACGCGCGCTACCCGGGGTCGGGTTGGTGCCGCCGCAGGACGTGGGCGGACTGGTCAGCGCGGCTTGGTTGAAGGCGGGCGGATAGAACGCGTTGGTGATCGTGGCATTGTTGCACGTCAACCCCGGCGTGCCAAGCAAACCCGTGTTCCCATACACGTTCGAAAGCCACACACCCGCCGGGTTGCCGGTGAAGGCGCCGACGCCAGCGCGAAACTGATTGCGCTGGTCGCCGGTGATGTCCCAGTTGATTCCGACGCGCGGCGACCACTGGATCCGGCCGCTTGGCATCTGATCGGTCCTGCGCTTGAACGCCGTATCAACGGACAGGTTGTAGACCGGCGTATTCGTGAAGGTGGGAATGTCAGCGCGAACGCCGTACGTCAAGTTGATTCTGGGGCGGATGTTCCACTGATCTTGCGCGTAGAAGCCGTAGGTCGCGCTCTTCATCCGGATGAAGCCGTCGGTGCCGGCGGGCGTTGGCACGGTCACAGCATATGAAGACGCCTCTCCCCTGCGCAGCGAATCCAAGCTGTTGAAGCGCCATGTGCCGAACAGGTTGTTCGCGAACAAATTAGCCGACTCGTAGAAGATGTTCTTCGTGCCAACCGTGATGTTGTGTCCACCGAGTGAGAACGAGAGATTGTCGGCGATTTCGAGCGTCTTCTGGTCGAGCTGGTTGCCGTGCGACGACGCCTCGCCACCGGCCTGGAACAAGGCAAAGCCGGCGCCCGTCGACCGCGGGACCTGCACGCTGATGGCAGCCGTCTTGTTGTACGGGTCGCGCTTGTCGTTGATCGTGGTGTAGCCGATGTTCAATTCGTTCAGCACGCCGTTCCCGAGCGAGGTATAGGCTTGCAGGACCGTCGCATTCTTGGCCGACGTGAAGGCGTATCCGTACGATGTGAGCGGGAACTGGGGGAGCGTGCTGGTAATCTGATCGCGGGAGAAGACGTTGTTGTCTGCGCCCGCGTAGTTGTGCCGCAACACCACACGCGTTCTGGGCAGGAAGTTGAGGTCTACGCGCGCGAAGATGTTGGTCAGCGGGTTTGGGCGGTTGACGCGTTCACCCGTACCACCCGCAATCCCCAGCGGCTGCAGCACGCCGTTCACCTGATCAATCTGCGCTTGCGACACCGGCGAATCCGCCGATCCCACGAACGGTCCGGTCGAGAGCAGCTCCTCGCCCTGCCATTCACCGGACAAGAAAAAGAACGCCTTGTTCTTGAGGATCGGGCCGCCGATCGTGCCGCCGTACTGCTGTCGGCTGAAGGCGCCGAGGAACGGCTGCTTGCGGGTGAGGTCCTGATCGCGCTGGTAGCCGAACACGGATCCGTGGACTTCATTCGTCCCGCTCTTCGTAACCGCGTTGATCAGCAGCCCGGCAAAGTTGCCCTGCCGCACATCGTACGGCGACAACAGCACCTGGTACTCTTTGACGGCGTCGAGCGAGATCGACTTGGCGCCAGCCTGATCACCAGGGCGGCCGTTCGAACCGAGACCGAACAGGTCGGATTCGTTGGCGCCGTCAATTTGAATCAGATTGTAGCGGTTGTTCACACCGCCGCCTGACAGCCCGTTCCCAGTCGTCGACACTTGCGGCGCGGCGCGCGCAAAGTCGGTGAAGTCACGATTGATCGACGGCAAGCGGGAGATGAGCGTATCACTGATGGTCGTTCCAACACCGGTTTTGTTCGGCGAAATGATCGACCCCTTCGTTGCCGTTACCTCGACGCCCGCCAACTGTGCGACGACGGTCTTCAGTGCAAAATCGGCAGCAATCGTTTGGCCGAGTGGGACGAGGATGTTGTCCTTCGCCACCATCGCGAAGCCAAGTCGACGGACTTGCACCGTGTACGGTCCGCCAACCTCAAGCCCTTGGATGAAGTAACGACCGTTGTCGCGCGTCAGCGTGCTGGCGCGGAACCCATTGCTCTTGTTCTCGGCCTGAATCTGGGCGCCTTCCACCGGCTTCCCTCCTTCATCGGTCACGAGTCCTGCAATTGCTCCTGTGGTCACGCCCTGAGCGACTGCAACATCGGCGACGCCGACGGCAGCGCCAAGCGCGAGCACAAACAGCGAACGAAACATGCGCATGGTGTGATTGTAACCTGAAGGTGATGTGCATCTGGTGGGATGCACGATGGCCGTCGCATCGAAAGCAACCGGCACTGTAACGAAAGCTAGAGGTCCCACAGACGTCGCACAATCAAGCGGCGTATCTGAACGGTAACGGCGGGTACGACGTGACCGAAGATGACCGAAACCACGCGAACCAGAGACCCGGCGTACGGCGGCGAAGTACGCTGTACGGCTGCGCGTCAGCGCCTGCGCGTGCGACCGACGGTGAGGTAGTACACGGGGATCCCCGCCGCGATCACGCCGAGCACCCCCACCGTACCCCAGCGCGTGCCCGGGTCGAGCAAGGAGTTCACGAGCAGAAACAGCGTTGCCCCACAAAAGAGCAGCGGGGTGATCGGATAGAGCGGCACGCGCATCGGCGGATCCCAATCCGGCCGCTGACGCAGTCGGAAAATGGCCCCCACGCTCAGGATGTAGAACACCAACGACGCGGTCACGAAAATGTCCGCCAACTGTTCAAACGACCGCAACAGCACGAAGGCGATGCCGATCGTCGCCGCCAACGTGATCGCGACATAGGGCGTCTGATACTTCGGGTGCACCTTCGCGACCTGCTTGAAGAACAACCCGTCGTCGGCCATGGCGAAAAAAATGCGCGGCCCGGTCAGGAGCGAGCCGTTGACCGACCCGAACGTAGACAACAACACCGTGATCGACACCAACGTCACGCCGACCGGTCCGATGAGTTTCTGCGCCACATCGGCGGCGACGAGGCGAGCGCCGCGGATCTCGTCAACCGTGAGGACCGACAGGTAGGCGACGTTGGCCAGCAGGTAAATCAGGATGATGGCCAATGTGCCGATGATGATGGCCCGTGGTATGGTACGGCGGGGGTCGGCCACTTCGCCGCCGACTTTGGTGAGGTCGCCCCAGCCGTCGTACGCCCACAGCACCGACACCAGCGCCAAGCCAAACGCACTGACCGAGAAACTGCCCGCTGGGGCCGCCGGTGTGAAATGCCCGCCGGTTTTCGGCAGTCCCAATGCCAATGCGAGCCCGACAATGACGAGCAGCCCGCCATACTTGGCAACCGTCGTGACATTCTGTACAAGGGCGCCCCACTTGAGCCCCACGATGTTGACGGTGGCCATGAGCCCGAGGGCCACGGCGGCCGTCCAATGCGCATATGAGTCGTTGGGCGCGACCGCCGTGTCCAGCCCGAACGCGCGCAACAGATACTCTGCAAAGGTAAGGGAGATGCCGCCAAGCGCCGCTGCCCGAATGATCACCAGTTCCGTCCAGCCGTACAGAAAAGCGGGAAGGCGCCCCCAGCCTTCTTTGATAAAGACGAAGTATCCACCGGTCTTCGGGATGGCACCCGCCACTTCAGCCAACGTCAGTGCGCCGCAAAGGGCGAAGATGCCGCCGACGGCCCAGACGGTGAGCATCGGCAATGGCCCCGGCAGCTTGTCGGCGATGCCGGCCGGCGATCGGAAGATCCCGGAGCCGATGGTGGTGCCGATCACGACGGCGATGGCGCTCCAGAGCCCCAACTGGCGAGGCAACTCCGTGGGAACGGAAGCGGACGATGTCGCAGAGGACGACGCGTTTGGCAAAGTCATGAGCAATGCTACTCTCCGGGTCGCCACCTTGCACGCGGATGGCGCTGGGAATGCGGGCGAACACAGCTCCGTCGTCGAACTCGCCTGCGGCGGGGGGTCCGTTGGCTTGGTCGACCGCCTAGTTTTCCCGCATCCGTTATCACACGCAGCGACGACACACGGCGATGACACGCGACGTGCAATCGCCGTGATCACAGGCGGCGATCACCGCCGACGCCGCAGCCCTCACGCTCTATATCACCATGCTTCAAGACCTTTCCACGGTAGCGGCTCAGGCACCAAGCCCGGTGCTCGTGGCACTGTTTTGGATCTCCGCGGCGACCTGCGTGGTGGCCCAATACTTCATCGTCCGGGCGGTCGTTCGCGTCGTCCCGTCGGAGACGGGCTCACCCCATGTTCCGTCGCCCAACAAGGCCCTGGAAATCGCGTGGGCGATTCTCCCTGCACTGCTGATGGTCGCGGTGTTTGTTGGCGCGTGGCGGCAGATGCACGCGGCCTCACGTATTGATCTCACGCCCGTCACGTATCATCGCGCGCCTCACGCGCCGCCGTCTCGTGCATCGCTTCTCGCTCCTCAGCCGTCATGACTACCACTATGCTTCCTCCCGCGCCCGTGCGCCGTGCGTCCTATGTGGCGCTGGGCGTCGCGCTGGTGCACATCGTGTTTGGCGCCATCGTGCGCATCTCCGGCTCGGGCATGGGCTGCGGCGATAACTGGCCGAAGTGTTACGGCTATTGGTTCCCACCGTTCGAGCGCATGGATCTCGTGATTGAGGTCATGCATCGATATCTCGCCATCGCGCTCTTCGCCTCCATCGCGTGGTTGGTGTTGGCGGCCTATCGCGCGCGCCGAAATCTGTCGGTGGGAGGATCGGGCGGTGTGTGGAACGCCGCGCGCCTCGCTCTCGGGCTGTGGTTTGCGCCAGCGCTCTTCGGCGCCGTGACGGTGTTCACGGGGAATCCGCCGTGGGCAACGGTCGTGCATAAACTGTTAGCGGCGTCGCTCCTCGCGGTGCTGGTGGCGGCGACGATTCGTGCGGGCGGTCTTGGCGGCACATCGATTCGTGGCGCGACGGGCCCGACGAAGGCCGTGGGCGGTGCTACCGCGGCGGCCGTGTTGGCGCTGCTGGTTGTGGTGCTTGGCGGCCTGACCGCAAAGCTCCCCGGAGCGGCCATCGCGTGCGTCGGCTTTCCGCTGTGCGGCACGGGCTCGCTGGGCGGCGCTGGGCAACATGTGCAGCTCACGCACCGCATTGTTGCCTATCTCCTGGTCCTGCATCTCGCGTCGTTACCGTTCATTTTCGGCAAACGCGGAGAGCCGGCCCCGGTCCTGCGCGCCGCGTGGTTCGGCATGGGATTGGGGTTGCTGCAAATCGTGTGGGCCGGCTGGATGGTGACCGGTGGATTTCCGGGCGTCGTGCGCTCACTGCACCAAGCCACGGGCATCTGTATCTGGGTGGCGGCCTTCGCGATGACCTACCTTGCCCGTATCGCCGCCGGTCGAACGGTCCTTGCCACAGCGTCTCGCCAAGCGGATACGCGCCCAATGAACGGCATCACGACGGCGTCGGCCTCCTGATGTCGCGCCTGACCGCAGACGCGTCGGGCACTGTGCCGCCTTCAGCAGTGTCGTCAACCGCAGCTCCCCTCACGAGTCCGTCGCTGCCGATACCGGCGGTGCCCTCATTGTGGCGTGATCTGATCGCGCTCACCAAGCCGCGCATCATCTCGTTGCTTTTGGTGACCACCATTGCACCCATGTATGCGGCGGGTTCACCCTCGTGGCTGACCGTGTTGATCGTGACCGTCGGCGGGTACTTGATGGCGGGCGGTGCCAACGCGATCAACATGTACATCGATCATGATATCGACGACGTGATGGCCCGCACACGACTGCGTCCGATTCCCAGCGGTCGCATGTCGCGCACGCAGGTCCTGGCTTTCGGCATTGCCTGTGCGACGGCCGCGACGTGGATGCTGGCGCAGTTCGTCAACGTGCTCACCGCTGGGATGGCGCTGGCGGGTTTCTACTTTTACGTCTTCATCTACACGCGCTGGCTCAAGCGGACCTCGCCGCAAAACATCGTCATCGGTGGCGCGGCCGGTGCCTTCCCTCCCCTGGTCGGATGGGCGGCTGTCACGGGCACGCTCGATCTCTCGGCGGCGTGTCTGTTCCTGATCGTGTTCTATTGGACGCCGCCGCACTTCTGGGCCCTCGCCTTGCTCAAGCAGGTCGACTACACGAAAGCGCGCGTGCCGATGGCGCCGTTGGTGTGGGGTGAGCGTGAAACGATGCATCAGATGGTGTGGTACACGGTCATCCTCATCGTGCTGACGTTCATGCCGGTGGTGTTTGGTGCGTTTGGGCTGACGTACTTGTTCAGCGCCGCGATCCTGAACGGCCTGCTGATGTTCGGCGTGCTGCGCATGCTCTTTGCCGCGCGAGCCGGCAAGCCCTGGACTGGACCGGCGTGGTGGGTGTACAAATACACGCTCCTGTATCTCGCCGTGCTGTTTGTCGCGATGGCTGTGGATCGTGCCATTGGCTGACAAGCCGACGGGAACAGCTCCATCGGCATCCACCGCATCAGAACCACCGGCCGCGACGTCAGCGGTGATCGATTCACGACGCACAACGCTTGCGTCCGCGAGACCGCTCGCGCGATTGCTTCCACTGCTGCGCCCGTATCGTGGCACGCTGGCCTTGGCGTTTGTGTGCTTGGTCGTTGCAGCGGCCGCCGGGCTCGTGTTTCCCTTGGTGCTGCGCTTCTTGCTCGACGCGGCCTTCGAACTCAAAGACCGCGCAGCGCTCGATCGGGTGGCGCTGGTTTTGCTCGCGGTGTTTGCGGTGCAAGCGCTGATGAACTTTGTGCAGGTGTACCTGCTCAGCTCGACCACCGAGCGTGTCGTCGCGACGCTGCGGGAACAGACCTTCGCGCACCTGATTCGCCTCTCGCCTGCATTCTTCACCGAACAACGCACAGGCGAACTGACCAGCCGGCTGTCCAGCGATCTGGGCTTGCTGCAGTCCTTGATCGGGACATGGGTTTCCGAACTCTCACGCCAAAGCCTGTTCACGGTTGGCGGGATTATCATGCTCACGGTGACCAACCCGGGGCTCACGCTCACCACGCTGGCCGTCGTGCCGTTAGTGGTTGGTGCAGCGATCGTGTTCGGCAAGGCGCTCCGCAAAGCCAGCACCGGCGTGCAGGATCGTGTCGCTGAGGCCATGGGCACGGCGGACGAAGCGTTCGGTGCGATTCGCACGGTGCAGAGCTTTACGCGAGAGCCGCAGGAGATCGCGCGGTTTGGTGCGCGGCTTCGCGACGTCGTGATTGCAGCCGTGCGCCGCGCGCAACTCCGCGCGTCATTCTTTGGCATCGTCGGATTTGTGGCCTTTGCCTCCGTCGTGGCCGTGATGTGGCAAGGCGGCGTTCAGGTGATTGACAATCGACTGACGGCCGGCGCGCTGGTGTCATTCTTGTTCTACGCGCTCACCGTCGCGGCGGCCGTCGGATCGCTGGCCTCGCTCTTCGGCAATTTTCAGGAAGCGGTGGGGGCAGCGACGCGTGTGTTCGAACTGCTGGATACGCGAGCGACGGTCGTGGATAGCGCACAACCAACGGCGCTCGCCTCCCCCGTTCGTGGCGCCGTCGCGTTTGAAGAGGTGTCCTTCCGCTATGCCGACGATCTGCCGGACGTGCTGAAGGGCGTAACGCTCGACATCGCTCCTGGCGAGGTGCTCGCGCTGGTTGGCAAGTCGGGTGGCGGCAAGACCACCGTCGCCAGCCTGCTGCCGCGCTTCTGGGACGTGAGTGCGGGACGTATCACGCTCGATGGCGTCGATGTGCGCGATCTCTCGCTCGATACCTTGCGTGGCGCGATCGGTATCGTGCCGCAAGAACCGGTGCTCTTCAGCGGCACGATTCGGGAGAACATCGCCTACGCACGCCCAGATGCCAGCGAGGCCGAGATGCAGCGTGCCGCGCGCGCCGCGCATGCGCTGGAGTTCATCGACCGGCTGCCCAACGGGTGGGACACCCGGGTTGGCGAACGCGGCGTGAAGTTGTCTGGTGGCCAGCGCCAGCGGATCGCGATCGCCCGCGTCTTTCTCAAGAACCCGGCCGTCGTTGTGCTGGACGAGGCAACATCCAGCCTCGATACCGAAAGCGAACAGCTGGTGGAAGCCGCACTGGAAGAGCTGCTCGAAGGACGCACCACGCTGCTCATCGCGCACCGGCTCAGCACCGTACGGCGTGCCGATCGCGTGGTGGTATTGGAAGCGGGCGAGATCGTCGAGACGGGCAGTCACGACGATTTGCTGAAGCGCGAGGGTGGGCGCTATGCGCGCCTCCACGCGGCGGCGCAGTCGCTCGTGCCGGTAAACCTCGAGACGCCGCCGCAGCGGTCCCTCCAGCAGCGCTAGTCCGCGCTAGAACCCGATGCGCACCCGCGTCTCGACACCGCGGGTCACGCGCACCGGCTCGAAGCGAATGCCGAGCCTTTCCTGCCAGACAACCAGCGTGTACGTCCCCGCCGGCACCCCCTCGAAGGCGAAGGAACCGGTCGGTAGCGTTACCGCCACAAATGGATGCGGCGCAATGGCCACGTAGGCACGCACCCACGGGTGCAGATCATCGCGCACCTCGATCAATCCCGGCGTTTGCGACGCGGCCGATGTCGGCACGACTTGCCCAGCGTCGGTGAACGGAACGATCACGCGCACGGCCGCGTCGTCGCCCACGTCATGAAAACGCAACCGCGATGTCATCGCATCGCGCGATGTGAGTTGCAGCGTGCCGCCCACCGCTGCACGTTGCACACGCGGCTCGAGACGGCACCGTTCCAGGGTCAGCGCGGCGCGGCGCGGCGCACGTTGCGGCGGCCCGTGCGTCACGCCCACCAGCCACACGATCGCATTCCCCACGCCACCGTCGACCGATGGGACCTGTGCCTGGGTAAACGCTGCGCACACGCCGCGGTCATGGGTGGGCTCGATCGCCGTCTCCGTCGGCACGCGCGAGGTGATCACGACCGTGCCGATCACGGTACCGGCGGCAAGCGCCGCCGTATCGCTGACCTCACGGTATGCGCGCGGATCACGTCCGGCAGCGAGAGCAAGCGACTGCACCGCATTGCCGGTGGTGATTGCAGGGATGTCCGGCGCCGTTTTTCCCGCCCGCGTCACGCGTGTACTCACGTTACCCTTTACGCGACCACCTGAGCGCGCAACGTCACTCTGGCCGCGAGATTCGCCGCACGCGATGGCGATCGCCCACAATGCCGCCACGCACACCGGCGGGCGTCGTCGCCAATACTGAACGGTGCGGATCACCGACGTCGTCGTGAGAATGACCGACGTGCTCAGACGACGAGGAGATCGGTTTGTATAACGCCCGGCGTGACCAACAACGCGTCCTCGCCCACAAAACAATTCACTTCGCTGCGCATGCCAAGTTCGCCGGGGAGATAGATGCCTGGCTCGATGGAGAATCCCACGCCGGGAATGAGCAAGCGATCGTCACGACTTTCGAGATTGTCGATCTGCGGCCCGGACCCGTGCAGTTCGCGCGCATCGATGCTGTGCCCCGTCCGATGCCAGAAGTTCGCCCCGAATCCGCGCGCCGTGATGATGGCCCGTGCGGCGTCGTCGGCCTCACCACCATGCACCGCCGCACCGGCACGAATCCGTTCCGTGAGCAACGTGAGTGCCGCATCGCGCGCGTCACGCACGGCTTCCCAGATGGTGATGGCGCGCGTCGAGGGCGCCCCCAGCGACGCCATCCATGTTTGATCGGCATACACACCACCGTTGGTCTCGTGAGCCCACAGGTCAATCAGCAGCGTGTCGCCCTGCACGATCACCCGAGGGCGCTCCGCCGACGGTTCATAGTGCGGATTGGCCGCGTTCTCGGAAGCGGCGACATCCGGACCATGCGCGGTTTCGAGCCCCGCGCGCGCAAACGCATCGAGAATGCGGCGCTGCAGCGCATACTCCGCGATGGGTGTACCGGCAGCCACCATGGCTCCGGCATGGGCAATCGCATCACGCGCAATCGCGCGAATCTGTTCGGCCGCACGTTCATGTGACGCCCGTTGCGCCGGTGTCCACGTGGCGTACACGTGGGACACCAACTCGCCCGAGCTGACAACCGCTGCACCGGTCGCCCGTACCATCTCCAGCACACCGGCTGGCACGCGGTCGAGATACGGAATCGCGTCGCCGGCGGAGTACTCCATGGCAATACGCTTGTGTGCGACGAGCGCATGCAGCTCGCGCTCGAGCGCACGCCATCCGCTGTACACGCGCAGTGGCCACTCGGACGGCCAGCGCGCCCATGGACCGGGCTCAATCGCATGCTGGATGCCGATCGGCGTGCCGTCGCGAGGAATGAACGCGAAGACGCGACGCGAAACCATTCCGTCGAATCCAAGGAGTCCGTGCGCGATGGCGTTGGTTCCGCGAAAGTCATACAACAGCCAGCCGTCGAGCCCCGCGTCAGCCAAAAGACGCTGGATCTTCGGCAACAGTTCTGGTGTCAACATGCGCGTCGCCTCGAAGGAGTTCGGTCGTTGGATCTGGAACAGACGCTATTCATCAGCCGCGCACACGAAATGAGCGCGGCGAAATTGGCGCTATCGCCGCCAGTCGGCGCGCCACTGACACGTCGCGTCGCCGCGCGCTCGGCACAACACATGTTCCACTGCGCCGTCAGCGCCCGCAATGACCTGTAATGCTTCACGAAAGGCCGCTTCATACAAGCCGCACCCGGCCGCGCGCGGCGCAGCGTCGACGGACACAGAGGCCGATACCTCAAGCAGCAGCGTACTCCCCTGTCGGACGAGCGTCGCGTCGAGGAAGCGCTTGGAGATCCTCCGCAGTTGCCGCAAGGCAATCGGGCGCGCAAAAATCCCAGGCAATGATGACGCGGCCGTCCGACCGGTGGCACCGATGCTGGAGATCGCAGCCCGCGCCCAACGCCGACCAGATTCGCGAAACGTCAGGTCGGCATCAGGCCGCCGTCCGATCAGCCGCGCCAAGGCGAGCACCTCGTCGAACGGAACCCGTTGCTGCCGTCGAACAGCCTCTTGGTACCTTCGAATCTGCAGCAACACGGTCTCACTCAGTCCAAACCGTTTGTTCCGCAGTTCATGCACGAGTTCGGCATCGATCTCCGCCTCGGGCGTGTCAATCGCCCTGACCGCTTCCAGCAGGGAGAGTGGCAGACGCGCATCGAGAGGCCCGCCGACGACCGCTGTCGCAGGCACAACGGCGGCAGGCGTCACCCGCGCAACGGATTCGTCTATCACATGAGACACTACGGCGAAGCTAATGTGTGGGTGGTCACGGGAACAGGCGGCGACGACAACAATCGCGCATCTTCCACCTATGACCTCTGTCGCCCCGTGGTGGGCTGCTCTTGGACTCGCCGCGGTGATTGCGGCTGGCGCGTGGCGGGCCGGTAGTCTGCGCCGTGACGGCGCCGTCACCGCGTTCGTGGTCGGCGCATCGGCGCTGTGCGCCGAGTGGTCGTGGGGATCCTACCTCATCGCGTGGTTCATCCTGGCGAGCGTGCTATCGCGGCTTGGGCGTCGTCGAAAACAACAGCGCACTGCTGGCATGGTCGAGAAATCTGATCAGCGCGACATGCGACAAGTCCTGGCGAATGGTGGGGTGTTCGCCCTCTGTGCGCTGCTTGTGATCACGCTCCGCCTGAGCGGCCATGATGCACTCGCCTCGGCGATTACCCCGCAACATCTCGCGGTGGTGGCGGCGGGCGCGCTCGCGGCGGCGGGCGCCGACACGTGGGCGACCGAGATAGGCACCTGGATCGGCGGAACACCGTGGTCGCTTCGCACATGGACGCCTGTCGCACCGGGAACCTCCGGCGCCATCACGGTCAGCGGCACACTGGCAAGCGCCGTCGGCGCGTTGGTACTGGCACTCGTGGCCGCCGCCCTCTCGATGGTGCCCTCGACGGCTATCGCATCGGTGGCCATCGGTGGGTTGAGTGGCGCGACCGCCGACACCGCGTTCGGTGCGTGGGTGCAGGAGCGGCGGCGGTGCACGCTCTGCGAGATGGACACCGAGCAGACCGTTCACCGCTGCGGCACACGCACGACCTATCGTGCCGGGGTTCGCGCCATTGGGAACGATACGGTGAACGTGCTCTGTTCCGTTGTGGGTGGAGGCGCTGCCATCGGTTGGTGGATGGCGACGACGTAAGGCCGTCTCGTCCGGAGCGCCGCCACCACGCTAGCTTTCCTCGTATGAGTGCTATGACCGCCCCAACGCTTCCCCGATCGACGCAAGTGCTGGTGGTTGGCGGTGGGCCTGCGGGCTCCGCAACGGCATGGTACTGTGCGCGCGCCGGACTCGACGTACTGCTCGTAGATCGTTCGCACTTCCCGCGTGCGAAACCGTGCGCGGAATATGTCAGCCCCGAGGGGGCGCGCATTCTTGCCGCCATGGGGGCGCTGGAAACGCTCGAAGCCCGCGCCGCAGCACTGACTGGCATGGTCGTCCATGCGCCATCAGGCGATCGCATTCACGGTGAGTTCATCGCGCGTCATGGCTTTCGCGGCTTTCGCGACCGCGGGCTTGGCGTGCGTCGTGAGATCCTCGACACCGTGCTTGTCGAGCGCGCGCGCGCGACCGGCGTGCAGGTGGTCGAAGGTGCCAAAGTCGAGGATCTCGTGCGCGACCCGTCCACGGGGCGCACCACTGGCGTTCGATTGCGCACCGTCGACGGCATCTCCGAGGTCAGCGCGTCGTTGGTGATTGGCGCCGACGGACTTCGCTCCATCGTCGCCAAACGTCTCGGCCTTACGACGATCGGACGTTGGCCGCGTCGCCTCGCCTTCGTGGCACACTACAGGCATGTGCGAGACATCTCGTCACTCGGCGAGATGCACGTTGGCACCAACGGGTATCTCGGGTTGGCCGATGTTGGCGATGGCATCACCAACGTCGCTCTCGTTGTACCGTCGCGAGACGCGCGCAACGTAAACGGCGATGCCGAGGCGTTTCTCACGGCGTGGATCGCCGGGCATCCTGATATTGCAGCACGGTTCGTGGGGGCGGAGCGCGTCTCACCGGTTCGCGCCACGGGGCCTTTCGCGTCGCGCGCCAAACGACCGTGGGCCGCCGGCGCGGCGCTCGTGGGAGACGCCGCTGATTTCTACGATCCGTTCACCGGTGAGGGGATCTACGCGGCGCTGCGAGGGGCTGAGGTTCTGGCCCCCTTTGCGGTTAACGCCGTACGTTGTGCCGAGCAGCGCGATCTGCGGGGTGAACGTCGTACACTGCGCGCGTATGAAGCAGCACGACGCGATGTGTTTGCCGGCAAGTGGCGCGTCGAACGATTGATCGGAACGGCTGTGGCCTTCCCGGCGTTGATCAATGGTGCGGCGCGCGTGCTGGGTCGTGATCGCGCGCTGGCAGACCTCTTGATCGGCGTGACCGGTGATTTCGTGCCGGCGTCCGCCATTGTCGCACCACGCACGATCTGGCGCATGGTTGGCGCGATCGCGCGCAGCCTTGCTCCATCGTCAACAACCACGCATGTCCATCGATCCTGATCTCTTTCGTTCCATTCTCGGCCGTTTCGCGTGCGGGATTACCGTCGTCACCGTTCGCGACGCACACGGTCACGACCACGGGATGACCATCAGCGCCTTTTCGTCCGTGAGTCTGGAACCACCGCTCGTCCTGTTCTGCGTGGCCAACGACGCAACCATGGCGACGGTCATGAGCACGGCCACGTCATTCGGCGTGAGTATCCTGAGCGACACGGAAGAACCGCAAAGCCGTCGCTTCTCCGGCAAGACGGATGACCGTTTCGCCGACTTGCAGTACACCCGTGGATCGCTTGGCAACGCGCTCCTCAGTGACGCGCTCGCCAGCATCGACTGTCGTGTCACCGCCCGCTACCCCGCGGGCGATCATGTCATCGTGGTCGGCGAAGTGGAGAGCGGCGGGGCGCGCGACGCGCGTCCGCTGCTGTACTATCGTGGTGGGTACGCGCAGCTCGAGCGTTAGACACATGTTGACACCGGCGCGTCGTCGTGGCCACGAGATCCTCGACGACCCGTCGGCAGATCCGGCGCTTGCCGAACGGTCTCTTCATGATGTGGCGTTGGCAAACCGCCTCTTCGGCGGACGCCGCGCCGTCGTGCGGGAAGTCACGCGTGTGCTCCGCGACGAACAGGCGCCAACCACGATCAGCTTGCTCGATATTGGGACGGGTCTTGGCGACATCCCACGGGCGGTTCAGCGCATCGCCGCGCAGCGCGGTCTTGGGCTGCGCACCATCGGACTGGAGCTCACGCCACAGCTTGCCCGGGCCGCGCGCGCGTCGTGCGGCGCGGTCATAGCCGGCAATGCGCTCTCCCTGCCCTTCGCAGACCATAGCGTCGACCTCGTGACCTGTTCACAGGTCCTGCACCACTTCGAGGGCTTCGATGCCGAGCAGCTACTGCGCGAGTGCACGCGGGTGGCGCGAATAGCGGTGGTGATCGGCGACCTGCGCCGAAGCTGGCTGGCGGTGGCAGGCCTCTGGGTCTCCAGCTTCGCGCTCGGCTTTCATCCGGTGAGTCGTCACGACGGCGTGGTTTCCATACTCCGTGGCTTTACCACCAGCGAGCTAGCTCGTTTGATCCAGAAGGCCACGCACCACCAACCCGAGGTGCGGCGCTCCTTCGGGTGGCGCGTGACAGCTACGTGGCGCGTCGTTATCTCTCCTGAATGACTATGCCACCCACACACCCGTCGTTTGCGCTGGATGCGCCGCCGACGGACCGCATCATGACCACCGTCGACGAGCGGCTCGTGCGCGCGCCGCTTGCACGGATCTTCGAAATTGCGCGTGCGGTGGAACACTGGCCAGCGTATCTTCCGCACTACCGCTTTGTCCGTTTCCGTGAGCGCGCAGCTGATGGAGGCGGACTCGTGGAAATGGCGGCGAACCGGCCATTTGGTCTGCTCAACTGGCCGACGTGGTGGCTGTCGGAGATGGCCGTGAACAGCACGGTTCCGTGGGTGCGGTACCGACATATAGCTGGCATCACGACACGGATGGATGTTGAATGGAGTTTCACGCAAACGGCTGAGGGTACGTTGACGCGCATTGTACACGTATGGAATGGTCCATCATGGCCGCTGATCGGCCGCTTTGCTGCAACGCAGGTCATCGGTCCGGTCTTTGTTCATGGTATCGCATCGCGAACGCTCGAGGGACTGGCGCGCGTCGCGGAGCAGTCGGCACCTCTGCGTAGTGGAGGGTCCTCATGAGCAGCCTTCCGACAGCCGTCGCCCCGACAGGCGCCCCTGTTCAGTCAGGCCGACGACGCGTGGCCATCACCGGCATTGGCTGCGTGACGCCGATCGGCACGGGCGTGGAAGCCTTGTGGAACGGGCTGCGCGCCGAACGGTCGGTGGTGAGTGCGATCTCGCGCTTTGACGCCTCGATCTTCCGGAGCCGCTGTGCAGCGAGCGTAGACGATTTCGACGCCGAGCAGTATCTCGACGCACGGCGTGTGAAGCGATTGGATCGCTTCGGGCAGTTCAGCGTGGTCGCGTCACGATTGGCGATCACCGACAGTGGCATTGATCTCGCCGTCGAGAATCGCGAACGGATCGGTGCGATGATGGGGACGGCGTTGGGTGGTGTCGCCTACGCCGAAGCACAAGCGGCCCACTTTCTGCGCGGTGGCCTGCGCGATGTCGATGCCACCCTGGCGTTGTGTGTCTTCGGCGGCTCCTCAAGCTGCAACATCGCGATCGAGTTTGGCGTCTCGGGACCGAACAGCACGAATGCGATGAGCTGTGCCTCGGGAACCATTGCGATCGGTGAGGCGTTCCGACAGATCCGCGACGGCTACGCCGACGTGATGATTGCCGGTGGGGCCGAGGCGCCATTGGCAACCCTCTGCTTTGGCGCGTTTGCATTGATTCGCGCCATGTCGTCGCGCAACGATGCGCCAGAGGAGGCCTCGCGCCCCTTCGACAAGGATCGCGACGGGTTTGTGATGGGCGAAGGCGCGGCGGTGCTCATTCTCGAAGAGTGGGAGCGGGCGGTCGCGCGTGGTGCGCGTATTTATGGCGAAATGGCGGGCTTCGGGACCACCAACGATGCGCATCACATGACCGCCCCGTTACCGGGTGGCGCGCAGGCCGCACGCTGCATGCGACAGGCGTTGGCTGACGCCGGCGCGACACCGGAGCAGATCGATTACATCAACGCACACGGCAGCAGTACATCGCTCAACGACCCCACCGAGACCGTCGCCATCAAAACCGTGTTCGGCGCGCACGCACATCGCGTGCCGGTTTCAAGCACCAAGGGCTACTACGGCCACGCCCTCGGTGCGTCGGGCGCCTTCGAGGCGGCGATCTGCGCGCTGGTGTTGCAACGTGGCTGGGTTCCACCCACGCTCAACCTCGAGACGCCCGACGCGGCGTGTACGCTGGACTACGTCCCGAAGACCGGTCGCGAGATGCCGGTGCACGCGGTACTGAGCAACAGCTTCGGATTCGGTGGCATCAACGCCAGCTTGGTGCTGCGTCGCGCGCCGATGTAGGCGCGCGATAGATCACGACGCGTCGAACGCGTCCTTGTAGCGCTGCATGCTGGTTCGAATGATGTGCATGGCGCTGATATGGTCTTCCCACCCGCCGATTTCCACGCGCTTGCCTTCCAGGTCTTTGTAGATCCCAAAGAAGTGCTCGACTTCTTTCAGGAAGTGCGGCGAGAGGTCGGCGATATCGAACACGTCATTGTAGTACGGATCGTCCGACGGCACGGCGAGGATCTTTTCGTCGGGTTCGCCCTTGTCGAGCATGCGCAACACGCCGATCGGTCGGGCCGAAATCTGGCACCCCGTAAAGGTCGGCTCGTTGATCTTGACGAGGATGTCCATCGGGTCGCCATCCTCGTGCAACGTGCGCGGAATGAAGCCGTAGTCACTGGGATAGTGCACCGCTGAATAGAGCACGCGGTCGAGTTTGAAGTGGCCGGTCTCTTTGTCAAGCTCGTACTTATTGCGCGATTTGCCGGGGATTTCTATAATCGCCGTCACTTGCTCTGGCGCGTTTTTCCCGGCGGGAATATCGTGCCACGGATTATGCAACATCAGGAACTCCATCGTGAACGGTGTAAACGCATGACTGAATCACGCGGCGATCGGCAACCGATCCCTGCGCTACGAGCGCAGCGCGGCGAGAATGCGCAGGCCGCCGTGTTCACAGAGTTGGGCCGCGAGTGCCAGGCCAGCGGCGTGGGGTGAGGCACGATCTACGGCGATCGATCCGCGTACCACCTCGGTCCCGTCTATAGACGCGATGACCCCGTGTAACACGGCGCCGTCGGGGCCGTGCATCATGGCGGCGCCGATGGGCACCTGACAGCCGCCTTCCAGCGCTGCCAGCAGCGACCGTTCGGCCGTGATCGCCCAGCGTGTGGGCGCGTGATCGAGCGTGCGGAGAATCGCGGTCATCGGCGCATCGTGTGTGCGCGCCTGCACCGCAATCGCCCCTTGCCCGGGTGCGCCTATCCAGAGCGGTGGATCGAGAAGCGCCACGATACGATCGCCAAGCCCAAGCCGGTTCAATCCAGCAGCGGCCAGCAGCGCCGCATCGACCTGCCCTTCGTCGATCTTGCGCAGTCGCGTCCCGACATTGCCGCGGAGTTCAAGCACCTCAAAATCCGGACGTAGCGCACGCAGCTGGGCGCGTCGACGCAGCGATGAGGTCCCCACGCGTGCCCCGTGCGGCAGATCGTGCAGCGAGCGGGCCACCACGCCAGGTGCCGTGACCAGAGCATCGCGCGGATCCTCGCGCTCAAGCAGCGCAACGATCGACAGGCCCTCGGGATCGCTGGTCGGCAGGTCCTTCAGCGAATGCACCGCACAATCGGTGCGACCGGCAATGAGGTCGGCCTCAAGCTCCGCGGTAAAGAGCCCCTTCTCGCCAATGGCATTCAACGGCCGGTCGAGGATGCGATCCCCGATCGTGGTATATGTGATCAGTTCACTGGCCACCCCACATTCCGCCAACTGCGCTGCGACCAGCCGCGCTTGCCGCAACGCGAGTTCAGACGAACGTGTTCCAATGCGCACTACGGTATCGGTCATCCTGAAGTCTGTCGGTAGAGTTTATCGTGAGGAAGAACATGCGGAGATGATGCTGCGTACGAACGACGGCGTCGACGCGCTGTCGGATTCCACTTTGACGGGGAACCCTGCCATTCGTGCCGCACGCGCCGTGACCGGACCGATACAGGCGACGGGCAGTCGGCGCGCGTGCTCTGCCGGCAAGGCCGCCAACAGCGCGTCGACCGCGCTGGGCGCCGCGACCGTGACCAGGTCGAGTGCCCCTGCGGCAACGAGCGCACGCAAGCGTCGTTGTCCTTCGGGATCGGGCGCGCTGCGATACACGGGCACCACGTCAACAATGGCCCCTAAGGCCGCAAGACCAGCGGGCAGGACATCGCGCGCTCCTTCGGCCGCCGGGTACAGCATGCGCGCATGCTCCACATCGCCGCGCGACGCCATGGCGTCGACGAGCCCTTCGGCCAGAAAGCGTTCCGGCACCAACGTTGCGCGCCATCCGTGCGCTTCGGCGGCACTCGCCGTCGCGCTGCCAACGACCGCGAGCTTCTGCTCGCGCAACGCCAGCCCCGCGCGCGTCAACGCGTCGGCCAGATGCTGTACTGCATTGGCGCTCGTGAGGAGCACCCAGTCGTAGTCGTCCAGGTGCTCCAGCGCCTTCTCGAGCGGCGCCGCAGGGAGGATGTCGATGCGCGTGAGCGGCAATTCCACCACCAAGGCGCCCACACTACGCAGCGCGTCGGCCAATGCACCGCCGCGCCCCTCAGCGCGCGTCACGGCGATGCGCACACCGTGAAGCGCGGCGTGCGGCTCTCGTGTCGCGTCTCGTATCACGAGGTCCGCACGGTCGGTCGTACTCACGAAGTACGCCGGGTGTTGGCGATGCGACGACGCAGCACCAGGACATAGCCGACGTAGACGATCGCGGCGACCGCGTAGCCGCCCCACATGTAGGCACTCGTATCCGGTGGCCCGCCCGGCTTGGGGACAAAGGCCACCGTACCCGCGGTGTCCTGCACGCGAAGCGCGACTCGCGAGATCGGAAGCGTGAGCGTCATGCCGACAAGAGCGCGGCCCGCGCGTCGCGCATGGTGGTCCAGCGATAGCGCATGCGGAGGAGCGCGAAGAAAAGCAGCAGGAACGCTACCATGGCCATACCAAACGTGGTGAGCATCTCGATGGGAAGCTTCGGCTTTTCCGGTGCCAACACCACTGGCTCCGGATGCATGCCACGAAAGAGCTTCACGGTCAGGTGAATGAACGGAACCAGCAGCGCCGCCAGCGAGCCCATCACCGCCGACAACCGGGCGCGGCTTTCTTGCGACTCCACCGCGCCCCGTAGCACCAGGTAGGCCAGCACCAGCAACCAGAGAAACAACGTGCTCGTGAGTCGTGCTTCCCACGCCCACCACGTGCCCCAGCTGCTGCGACCCCAGATCGGTCCGGTGGTCAGCACGATCCCCATGAACACCAACCCGACTTCAGCAGACGATTCGGCGAGTCGGTCGATGCGGTCATCCTTGATCCACAAATACATGATGCTCGATACCGCGAGCAATCCGCACGCGATGTATAACCCGACCACGGCCGCCGGCACATGAAGGTAAAAGATCTTTTGCACCGCCCCGAGCATCGCGTCGACCGGCGTGAAAAAAAGCGCACGAACCACCGCAGCGACGCAGGCGATCACTGCCGCGCTCATCAGGAGATCCACACCATGGTGCTCACCAAGCAGGGGCGACGCAGCCGCGTCCGGCGCGCTCCCCACTGGTCTCCCGGTTGTCGACGACACCATCGCCATGCCTACTCCTCGATCGTAAACGGAAACGCCACCACGCACGCAGACACGAACACCAGATCAAACGCGACCAGCACCTTGAGCCACGAAAGCCCGTCCTCGATCGGCTGTCCGCGCATGATCAGTGCCGACGCTTGCGCGGCCGGTATCACCAGCGGAACGAAAAACGGCAACGTCATCATGGGCAATAGCAACTCCGCCATGCGGGTGTTGGACGCGATCGCCGCGAAGAGCGTGCCCACCGCCGACAGCCCCACCGACGCCAACAACACGATCGCCATCACGGCCCACCACGCTGACCCGACCGAAAGATCGAAGAAGAGCGCCACGGCAGGAAGCGCCAGCGCCTGCACCGCCGCCACGAACACCAGATTGGCTATCACTTTCCCGGCAAAAATCGATTCCCTTGACAGTTGCGAGGCCAGCAGCCCATCAAAGGCGCGGTCCTGCTGCTCAAGCGCAAACGACCGATTGAGACCCAACAGCCCCGCGAACGTGAAGATGACCCACAGCACGCCCGGGGCGAGTTCAAATGCCGGTATGCCGGTCGGGTCCCAGGTAAAACGAAAAATGACGACCGCCAGCACCGCGAATACCGATGCGGCGAGGAACGCACTCCGCGTCCGGAACTCGATCAGCAGATCCTTTCGGGCCACCTGCCACGCGCCCGTCAGGAAACGCGGCTCACGATGGGGAAGTGTCATGCCGCACCTTCACTCACGAGCGAGCGGTACTGTTGCTGGTAGGCGGTCACATCAATCCCGTGGGCGCCAGCCTGCTTTGTGTACGCGAATCGACCATTCAACATGATGGCCGTATCGGTGGCCAAGGCCAGCCCCTCATGCAAATGATGGGTGATCAGGACCAGCGCCGCCCCATCCTGCTGCGCGTCACGGAGTGCCTCGGTCAGCGCACTGGCGCCCACGTCGTCGAGCCCCGTGTACGGTTCATCGAGCAACACCAATCGCGGTCGATGCACCAGCGCGCGCGCGATGGACACCCGCTGCTGCAGCCCGCGACTGAGCGAGCGCACCGGTGTGTCGGCACGATCAAGGACCTGCAGGTGCGTCAACACGCGGGTCGTTTCCCCCTCCACGTCCAGCACCCCCTGACACTCCGCCGCGAAGCGAATGTTCTCGCGGGCCGTGAGCGCCGCGTAGAGCATGGTATGGTGCGAGATCAATCCAACCAGTCGACGCGTTGCGCCGTCGCCCGGCAGCGTGTGACCAGCTAAACACACCTCGCCTCGCGTGGGCTTGATCAGGCCACCAAGCAGACGGAGCAGCGTCGTCTTTCCTGCGCCATTCGGACCGAAGAGCGCGAGACAGTCGCCCGCCCGCAGGGTCAGACTGACCCCGTCGACCGCCGCGCGGCCGCCGAAGCGGCGCACAACAGCACGCGCCTCGAGGATTGGGGCGAGCACTGGCGCGGCATTGGCGTGGTCTGACGGCGGCACCGTGCGTGTCGGTCGATCATGGGCGAGCATTCGACAAGTGTAGCAGTGTGCCACCGCTGGCGCCGGTTGCTCGCGTGTTGCTCGTCTGTGGTGATTGCGCGCAGCCTCCTTCGATTGTGTTGCGCAAGTGCGAGGGTCAATTATGATCCCGGTTGCCCGGCGGGCACGACGGCCACACCGTTGGGTTGGCGGTACGCGTGCGAAGAACAGTCGCGCCACACACGTCCGTTACGTGATCCGACTCGCGAATGACCGTCGCGTCAGAAACGCCCGTTCGGGGTTGCGCTCCGGCGCGTTCCGTCCACCAGCTCCTGCCACGCGATCACGGAACCGTGCCTTACCTTAAGTGTGCCTGCCCCCATCCGATTCTCAGCTCCAGCCCCCCCCCGCCCATGAGCGCCAGCGATATCGACGTCCTCCTGCACGAGCATCGGAAGTTTCCGCCCCCAGCGGACTTTCGGAGCGCCGCTCGCGTCCAGACGAGCGCGTTGCACATGGCGGCGGCAGCCGACCCGCTGGCGTTCTGGGCCAAGGAGGCCGGCGAACTGACGTGGAGCAAACCATGGGACTCGGTGCTGCAGTGGACGCCGCCGCACGCCACCTGGTTTGACGGTGGTGAGCTGAACGTGAGCGTGAACTGCGTGGACCGACACATTCACGGCCCGCGCCGAAACAAGGCCGCCATTATCTGGGAGGGTGAGCCCGGCGATCGGCGCACCTTCACTTATTGGGACGTGTATCGCGAGGTCAACCTGGCCGCGAACATGCTCAAGAAGTTAGGCGTGACGAAGGGCGATCGTGTGGCGATCTATTTGCCGATGATTCCCGAAGCCGTGTTCGCCATGCTGGCCTGCGCGCGCATCGGCGCCGTGCACACTGTGGTGTTCGGAGGGTTCTCCCCGGAGTCGTTGCGCGATCGCATCAACGATTGCCAGTGCAAAGTGTTGATCACCGCCGATGGTGGGTATCGCCGCGGACAAATCGTTCCCCTCAAGCGCAATGCCGATAAGGCGCTTGAAGACTGCCCAACCATCGAGCACGTGTTGGTCGTGATGCGAAAACGGAGCGGGGTAGGCGACGAAATGTTCGCGCAGATGCGAGAAGGACGTGATCACTGGTGGCATAGACTCAAGCGCGATGTGCCGAAGCTGTGCGCGCCGGAGCCCATGAAGGCGGAAGATCTATTCTTCATCCTCTACACATCGGGCACCACAGGAAAGCCCAAAGGCATCGTGCACACCACCGGTGGCTATCTCACCGGCGCGTACGCCACCACCAAGTATGTCTTTGATCTCAAAGACGAAGACGTATTCTGGTGCACCGCCGACATCGGATGGATTACCGGACATTCGTATCTGGTGTACGGGCCACTGGCCAATGGTGCCACGTGCGTGGTGTACGAAGGCGCGCCGGACTGGCCGGAGAAAGACCGTTTCTGGGAGATCTGCGAGCGGTACGGCGTCACGATTTTCTACACCGCACCGACGGCGATTCGCGCGTTCATGAAATGGGGCGCATCGTTCGTCGAACAGCACGACCTGTCGCAATTACGACTGCTCGGCTCCGTGGGCGAGCCGATCAATCCGGAAGCCTGGATGTGGTATCATCGGCACATCGGCAAGGAACGCTGCCCGATAGTGGATACGTGGTGGCAAACAGAAACCGGCGCCATCATGATCTCTCCGCTGCCTGGCGTGACCGAAACAACGCCCGGTTCTGCCACGACGCCGTTCCCCGGCATTCGCGCCGCGCTGCTCGATGCCGAAGGACACGACGTGGCAGTTGGTGGGGGTCTGTTGGCTATCACGTACCCGTGGCCGTCGATGCTGCGCACGATCTGGGGCGACGATCAGCGCTACATCGACACCTATTTTTCCAAATGGCCCGGTCGTCCCGATCTGTACTTCCCCGGCGATGGTGTGAAGCGCGATGAAGCCGGCAACTACTGGATCCTTGGCCGAGTCGATGACGTGCTGAATGTCGCGGGGCATCGCATTGGTACCATGGAGGTCGAGAGCGCGCTGGTCGACCATCCGTCAGTTGCCGAAGCAGCCGTGGTTGGCAAAGCGCACGAATTGAAAGGCCAGGCGATTGCCGCGTTCGTCACGCTGCGCGCGGGTTTTCACGCCAGCAGCGAATTGCGCGACGAACTGCGCGAACATGTCGCGCTCAAGATCGGCGCGCTGGCGCGGCCGGACGACATTCTCTTTAGCGCCGATCTCCCGAAAACACGGTCCGGGAAAATCATGCGACGGTTGTTGCGCGACATCGCGGAAGGACGCGCGATGGGAGATACGACCACGCTCGCCGATCCGAGCGTGGTCGCGGGGCTGAAAGAGCAGTACGAATCGCAAGAATCGTAGACACTCCCTTGAGGTTAGAGGTTGAACTGCGGGGTTGAGGCTGTGAGGGTTGAGGAACGACAGGGTTGAGGCACTTACAGGCGTGAGCTGTGAGCTCTGGGCTCTCAGGTGAGAGCGCCTGCTTGAGGCGCGAGGCACGAGGGGGCCGTCGAACACGCCCCTCCTTCACGCCTCCCTCACGCCTCCCTCACACCCCACCCCTCAGGCAGGCGCTCTCACCTGAGAGCCCAGAGCTCACAGCTCACGCCTGTATGTGCCTCACGCCTGCCGCGTCCCAAACCTCACCGCTCACGGTTGCAGTTGACGTGATGGGTACAAAAGGCCGGAATCGTAGCCTGACCGCTCGCGGTCGGCACGGTCGCCTTAATGACCTCGCGCGCCGAGCGAGTAGATGACCACCTGACTGAAACCATCGCGATAAGCCTTTCCCGCCACGTAGTCGGCACCAATATCGTACGGCTGAAAATGCGACGGCATGCTCACGTCACCAAGCCAGCGGCCGTTCCGGTCGAACACCGACCATGTGCTTGGCACTGCGGGGAGATCCGACAGTGAGCCGGCACCGATCGCGTCTTGCCAATGCGCCTCACGCACCCAGAGGCGACCAGAGCGGTCGACAAGGAACTCGGAGAAGGCGGGAAGCACGTCGGCGTACGGCTCCTCTCGCACCCTCTGCACAGCTGGCTCGCGCGCGGCGCCGGTTTCCTCGACCCAAAGGTTTGACCACTCAACGACCCACTGCTCCCAGTCAGCCGCCGATACGGGGATCGGCTTCCACGGGCGTCGGAGCTGCATTTCGACGGAGGGGAATGCACCAAGTTCGCGAACGAGTGTGTCGCGTGCATCGTACAGCTACAACGCAAGCGAGTCCGTCCACTGCGTGCCCACAGCGCGCGGCGTCATGCTCGGAAACGGTGCGGGAACGCGGGCGCCAGTGGGGAGAAGTGCAACAAGCATCAGACGACCGGCCGCACCGCTCGCGAATGACGTGGGAAACGTGGTGGTCTTGACGAACTGCCCATCCGGCGAGTATCACGAAAGCGTTGAAAGACCCGAGCCGATTGCGATCGTGTCTCCGCGCAAACGGCGAACCAAGCCCATTGATTGCGGTTGCCCAGGCGCGGTTCCCTTGCCGCCGCGTGCCACGAGGAATCGGCCGGCCGAGTCGAAAAACCGTAGTTGTAACGAGCCCCCGTCGGCTACCGCAATACGACCGCCAGAAAGAAGCATCACGCCGCGAATGCGGGAAAACCGGTACGCCGAATCGCCAGTGCTCCCGATCGTGAGTCGTGGCGTCGGTGCGAGCTGCAATCGCTCGCCATCCGTCCATATTGGCCGCGCGTTCTCCACGGTGCGGACACCGGCGCTGTCACGGGTTTGCGCGCTCGTTCGGACCGGAAACCCTGAGGCCGCAAGGGTGATGGCCATGGCGGGCACCGCGCGCCACAACAGCTGTCGCATATGCTATTCTCGCGCGCGGAAAGGGGATCACCGAGCTGGCGAAACCATATCACGTGGTGTGATGACGCGCAAATGCCGAGCTGTTCCCACCCGAGCGGTATTCCCGAGGCACGCAGTGTCGTCTATGATTTGAGTATTCAACTCAGGAGCCCGCATGCCACGCCTTCGCTACTCGTGTTTTTCTCTTGGACTTGCGGCCTTGCTCGTCGCACCCGCCAGCGGCGCGCAATCGGTGTCGCCGACGCCGCCGGTGCCGGTGCAAATGCGCCCGCTATCACTCGGCTTGAGCGCGCCGAGCGAAGCATCGCCGCTGGCCCAGTTTGCCGCCGCCCGTGGCTTGGGCGCTGTTGGCGACCTCCCGGGTCGCGCACCAGTGCCGCGCGTGCTGCAACGATTGACAGAAGCAGCTGATACCGAGCGCAGCGCAAGCACGCGTCGCAGCTACCCGATGCCGGTGGCTACCGTCGATCCAAGCGGTTTGGAACCGATGCCGGTGGCGGTCGGCGGCAGCACCGCGACGGCACCGAGCGCGCGAATTGGGACGCTGGTCGGCTGCGACAACCCGCTGAGGCGCTAAGCCGCGGGATGAGTCGGGACAGAGGTTTGAGGTCGACTGCGGGGTTGAGCGGTGAGGCGCGAGGAACGACAGGCTTGAGGCACATTCAGGCGTGAGCTATGAGCTCTGGGCTCTCAGGTGAGAGCTCCTGCTTGAGGGGTGAGGCACGAGGGAATATCAACGACGCACGCCACAAGCCTCACGCCTCAGAGCTCAAGCAGGAGCTCTCACCTGAGAGCCCAGAGCTCATAGCTCACGCCTGAATGTGCCTCAAGCCTGCAGTGCCTCAAACCTCGCGGCTCACGCCTGCAAGTTTCTCAAGCCGTCCCTCACCTCCGAAACTCCCCACCCCCGCCGGTCGTCTATATTGATGGTATGTCTCTCTTCGGCAAGATCTTTCCCGAAACCCTCTTCCCCCGCAAACTCTCAGCGGAGGCCGAGCAGCGGCTGCGCCTTGCGCAGGCCCGCGCGGAAGAGGCGATTGTTCGCACCCATGTCGACAACGCGCTGCACTTCATCGAGATCCTGGCCCCGGACGCCAGCTACGAACGGGCGATCGACATTTACGTGCGCGAGTTGGGTGTGACGGATCCGCTGGCTACGGTGATCGCAACCCGCACCCTCGTCGCGCTTGGCGACTCGCTGTCGGCCACCGAGGAACGGAAAGACGAAGGCACCGCCGAGGCGGTGCCTTTACCTGCGCTACGCCTGAACGACGCAACCAAGCGCCGTCGCGCGTAACCGCGTTCACCACGCGAGGCGAGGCCCTACGGCTTCGCGGCCGGCGTCGGCTCGGCGGGAGTGGCAGCCTTCGGGTTGGCCGCAATGATCGAGTCGACCATCTTCTTGATCCCGTCGAAGCGCAATCCGCCGGGCATGACTTGGTTGCCGATAACAATCGTCGGTGTCGATGACACGCCGCGTTCAGTCCCCGCCTTCATGCTCGCCTGAATGCGTCCCAGATTGGCTTGGGAGCTCATACACGCCGCGTACTTCTGCACGTCAACTCCCACCGACTCAGCCAAGGGATCGATCACCTTTCGGGGATTGCTCGTGGCCTGCCCGTTCCACTTATCCTGATTGGCAAACAACGCGTCGTGCATCTCCCAGAACTTGCCTTGGTCGGCGGCGCACGACGCGGCGAGATGCGCCGACAGCGCGTTGGCGTGCATCGCGAGCGGGAAGTCGAAGAAGCGGAAATTCGCCAAACCTGTTTCGACCAGTCGAGTGCGGATCTCCGGCTCTTCGAGCGTCGCAAACTGCGCACATCCGCCGCACTCGAAGTCGGCGAATTCCATGATCGTGACCGGTGCGTCCGGATTCCCTCGCAGATACCCTTCGGCCTTCGGGAGATTCGCGACCAGTGATTCATCGAGCACAATCGGTTTCGGCCGACTCTGGATCGCATACCAAATGCCCGCGCCGCCTGCCACCGCGAGAATGGCCAGCACGCCATAAAACGGGCTACGTGATTTTGTCGGTGTCGCCTTTACCACTCGCTCTCCTCGGGGTCGTCGGGCGACCATCCGGTAGGTGTCCAGGGTTTTTCGTCATGCTGCTGGGCCTCGTTCACGAGTCGCCGATGCTCGGCGATCTCCGGCGTGTCGTAGGTGCAGCGCACTTCGTAGTGAAACAGCTCTGATCGCACGTTCCCGATCATTTGCATCAACTCGCCAGCGCTGGCAAGTAACTGCCCTTCGTTGTCACGGGCCACAATGTGCGCGGCCAGCGCTCGCAACATCGCCCGCAGGTTTTCCGCGCGCGACGCGTCGTAAGTTTGCTCGTCCTGATCGGCCATCGATCCCCCGAGAATTAGGTCGCGCTGGCTTTCCGCACCGGGTTCAGCAACGTCGGCGCGATCGACGGGACCTCCCATGATCGGAAGGCCACCGTGTCACAAGGTACGAAACTGCATGCGTGCTGGCTACGTCCGATTCGGCGCACACGGCGCCAGATTGTCTGCCATGTACGTTGAGCATCTGCGCATTCCCGTGGGCCCCGGCTCACTCCACGCCGAACGACTGGGCCGAGGCGGCCCTCCCGTGGTGCTTCTGCACGGGTTTGGGACCTGTAGCTTTCTCTGGCGCCACCTCGCCCCCGTCCTCGCGCAGGCCGGGTACACCGCCATCGCATTCGACCTTTTGGGCTACGGGGAGTCGGACCAGCCGCAGGAGGCGGCCTACACCCCGGCAGCGCAGGCCGAGTATCTCTCCCGCGCCGTGACGGCGCTCCGGCTGACCGACGTCACCGTGGTCGGGCAGGACATGGGGGCAATCGTCGCCATGCTCCTCGCAACCAGCCCACGCACGCGGGTCGCGTCCACGATCTTGCTATCGCCCAGCGATCCCGACGATCTTCCCGGTGCGCCGATCCGCGCGCTCCAGCGGGCGTCAGCCAAAGTGGTGCTGAGCGCGCACACGCTGTTTGGCGCCAAAGCGCTGCTCGAGCCCCTACTGCAGGGCGCCGTGAGAGATCCCACCTGTTTGCCGGAGCGTTTGATCGCCCGATACCTGGCGCCGTACGTCGGTCCGGAGGGGGCGAGTCAGCTGCTCCAGCGCGCAGCGGCCATCGAGTTGCAGACAGAAGACCGTGCCGCGATCGCCACCATCACCTCCCCGGTGCTCATCGTCGAAGGCGCTGCGGGGTCGCCGCGTCCATCGCTGTCGTGGGCCGCCGTGCTCGCGCAGGCCCCGGTGACCTTTGAGCGCATGCCCGATGCCAGCTCGCTCGTACCCGAAGAGGCGCCCAGCGCGCTCGCTGAACTGCTGCTCGCATGGTTGAGTCGGCAACGTTTGGCGGGATCGTTGCGTTAGAGACACAGCAACGCGATCGGCCCCGTGGCTTCTTGCATGTGTTCAGCACTAGGACGAACGTTGCTCGCGAGGTTAGATTACGGTTTCGGTCGGATTTACCGGCCAAAGCCGCAGGCAGACCGAATACCCACGCATTACCCAGAGGAAATGGCTAAGCCCAAGCTTCGTCCCCGCCGTGACGTCACCGTGAACTCTCCGTATCAGGAAGCCCGTGACGAGATGTTTCAGCAGATCATGCAGTGCGGTGTCATCGGATGTCACCCCGATGACCAGAAAGAGTGGTTCGACAACACGATCTCGTATCTCGCTGGTCGTTATCCTGAATTGAAGCCGACTGAAGTGACGGAGTTGCGCACCCTTGGTGAGCGCTTCGCGCAACCGCCGAAAGCCAAAGCGCAGGAAGTGGTAGGGGTCTGAACGCTCGGCCCTCGCACGACGCAGCTCATGATGTGCAGGTATAGCCGAAGACGAACGCCTCTTATTACCGAGGCGTTCGTTTTTTATGCCAGCTCGTCAGGGCACCGTCTCTCGTGTTCGCTCGCGCCAGAGCATGAGCGTGTAGTCCACCGTCGCGGCAACGCCAAGCAACGCGACCAGCCACACGAACGCATCGACCACGCTGGGAGCGAGGAGCACCAGGAAGAACGTGAGGAGCTGTGCGCCCGTCGCGAGTTTGCCAAGCAAGCGGGCGGCAAACGGAATGGGCCGCAGCCAACTCACATTCCGCGCCACGAACCACCCGACAATCGACATCACATCGCGAAACATGATCGCGACTGCTTGCCACGCGGTGAGCTGGCCGCCCATCACGTAGCTCACCACCACGGCGAGCGCGAAAAATCGATCGGTCACGGGGTCGAGCAAGGCGCCGAAACGCGATGTGACCTTCGTGCGACGCGCAATCCATCCGTCAAGAAAGTCTGTCAACGAGGCCACACAGAGCAGCGCTAACCGACTCGAGGTCGCGTCGGACGCGACAAACCCGGCGGCGAGCAACACTCGCGAGCTCGAGACAAAATTCGGGAGGGTAAAGATGCGCATTCGTTCCATGCTGGATATTACGCCACTGCGCCATGTCAGTGCCACGGCTGGCACGTGAACGGGCGCTTTTGCCAGGGCAGTGCCCCTCGAACACGAGATTCGTGACGCAGGCCGACAGCACATGTATGCCGGAACGTCGGCGTCCTGTTATCCTGCGTACATGGGGCCGTCGGAATCCGTGGTAGTCGTACACCTTGTCGCCGAGTTAACCGGCGTCGATCCGGAGCAGCTGCGCGATCGCAAGCTGCTTGGTGGGCTGCTGATCGCCGCGGCCGTGGCGGCGGGGCTGCATGCCGCGCAGCCACCCATTCTGCATGTCCATGGCGTGCGCGGCGTGGACGCGCTCCTGCTGGTGGACGGCGGGCACGCGACGGTGCATGCGCACGCCCATGCAGGGACGCTCCTGCTTGACGTGCTTGCGCCCGAACCGGCCGACCTCGCCCGCGCGCTCGATGTGTTTGCCCGTCGTCTGTCACCCATCGCCATCGCGGCCGAGCGCATCGTGCGCATCGGTCAACTGAGCACGACCTGAGCACGACCGGAGCGTCCCGTGAACCGTATCGCCCTAAACGATCGCAACGCGTGGTGACGCGTTGTTGACGCTGACGTTCGCTCAGCTCGCGCCACTCACGCTGCTTATCGCGCTTCTTGTGCTGTCGTGGGACATCGTGCTTGCGGGCTGGATCGCGAGACGTCGGGAAGCGCCTGCGGCGTTCACCCAATCACCAGCTTCTTGCGGCCTGCTGGTGGCACCCGCCGTTGTCGTGGCGATCGCTACGGGCACCGAGGCTGGCGCTCGGACCGTATCCGGCGTCTCGTGGTTACTGCCTGCGGTGTGCGCCGCCTTCGTGCTGCAGGTGCTGTATGCGGTGCTGGCTCGATTGGTGTCCCCGTTGGTCGCACTCCCTATTCTGCTGTATGACATGGTGGTTACGGCAGTCGCCGTCGGCGACTACCTCGTCGCGACACGAGGGGTTGCCCCCTTGGGCCTCCAGGCAGCAGTGGCAGCGCGTGACGTGGTAGTGGGCATGACCGTTGGTCGCGCCGCACTGGTCTCGCCCTTCGCGATCCTCGTGCCGATGATCGCTCCCGCGTATCCAGCGCGTTGGCGACTCTCGGCGGTCGCACGCGCCACGTTGGTGCTGGCGGCGACGGCCGCGACGACGTTGATGGTGATTGAGTTGCCACGCGGTGTGGCAGCGGTCCGCAGCTATCAGCGCGCGGTGAATGTCCCGATGCAAGCGCGGCCGGCCGGGGACTTTGCGCTGGGCATGCGGTTGCTCCCGGTCCTGGATGGCCCGCCGCCTGCCCGTGTGGTCGTAGCCGACCGCGCCCTCGCCGAGCGCTTCGCGCCGGATATTGTCCTGCTGGTGCTGGGCGCCGACGCGCTGCGCGTCAATGCGCTGGATTCCCTGGCTCGCGTGGTCGAAATACTCCGTACGGACAGCACGATGATTGCGATCGCGCTCCATCATGGACGCAATCCGCTGCCGGCCGACGACGCGGATCGACTGCGCGACATCGAACGCGTCCTCCTGCGCTTGCGACCCGACGTGTTGTTTCCCGCGATCGGCGATCCGCTTCCATCCGTGTGGCCGTCGGCGTCGCCGAGCATCAGTTGGTGGCGATTTCTGTTGCGGTCAACCGCCATCGTCCGCGACCGCGTGCGGCCGGCCACACGACTGGGCGTTGCGCTGTCGCGCCTCGATGCCCGAGACAGCGCGATCTACGCGTGGGCATCCACGGCTGGGACAACGGTCAACGTTGTTGGTGCCGTCGTGTATCCCAGTTTCTCCGGGCTCGCCGGTGTCGACGCTCGGCTGCGTGCGTTTGAGCGATGGCACGCCCGCGTCACAACGGCGGTCAGCGGTTCCGACTCCCTGGCGCGCCCCGTCACCGCGACACACTGGCTGGTGCACGTGGGCGGACTGCCGCACGCGCACGGTGATGCGTCGCAGTTGGCGGCGATTCGGCAGGCCCTCGCGTGGGGGTCGCGACAACCGTGGATCACCGCCGCCATCGTTGGTGAGGCGGGAGACTACGACGGCGGTGTTGGCATTCGTGCTGCCAACGGTCGGGTGCGCATGGCATGGCCGACGCTGTCCGCGTCGGCGCGCGCGATGCGTGACGTGCGGGTCAAGTAGGCGACGAGCGTCCGCGCACCACGGCGTGCACCACGCGGCGCGGATCGAAATAGCGGTTCGCGAACTGATGCACATCGGCGGCGGTCACCGCGCCGATCTGATCGACGTACGCGTTGCGCTCCTGCAGTCCGCCCCCAAAGAGCCACGCGTCAACAATGTCTCCGAGTACACCACTGGCGGATTGCTGGGCGATGGCGTGTGCGCCAATGAGATAGCGTCGGGCGCGCTCAATTTCCCCGGCCGTGGGCGGTGCCTCGCGCAGCTTCGCGAATTCGCGCAGCAGCCCGTCGCGCGCCTCGCCCTCACGCTCCGGTGACGTCGCGATGTAGGCACCAAACACGCCGCCCGCGCGGCGCTCAACGGCATAGGCGGCCACGGTGTAGGCCAGTGATTGTTTGTCGCGCAGTTGCTCAAAGAACCGACCACCCAAACCGCTGGCGATCGCCGCAAGCACGTGGCCGCAGAATCGATCGGGGTCGCTGCGCGTTGGCCCCGGGAACAGCATCGCGAGCGCGGTCTGCTGTTTTTCGCGTTGATCTGCGGCATGCACGGCGGCCTCGGGCCAGAGCGCCATGGGCGGCACGGCGTCAGCACGGAAGCGCAGCGTCGCGAAGGTCTGTGCAATCGTCGCGGCAATCGCGTCAGCATCGACGTCGCCCACCACGGCAAGCACCGACGCGCCGGCCACGACGTGTTCGAGGTGAAACGCGTGAAGGTGCGCGGTATCGAAGCCAGCCAGGGATTCGGTCGTTCCCTGCACCGTCCGTGCATACGGATGCGCCCCGTACGCAGCCGCACTCGCCAGACGCGTCGGCCACCGATACATGTCGTCGCGCAGTCGCGTGAGGTCCGCCATCGCGAGCGCGCGCTCGGTCTCCAGGCCGTCCAGTGGAAAGACCGGATGTTGCGTCACGTCGGCCAACAGCTCGATGGCGGCGCCCACGTGTCGCGTCGGCACCGATAAGGACCACCCCAGGCTTTCCAGTCCCGCTGAGACGTTGATACTGCTACCCAGCTCTTCGGTGGCCTCAGCGATACGCGCGCCGCTACGCGAACTCGTGCCTTTGAGCATCACCTGCGCGGTCAATCGCGCGAGCCCTTCACATCCCGATGCCTCGGCGAGCGACCCACCTCGTTGAAACAGTCCCACGCTCACCAACGGCGCCCCCGGACGCGGGAGCACCAGCACGGTGACACCAGTGTGTAGCGTATACACGCTGACCCCGTCGACCACGGAACGTTCGGCGACCGGGCGAGCGACGCGGCCGCGAGGCGAGAGCGTGTCGGCGACGACCGGATGGTCGATCGGCGTGGGGAGCGTTGGCGCCAACACTGCGCGACTCCCACGACCTTCCACCGCTCGCAACCACTCGCGCACGCCGTCGGCATCCGACGCCAACGGTGCTGCGGACATCGGTCGGTAGCTGACGACCGACACGTCCTCTGCACCCAAATATTGTTCAACCGCCCGGTGCAGATCGCGGGCCGTCAGCGACATGATCCGATCGTAGTACGTGGACGCGCGATCGA
>Ga0209490_10000670_pt1 | contig 34018 bp, 27 predicted proteins | sample MAT06_FD_187209 | JGI IMG/M metagenome (GOLD analysis project Ga0209490, IMG submission 187209) | Freshwater microbial communities from Lake Fryxell liftoff mats and glacier meltwater in Antarctica - MAT-06 (SPAdes) (version 2) | ecosystem: Environmental > Aquatic > Freshwater > Ice > Liftoff...
TTTTTGGTACTTGTTCAAATCTGCGGCAGGGCATGACGTGGATTCAAAACAAAGCTCAGTCAATGTCTTCATAGAAGAGTCACTGAGAAGCCTACACTGTATGCTTGCATCAGTGTAGGTATGTCACCAATCGATAATTTACAGCAATTTGCAGTTGAATTGACCACACTAAGGGCGCACAAATGTATGCCCTTACAATTCCTCTTCTAAAGCTTTGCGTGCAATCCGGGTTACATAAACTGTAACTGCGACTGTCGCAATCAAACCCAAAATCCGAATTGCCCATTGCAAAGTCGGGTTGGTAGGTTGAGCCTCAGTACCAATCATGGCAAGATTACCAGCAAGGGAACCAATATAAACGTACATAATGGTTCCAGGAATCATGCCTACAGAGCCGATGAAGTAGTCTTTAAGTGAAACTCCTGTGATGCCAAAGGCATAGTTTAATAAATTGAAAGGAAATATCGGTGAGAGTCGCGTTAACAGGACAATTTTTAATCCTTCTCTACCAACTGCTTGGTCAATGGCGGCAAATTTTTTATTATCTGCGATTTTCCGAGCAACCCAGCCCCTTGCTAAATAACGTCCTACAAGGAAAGCAGCAGTAGCACCAAGGGTTGCACCGATAAATACGTAGAGAGAACCCCAAACAACACCAAAAATCACACCAGCGCCCAAGGTGAGAATAGAACCTGGGAAAAAAGCAACAGTAGCGATAATATAAAGGGCAATAAAAGCTATAGCTCCCACAGTACCAAGGCTATCAATCCACTGCAACGCGTTCCGTAAAATGGCTTGGGGATTGAAAGAATTTGGATTTGTAGATTCTTGTGCAAAAGCAGGGTTTGTGTTTAATGAAAAAGCGCTCACCAATATCAGTAATATTAATACACTTAGACTCAAAAGCTTCTGCAAGTTTCTGAAATCAATACTTTTAAATATCTGAATGATTGTTAGTTGTTTCATCGATTGTTATTTTTTGGATTGCTACACTTTGAGCTAATGCTTTTTGAGCAACTTTTGTTATATATACAGTTACAGCAACAGTAGCAATTAACCCAATTATTCGGATTACCCATTGCCAGACTTGAGTTTCTGGAGTAATTGGTTGATAAGACGTGTTAATCATGGCAAGATTCCCAGCTAAAGAACCAATATAAACGTACATCAAAGTACCGGGAATGATCCCAAAGGAACCTAATATATAGTCTTTGAGGGAAACCTGGGTTACTCCAAAAGCATAATTTAATAAATTGAAAGGAAAAATGGGAGAGAGACGAGTCAAAAAGACAATTTTCCATCCCTCTTTAGCAACCGCCAAATCAATCGCTTTAAATTTAGGATGTTTTTCCATTTGTCCAGAAACCCAATCTCGTGAAAGGTAGCGTCCGATAATAAAAGCCAAGGTTGCTCCGATTATTGCAGCAATTAGTACATATATTGACCCCCAAAATACTCCAAACAGACAACCGCCTTTGAGCGTTAGGAGAGAACCGGGAATAAACAGTAATGTTGCCAAGTTGTAAATGACTATGTAGGCGATAGGCCCTAAAACGCCAAGACTCTCAACCCAAATGATTGATGTCTGTAAAAGTCCTTGAACATTTAACTGTTTGGTAGCAATTATTAGGGTGAAAATCAGGCAACTTAGGAGTAGTAATTTGAGTTTGGAATTTAATAAAAGCTTTTTCATTTTTATAAGTTTGACCTTCTGAGGCTCAAGTTTGAAACCTATATCTTAAATTCAATGCCTTTAAGATACACTACCCACATGAAAAAGAGCTTAGATTCGTTTAAATTTTTCTCGGCGATACCAGCAACGAATTCGCTCAGGTGAAACGCCGAGTAAATAAGCAATAATTACTATTTGATTAAGTAGCGTAGTTTTAAATACTCCCTTTTGCAACCATCTACGGGCTGAAGTTAGAACTGGTGTGGGGATAATTACAATCTGTCCGATGCGTTTTAAACGACGCATGAGTTCAAAGTCTTCCATGATAGGCAATTCAGGAAAACCACCAATTTGCTGAAATACCACTTTTGTTAAAAAAACTGCTTGGTCGCCATAGGGCATTTGGTAAAAATGCGATCGCGCATTTATTCCCCACTCTACCCATCTTAAACTTAAAAGTGATGCATCAATCCGCAACTGAAATGCACCAGCCACAGTCCCAGGTTGTTGTAGCGCTGTGCGAACCATGTCATCAAACCCAGTTGGTAAACAAGTATCTGCATGGAGAAATAGCAGAATCTCCCCGGTAGCAGCTACAGCACCCGTATTCATTTGAGCAGCACGACCTGGAGACGATGAGATAACTTTGACACCTAAAGACTTAGCTATTTCTATGGTGTCATCTTTCGAGCCACCATCTACTATGATTACTTCTATATTTATATTACTTTGAGTAGTTGTGATTGCCTTTTTGATATTTCCTGCTTCATTGAGAGTCGGAATAATAATAGAAATTCTCGCTGCGTCAATATTCTGACTCATAATTGTTTACAATCTAGCTAAAGTTGATGTCATCTTCAAGATAATCCTCATGACAGCTATTCCCGTCAACTTGAACCCCATCATTCAACTCACCGACAACCAATTTTATCAACTCTGTCGGGAAAACCCAGAAGTCAAATTTGAACGGAATGCAGAGGGAAAACTACTAATAATGCCACCGACAGGCGGAGAAACTCGAAATCGTAACTCAGAAGTTAATGCTGATTTTGTGATTTGGAATCGCCAAATTCAACTAGGAATTTGCTTCGATTCTTCCACCTGCTTTAAACTTCCCAATGGTGCCAACCGTTCTCCTGATGTAGCTTGGATAAAAAAAGATCGATGGAATGCACTCACACCCGAAGAACAAGAAAAGTTTCCGCCCATCGCACCAGATTTTGTTTTAGAGTTAATCGAAGCAAGCGATAGTTTGCGAGAAACGCAAGCCAAAATGCAGGAATATATCGATAACGGAGTTAAATTAGGCTGGTTAATTAATCCGAAAATGCGTCAGGTAGATATCTATCGGATTGGTAAACCAATAGAAATACTAGCATCTCCACAAGAATTATTAGGAGAAGATATTTTACCTGACTTTTCACGGCATCTGGAAAACCTCTCTCTAAATCTCTCTCCTAAAAGGAGAGAGACTTTGAATTTTCCCCCCTTCCCGTGTCGGGAAGGGGGTTAGGGGGTTAGGTTTTTGGTGGACTTTTCCACATAACGTGAAAAGTCAGGATATTTTACCAGGATTTATTTTAAATTTACAAATAATCTGAGGATAAATATTTGCGATGCCTGCGGCGGGCTGCGCCTACGCAATTTTACAACAAGTTGCCGTTACCATACAAACTTGTGTTTTTGATAACATTGACATCGTGGTGTTTATGGAAACCACCAGTTACTTCTATTGCTGTAAAACTGAAAGCGTCCAAAGCCGAGGAATTGTCCGTGGGATTTCTCACCTACCGGGAACGCTGTTACACCCAGTAAGTAGACACCAGAAAAGCTGGGATTCTTCACAGGGCGGAGGGCGATTGTAACTGTCTGTCCCGGAGTTACAGGCGGTTCAAAGTTCACAGTAACTGTGCGTGTCTTGCGTTCTGCTGTGACTGGGCCTAGTGTTAGCCGAGATTCTTTGCGTAGGGGTAGCCCGCCGGAGGTCTTACCCTGAGCCTGTCGAAGGGCATCGCTCGTTCTGACAAAGGCGCGGGTATCATTAAGATCATAGCGGATATTTTCTACTCCCTCCCTCTGTGCGATCGTTACCTTCTGGAGGGATTCTCCAGCATTTTCCGGCACGCTAATAGTAAGATAGTAAGTTCCGCCCCAAACATTCACATCTTTATAAGTAGTTGTTGCTTTAACAAGTTTCGGCGGTTCGATAAAGTAGACTGTACCATCTCTAAGCTGCACCGCTTGAGTTACCGGAACAGCAACCCCTCCAATACTGATTGCTAACGAGAGTGTTATCCCAAACAAAGTTGCAACGCGCATAATTCAGATATAAAAAAACGCCCTTATTTCAATTTTAGTTCTTTGGGAATGATCGACTTGGGAATGATAGAAGCTTGTTTTTCCCAATCATAAGATTTCGTGTACCACCAAGCCCAAGCAATTAAAACTGCTTGAAAGGGAAGTCTCACTACGTGTACCCAAGGTGAATTTGGTATATGTTCAATCTTAATAAGGTTAACCGCCATATAAATATTGGCAGGGTAGACAGCAATAAAAAGAATAAGAAGTCCCCAAGCAGCAGCTTGACTTACAGGCGGGACTAATAAACCGATACCACCCAAAATTTCATAAAAGCCACTGAGATAAACTAATCCTAAAGGGTAAGGAAGTTGCGGTGGCACAATTTTGACATATTCTTCTGGAACAACAAAGTGTGTCACTCCAACCACAATGATGCATATAGCAAGGATAACTCGTAATATTTCCTTATATTTATTCATGGTTTTTGCCTCATTATATACTTGTCCCTATTACTTAAGTTTGACCGACGGATGTTAATCTGCCTTGAGTCAACAGGAGTAAAAATCAACAAAATTTTCTAAAGTACTGACAAAAGTGATTGCAAGTATAAATATAACTGATGCAACGGGCTGTACTAAAGGATTTATTAACTATGTCACGGCTCGGTTAGTAAAGCAAAACAACATTTTTATAAAAAGTTTTCTTAACTACCCTTGCCATTTTAATTACCATCGTACTAGTATAAATACGACAGCATAAAACAATACTATTTGCTGTTTAACAGTACTTTTGCCAAAATAGTCTAAAACAAGCGCTTGCTTGACTATGAGGCAATACGTAGAATCAGCACTCAGACCTACACGACAGTTCAAACTACTTCTACAAAACCATACAGAACAGAATTTTCTTGACTGAATTTTTTGTTACATGGCAAAAAGAAGTATTTATTATCTACGTTTTTTCTATGTCAAGCTTCGTAATTTGGCGAAGGTATTGTTAATTTTGGGTAATTTTTTCCGAAATCAAATTGGATTGCAATAGATTCACTTTGATTAAACAATCAAAACTTTGGAGGAAAATAATGACAACTACAACAACCACTAATACTAATAATCTATACAATGTACAAAATCAGTGGGGTGGTGCCTCTGCTCCGTGGAATCCTGGTGGAGTATGGGTAATTGGAGCTAGATCAGATCAGCGCATTGTCGAACTCAAAGTTTCATCCAGTGACAACGGCAAGACACTTAATGGAACTACGACCTATGCTGGTGAAGGCCCCATCGGTTTTAGGGCTACCTTAACTGGGAGCGACACCTACAACGTAGAAAACCAATGGGGAGGCTCATCTGCTCCGTGGAATCCCGGTGGAACTTGGGTACTTGGCGCTCGGGGAAATCAAAATGTTGTTGCGATCGATATTACATCCAGCGACGACGGTAAAACCCTGACTGGAACTATCACTTATGCTGGTGAAGGCCCCATCGGTTTTAAGAGTGCTGCTGCTGATGGCCGTGTCCATAATGTGGAAAACCAATGGGGTGGTGCCTCTGCTCCGTGGAATCCCGGCGGGGCTTGGGTACTTGGCTCTCGGGCAAATCAAAATGTTGTTGCGATCGATGTTAAATCCAGCGACGACGGTAAAACCCTGACTGGAACTATCACTTATGCTGGTGAAGGCCCCATCGGCTTTAAAGGTAACATTGTCGCCGGCAACAATTACACAGTAGAAAACCAGTGGGGTGGTAATACAGCGCCGTGGAATCCTGGTGGGACTTGGCTAATCGGTGCTCGTGCAGGACAGAATGTAGTGGCGCTCAACGTCACATCTAGCGATGGTGGGAAGACCCTAACTGGAACCACAACCTACGCTGGTGAAGGCCCTATCGGCTTCCGATCGAACCAAATCTAAAAAGGCGATCGCTCTATACCGATTCTCGGTTAAGTGAGTACAAGAAGCCTACCCCAACCCCCTCCCCGCTATTTCGTGGAGAGGGTCAATTTTGTTTTATTGGAGTTACGTGAAAGCTTTTTTGCAAGTCTTGCAATTGGGAATTCCGTAGACTTTAATTGAAATCGGTTTGTTCGTCTTGCGATCGCACGGCTCATATAAAGTTAGCAATCGGTAATTCCAAACATGGAACTAGTTGATCCATGATTGGAAGGTTCTGAAATACTAAGCAGTAGTTTTGCTAAAACTTTTATTCATAAAAAACATGAGCGATGCCTTTAGCCGACTTGCACCCTTCATCCAAGAATATATTTATCATCACCAGTGGACTGAATTACGGCCAGTTCAAATTGCCGCTTGTCAAGTTATATTTGACACCGAGGCTCATTTGCTAATTACTGCTGCAACTGCTGCGGGTAAAACAGAAGCAGCCTTTCTACCAGTTTTGACTTTATTACATGCTAACCCTGCTGCAACTATAGGGGTATTATATATTAGTCCAATCAAAGCTTTAATTAACGATCAATTTGAGCGCCTAAACGACTTACTTAAAGAAGCAGATATTCCAGTTTGGCACTGGCACGGTGATGTTTCTCAAACTCGAAAAAACAAACTTTTAAAAAATCCTCAAGGTATTCTACAAATTACACCAGAATCTCTAGAAAGTTTGTTAATCAACAAAAATAACGACCTAATTCGCTTATTTGGTGATTTAAGATTTGTCATCATTGATGAGATTCACGCCTTCATGGGTTCCGAACGCGGTTGTCAAATTATTTGCCAATTACAACGTTTAGCAAAGTTGACGCAAAAGCAACCGCGCCGTATTGGTTTGTCAGCAACTCTTGGTGATTACTCAATAGCGGAAGATTGGTTGCGTTCTGGAACAGAAAAGCCAGTGATTACACCGCAAACTGATGGGATAAAACGCCAAATAAAACTAGCTGTAGAACATTTTTATATTACAGACGAAGTAGATGAATCAGAGGCGACAGCTTATGAACAATATATTTTCAACCTTAGCAAATCTCGCAAATGCCTGATATTTGCTAATAATCGCACGCAAACTGAATCTGTAATAGCATCTTTGCGACAAATTGCCACAGAACAAAGGCTACCAGATATATATCATGTGCATCATGGGAGTATATCTGCTAGCTTGCGGCAAGCTGCTGAAAATGCGATGCGTGAACCTAACAATCCAGCAGTTACTGCCGCCACTTTGACTTTAGAATTAGGCATAGATATCGGTCATTTAGAGCGAGTTATTCAGTTAGAATCACCCTTGTCTGTAGCTAGCTTTTTACAGCGCTTAGGACGTAGCGGCAGAAGAGGTGAAGCTGCCGATATGCGCTTTATCTGTGCTGAAGAGAAACCATTATCAGAAGCTTCTTTACCAGAGCAAATACCCTGGCAACTTTTGCAGTCTATTGCTATCATTCAACTTTATTTAGAGGAAAAATGGATTGAACCAATAAGACCGATTAAATATCCTTTGAGTTTGCTTTATCACCAAACAATGAGTATTTTAACAGCAGCAGGGGAAATTTCACCTAATGCCTTAGCTAAACAAATTTTTAGCTTGCCGCCTTTTGCTGCTATTTTAAAAGAAGATTTTCAACTATTACTCCGCTATTTAATTGATATTGGTCATATTCAGCATACTGAGCAAGGTAAATTAATCCTGGGTTTAGCAGGAGAAAAGATTGTGAGAAAATTCCAGTTTTATGCTGTCTTTGCTGAACAGCAAGAATATATTGTTAAGCAAGGTGCAACGCAAATTGGCAGTATCGTCACGCCGCCTGCTGTTGGTAATCAATTTGCTTTAGCTGGGAGAACTTGGGAAGTAGTAGAAGTTGACTTTAAAAAGAAAGCTATTTTTGTTAAACAAGCTGAGGGTAAAGCTAGTATTTATTGGCGTGGTGGTAGTGGTACTATTCACACCAAAGTTTTGCAACGAATGCAACAGGTTCTATTTGATAATGTCGAGTACAGCTATTTGCAAAAAAATGCTTTGCAACGTTTAAGTAAAGTTCGTCAATTGGTGCAACAGGTTGGATTAGATAAACAAAATATATTGCAATTAGAAAAGGGTAAATGCTGTATTTTTCCCTGGATGGGTACGGTTGCTTACCGCACTTTAGAAAGATTACTTAACTCCTACTGCCGAGAATCTTTGGAAATTACAAGTATTGGCGGAGTAAATCCTTATTATTTAACAATTAAATTAGGTAAGGATAAATTTAAATATCTTTATCATGAAATTGCTTCATTGTGTGAGCAAAGAATTACTTCAGAAGATTTACTCAGTACTTCAGAAGCACCGGAAATTCAAAAGTATGATCAATTTATTCCTCATTCACTTTTACGAAAAGCTTTTGCTAGCGATTCTTTAGATATGAAAGAACTTAAACAGCAAGTGGCACTTTGGAGAAAATAAAACATAGCACAATAGTTAAATTATTTGAAAATTTCTATAGGTTATAAAAATCATAATTAGGTAATCCAGTAACATCAGTTTGGAGGGCAAACAAATCACCAGAGGAGAAACTTTTTTCGATCTCTGCTTGGCTGAGTCCAACTGAAGCAGTGGTAATGTAGAGTGTTTGCAAATCTTCGCCGCCAAAAGTACAGCTAGTTGGCATTTGCACAGGTAGCTTTATCCGCAATATCTCTTCACCCTTGGGGTTAAAACGAATCACAGACCATCCATCCCACATAGCTGACCAAATATGTCCTTCACTGTCTATTGTCAAACCATCTGGATGGAAGGATTCATGAGTTAAATCAATGAAAATTCGACGATTACTAATGTTTCCTGTTAGCGAATTAAAGTCGTAAGCATATATTTTTTGCTGAGGAGAATCTGTTAAGTAAAATGTCTTTTGATCTGGACTCCACCCTAAACCATTAGAAATAGTTAATCCTGTTTCCATTACATGCAATGAACCATCATTGTCATAGCGATAGAGGCTAGCCTGTGGTTTTTCCAAAGAACACATTGAACCAAACCAGAAACGTCCTTGAGAGTCACATTTACCATCATTGAAACGATTATCTGGTAGATGCCCTTCAATTTCTAAAATTGGGGTGACTTCACCTGTCTGGGTATTGAGGAATGCCAGGTGATGACGCAGTGCCATTATTAATCTATCTGCACCTGCTGTTGCGATCGCACCGACGACATCTCCCACATCAAAAAAGCAGTTTTCCCCCGTAGCAGGGTTGAACTGATGCACCCGATGGTTATAAATATCGACCCAGTACAGCAGGTTTTTGGTTGAGTCCCAAATGGGGCCTTCACCCAAGCGGGCACGGGCTTCTAGAACATTGTGGAGTGGATATTGTCCCATAAGCAGTTAATTTAAATATTAAACCTTCAAAAGATATACCATTTCCGAATTCCTGTTCCAGTAAAAACTAAAGACGCGATAAATTGCATCTTTCCCAGGTATAAGAAAAAATATTTTCTTTTAACTTTGGTCAAACCTTTATCGTGATCCGTTAACTTAAAATTAGTCGGTCAGGATTCCCCTTATGTACCAAACAGACCCTCCGCGCCCTCCAAAAGAAACCCTACCCACCATGTACGATCTTCCTAGCGAATACCCGGAGGACTCTGGTTTGCCTGACGAATTTCACCTTTTTCAACCCCAACTTCTGCGCGAAACCTTCTGTCCACCTAACTATCCAGCAGAGGAGGTATTTGTTGCCACTGACTTAAACCTTTACTATGACCTCCGGCATACACTATGGTACAAACGCCCCGACTGGTTTGCTGCTGTGGGAGTTTCGCGTCTCTACGAACAGCAAAACTTGCGTCTGAGTTATGTCATTTGGCAAGAAGGGGTTGCTCCTTTTGTAGTGGTAGAATTGCTTTCTCCTGGCACTGAAAAAGAAGACTTAGGACAAACTCTGCGGGAGATTAACCAACCGCCGACCAAATGGGAAGTTTATGAGCGGGTTTTGCGAGTTCCTTACTACATTGTCTTTGACCGCTACACTGACAAACTCCAAGCATTCCAATTAGTTGCAGATAGTTACAGCGAATTAGACTTGACTACCCCACGGGTGTGGATGCCAGGTTTGGAACTGGGCTTAGGACTTTGGCAAGGTTCTTACCAAGGAATTGAGCGATTATGGCTACGTTGGTATGATGCATCTGGGAATTGGCTTCCCACGCCGCTAGAACGAGAAAGTCAACGTGCTAACAGATTAGCAGCACAACTGCGAGAGTTAGGCGTTAACCCTGATTTGTGAAGGTGCGATCGCATCATTAGGGGTACACAGCGATGTGCCCCTAAACATTTTTACTCACAAAGCTTGTAAAATCTCCTCATCTACAGAGAAATCAACATCAGCTTTATCTTTTGCATTAGCTAAATAGTCATTTTCTAGAGAATCTTGTAACCCAGAAATCAAATCATATTCAGGATGCCAATTTAATTCTGTTTGCGCTTTGTTCACCGAAGCAAAGAAATGCTGCACTCGCATCGGAAAAGCTTTGCGCTTGCCAAAATCAAACTTTTTCGGGTCATAATGGACGATTTTTACAGCATCGGGTGATTTGCCAGCCGCTACAGCACTAGCACGGGCTAAACCGTCAAAAGTGACAAAGCGATCGCCAGAGATATTATAAATCTGTCCTATGGCTTGTTTATTACCCAAAACCTTAACCATTGCTAGTGCCAAGTCTTTTACATGACCTAACTGGGTGATATGCAAGCCATTTCCGGGGATGGGAATGGGGCGATCGCGCACAATTCTGTCAAAAAACCAGCCTTCTAACTCATTATAATTACGAGGCCCGTAAATATAAGTAGGACGAATGGAAGTAAAAGGTAATCCCAATTGAGTCAAGTAAGCTTCTGTTTCATGTTTACCCTTGTGGCGGCTTTTAGGATCTACCAGATCACCTTCTACATGGGGCAATTGGTCAGATTTGAGATACACTCCCGCAGAACTCATATACACAAAATGTTGCACTCGGTCTTGAAAAATCTCTGCTAGTGGTTGAGTATCAGTAAGTTCCCGCCCGTTATTGTCAAAAACGACATCAAAGTTTTCTTGTGATAACTTTGCTTTTAATTGGGTAGCATCCGTGCGATCGCCTATAATTTGTCCTACTCCCTCTAAAGAAGGTGCTGGCCGATTTCCCCGATTGAACAGCACCACCTCATGTCCTTGTTCCACTAGTAGTTGAGTCAAATAGACACCAATGAACCGAGTACCACCCATAATTAGAATTCGCATAAATTCACCATTTCTATATCAGTTGTCGTTAAGGGAATAGGGAGTAGGGGAAGCAGGGGAAGCAGGGGAAGAATAACTATTGGTCATTCCCCATTCCCAATGCCCCATGCCCCATGCCCAATGCCCCATGCCCCATTCCCCATGCCCAATGCCCAATGCCCCACCCTGAGATTATCAGGTTGCAGCATCCATCTGGAACCTCTAAGGGAAAGATTGCGTCTTATGTGCTAATCTGGGGCGCTTCCCATTAATTAATCACAAGGGAAGACTTTTCAGTTAACCTCATCAAGTTGGCCTTTGTAATTTCCATTTATTCAAGTTAGCTGTGCCCTTGAAATATGCTCTGGTTCATGAGTGGCTGACACCCAAAGCCACCGGTGGTTCAGAACTCGTTGTCCGAGAAATTTTGAATCATATTGATGCTGATTTGTATGCTCTCATCGATTTTGAATCAAGTAATCCTGAAAGTTATTTATATAAGCGTCAAATTGGCAAGACGTTTCTCCAAAACTTTCCTTATGCTCGCAACGGTATACAAAAATACTTGCCTTTGTGGCCTTTGGCAATTGAACAACTTGATTTACGGCATTATGACGTAATTCTGTCTTCATCCCACGCTGTTGCCAAAGGAATTCTTACCACTCCCGAACAGATGCATATTTGCTACTGTCACAGCCCTATGCGCTATGCCTGGGACTTGACTTTTGATTATCTGCGCCACAGCAAAATGGGCAGTGGTTTAGCTGGGTGGGTGACGCGATATTTATTACATCGTTTGCGCCAGTGGGATGTATTAAGTGCCAATCGTGTTGATTACTTCATTGCCAACTCGCAGCATACATCTCGGCGGATTTGGCGTTGCTATCGACGAGAAGCAACAGTCATTTACCCACCAGTGAATATTGCAGAATTTCCATTTCTGTCTGAGAAAGAGGACTTTTACCTGACAGTTTCCCGGTTAGTGAGTTACAAGCAAATATCGTTGATTGTCAAGGCTTTTAATCAACTAAAACGACCACTAGTAGTCATTGGTACAGGAGATGAAATGAACAAGATTCGAGAGATGGCAAACTCTAATATCCAAATATTGGGATGGCAACCCGATAATGTGGTAAAAAAATATATGTCTAGGGCTAAGGCGTTTGTATATGCAGCTTGTGAAGATTTTGGTATTGCCCTAGTGGAAGCACAAGCCTGTGGCACGCCAGTGATTGCCTACGGTGCAGGAGGTGCTTTAGAAACAGTGCGAGATATTCACTCTGGTGCGGAGACAGCGACAGGTATATTTTTCAGGACGCAAACAGAGGCGGCTTTGGTGGAGGCAGTAGAAAAGTTTGAAGTGTGTGAGGGTTCGTTCAGTTCTGAGTATATGCGATCGCACGCCGCGCAGTTCTCACCGCAAATTTTTGCAGATCGTTATTTAGATTTTGTAAACAAATGCAACGAAAAAAGACCATTTTTGCAATGATGGTCTTGAATAACGTCTTATTTTTTTAGGCTTTTGGCAATTTCCCCCAGAAGCACCTCATTTTGGCTTTAATATTGGGACTATGTGTGGTGTGGATTATTAAGGAGTATGATGACTGCCCAGAGCTCACTCCTCTCCGGCAAGCGAGGCGTAAGGCAAGACACCAGAACGTCTACGCGTTTCTTAAAACGCGGTCAAAAAACGAAAACACCAAAAGTTAAACCGAAAGGTTTATCTTTTCAGGGTTTAAACGGAGAGTTTGCTAAACGACTGTTCGATATAGTGTTTTCGCTGTCGGTGTTAATTTTGTTCTTGCCCGTCTACTTAATTTTGGCCTTCTTGATTGCTTTCAGCTCAGAAGGCCCAATTTTTTATGTCCAGGAACGGGTAGGGAAAAATTACCAAACGTTTAATTGTATTAAATTCCGAACAATGGTAAGCAATGCTGACGAAATCCTCATGCAAATGATGGAAACTTCGCCCGAATTGCGACAAGAATTTGAAAGCAGTTTTAAGCTAAAAAAAGACCCCCGGATTACCAAAATTGGTCGATTTTTGCGAATTACTAGCTTAGACGAATTTCCCCAGTTCTGGAACGTTTTAAAAGGGGACATGAGTGTAGTCGGCCCTCGACCATTGGTATCAGAAGAACTACCAAAATACGGTTGTCACATTGATGAGATTTTAACAATCCGTCCAGGAATTACTGGTTTGTGGCAGGTGTCTGGGCGTAATGATATTCCCTACCCTCGGCGAGTCCAAATAGACCTGCATTATGCTAGGTTTAGGAATTTCTGGCTTGATTTATGGATCATCTTGAAAACTGTTGATGTGGTCATTCTGCCCAAAAATAACGGGGCATACTGAGTAACTACTTAGGCTCGATTCTGTGGGGCATTTAATGCCCCTAAATACCAATTTAGTCCCTAAGACTAAACGATTGTTCTTCTTTATTTATATAGTTATCTATAATTTATGCGTTTCTACTTAACTTAGACTTTTTTGAGTGTGTATCTGTGGTTTGCTTTGCTCTTATTCTGATTTTTGGTAGAAGTCTGATTTAAAATATTTATTTTATTCAGTCTTCACAAAACCTATTACATTATGAAGTTTTGACAAAAAAAGAACGTACACAAAAAGAATTTTGAGCAATCTAGTAAAAGAAATATACATGAATTATACAATCTTGATATATCTAAGAAAAATGACGTGTTAAATTACTTTTTATTAAGTATATCTATTTAGGGAAAAAGTCTCTTAAAAACAAGAACTCGTAGGTTTCCCATTAGGCAATTGAGCAATTAGCTGCTAGGTTGTATCAGATTGGCTGTAACTTTTTAATCAAAGACAATAAGGGATAATTAACCATGACGCAACAGAAGCGAGCGTTGATTACTGGTATTACTGGTCAAGATGGTTCATATCTAAGTGAGTTTTTGTTGGAACAAGGTTATGAGGTTCATGGCATTATTCGCCGGACTTCTACCTTTAACACAGACCGCATCGATCACATTTACGAAGACCCCCACAAAGAGGGAGTGCGGTTGTTTCTTCACTATGGTGACTTGACAGATGGTACAACGTTGCGACGCATTTTAGAAGAAGTCCAGCCAGTAGAAATTTACAACCTGGGCGCTCAATCCCATGTCAGAGTAAGCTTTGATTCACCAGAATACACGGTGGATGCTGTCGGAATGGGAACGTTGCGTCTGTTAGAAGCAATTCGGGACTATCAACACCGTACCGGAATTCAGGTGCGGTTTTACCAGGCGGGTTCTTCAGAAATGTACGGTTTAGTACAAGCAGTACCTCAAACTGAGACAACGCCCTTTTATCCCCGCAGTCCTTACGCCTGTGCGAAAGTTTACGCCCACTGGCAAACTATAAATTATCGTGAGTCTTATGATTTGTTTGCTTGTAATGGCATACTTTTTAACCACGAATCACCACGCCGGGGTGAAACCTTTGTAACCCGTAAAATTACTAGAGCAGTGGCTGGTATTGTTGCTGGTAAGCAGAAAAAAATTTACATGGGTAATTTAGACGCCAAGCGAGATTGGGGCTATGCGAAGGATTACGTCAAAGCAATGTGGTTGATGTTGCAGAAAGAACAGCCAGAAGATTACGTAATTTCTACTGGTGAAACCCACTCGGTGCGCGAGTTTTTGGAACTAGCATTTAGTTACGTAAATCTCAATTGGGAAGATTATGTAGAGTTTGATGAGCGTTACCTTCGTCCATCTGAGGTAGAGTTGTTGATTGGCGATTCTACCAAAGCACGGCAGAAGTTGGGCTGGGCACCATCAATAACCTTTGAAGAATTAGTTTCCTTAATGGTAGAAGCAGATTTACAGGCATTGGGTCACACTTCACCCAATGGAAATGGTTCGCAATTTCCATTAGATATTGCGACTATTCGTCAACAACTGGGCGCTTTGCACTTCTGATTTGCACCACAGAGGAGAAAAATATGACCGGCTTAGAATTAAAAAATAAACGCATTCTTGTCACTGGTGGGTCGGGGTTTCTAGGTCGTCAGGTGATAGATCAACTGTGTAAAGCAGGGGCTGATCGTGAGAAGATTACAATAACGCGATCGCGCGATTGTGATTTGCGTGTTTGGGAAAATAGCCAACGCGCAGTTGACCAGCAAGACGTAATTATCCACTTGGCGGCTCATGTGGGTGGCATCGGTCTGAACCGTGAAAAACCCGCAGAGTTGTTTTACGATAACTTGATCATGGGAACCCAGCTAATTCACGCTGCCTATCAAGCTGGAGTAGAAAAATTTGTTTGTGTTGGCACAATCTGCGCCTATCCTAAATTTACCCCGGTGCCATTCAAAGAAGATGATCTTTGGAATGGCTACCCAGAGGAAACCAACGCCCCCTACGGAATTGCTAAAAAAGCCCTTTTAGTCCAATTGCAATCTTACCGCCAGCAGTACGGTTTTAACGGGATTTATCTACTGCCAGTGAATTTATATGGCCCAGAAGATAACTTTGACACAGGAAGTTCTCACGTTATTCCAGCATTAGTTCGCAAAGTTCACGAAGCCCAAATTAAAGGAGAAAAGCAACTTCAAGTTTGGGGTGATGGCAGTCCCACGCGTGAGTTTCTGTATTCAGAAGATGCAGCGAGGGGGATTGTTATGGGAACTCAATTCTATAACGAATCGGAACCAGTTAACTTGGGAACGGGTAATGAAATATCTATCCTTAATTTAGTAACTCTAATCTGCGAATTGATGGAGTTTAAGGGTGAAATTGTTTGGCAAACTGACAAGCCTAATGGTCAACCCCGCCGTTGTTTAGATACTGAACGGGCAAAGCAAGCCTTTAATTTCACGGCTCAGGTGGGCTTTGAGCAAGGGTTAAAGAATACCATTGAGTGGTATCGTCAACACGCTGTATAACAATGTACTAGTGAGTGTAGAGTACTTAAGCTGGGCATCACCCAGCTTATTTATTTGAAGCTATAAATTTTCATGGATAAAGTTAATCATCAATTACATAAAGCAGAACTACGGCGCACTCTACTTAAAACCCGTCAATCAATGTCCGTTCGAGAGTGGAGAGAAAAAAGCGATCGCTTATGCTCTCATTTACAAAACTCTACTTTGTTTACCCAAGCAAAAACAATACTCGCTTATTTCAGTTTTCGCCAAGAACCAGACCTCAGTCCACTATTTGCAAACACCAAATACCGTTGGGGATTTCCTCGCTGCATTGATAAAAAATCCCTATCTTGGCATCTTTGGACACCGAGTGATTCTATCCAAAGCGGCGCTTATGGCATTACTGAACCACACCCCGACGCTCCAATCTTAGATCCGGCTGAAGTAGATTTGATTCTTGTCCCTAGTGTCGCTTGCGACTATCAAGGATATCGCTTAGGCTATGGCGGTGGATATTACGATCGCTTGCTCAGTTTACCGCAGTGGCAGACAAAGCCGACTATCGGAATTGTCTTTGATTTTGCCTATTTGTCCGAAATACTTATAGAACCTTGGGATAAACCACTACAAGCTGTTTCTACGGAAACCGGATTGACTCAGAAAGGCTAAAGAATTCAGGATGATGAAAACACATAATCAAATGTTTTATAACTAACCCAACGTCATCAGAAAAACATGGGTCAAATAGCTTTTTATGCTTTTTGACCATATAAAGTTACAACACTAAATGAACCATGTTTCATAGTTCTGCCAAACAATGACCATAATGTAGGTAATTGTCCTCCAATTGATGGCTCGATATGGACAAATACAACATACAGAGATGCCAATCCACGTAAGCCATCCAAGTAAGGCAGATGCAGTCTCTTCTCTGTAGATTTTTCTCCGATTTTAGTCATTAAATTAATCTCCTATTATATTTTTGCTGATAGATACCTTGACCTCTAATTAACGCTAGCAACCTTCTGAATAACACTCAAAAAATTGATTTGATTATGTTTTCAAAAGATTGTGTATGGAACTAGAAAATAGTCGCCTGTGTCAGATTAAACTACCCAGGCGAACCTTATACAAACTTAGTTTGAAGTTAATAAAGTTGATTCTGTAGATTTGAAAAGTTGTTTCCCATCACGGCTTTTAATTACTCGTGCAGGTACACCCACAGCTACTGAAAATGGGGGAATATCTTTAGTAACAACAGCGCCAGCACCAATTACACTGCCTCTACCAATGGTGACACCATCTAATACTTTCACCCCATGTCCTAGCCAACAGTCATCCTCAATCACGATTCCTTTACAAGTAATACCTTGGTATTTAATTGGTTCTGTCGGATCTGCAAAGTTGTGATTATTGGCATATATTGCAGTGTGGGCTGCAATTAAACAGTGCTTGCCAATTTTGATATCTCCAGGGCCGCCAATACAAACGCTAGGGCCAATAAAAGTATCTTGTCCAATGTGAATAGAAGTGTTGTTTAGTGCCCCGATTAGAACGTTGCGCTCAAGAATAACTCCATTTTCCAGATGAATTCTATTGTTTTCGTGTCCTTTTCCATCGATACGAACACCTTTGAAAATATATACTCCATTCCCAATTTTAATAGCATCAGTACTAATAAATTCAACACCGTCTTGAATATAAACTGAGCTACCTATCCGGGAAAAAATGGTGTGATATAGCAAATTCCGTAACTTTACACCCCCAAAAATTGTTGGAATATCGCCTAAAAGAGTGGTCAACAAAAGTTGTTGAAACCGCTTCAACTTTGAAAAATATTTAAAGTTATTCATGGCTCTATTGTTCTCACTTAAATTGTGTTATTGGAGATTTATGGAATTCTAAAATGCCTAATTAAAGACATCCTGTATTTGAGTCTTGTTGTGTACCATCTATATTTCTATATCTGCATTTTGAGATTGCAGATTAAGAAAAAATAGGATGGCTAAGATAAAGTTTTTCAAATATTTGAAAAACCCAATACAAGCTCTAAAATTAGAAGCTATTAAATACAGGTGTTATTTAATTGTTAGACATAGCTATACAAGAAATGCTGTATCTGTTTACAAGCAAATTCTGTAATTACAGCAGTTTGCAATGTTCGGAATCCTGCTGTATTATTTAATACTTGTACTATTTGAAAATTAGAGAAAACACTTTTTTATATTTGTCACTGATGAATACTGAAGCTTAATACTTTACCACAACATCAAACACCTAACTCTCGATGTGTATTAGTTAGCAATTTGACAAGCTACTATAATTCAGATATTCAGTCATCAAATATCAAAGTAATTATTTCAATTCAATTACATCTGTTTATGTTGTTCCCAAGTCGGAATCAAATTTCCTCGCTGACATCAAGATGTAATTGTCGAATTCCTCATAAAATTTCCAAGCAAGTACAAGCACATTGAATTAGGGGGGAGTATCTCCAACTTCAGCCATCACATTGAAGTTAACCATCGGAGCAAACAAATAAATACTTCCCCGATTACTATAACGGCTTACTTGCAGCCAGTTTTTAGAGTCTGCAACTAGGGATGCCATTGGTATTTGTCGCACCCAGTTACCTAACACCAAAATCAAGAACAGCAAGAAAACCCCAGCACATAAAGTAGAAAGACGGCTGCGCCCTCCAGACTTTATATTGATGACTGACTGCCCAATCATGGCACATCCCGCCATCCCGCCAAAGCATCCAGCTACGATATTTGCAATACCCTGACCCATAGCTTCTCTGTTCTTATCACTGGGGGTATCGGTCAGTTCATCAAGTAGTGAAGCTGTTAACAATGACTCTAGTAAACCTACTACAGCCAAAGGCAAGGCATAAGAAAAGAGAATTGAGAATGTCTCATAGTTTAATGGAATTGTCGGTAAGCTGAACAAAGGGAATGTAGTAGGTAATTCGCCCATGTCACCTACTGTTGGAACCTTTATCCCTGTAATCATTGAAAAGGCTGTTAAGACAACGATCGCAACTAAGGGCGAAGGTACAATTTTGGTAAGCCTGGGTAATAAGTAGATGATGGCAAGAGCCACAGCAAGCATTATATAAACTTGCCAGGATACGCCAACAAGTTGTGGCAACTGAGCCATAAAAATTAAGATTGCTAAGGCATTCACAAAGCCAATCATTACAGCTCGTGGTACATACTTCATCTGGCGACCTAGTTTGAGCCAACCACAAATAATTTGAATGACACCAGTTAGAATTGTCGTTGCAAACAGATATTGCAACCCGTGTTCTTTTACTAATGTGATCATTAACAGTGCCATCGCTCCCGTCGCTGCTGAAATCAGCCCAGGACGACCCCCTACAAAAGCTGTCACCACTGCTATGCAAAACGAGGCGTACAGCCCAACTTTTGGATCAACACCTGCAATAATGGAAAATGCGATCGCTTCTGGAATCAGTGCTAATGCTACTACAGTACCAGCTAGGATGTCTGCTTTAGTATTGGAGAACCATTCTCGCTTCAAAACTGTTGTGTTCAAGTTATCCTCTGTGATTTAGGGGTGAAATTTAGGTATACAGACTATTACCCAACTCTTACACTCGGTGGAGTAGTTGAGGATTAGAAGCATGGCAATTAACAAATACAATCTAGATAGTGTCAAGGGTTTAAAACCCCTGATTACTCTTTAATCCACGACCATATTGCTAAAATTTATCTGATTTGATCAGGGAATAAATATAGCTCAAAACCAAGTGATTACAACACAAATAATTGATGTTAGCCTTCTGGATATCCACTTATTACTTGAGTTGATTTTTTTACTACAATTTTGTTCAAAAAAAATGAGACTTTTGATACAATTTGTCTGAGGGGTAGTCTCTATGTAGTTTTAAGGTGGACTATTTTTCTGTCTTAAGCTGCCCGTAAATACTGTAAAATTTAACATCATCAGATTTTGATCAATTATTAAAGGTTACTACAATTTGTTGAACGCGAGCGTAACCATTGGCGTTCATTATACCACAAGGTCTAGATTAGAGAATACTTTACTTTTTACTTGCGCCTCACAATTTTTCAGCTAAAATTTCGTAATCTGAATTTGATAAAGAAGCTATAATTTCTTAAAAAAATTGACTGTCATTTCTAAAGTGCAAAGCTGAGTACTCAAAATCACAGTAACGGCAGTATTTATAGTTAATGGAGTTGAGCAATGGTGTTTTGGGGAGACTACACTGGACAACCAATGCCTTACAGGGGTTAGAATGCGGTTGTAGCTAGTGAACAAAATGGTACAAAAACTAGGCTGACTGCAACATTTAATTTGAAATTACTTACCAGTTATAAAGCAACTCGCCAAACAGCAATTGACCCTAATACTCAGGATGAGGTTAAATTATTTAATCCACAACAGCAACTGTGGGCAAACCATTTTAGTTTGAGTGAAGATGCTACAGAACTTGTAGGACTTACAAGCATTGGGAGAGCAGCAATTTATACTTTAAAATTAATCGTCTACAATTAACTCGTGTGCGGAAAATGTGGGTGAAAATGGGTGAGCATCCACCAAATATTTGAGCAAGTGCAAAATATTGAAAGTAAGTTGTAGCGTTATAAAGAAAGTTGTAATAAATATTTAGAGAACTGGAAAAGTTATTAATCAAATGCTGAACTGGAAAAAACCACGATCGCAGATTATGCTAATGTATGCGCTATTGGGAGCGATCGCACTGGTGATGCTCTTTCCTTTACTGTGGCTAATTAGTACAGCATTGAAATCGCCTACAGAAAATATTTTGCAGTCACCGCCACAGTTATTGCCTGCGTCACCTACACTAGATAACTTCTTTAGTGTGTGGAACTCTTTACCTTTTGGACAATACCTGTATAACAGTACTTTGGTGTCAGTGCTGACTGTGGGCTTAAATCTGCTGTTTTGCGCTTTAGCTGCCTATCCGTTGGCAAGATTATCATTTGTCGGGCGAGACTGGATTTTTGTAGCGATCGTCTCTACGATTATGATTCCCTTCCAAATCGTGATGATTCCCCTTTATATTTTGACAGTCCAGTTGGGTTTGAGAAATAGTTATTTAGGGATGATTTTTCCGAGTTTAGCTTCTGCCTTTGGCATTTTTCTGTTGCGCCAAGCTTTCATGAGTGTCCCCAAAGAGATAGAAGAAGCGGCTCGGATGGATGGAAGTTCGGAGTTAGGTTTGTGGTGGCATATTATGTTACCAGCAATTCGCCCAGCATTGGTAACTTTAGCTATATTCGTATTCATTGGTGCTTGGAGTGACTTTTTGTGGCCTTTAATTGTCATCCAAGACGAAAATTTATACACTCTTCCGTTGGGAGTCGCAAAGCTAGCAGGGACATTTTCTCTTGACTGGCGGTTAGTAGCTGCTGGTTCAGTAATTGCGATCGCCCCAGTATTATTACTATTTTTGTTTTTACAACGTTACATTGTACCCACAGAAACTGGTAGCGGCGTCAAGGGTTAAAAATCTCTCTCCCCATGCCCCATGCCCAATGCCCAATGCCCAATGCCCAATGCCCCAATTCAATAAGCACCATTCTTTTTCAAGACTACCCCAATAGTTTTAATAATCAGACTCAGGTCATAAGTTACAGACCACTTACGTTGATAATCTATATCCATCTTGACAATGGTTTCAAAGTCTGTAATGCTAGATCGCCCATTAGCCTGCCATTCTCCAGTAATGCCTGGTTTGACTCGCAATCTATCCCAGTGGTGTGGATCGTAATTGCTGACTTCATCAGGAGTGGGTGGACGAGTACCAACTAAACTCATGTCCCCTACCAGAACATTCCAAAATTGGGGAAATTCGTCTAAACTAGTGCGCCGCAAAAATTTACCCACAGGAGTAATGCGAGGATCGTCAACAGATTTAAAGATGTGACCTTTGGCTTGGTTTTCAACCAAATGCTTGAGTTTATCGGCATCAACGATCATCGAACGGAATTTCCAGATGCGGAAAGTTTTTCCGTTCAAACCACAGCGAATTTGGGAATAAAATATTGGACTTGGCGAATCTATAAAAGTAACAATTGCTACAGGAATTACGACAATAAACGTAATTATCAACCCTACAATGGCTCCAACAATGTCAATTAATCGTTTTCTCACACTTAGGGTTGACGGGTGGAAAGGCTCTTGCGAGCAATTAACTGAATAAAGGTAAAGATGATTCACAACGACTAAACTTATCTACAACAGGACTTTTTGAATCAGTAGTGTAGACATGAACATAATTATTAAACGATTTTTATTGATTTTGTCAATACTACCGAGTGTTAACATACACAAAAATTAAGCAATATAAAAACCGAAAACCTAAAGTTTACAGAATCTTTTAATTAAGGTGGAAAATTGTAAAATTACAGTATTCCATGCCATCAAATAGAAAAGATAGTGTTATCGGTACACATCCAAAATATTATATAGCGTTTCCCGACAAGCGTGAGGTACACCCGTAAGGGCACGGCACTGCCGTGCCCCTACACCAGGCGATATAATTTTGTACCGCATCTGAATAGGAACCGCTATAGTCAAAATATTAAGTAGATCGGTGCAATTAAAGCTAACTAGTGGGGGCTGTCATTTATCCTTTGTCATTGTTCATTGGTAAGAGTTTTAAGCCTGTTTATATTTCGTAAGATAGTTGGATTTATTTCTACCGACTTACTAACAGTGTTGAGAGTAGAAAGCCCATTAGGATGTGACCAACTCAGAAAGACACATCCGTAATGTACTAATCTCAATGATTAACCTCTAAAGCGAAATTCACTAAGTATGCTTCCTCCAGTGATTGCTGATTACTAGCCTTGATTGCATCTAGATAACGACGCAAAGACAACAGTTGTTGGGAATTGGGACGATATGTGAGATTCCCTTGTTTTTCAAAAAGTGGTGCTGTAGCGATCGCCTGATAGTCAGGATTTTCTTGCGAACTCTGAGTCAGCCAAGCCGAATCTGTAACTGAAGGTATCAAACCCGAAGGCAGTTCACCTTCCAAAAAAGCCAGCAGGCGTTGCTGACAAGTGCGAGTATTAATCCCACGACCCTCAAATAACTGGATAACTTCACCGAAAGATAAGGGTCGGTCTGGTAGCAGTCGCAGCAATTCTGTAAATAGGAAATAATCAGTGTATTGTTGCCTGGGTATATCTAATATTTGCGGATGCAGAGGCAGCATCGCCAAACCATAAGCAACGCGACTGCAATTAGGAGCGCCATTTTCGCCCAAATATAAATCTTGAATAATCTTAGCGCTGGGGAGTTTTTGCCGTAGCCAACGATTCACTGTCCCGACACAAGCCACCCCACCAGTCAGGATAGCTTGATTAATAAATTCTGTGGGGATGCCACGAGCTACCAACAACTTGTTGAGTTCTCGGTTCAGGCGACGCACAAAGGGGATAAATACCTGGCTTTCTAAATCTCGTCGCTGCAAAATCCATTGCTGATCGGCCAATTCTAAGGTAAAAGACTCTTGGTGTTGCAAAATCAGCTTTAGAGCTTGTGCGGCATCTAATACCGCCTGTCCCAGTAGAGAACTTTCTAGACGCTGCTGGAGGCGAATCCGAGCGGTGATATCTGGCTCTCCAACTCTGGGTAGTTCTAATTCTTCTAACCCTAAACTCTGCCAACGCATTTGGTCTAAACCGGGAATTGACGGTTGCCATTGCCTAAGATTATTGGTGATAGTTTTGCCATCGCTTTGTGTTTCTTTTCGTGATTGCCGAGATTTAGGTGGCAATAGCAGCTGGCAGATTATATCTTGTTCAATTCCCTTACCAGCATAAGCAAAACTGTGGAGCATGAAATCATTGTATGTCAATTGCTGCAATGTTTCTGGGAGATTGACCAGCAACATTTCTGTGGCAGTTGCTCCAATGTTAATCACAAGGGTGTCCCCAACAATGGGATGTTCGCTGGTTTTTGCCGGATGAGAACCCTGAGATTCGCTTAATTTTACTTGCTCACCGTTAGCAGCATCGAGTTCTGGGAGTAAACTAGCGATCGCTTCTTCTACAAAAAAGACTTGCTGGGGATGTTGGATGAGTTTACTGGTGAGTAAAGCTGACCGCACGTTGAAGCGGTATTGTTCCGACCAACTAGATGGACAGGTGCAAATTACACCAGTAATATTATTGATAATTTTGGGGAAATCTTGTTCGCTGATTCCCACAGCAGTAGCCATTAAACTAGGGGTGGTAGAAGTTTTTTCGGATTTGAGGGTTAATAGTAGCTTAGAGAGCGATCGCACAACCCAAATCAAAGGGCCTGCGGAAAATTCATTTAATTGCAAAACAGGTTCCCATTTCTGTCGTTCACTCTTGTAGGGAATGGCTACTTGTAAATAAGGCTTCAACTGCGCCGAGTAGAGATTATTTGTCGTCGCATCTGTTGATCTCCGTGTTGCAGGAGTGTTGGCCGAGCGATCGGGCACTTTATCTTGGGTAACAGCCGCAGGCGCAGTCCGCTCATGTACTTCGATACTTTCGTTTTCTCCTTGGGGAACAGAAGCTGTAGGTAGATAAACCTCTGTTGGTAAACGAAATGATTGCTGGAAGGAAGTTGTTCCCGGCGGATTTTCTGCTGACCAGTAGATAGGATGTACAACAAAAGTCGAGCTATTTAATAATGCGGCAGAAATTCCTGTTGTACCTAAATCAATTCCTAAATACCAGACTGATCCTAGAACATTGAGCGATTCTGGATTGTTGATGGAGTTGGAAATTGGAGGTAAAGAACTTTCTTCAACAGGAGTTGTGGCTTCCTTTTCTTGTTCAGTTTCTATCTGGGGAACTGCCAAACTAGAAAAAGCAGCAGTTGAGGTATTTTCTTCTACTATTTGGAGATTTTCTGTTGGCGGCTCCGAGGAATTTATGGGAATTATGTCTTGATTTTTCTCAAGTAGTTCTGAGAAAATATCCAAGTTGGTAGCTGGCTGCGACTCAGAATTTAGCTGCCGATCAAAATTAGCCAAATCCTGATCTAATTGCTGCAACTGTTCTTCATCTAAAGAAATATCAGGTACGGCTGGAGCCTGGTTTGACTCAACAGAAAGCAAGTTTTCTTGTGGCGAAGCAGCAATGTAATTATCTGAAGACAGTTCTGCTTGATCATCGTTAATTAATACTTCTGGTTTGGTGATACCTTCTCTGCGAGACGCTTCGCCAACACTAGGCTTTGCCAACGCGATTTCCGAAATTTCTGCAATTTCCGCTACATCTGGAGTAATTGGTGCTGTAGTTGTGCCATTATTCACAAAGGATGCAATTTCCGCTACATCTGGAGTAACTGGTGCTGTAGTTGTGCCATTATCCTCAGAAAATGACACTTCCAGCAGTTCCTGCTCATTATTTGTATCAGGCAATAGCTCAGTTAGAGTATTAATTGTATCAACACTAGCTGGCTGATTGCTGATCTGCAAGCTGTCTGTTGCCGAAACTGCTTGTGGCGTAGAGAAACTAACAAGCTCTAGGTCTGTATCTTCTTCAAAAAATAGTTCTTCTTGTGAATCTGATGAATCTGTAGTTTCTACTGGAGTCTGTTGGGTTGTTTGTGGGTGGTTGCTCAGATCGAACAGATCCGTATCTGCTGTCACAGCCTCAGAATCCCCAGTTGCAGGGACAGATTCGCCCTCAGCGATGTTCAACGTTGATTCTGAGGCTGTGGAAACCTCAACACTTGGATTATTAACATCACCAGTACCAAACAAGCTGGCGTAAAGTTGGTCTACTTCATCACCAATTAACGCAGAAATATCTTGCGGTAATTCGGTCTGGTCGGAAGATTGAGAGGAGTTTATACCAAGCTGTAACAGCGCTGCATCTAAATCTTCTGCGATGTTAGTATCCTGTTGCTTAGGATCAATTGTGAGTGAAGATGTTTCTGGCTGTATAAGCTCCAAGGGTTGGGGTGCAACTCCAGCAGTAATCTCGGCTGGATCAGGCAATGATGGTGATGTATCAGATTCTACCTCAAGGAAAGATAGCTCCTGCAAATGCTGGGTCAAATTGTTGAGAAAGCTGGCCATCAACTGTTCGCCTTGCATCCCCTTGCTATGCATTCTTGCCAATGCTTGCGACAGGGACTCGTAATAAGTATTTATGTTGCCCTGTAGTGCATCAAATACTAGATTTACAGTTCCATCTAGTGATAATAAACGTTGATCCAACTCTCTGGCCAGGTGAGTTAAACGCTCCGCAGGGTCTGGTGATTCTAATAACGGTTGAGTTGCAGAGGTTGCTGGTTCTGAGTTTGCACTATTTGCTCCTGAAGAAGTGGCGGAATTTTCTCGCGTCTGTGCTAGCAGTGGCGTTAAATTTGGCACGAGACGACTCATGAGTACCTGTAAAAACTCGGTAATCATCTGCTCCTGGTTTGTCAACTGCTGCGCTAAGGAGTAATTTTGTAATCGCCTTTGCTCTAGCTGCCTAATTTCCTGTATGAGAGTGGCTCGCTCTTGCAAGAGCAATTCTAATTCCGATCGCAATGGCTGGATCAAGCTCGAAAATTCACTTTTTAATTGTCCTGCGCCAACAGTACTATGTTCCTGATTGGGTTCGGGCCGGGGTAGTGGATACTGCTTATTACCTTGCTCAATAAATTTTGTTAATAAAGGCGATGGCTCCGCCAAGGGCGATCGCGGTTCTTCAGAAGGCTGATTTGGGATGCCGTTCTCTAATGCTTTTTTTTCTTCTAGCCTCACCAAGAAGTTGCGAATTCGTTCTAAAACTTCTTTAGGCTCTTGCGCCTGACCAGACAGAAATCTAGACACACGCTTGCCACCACTGGCAAGTAAGTTGTCAATGTCTGCGATCAGCTTTTGAATTTCGTCTGCACTGGAATTCACTTTTAATACCTTACCTAGAGATATATGTCAACTAATCTGACAATTACTTTACAATCACCGTACCCCTTTGGGGAAGCAAGCGTCACCTATAGGAGAAGTTTTGAGTGGCAAAAGCCGCTACTTGGATTTGTGACTGTCATTATGTTATGGATTACTGGGAGTCGTGGCAATCTTCAGTCAGCGTTTGTGTGAGAAGCTTAGTTTTACAGATCATTAAATTGCCTATTTTTGAAAATCGCTAAAATACCTGAGCAATAATTTACTCCCTTTAGTATCATTAATGTTGTTTGCCTATATTCTGAACTAATCAAGTTTGCAGTGCAGCTAGCCCCTAAGCAATACAATTGCCGGCTATAAACTACTTTTTGCAAAGCTTTTACCCCGTTTCAACTTATAGGTAATTATTTAGAAAAACGTTCTTGTCGCTTTCTTATGTAGCATAGTTTAGTTTTCTTTTTGAAAGGGAGCTGTGCAATGATAGCTTAGGCTGAAAAGGGCGCTCTTGTTTGTTGTGTGTATATAGCAGCTTTGAGTAAAGATGTCGTAATGGAAGATCGATATAGCTTGCAAGCACAGGCTAATTCCTGGATGATCACGTCGTCGGCTCCCTTTTTTCAAGGGTTGCCAGAAACTGCTGTAGAATCAGCCCTCATGCATCTTGTTACCCGTACTCACCCAGCCAATCAGGTAATTCTGCTGGAAAATGACTGGGGCGGTTCTGTGTATTTTATTCTAGACGGATGGGTAAAAATCCGCACCTACAATCTGGAAGGAAAAGAGATAACGCTGAATATTCTTGGCAAAGGGGAATTGTTTGGTGAAATGGCGGCGCTAGATGAAGTGCCTCGCTCCACAGATGTGATTACCTTGGCCCCGACGGTAATTGGTAGTATGCCTGCTCAGGATTTTGTCAAGTTACTTCAGAGAGAACCCTTAGCGGGAGTTCGATTGGCGCAACTAATGGCACGACGTTTGCGGCAAGTAAATCGCCGATTGCGGTTGCGGGAATCTGATAGCCAGTCACGGGTGGCAGATACGTTGGTTTTTTTGGCAGAAGGACAGGGAAAAAAAGGGCAAGCAGGAACTGAAATCCCCAATTTACCTCATCGGGAATTGAGTAGTTTGAGCGGACTGGCGCGGGAAACTGTGACAAGAGTGTTGACAAGGCTAGAAAAAAAAGGCTTGATTAAACGGGATCAAGACACTATTTGTATTCCCGATTTGTCAGCCTTAGAAAAAATGATCGTTTAAAAACTTGTCAGATATGAGTATTTTAGATTCTTTGCCAGATGAGCCAGAGGAAGATCCATCGCCTGAGCCTTCAACTCCCCATAATCATTGGTTAGACAAAGAACAGCAGTTAATGCCTCCTCAACTCAAAGCTGATGCGCCATTGAGGATGGTGGAAACGGCGTTTTTAGCCAGTGCCGCTAGTTTAATTTGGTTTATTAATTTCTACTTTCCCTTAGGCCCAGTTTTGCGGATATTTTTTCCGATACCGATCGCTCTAGTTTATCTGCGTTGGGGCAGGCGTGCGGCATGGATGGCAGCACTCACCTCCGGGTTACTGCTGACGGTACTGATGGGGCCAGCCCGCAGTTTGCTGTTTGTCATGCCCTACGGGTTTATGGGCGTGCTTTTAGGAGCAACGTGGTGTCGTCGTCGTCTTCCCTGGATTGTTTCTATCAGCTTGGGTACGCTGTTGGGTACTTTGGGAGTTTTTTTTCGGCTGTGGTTGCTGTCTGTATTGTCAGGTCAAGACCTATGGATTTATGTAATTACCCAGGTGACTGAGTTCATAGAGTGGGTGTTTTTTAACTTGAGTTTGTTGACGAGTCCCAGTGTGTTTTTGATTCAAGTGGGAGCGATCGCTCTAATTGTACTAAATAACTTTATCTACCTTTTTGTGGTACACCTGGCATCATGGTTGCTTTTTGCTCGTCTGGGCAACCCTATTCCCCCTCCACCACGCTGGGTACAAGTCCTCATGGATTATGAAGGATAGTTATTAGTCATTTGTCATTTGTCATTTGTCATTTGGTTAAATGATAAGTCCTAACTAATACCCAATGCCCAATGCCCAATTCCCAATGCCCAATTCCCAAATTCGCATTTATACGCAAAAAGAACAGGGTGAAGAATGGCTACAACGATATCGTGGCGGTCTACCCCTATTTGCCTGTGTTTTAGGATTTACTGAAACTGGTTTAATTCCAGGTATTTCAGCAGCCGGTCGCACTCCAGAGGATCGGAAATATACTGCGTGTGCCGATGCCGAGTTTTTGTACTATGGCCCGGAACATAAAGCCCAATATCCCCTACCACCATTAACGGCTGGGGCTTCACCTGTGCTGATTTCCCGCGCTGTCTTTGAGTCACTAAAGATACCAGTTCATTTGTTTAATGCTGGTTTACCCCAGCCTCCTGCTGTGCCAGTAATTGATTTGGGTGGCAGAACTGCTCAGTGTTTAAGTGGTGGTGCTGCTATGGAAATTACAACGGTACACCACTTGTTTAAACAAGGGCTACTTTGGGGAGAACGCCTTGCTGCCAATAACCAACATAAGTATGTGATTCTCGGTGAATGCGTCGTTGGAGGCACTACAACTGCCCTGGCAATCTTAACTGGTTTGGGTATAGATGCTGCCGGAAAAGTTAACAGTAGCCACCCTGTTTGTAACCACGCGCAAAAGTGGGCATTAGTGCAAACTGGGCTGGAGAAGATGAGGGGGAGCAGGGAGCAGGGGGAGATAAACTTCCAATCTCAAATCCAAAATCCAAAATCTAAAATCCAAAATTCTGTCGATCCTCTACAACTTGTCGCCGCTGTGGGTGATCCGATGCAAGTGGTGGTAGCTGGGATGGCGATCGCTGCTAGTCGGAGTTGTGGTGTAATGCTCGCTGGTGGGACGCAAATGCTGGCGGTTTATGCGTTGAGCAGTGCGATCGCTCAAGCTTACGCCTTATCATGGCAACCAGAAGAAGTAGTTGTAGGCACAACTCGCTGGGTGGCAGAAGATCCTACTGGCGCTACAGTTGACTTAGCCCTCAGCTTAGAAAAAGCCAGCTTAACTCAGAGTGGAAGAACCCCTCCCCTATTAGCAACTCATCTAAGCTTTGCTGATTCTCGTTATCCCCAACTCAGAGCTTATGAGCAGGGCTTTGTAAAAGAAGGTATGGGCGCTGGAGCAGCTTGCATAGCCGCCCATCTTAGCCAAAATTGGCAGCAACACCAGCTTTTGGCAGCCATTGAAGCCCAACTGGAACGGCTAAGTACAGCATTTCATTAATTCATAGCTAATGAAATTTGGCAAGAGTCTGCGCCCCACCAAAGTTATAGGCGGAGGTTTCCTTTGCTCATACCTCTCTCTCTACGTTTAAAAGCGCTACAATCTTACGCAAACCTTTACTTAGCCAATTCAACAGTTAATAATCTAATCGCCATCCAAATTGCATCTGCGTGTTTCACTAACTTTTGCTCTCAGGAAGCCAGAAACTCCTGACTTCTCTGTGCGTAAGAGTGTCTTTCTAGCAATTTGAACTATGCAACTTTGTTTACCTTCTTGTTTTTTAGGAGAATTATCTGATGAAATTAGTAAAAAAGCTTGGTATTGCTACCGCTAGTGCTGTTATCAGTATCACTGGTGTCGGTGTGTCTTCTACGGCACAAGCTGTACAGCTATTTGATTTTCAATACTCTTTTCCCAGTTATGAAGCAAATGGTACAGGGATTTCCGCTAGCGGCACTCTTACCACCACCGATTTAGATCCTATAAAAAACAATTACACAATCACAGGAATAACTGGAACAAGGACAATTCAAGGAATTTCCGAGACAATTATTGGCATACTCTCACCAGGTACATACGGAATCAATGATAATCTGTTGAATGCGAGTACGCCGATGTTAAGCCAGAACGGTTTTTCTTACCTGGTTTCTGGAAGCGGAGAAGACAGAAATGGAAACGTTAACGTATTCTATAGTAGTTTCAATGAAGGTTATTCAGAGCTTTCAAGCGATGTAGATTATGGCAGCTTTAGTGTCGTACCACGTCCTGTTCCCGAACCCTACACAGTAAGTGGTTCATTGGTTGCTCTTGGTTTTGGCTGGTGGATGAAGCGAAAGCAAGCAGTAGCTTCCCAGAAGAAGCCCCATAAAAATATCTATCTGTTAGATTCATAGTGCATCTGCGTGCATCTGCGATCTAGATTGAATTAAAATGTGCCTGCCATCTTACTTTTACTTAAAGTAATACCAAGTCGCCTTCATGATCCATCACTAGACGACTTGGTATTAACATAGGATATCAGCCGTAACTAAAATTAAAAACTTCCAGGATTGTCATCAAGTGCTAGCAAGAAATTAATCAGGTCTGTTTGCTGGTTGGAATTAAACCCAGCCTGTCTATCTACGTAGAAATAATGACCTGTACCATCAAGGTTACTACGCACTAAACTAGGGTTAGCTTTGTTAGCTTTCACAACTTTTGCACGAAGATCGCGATCAACCAAGGCACGCAAGCTGCTAGCTGGATCGGCAGGTATACCTTGACTGAGAGTGCCAGAAAGCCCTAAGCCAGTCTTGTCAACAACCGCGATCGCATTTGAGTCAACTTTCAGGCTTCCTGCTCGTACTGCTGCACCACCATCATGCAAATATGGTGCGCTTAAATAAAGACCACGCAAGGAAGTAGTTTTGTAACCGCCTTTTGGCAATATACCTTTGGGTAGAGTTGTGGGAGTATCGGAGATACCCTGCGTTGGTACATCCAGGACTTCAGCCTTAGCAGGTATGGGAACTGGAGTGTTAAAAGTATATAACTTGGGTGGTACTAACAAATTACTCAGCCCCAAGCGAGACTGGGCACGAGCAGGGTTAGTACGAATTTCATCAATTGGATGAATTTTGTTGTCAGTGAAGAATGGTGGAATATGGCAAGTTGCACAATTGGCTTTCTCAAATATTTTTGCGCCACGCTTAACAGAATTGCTGTTTAACGCTTGCCAGTTTTCTGAAGTCTGGTTGGCAGGTGGTACTAAGCTATTTTGAAAAGCAGACATGGCGTTGTTAGCAAATAAGAAAGGGCCACTGGCAATATCACCAGGCTTTCCAGTATTTGGGCTGAAAACCAAACCGTTGTAAGTAAACAAACTGGGTCGTAGGTTTGGGTAAGTTCCTGTGCCAGGAGCAGGAATTTGGTCTTCTAATTCTGCTTGTATAGGATTTGGTGCGATCTTCCGCAGCCACTCTGAGGGTTTTACTATCACTCCTTCCGGTAAACGTAGGCTCTTAACGGCAGCATTTTGCAGAAACGTACCAATATAAACCTCTGGATCAATACCAACGGTTTCTGCACTGAGTTGAGCAGCTGCCAACAGATTGTTTTCTGAAGAATGAACACCATTGCTGACAGCGCTGAGTCCCGCAAACGGCCCCACAGCAAACTGTCCATCAAGGAAATAAGGATGATTCTTAAATGTGAACATACTGGGAATTTGAGTAGTATCGTTGATACTATCTGATGAATTCTCAGAATTACCAAAAGGCACATCCAATACTGCATCGTCGAAAGCTTTTTCAAACTTTTCAGGATCGGGTAATTCTACTTTATTACCTTTACTGTCTAGAATAATTTTCCCATTGCCTTTGTATTGTGGATCTAGGGGATTGAAGTTTAACCGCGCAAACCCTGCGGCTGAATTTGGTGCTAAGGCAACGAAAAGGAAGACAGCAAGTTCACCATTAGGTACTCCTGAAAGAGTTTTACCATTATTAGAAAGGGTTGCATGACAGATCGCACAGGTAATATCGCCGTTAGGTGCGCTTCCTATTGGAACAACTTGTCCCTGTTGAATTTTTAAACCTGTAGGAATAACAGTCCCTTTGGGAAAAAGTCGACTACCTATAGTTAAATCCTTCTGGAGGGTAATTTTTAGGTTTGTCGTTGATTGCCCGTGCAAATTAGCGATCGCTGCACCTATTTCATTTGATACAACATTGAAGCTTTGCCCTAAACCAAATACCCCTTGTAAACCAAATGTATCGCCAATCTTGCGGTTTAAGAATATATCTTCACCTTGGGCGATTAATTCTTTAGTAATTTTAACTGCCCCTACCCGTTGATAGGAAATGGGGTCATTAGGATTGAGTCCCTTATTTGCAACTAGTTGTGATGCTTCTTGAGGGCTAAGTAGTTTGCCGAAATAGTCGTAATAGCCTAGCGGTTGAGTAGGAGCAGGTTGCAAAAGGTCAATCTTAGCTAAAGCTGTCTGGCTTGTCATCAACCAATTTGATAACAAGATGCCAAAAACACTAATGATAAAAACGCAGATTAATAAGAAAAGCTTGGTTTTTGAACCATACAATACCCTAATAGCACCAGCCTTAGGATTGTTTTTTTGTTTCATAGTGAGGTACTCACTAAAATCTATAACGTAGATATATCATACTCTTACGTAAATATATGTAATAATGTGTTTAAGTTTTTTATCAATTTTATGACTGGATTAGTTGCTTATACTTAATAAATATATAAACCTATCCTACTAATAATATTTATTGCTAAAAAGCTTAAGTTTATTGAGAACTAAAAACGAAAAATTAAGGTTTTCAAGCACATTTTACGAAAAGAAGTAGGGATTTTTAGAATAGTGGGATAGGTTCATGGACATAAAGCCATGATTTGACAGTCAATTACCCGCCACCAAGCGGAGTACCGCTATGGTGGGGGCTTGTGTCTACGCTCCACCGCAATTCTGAAAACATGAGCAGGATATCAGCTTTGGTTTCATCACGCGACACATCAGGGGATACTGACAAGCTCCCCGTACTCGTCCAGTCTTGCCGAACAAGCAACGTTCTCATAGCAATATTTCGCGCTCCAACCAAATCAGCGTGTAATTCATTGCCACAGCATTCACAGCGAAACATCAGACCTTTGTTCGGTCGATTATCCTTCGATGTATGCCCACATTTTGGGCAACTCTGAGAAGTATAATGTGCTGGAACTTTGGTTACTAAACTGCCAATCAAGTTAGCTTTATAGTCGATATAACTGTGTAATTCAGCA